>VFQP010000436.1_pt1 | contig 84767 bp, 73 predicted proteins | sample 3512351 | NCBI WGS metagenome assembly VFQP01 (sample SAMN10412372, study PRJNA504923) | tailings metagenome | isolation source: Relicate 1 Philex TSF1 revegetated site | place: Philippines: Tuba, Benguet | collected 2017-08-29
GCTTCCCGCTTCGGCTTCTCGCTTCGGCTTCTCGCTTCGGCTTCTCGCTTCGGCTGTTGCGGGCAGGAGCCCGCGCTCTTTCCCGGGGCCCCTGGGGAGCAGCGGGAGGCCGTGGATCCGCCCGCAGGGGCGGCCGCAGGGATGCGGCCGATGTTCGTGACAGGCCAGGGACGGCCTGTCCACGAACACCCACGGACTCTCGCGAACCCTTCGCGCACGGATGCGCGAAGGGCGCGGACGAGGGGTGGCCTTTCTTTGGCCTACCTTTCTTTGGCCACGCAAAGAAAGGTAGGTCGGGCAGCCCGAAGGGCTGTCCGAAAGCTCTTGCTCTTCGCTTCAAGCAACAGAGCGACAGCGCGACCAAGCGAAACCGGGGCGAGCGTCGAGCTCATGGTGGGCCAGGGCCCACCCTATGAAAGCCGCGAGGTGCGGCCGGCCGCAAGACGGACCGAAAGCTCTTGCTCTTGGCTACGAGCGAGCAGGCAACCAGGCGACCAAGCAATCAAGCAACCAAGCAACACCGAGGCAAGAGTGAAGCTCATGGTGGGCCAGGGCCCACCCTATGCCCGCTCCGATCAGCCCCTTTAGGCTAGGCCCATGAAACCCGCCCTCTCCGGACCACCGCCGCAGCACAGCCTCAACGAACATGAGCCGCAGCGCTGGTGGGGACTGCTGTATCTGCTGTTCGTGTTCCTGCCGCTGTTCTTCATCCCGCGATCCATCAGCAGCCTGCTGCTGCCCTCGCTGGCCGCCTGCGCGGTGTTCCTGCCGCTGTGGCTGCGCTTCACCGATCCTGCCACGGCGGCCCGCACGCGCGACCTCTGCATCTACGGCAGCGCGGCGCTGGGCTATGCGCTGATGACGGTGAACCCGGGCGGCAACACCTTCGTGATCTACGCGATGACGATGGCGGCGACGGTCTGGGCGCCGCGGCGGGCGATGCTGGCGGCGCTTGTGTTCTGGTCACTGATGACTGCGCAGTTCTTCGTCCAGATGCCGGACTGGCGCTACGCCCTGGGGGTAAGCATCGCGATGGCGATGATCGGCGGCATGGCCTGCGCCGGCATCCTCGCCAGCCGCGCCCGCGAACGCCATCAGGCGGTGCTGAAACTGAGCCAGGACGAAGTGCGACGCCTCGCCGCCCTCGCCGAGCGCGAGCGCATCGGCCGCGACCTGCACGACGCGCTGGGCCACACGCTGTCGCTGGTGGTGCTGAAGACCCAGCTGGCGCGACGACTTCTGGCGCGCGATCCGAATGCCGCAGAACAGCAGCTGGCCGAGCTGGAACAGGCTGCGCGCGCAGCGCTCGACCAGGTGCGCGAGGCGGTCAGCGGTATCCGCGCCGGCGGCCTGCAGGCGGAAATCGCCGCCGCTCGCCTGGCCTTGCTCAGCGCCGAAGTGAAGCTGGACGCGCAGCTGCCGGCGCTGGAGCTGCCTGCACCGCTGGACCAGGCCTTCGCCATGGCCCTGCGCGAGGCGGTGACCAATGTGATCCGCCATGCGCGCGCCAGCCGCGTCGAGATCGAGCTGCGCCGCGAAGGCGAAGGCGCGAGCGCGGTCTGGCAGCTGCAGATCAGCGACGACGGCGTCGGCGGCGCGCGCGAACGCGAGGGCCACCGCGGCCTGCCCGGCTTCGCCGAGCGCCTGCAGGCGCTGGGCGGCCGGGTCGAACTGGACAGTCCTCCGGGGATCGGCACGCGCCTGCTGCTGAGCGCGCCGGCCACCCTGCCGCGGACCGCAGCGGACTCAACCTGAGGAGTCGCACGCGATGATTCGACTGGTACTCGCCGAAGACCAGGCCCTGGTGCGCGGCGCACTCGCCGCCCTGCTGGGGCTGGAACACGATCTGGAGGTCGTCGCTGCCTGCGCCGACGGCGACAGCGCGCTGGCCGAAGTGCAGCGGCTGGCGCCCGACCTGCTGGTGACCGACATCGAGATGCCCGGCCGCACCGGGCTGGAGCTGGCGGAAGCCGTTCGCGCGCTGAACCTTCCGACCCGCGTGGTGATCGTCACCACCTTCGCCCGCGCGGGCTATCTGCGCCGCGCGCTGGACGCCGGCGTGCGCGGCTATCTGCTGAAGGACGCACCGGCCGAGAAACTCGCAGACGCCTTGCGCCAGGTCCACCGCGGCGGCCGCGCCATCGACCCGCAACTGGCGATGGCCGCCTGGGACGAGGTCGACCCGCTCAACGAGCGCGAGCGCCAGGTGCTGCGCCTCGCCGGCGAAGGCGCCAAGAGCGCCGATATCGCCGCGCGTCTGCACCTGAGCCAGGGCACGGTGCGCAATTACCTCAGCGAAGCCATCGGCAAGCTCGGCGCCGAGAACCGCATCGAGGCCTACCGCGTGGCGCGGCAGCGGGGGTGGCTGTGAGGCCGGGATTCGGGAGTGGGGATTCGGGATTCGTCAGAGCAAAGCTCGCAATACTCGCGGGGACGTGGTGACCCGCTCTTTGCGAATCCCGAATCCCCAATCCCGGCTCTTCAAAACATCCCCACCTGCAGCTTCGCCGCCTCGGTCATCATCGACTGGTTCCAGGGTGGGTCGAAGACCAGCTCGACATCGGCCTCGATCACGGTGGGCACCAGTTCGACCTTGGCGCGCACGTCTTCGACCAGCACCTCGCCCATGCCGCAGCCGGGGGCGGTGAGAGTCATGCGGATGTTGGCGCGGCGGCTGCCCTCGTCGCTGGCTTCGATCTCGCAGTGGTAGACGAGGCCCAGGTCGACGATGTTGACCGGGATCTCCGGGTCGAAGCAGGTGCGCAGCTGGTTCCAGACCGCCTTCTCGACATCCTCGTCGGTGGCGTTCTCGGGCAGCTGAGGCGGCGGCACGATCTCCTTGCCGATGGCGTCGGCATCGACGCCGGCGACGCGGAACAGATTGCCGTCGACAAACACGGTGAAGCTGCCGCCCAGGCCCTGGGTGATGTAGCCGGCGGTGCCCGCGGGCAGGCTGACCCGGTCACCCTGCGGCACCATCACGACCTCGCAGTCGCGGGAAAACTGGATCGGCTCGGAGCTGCGGCTGTAGGCCATGGGACGAATGTCAGGGTCGGGCGCGAAGGCGGCCGCGTATTCTACGCCCCCCGCCTCGCTGGCCCGCAGTCGCTTCGTGAACAAAGCTCCCGCGCTCACCCGTCCTCCGCGCATCCGCCCGGCCACCTGGCTGCTGGTTGCCGGCTGCGCGGGTGTGGCGGTGCTCGGCCTTGCTGCGGTATGGATGGCGGTCGCCGCGCATTTCCGCAGCCCGAGCGTGTGGATGCTGCTCGTGGTCACGCTCGATGCGGCCCTGCTCCTTCGGCTCGCCGGGCTGCCCGCCGGTCGCCTGCGCTACGCCCTGGTGGCCGCGATCAGCGCGCTGACGGTGCTCGCGGCGGTGCTGCTGGTCAGCGCCAGTCAGATCGGGCTGGGCATGGGCATGGCCGTCCAGCACGCGCTGCCCGCGCTCAGCCCGGGGCTGGTCGGGCTTTACCTGCAGTCGCAGCTGCAGTGGAGCGACGCGCTCTGGCTGCTGCCCTCCGCGTGGCTGGCCTGGCGCTTCGGACGCCGCTGAGCGCGGCGTGATCGCTCACTCAGCGCGCAGGAAATCGCGCACGCGCCCGGCGTCGAAGGGCCAATCCAACTCGGCGCCGGTGTCTTCCCGGCGCAGCACGGGCACACGCAGGCCGTAGCGCTGCTCCAGTTCGACATCGGCATCGATCCAGCGCGATTCGAAGTCGCCCGCACGCGCCTGCACCAGCACGATCACGGCCTGGTCGCAGAGGTGGCATTCATCGCGCTGGAACAGGGTCAGCAGGGACATGGGCGATCCGTACGGCATCGTCGGGCGGAGCGGCGAACGTACACTAGCGAGCTCCCCGCACACACCAGACACCGCCCCCATGGCCGTCAGCGTTTTCGACCTGTTCAAGATCGGCATCGGTCCCTCGTCCTCGCACACGGTCGGGCCGATGCGCGCCGGCGCGCGCTTCGTCGAGCGCTGGCTCACGGAATCCGGAGTGCTGGCGCGGGTCACGCGCGTGCGTGTCGAGCTGTACGGCTCGCTGGCCCTGACCGGTCGCGGCCACGGCACCGACAAGGCGGTGCTGCTGGGGCTTGAAGGCGAGTTGCCCAACCGCATCGACCCCGACACCATCCCGGCCACGCTGGAGCGTATCCGCAGCGCGCACCGCCTGCGCCTCGGCGGCACGCACGAGATCGATTTCATCGAGAAGCGCGATCTGGTGTTCAACAAGCGCCAGAAGCTGCCCTACCACACCAACGGCATGCGCTTCAGCGCCTTTGCGGCCGACGACAGCCTGATCGCCACCCGCGACTACTACTCGGTGGGCGGTGGCTTCGTGGTCAACCAGGACGAAGCCGCCGAAGACCGCATCGTCGCCGATACCACCGCCCTGCCCTATCCCTTCCACAGCGGCGACGAGCTGCTGAAGCTGTGTGAGCAGAACGCCCTGACGATCGCCCAGCTGATGTTCGCCAACGAGCGCGCCTGGCGCAGCGACGAGGAGATCCGCGCCGGCCTGCGCGAGCTCTGGCAGGCCATGCAGGCCTGCGTGGCGCGCGGCATCCGCGAGGACGGCATCCTGCCCGGCGGGCTGAAGATCAACCGGCGAGCGCCAGCGATGGCCGCCGACCTGCGCAACCGCCCCGAGGCGGCGCTGCGCGATCCGCTGAGCGTGCTGGACTGGGTCAATCTGTATGCGCTGGCGGTCAACGAGGAGAACGCCGCCGGCGGCCGCGTGGTGACCGCACCGACCAACGGCGCGGCCGGCATCGTGCCGGCGGTGCTGCACTACTACGAGCGCTTCGCGCCCAAGGCGGATGAGCAGGGCGTTTTTGATTTCCTGCTGACCGCCGGTGCGGTCGGCATCCTCTACAAGGAGAACGCCTCGATCTCCGGCGCCGAGGTCGGCTGCCAGGGCGAAGTCGGCGTCGCCTGCTCGATGGCCGCGGCCGGGCTGACCGCAGCGCTGGGCGGCAGCGTGCATCAGGTCGAGAACGCCGCCGAGATCGGCATGGAGCACAACCTTGGCCTGACCTGCGACCCGATCGCCGGCCTCGTGCAGATCCCCTGCATCGAACGCAATGCGATGGGCGCGGTGAAGGCGATCAACGCCTCGCGGATGGCCCTGCGCTCCGACGGCACGCACTACGTGTCGCTGGACAAGGTCATCAAGACCATGCGCGACACTGGCCGCGACATGCAGGACAAGTACAAGGAAACCTCGCGCGGCGGGCTGGCGGTCAACGTCGTCGAGTGCTGAAACCCTGGGCAAGGCGAGCACTCGCCGGCACAGCTGCTAGCCTTGCCTCATCCACCAGGCGGCGCCCACATGAGTCAGCAGCCGAACGAAGCCCGCAGCGCACTGCTGCAGCTGATTGAAGTCGACGAGGCCGAGCGCAGGCACGTCGCCCACGTGCTGCACTCGGGCATCGGCCAGAGCCTGACCGCGGCGCTGCTGAGCCTGCAGTTCTTCGCCGAGAGCGGCCTGCCGGCAGACGAGATCGAAGGCGTGGCGGACAGCGTGCGCGATGCGCTGCAACAGGTGCGCGCACTGTCGCTACGCCTGCGGCCGCCCCTGCTGGATGAAATCGGACTGGGCGCAGCGCTGGCGTCCACCCTTGAGCAGATCGGCCTGCAGCGTGGCTTCAGCGTCGAGGTCGACACACGCGCCGATTCACAGTCAGTCTCCGGATGGCTGGCGATCAGTCTGTTCCGATGGATGCAGGCGCTGGCCGAACTGACGCCCGCCTCGTGCCTGCTGCGTGTCAGGCTGCAGGTGGAGGCTATCGACACCGCCCTGCTGGACGCCGCACTGGTCGGTGCGACAGCGCCGGAGGCGTGGAGGACCGAGAGTGCAGCCCGCGCGCGGATTCTCGACGCGCAAGTTGAGGAGCGGATGGATGGCGTGAGCATCCGCATTGCTCCTGCGCGCGAGGGCCGGCCCCGTGCACAGCTTGGAGCCTGATGCCGCGGCTACTGCAGCTTGCCGGCGCCACGGCAGCATGCTTTCCGGCACGCCTGGTGCCTGAAACGCAGCAGGCCCGTACTTGCGCACGGGCCTGCCGGATTCACCTGTATGCGCCCGCATCGGCGATGCCGACGCGATGGCGCTGGAGCGTCCGCTCGGCGGACGCCGGGCGGCTTACATCGCGTCCTTGAACGCCTTGCCCGCCTTGAACACCGGCGCCTTGCTCGCCTTCAGCTTAATGGTCTCGCCGGTGCGCGGGTTGCGGGCCTCGCGGGCAGCGCGCTTGCGCACGGAGAAGGTGCCAAAGCCCACCAGCGTCACGGTGTCGCCCTTCTTCAGCGCCTTGGTGATGGTGGAGGTGAAGGCGTCGACCACGGCCGCAGCCTGGGTCTTGGTCAGTTCGGCGTGGTCGGCGATGGCAGCGACAAGCTCAGCCTTGTTCATCGGAAACTTCCTTGCATGGGGGGCGATGGCGCCCGACAGGGGGAGATGGGAGGACGCAAAGCCCTCCGCGTTGCGAAGGCTGCTTTGGAAGCACGCACAAGTCAACGGTTTTTCGCCGGGAAGCCGCCTGTTTTCTGGCTTTGCGGGTGCAGCATGGATGTCAGCGGCGACAGAATGGCAGTCGACAGCACAGCACGTAGCACGCTCGACGCCGCAAATGGAGCCGCTGAATCAATCGCTTAGCGGCGTTCGACACCGCCGGTGCGCCACCCGCACGCACGCGCACTGCCGTATACATGCAATTCCTGACGCCGCCAGCCCTAGCGCTCGGCCGCGGCTCCAGAGAGCGTCCCTATCGTGCATCCTGTGGCGCCCCGAGAACCGGAGATCCGCCATGCCCCAGCTTCCCAGCGGCCGCCACATCGGCCTCAGCCAGGATCGCCTCTACGACTGGGCCGAACAGGCGAGCTTCAGTGCACTCGCCGAGCTGGTCAGCAGCGCCGCTGGCGCCGACGACCTGCATCCGCTGATCGATCTCATCGAGTACGAGGACGGCCACGCCGCGCCTGATGCGGACAACCCGGACCGCGGGGAGCCCTATCTCAGCGAGGTGCGGATCAGCGATCTGGAGACGCCCGCCTGCCCCTGGCCGGCAGCGGACCAGAAGGCCCTGCTGGCCTGGCTGCACAGCGAGCGCACCCGCGGCTGGCTGCAGGAGACGCTGGAGGAGCTGCGCGAACTGCTGGCATCCAAGCCCGAACCGACACAGCCACGGGGCGCGCTCGACGGCTAGTCGACGACGTGTGGCAGGCACGGGCGTGTGTGTGCCTGGCAGGCACGCGGTGCGCAGACCTTGCTTCGGCGCTAGAGCCGAACGCGTGAGCGCAAGGCGGGCACAGATGCTGGCTCGCGGCAGATGGCAATGAGGCCAGCCCGCTTGAATTTGCGATTTAGGATGGAGGCCCGGCCCGGCTCCCTTCGTCCAGGGACCCGAGCGCGCTGTTCCGCCCACCGTTCCCTATCGCTGGAGCCGTCCACATCATGAGAAGTCGACTGCTGCTCGTCTGCCTCTGTGCGCTGAGCCCCCTGACCCACGCCTCGTCTCCGCAGACTGGCATGTCCCGCGCCGAACGCGAGCTGTGCCGGTCCGAGGTAGAGACTTTCTTCGCACGCGAGCGGGCGCAGCACGCGGGGGGCACCGCGGTGCGCGCGCCCTCTGCCTCGCAAGTCACGCGGCGGGTTGAAGACGAGCTGCGCATGGAATCCGCGCTGGCCGAGCGCTTCGGCACGCGCATCGACGCCGACGCGCTGCAGGCGGAGCTGTCGCGCATCCAGCGGGAATCCAGGGCACCGGCGCAGCTGCAGCGCCTGTTCGATGCGCTGAATCGCGACCCGCACCGGGCCGCCGAGTGCATCGCCCGCCCGGGACTGGTCGAGCGCCTGCTGTATCGCCGCCAGCAGCGGGCCGCTCCCGGCAGCGACTTCGCCGAATGGTGGCAGTCGACACGCGGGCAGCATCAGGCGATCGAGCCGGCGGCGCTCGATCAGGTCCTGTTCCTGCCCGAAGCGAGTGCAAGCCCGCGCGAGGCCGCTGGCGGCGGCAGCACCGGCCTTGAGACCTGGATCAGCGACGCCGACGACAGCGGACCGATGGCGCCGCGGGCCTTCGCCCTGGCGGCCTGGAACGGCAGCGAGCTGTTCCTGTTCGGGGGGCGAGGTCCACGCAACACCTTGCGTGCGGATGGCGGGCTGTACACGCCCGCGATCGATCACTGGCGCTGGGCCAGCCCGGTCGGCGCACCCGGCCCGCGCGAGTCCGGCGTGGCGGTGTGGACCGGCAGCCGCTTCCTGGTCTTTGGCGGCACTTCGAACGGCAGCGGCGCGCAGTACGACCCCGCCACCGACACCTGGACACCGATGTCCGGCGCCAACGCGCCGGTCGGCATCACCCGGTATGTGACCGGCGTCTGGACCGGTAGCGAACTGCTGGTGTTCGGCGGCGAGGCGAACGTGCACGCGCGCTACAACCCGGTCACCGATACCTGGAGCAGCCTGCCGCAGAGCGGCCTGCCGGCGCTGATTCCGTCCTCGGTCTGGCACCAGGGCCGCATGTACGTCTGGGGCCTGCGCAGCGAGAACGGGGGTGCCTCGCTGAGCTCACGCCTCGGCGCCTTCGATGTCGCCAGCAACCAGTGGATCCCGCTCAGCACCGTCGGCGCACCGGCGGCGCGCTTCGAGACCGCGATGACCGTGGTCGACGGCAGGATCATGATCTTCGGCGGCAGCGACGGCTTCGGCACCGTCTACGGCGATGGCGCGCTGTACGATCCGGCCAGCGACAGCTGGACCGCTCTGCCCGGCGCGGGCGCGCCGTCTGCGCGCAACTTCCCCACCCTGGTCAGCAGCGGCGATCGCGCCATCGTGTTCGGCGGGCAGCGGCAGTCAGCAGTGAACGACCACGGGGCGATCTATGACGCCGCCAGCAACAGCTGGCAGGCCCTGCCCGGCAGCGCCCCCGTCGGCTGGCGCTCCGGCCACGCAGCCGCCTGGACGGGCAGCGCATTGCTGGTGATGGCCGGTATGGATGAAGGCGGCGAGCCGCTGCGTGACGGCGGCCTGTTCAATCTCGCCTCAAACACCTGGACGCTGTTCGATGGCGGCGACGATCTGGGTCGCGTGCGCGGTGCATCGGCGGTGTGGACGGGCGTCGAGGCCCTGCTGTTCGGCGGCCGCAGTGCGGTCACCAATCGCCCCCAGCGCGGCCTGTCCTGGCGCGCGGCCACCGACAGCTTCAGCACCCTGCCTCTGCAGGGCTCACCGAGCGCGCGCGAAATGACTGCCGCGGTCTGGACCGGCGCCGAAATGATCGTCTGGGGTGGGCTGGACGACGCGGTGCCCGAGATTCTTGGCGATGGCGCGCGCTTCGACCCGGCGGCCGGGGAGTGGCAACCGATCAGTCTGATCGACGCAGCATTGCCCCGCTATCTGCACACCCTCGTCTGGACAGGGCAGCACGCGCTGGTCTCGGGCGGCGTGTGCCCATCCGGGCTCTGCGCAAGCGATGCCGGCTACAGCCCGCAGGGCGACAGCTGGACTGCCCTGCCGACCGCAGGCGCGCCAGCACCGCGTGCGGATGCGACAGCGGTGTGGACCGGCAGCGAAATGATCGTCTGGGGCGGCAGCGGCGCTGGCGGAGCGCCGCTGGCCAGCGGCGCGCGCTTCAACCCGCAAAGCTGGAGCTGGACCGGCTCCACCGCAGCGGGGCCTGCAGGGCGGACCAATCACAGCGCGGTCTGGACCGGCAGCGAGATGCTGATCTGGGCGGGCACACCCAGCGCCCTGCCGTCCCTGTGGCGCTACGCGCCGCTGACCAACCAATGGGGCGCGGGCCCCTCGGCGCAGCCGCAGGCGCCGCTGGGCGGACAGACCGCGGTGTGGTCGGGCAGCGAGTTGCTCGTCTTCGGCGGCGTGGGCGCGACCGGCGGACGCTATGACCCGCAGGCCAATATCTGGCGCGACATCACCAGCGTGGGCGCACCTGCGACGCGGGCCGACCACGCGGCGCTGTGGATCGGCGACGCCATGCTGATCATGGGCGGCGCCATCAGCCAGCGGCGTTCGCTGTACTACCCGAACGGCCTGCCGCTGAACGTCTTTCGCGATGGCTTCGAGCCCTGAACGGCACGGGAGTCGGCGCCTGCGAGGCGCCTTGGCGCCGCCGTTCGCGGGTCCTGCGGATCGGAGTGTGGGCCCACCAGGATTCGAACCTGGAACCAAGGGATTATGAGTCCCCTGCTCTAACCGTTGAGCTATAGGCCCGTTGTCTGTACCCGCAGCGCCCGCTGCCGTGCGCCACCCATCATCGCAGGTGACTCAAGCCTTGGTCGCTGCGCTGTCCTGCGCTGCGACCAAGGCCGGCTTCGGATTCCTGCCTTTGCCGGTCATTCCTGCGCGCAAGCCGGGGCCGCTCGATCGCAACGTGCGAAAACACGAAGGGCCCGCTTGCGCGAGCCCTTCGAATGGCTGGGGGACTAGGATTCGAACCTAGATAGGCAGAGTCAGAGTCTGCAGTCCTACCGTTAGACGATCCCCCAAAAACCGGATCGCACCTGCCGCGCGAGGCGGCAAGTATAAAGCGTGATCAGCGCTTCGAGAACTGGGTCGCGCGGCGGGCCTTGTGCAGACCGACCTTCTTGCGCTCGACCTCGCGGGCGTCGCGGGTCATGAAACCGGCGCGGCGCAGCTGGGTCTTCAGGCTCTCGTCGTACTCGACCAAGGCGCGGGCGATGCCGAGGCGGATCGCGCCGGCCTGACCGGTGGTGCCACCGCCGGCGACGGTGACCTTGATGTCGAACTTCTCGGACATCTCGGTCAGCACCAGCGGCTGACGCACGATCATGCGGGCGGTTTCGCGACCGAAGAACTGGTCGAGCGGCTTGTCATTGACGGTGATCGCGCCGCTACCGTTGCGCAGGAACACGCGGGCGGTGGAGGACTTGCGGCGGCCGGTGCCGTAGTTCTGGTTCAGAGCCATGGGGTCTATGCGTCCTGTCTCAGATGTCCAGCGCCTGCGGCTGCTGGGCGGTGTGCGGGTGCTCGGCACCCTTGTAGACCTTGAGCTTGCGGAACATCGCACGGCCCAGCGGGTTCTTCGGGAGCATGCCCTTGACGCCGATCTCGATCGCGCGCTCCGGGTGGCGGTCCAGGGCCTGGCCCAGGGTCTCCGACTTCAGGTTGCCGATGTAGCCGGTGAACCGGTGGTACATCTTGTCCTGCAGCTTGTTGCCGGTGACGTGGATCTTTTCCGCGTTGATCACGACGATGTAATCGCCGGTGTCGACGTGCGGGGTGAACACGGGCTTGTGCTTGCCGCGCAGGCGAAGCGCAATCTCCGAGCAGAGGCGGCCCAGCGTCTTGCCGCTGGCGTCGACCAGATACCAGTCGCGCTTGACGGTCTCCGGCTTGGCGCTGAAGGTCTTCATGACAGCTCCCAAAGGGAAAGCGAGGACGAAAGACCGCGAAGCATAGCGGTCTCTTTCGAGGGGTGCAAGTCTGCAGCCCCGAGTGGCATCGGCCAGGGGCTTTGCCCGGCGAAGCCGCGTATTCTGACCGCAAATGTCCGAGCGCGCCAGCCCCCCCGCTGAACAGATCGCCCAGCGCATCCTCGCGCTCGCCGACGCCTGCGTGCTGTGCGGCCTGTGCCTGCCGCACTGCCCCACCTACCGGCTGGATGCGCGCGAGTCGGAATCGCCGCGCGGGCGCGTGCTGCTGGCCCAGGCTCTCGCGCGCGAGCCGGGCGCGATTGACGCAAGCGGCGTCACCGCACTTGAGCACTGCCTCGGCTGCGGCCGCTGCGAGCAGGTGTGTCCAGCCAGAGTGCGCTTCGGCGATCTGATGCGGCAGACACGCCGGCTGTTGCCGCGTCGGCGTGCGGTCCGCGGCGTGCGGCTGCTGCTGTGGGCGAGCCGGCATCCGCAGCTGCTGGCTCGCCTGCTGCCAAGGCTGCGACCTCTGCGCGTGCTGCTGCCGCGGAGCGCGCGCCGCGCGCTGTCGGCCGCGATCCCAGCGGTCAACGACTCCGGCTCGTGGCCACCTGCGCATCCGCAGCTCGAATACACCGACAAGGCTGAACCTCCCGCGCCCAGCTCTCGGCGCATCGGGCTGCTGACCGGCTGCGTTGCGCGAACTCTCGAAAGCGGCGCTCAGCACGCAGCCCTGCGCCTGCTGCGTGCCTGCGGCTACACAGTTCTGACTCCACAAGAGCAGGGCTGCTGCGGCGCGCTGGAGCAGCATGCCGGCAGCAGCGCGCAGGCCGATTCGCTGATCGCGGCGAACCAGCGGATATGGGCGGACCTCAGGCCCGAGCTGCTGGTGTCGACAGCCAGCGGTTGCCAGGGCGCCTATGCGGCGGGCCTCGCGTCGATCGCGCCGGTGATGGATGTCCTGAGCTTGCTGGCCGATGACGCCACATTCGCCGCCTTGAGTCTGCGCCGGTCCGATCGACGCATCGCCCTGCACCTGCCCTGCACGCAGCGGGCGGACGCGACGTCCGTGCAGGCCGCGCGGGCGCTGCTTGCACGCATTCCGGGCGTGACGCTGATCGAATTGCAGGACAGCGGCTGCTGCGGAGCTGGCGGCGCGCACATGCTGCAGTTTCCCGGCCGCGCCGAGCGCCTGCGCCAGCCGCTGCTGGACGCGGCCATCGCATCCGGTGCCACTACACTGGTCTCCGCCAACATCGGCTGCCGCCTGCATCTGGGCGGCGCGGCCGAACTCGCTGGAATCGACATCCGGCATCCGCTGGAACTGCTGGCCGAGGCCCTGCCGTGAGCACACTGCGCACTCTTTCCCCGCTCGATCGCCTGATCGCCGATCTCGACCACGCCCTGCTGACCGCCACCGCGCGACAGACGCCCGCAGCGCGCCCGAACCCCGCGGCGGACGCCCATTCGGTCGAGCTCGATGCCAAGCAGCGCCGCCATGTGGCCGGGCTGATGCGCATCAATCATGCGGGCGAGGTCTGCGCGCAGGCCCTGTACCTGGGTCAGGCGCGGGTCGCCCGCGACGAGGCGACGCGCGAGCATCTGCTGCAGGCGGCGCAGGAAGAAGCCGACCACCTCGCCTGGTGCGCGCAGCGCCTGGCCGAGCTGGACGACCGTCCCAGCCTGCTGAACCCGCTGTGGTACGCGGGCAGCTACGCGATCGGCATGGCCGCAGGGCTCGCCGGCGATGGCTACAACCTCGGCTTCGTGGTCGAAACCGAGCGCCAGGTCGAAGCGCATCTCGAAGATCACCTGCGCCAGCTGCCCGAGGGCGACGAACGCAGTCGTCGCATTCTGCAGCGCATGGCCGAGGAAGAAGCCGAGCACGCCGAGCAGGCGCATGCCGCCGGTGCGCGCGCGCTGCCGGCGCCGATTCCTTCCCTGATGCGGGCGGTCAGCGAGCTCATGAAGCTGGGCGCCTACCGGATCTGAGCCAGCGTTCGGCCAAGCGCCCGCTGGTCGCCGCCGCTGTCGCAGCTACTTCACCTTGCCTACACTGCCCGCACTCGGGCACGGCGCAGGGAAGGCGGACATGAAGATTGTTCTGGCTGTGCTGTTCGGCCTGCTGGCCGTGGCCAGCGAATCTCTGGTGTCGATCCTGCTGGCGGCGCTCGCCGGCTGGCTGCTCGGCAGCCAGCAGGAGCTGTCGCAGCGCCTGCGCCGACTTGAACAGAGTCAGGCCACCCGACCGCGCGAACGCACGCCGTCGCCAGCGCCGTCAGAAGCCAGGGCACCGGGCGCGGAACCCGAACCGGCAACGAGGCCCGAGCCGGTGTCCACTCGGCAACCCGCGCACGAGGCGATGGATCTGCAGGCGGCGCCATCACCCGTAGCCGATTCTGCTGTGAGGTCTGCATCGCCAGTCGAGGTGCTGATTGCAGCGCAAACCGCATCCATCTCGCCTTCATCGGTGCCGCCGCCCTTGCCCACGGCAGCGCACACCGCCTCGAAGGTCGAAACGCCGGTCGCACAGGCAGCCCAGCGGGCCCGCGCACCGGAGTCCCGAACGGATGAATCCACCGATGCACTGGCCAGCCGCGTGCTGGGCTGGCTGTTCGGGGGCAACCTGCCGGTCAAGCTCGGCGTGCTCGTGCTGTTCGCCGGTGTCGCCGCGGCGCTGCGCTATGCGGCCCAGCAGGGCCTGTTCGATGTGCCGATCGGCTGGCGCTTCATCGGCATCGCCACGGCGGCATTCGCAGGTCTGGGCTTTGGTCTCAGCCAGCGCATGCAGCGGCCGGCCTTCGCGCTGTCACTCCAGGGCGGCGCGATCGGCGTGCTGCTGCTCTGCGTGTTTGGCGCCTACCGGCTGTACGACCTGCTCGCGCCCGGCGCGGCCTTGGGCATGGTGGTGGCGCTGGTCGCGCTGGGCGCCGTGCTGGCGGTCTGGCAGAACGCGGTGGCGCTCGCGGTGCTGGGTTTCCTCGGCGGCTACCTCGGGCCGGTGCTGATCAATACCGGCAGTGGCGATCAGGTCGCCCTGTTCACCTACTACGCCGCCTTGAACGCGGCCCTGTTCGGCGTGGCCTGGTGGCGACACTGGCATGCGCTGAACCTGATGGGCTTTCTGTTCACCTTCGGAATCGGCAGCCTCTGGGGCCTCGGCGCCTATACCAGCGCGGACTACGCCAGCAGTCAGTTCTTCCTGCTGCTGTTCTGGGGCTTCTACCTGGGCATCGTGGTGCTGGGGGCGCTGCGCCGCGGTCTCGCCGCCAGCGATGGCGTTCAGGCCTCGCTGAGTTTCGCCCTGCCGCTCTGGGCCTTCAGCCTGCAGGCGGGTTTGCTGGAGGGCGACCGCAGCGGGCTCTCGGTGTCCGCCCTGCTGGCTGCCGCGGTCTATGCGGTCCTCGCTGCCCTGCTGCTGCGCACGACGCGGGCGCGGCTGCAGGGCGAGAGCTTCGCCTGGGTCGCGGCGGGCTTCGTCACCGTCGCGGTACCGCTGGCGTTCTCGGCGGAGCAGACCGCCTCGGTCTGGGCGCTGCAGGGTGTCGGCGCGATGTGGCTGGGCCTGCGCCAGCAGCGTGCGCTCACCCTTGTGTTCGGCTGGCTGCTGCAGCTGGGTGCGGCCTGCGCCTTCCTTCTCGGCGCCGCCGAAGCCTTCGACCTCGGACTGCTCGATCAGCCGGATGTCCAGATCGGCATGCGCTTCAGCCTCGGCCTGCTGGCCCTCGCCGGCTTCATCGCCAGCCTGCTGCATGAGCGCGGTGGGCGCGACGGCATCGAAGCCTGGCTGCTGTACCTGCTGGGTGCCGCGTGGCTCACCCTGCTGTGGCTGCACTTCGGCATCTGGCCGCCGTTCGCGCTCGATCACCTCGAAACTCTGCTGGGTCTGGCCGTGCTGGTCGCGCTGTCGGCGAGCCTGGTGCGCCGTCTGTCGGTCTGGGACCGGCTCGGCTGGCTGGCCGTGTTGCCCCTGCTGGGCTTGCCGCTGCTCGCCGCTGCCGCGCTCGTCGAGCAGGATGCGCCGGCGCTGGACGGACGTGGCGCCGCGCTGTGGGCGCTGGTGTTCGGCGCCGGCCTGCTGGCCCTGCAGCGGCTGCGCGAACCGCCGGCCCACCTGACCGGTGCCGGCCATCTCGGCCTGCTGGCGAGCCTGGTGCTGGTGCTGGGCAGCGACTTCTGTCTGCGTGCGCAGCGCTCCGAACTGGGCGAGGCCTGGATCTACAGCCTCGCGCTGTTGCCGCTGGTCGCGCTTGCCTTCGCGCTGTGGCGATCGCCGGCCCCGTTCGCCTGGCCGCTGGCCGACCGCTTCGCCCGCTACTCGCGCTTCTGGCATGGCGGCGCTGCCCTGGTGCTGGGCGCAGCCTGGTTCGGCGCGCTCTATTCCGCGGCGAACGCTGCGCCGCTGACCTACCTGCCCATGCTGAATCCGCTGGAGCTGCTGCAGTGGGGTCTGCTGATCGCCGCCTCGCGCGCGCTGCCCGACGAGGACCGCAGCGACCTCCTGCCGCTGCGCGCCGGGCTGGCGATCGCAGCGCTGGCACTGCTGACGCTGACCGCCCTGCGCTGCCTGCACCACCATGCCGACCTGCCCTGGTCGCCCGCGCTGTTCGACAGCGCGCTGACGCAGGGCGTACTGAGCGTGCTGTGGGCGCTGGCCGGGGTCGTCGCCTGGGTGCGCGGCTCGCGCCGCGGCCACTGGCCGCTGTGGGTCGCCGGCGCCACCCTGATGGGCCTGGTGCTGCTCAAGCTGGTGCTGGTCGACCGCCTCTACCTCGGCAACCTCTACGGCATTGGTGCCGTGCTCACGGTCGGCCTGCTGCTGGTGGTCGTCGGCTACCTCGCGCCCTCGCCACCGCGACAGGGCCAGGCCGCGAACCATTGATCGCCGGCAGCACAAACGCGAAGGGCGCGCTCCAGATAGAGCGCGCCCTTCTTCTGCGCCTGAGGCGCGGCAGCCTCAGTCGAGGTTGCGACCGTGGAACAGCTCCTCGATCTCGCGCTTCAACTGCGCTTCGATGCGCAGGCGCTCCTTGAACGAGAGGTTCTTGGCCTTTTCCTCGAACAGGTAGGTGTCCAGGTCGAAATCCTTCACGTGCATCTTGGTGTGGAAGATGTTCTCCTGGTAGACATTCACGTCGAACATCTCGTAGCGGTTCTTGATGCCCTTGGCGAGATAGTCCTGGATCGAGTTGATCCGGTGATCGATGTAGTGCTTGGTGCCCTTCACATCGCGGGTGAAGCCGCGCACCCGGTAGTCCATGATCACGATGTCCGATTCAAGACTCTCGATCAGGTAGTTCAGCGCTTTCAGCGGCGAAATGACGCCGCAGGTGGCGACATCGATGTCCGCCCGGAAGGTCGCGATACCGTTGTGCGGGTGCGTTTCCGGGTAGGTGTGCACGGTGATGTGGCTCTTGTCGAGGTGGGCCACCACGCTGGCGTCCACTTCCTCGTGCTCGCGCACCGCGCCCGACAGCACATTGCCGGCGGCCTTCTTGTCGATCACCGGCTCCTCGGAAATGAGGATGGTCACCGACGCGCCCTGCGGGTCGTAGTCCTGGCGGGCGACGTTCAGCACGTTGGCGCCGATGATCTCCGCGACCTCGGTGAGGATCTGCGTGAGGCGATCGGCGTTGTAGGCTTCGTCGATGTACTCGATGTAGCGGCGGCGCTGCTCTTCGCTGACCGCGTAGCAGACATCGTAGATGTTGAACGACAGCGCCTTGGTGAGGTTGTTGAAACCTTGCAGCTTCAGGCGCGGCAGTGGCTTGACCACGTTTCGGATCCCCTGTGCGGGCGGATGGAGGACTGGCGGGCCACGCACATCGCGGCCGCCAGGCGTCTGGAGCCAGTGGCCTGGACCCAGCGGGCTAGTATGAAGCAAAGGCATGCAAGTCAGAACCGTGCGGCCCGCGGAGACCACCGGCGGGGGCTGTGCAAGCTCCCGCAAAGTCCGGATAACTGCGCTGCCACTCGCAAACCAAACGTGACAGCGGGGGACAAACCCGTGCGAAATGGCGCAATATTGCGTTGAAGCGGCGCCCACGCGGCGCTAATCTTTGAACTCCATCGCACTTCAGGTCGGACATGGTCCCCTCCAGCTTCTCGCTGCAGACCGCGCTCAAGCGCCAGCTGACGCCGCCCTCGCTGGCGCCGGAGCCCATCCACATCGAGCGCTTCCTCGCGCACTGCCACCGCCGGCGCTATCCCGCCCGCGCCGATGTGTTCCGTCCGGGTGACCCGGCCGGGACCATGTACTACGTGGTGCAGGGCTCGCTCAGCGTCATGACCGAAGAGGAAGACGGTCGCGAACTGGTGCTGAGCTACCTCAACCCGGGCGACTTCGTCGGCGAGACCGGCATCTTCGTCGCCGCCCCCCAGCGTGAGGTCCTGCTGCGCACGCGTACCGCCTGCGAACTCGCAGAGATCGGCTACGAGCGCCTGCACGCGCTGTTCGCCGGCCCGCTGGCCGAAGAGTGCCCGCGCCTGCTGTACGCGATCGGCGCGCAGTTGACCAAGCGCCTGATGCACACCAGCCGCAAGGCCAGCCGTCTGGCTTTCATGGACGTTACCAGCCGCATCTCCAGCACCCTGATCGACCTCTGCGACGAGCCGGACGCCATGAGCCATCCGCAGGGCACGCAGATCCGCGTATCCCGCCAGGAGCTGGCGCGCATCGTCGGCTGCTCGCGCGAGATGGCCGGCCGCGTGCTCAAGCAGCTGGAAGAACAGGGCGTGCTGCATGCCCGCGGCAAGACGGTCGTGGTCTACAGCCAGACGCGCTGAGGCGCGGCGCCCTTCGAAGCAGCACTGGCGTCGCCGCCGCGATCGGCCCGCCAGCGCGCAGCTCGGCGCGGCACTCGCCCGACGGCACGGAAACTGCACAGGCGGGCTATCGCGCCGCCGCTTGTGGTCTTCACCCAAGGCTGATCCACTGGGGCACCGTTTCCACCCCGCACTGCTGAAGCCCCCATGGCGAAAACGCCGCTGCAGCCCGTCCGCCGAACCGACATCAAGATCGGCAGCCCGCTGCCCTACCCCGTCTATGACGCCATGGGTCGGCTGCTGCTGAAGGCAGGCGAAGTAATCGAAAGCGAACGCCAGCTCACGACCCTGCATGAGCTCGGGCTCTATCTCGCCGAGGGCGACCTGGGCCGTTCGGCGCGCGGCTCCTTCCACAGCCCCGAGCCTCTGCCCAGCGAGGCGCCGGAACCGGCCGAGGCCGAGGGCGCGCGCGAAACCCGCAAGCTGGGCGAGCTGAAGCTGGTGCCCGGCAAGACCCTGTACATCGACTTCCTCACGGCCACCAACCGGCCGCGCGTGGCCCTGCGCCTGGTCGGGCTGCTGGAGGGCGGCGGCGTGCTGATCAGCGCGCTCAATGCCGACGGCGGCGTGGTGCCCTTCCGCGACAACGAGCTGCTGTTCGTGCGGGTGCTGACCGCCAGCGGCGTGGCCACCTTCGAGGCCAAGGTGTTGAAGGTCCACTTCACGCCGTTTCCGTATGTGGTGACCTCGTACCCCGAAGTCGCCGTCTTCCACGTCATGCGCGCCCACGAGCGCGTCGATACCCAGCTGATCTGCAGCGCGGTCAACCTGAGCCGCCCGGTCATGGGCGAGCCACGCACGCACGCCGGGATCATGAAGAACATCAGCGCCAGCGGCTGCCAAATCGAGGCCCCGCCGGACATCGCCGACGTCGGTGACCGCCTGCGCCTCGGCTTCAAGCTCGAAGCTGCCGGCGAGGAGCATGTGCTCAGCGTGGTCGGCGAGCTCCGGGGCATCAAGACCTTCGGCGATCCCGACAAGCGTCGCTTCGGCCTGCAGTTCGTCGAGCTGGGCACTTCCGAACGACTGGTGGTCGAGCACTTCATCTTCCACGCCCTGGTCGGCGACTGACGTCCAGCGCACGGGTCATCGGCCGCCGGTGCGTGCACCGACAGCCCAGTGGCACCAGCCGCCGACTGTTCGGACGCAGAGCACCCGCATGCTAACGTCGTGGGTCAGCCCCGCCGGCGCCCGCCATGCCCGCTCCAGCCTTCGAGTCCTCGATCTTGCGGCGACTGCCGCTGCGCGCATTGCTGCTCGGCCTGCCGCTGGCGATCGGCGCGCCGATCGTGGCGGCATCGACGGACCTGGATCGCTGCCGCGAGCTGCGCCAGAGTGAACCGCGCGAAGGCGTGCAGGTCTGCGAGCGGGCCGCGCGCGCGCTGGCGGATGCGGGCTCGGCCGAAACGGCCTTCGAGGCCTGGATGCACGCGTCCGAGCTGGCATCGCAGCTGGGCGAGCCGCAGCGCGCCGACGCTGCACTGAATGCGGCGGTCGCGCTGTTGCCGCGGGTGGCCGACCCGCTGGCCGCCCAGCGCGTGGCCCGTCGTCGCGGCCTCAACGCCTATCGCGAAGGCCAGCCCGTGCGTGCGCTCGGCCATTTCCTCGAAGCCCTGGCGTCCGCGCGTGCGGCCGACGATGCCGGCGCCCGCGCAATCAGCGAGAACGATCTCGGCGTGACCTATCGCCACCTCGGCAACTACGAGGCGGCGCTGGCCTCCTTCGAGGCCAGCCTGGAGCTGCGGGAGCGCGCGGGCGAATCCAATCTCGGGGCGCTGCTGGCGAACATCGGCAGCCTGTACATGGAGCTTGGCGACCTCGGGCGGGCCGAGCGCTACCTGCAGCGCGCGCTGGAGGACCATCAATCGGCGGGCCGCGCCCTGCCTGCCGAACGTACCCGCGAAGAGCTGGCCCGCCTCGCCCTGAGACAAGGCCAGGCCGGGCACGCCGAACGGCTGCTGGAGCAGGCCTGGCAGGCCTACCTGCAGGCACAGTCACCGCGCGACCTGGAGCGCCTTGCGCTGTTGCGCGCACGTCAGGCGCTGGAGGCAGGCAAGCGCGCGCAAGCGCAGGAATGGCTGGAACGCGCCCGCGCAACCCGCAGTGCGGAAGCCGGCGACAGCCTGGGCATGGCCATCATCGCGGCGCGGCTGGCCGACACCCCGATCGAACAGCAGCGCAGCCACGCGGTCCTGCTGCATGCCCTCGAAGGCGGCGCGCAGCAGGCTCCGCAGCAGCGGGTCGAGGCCTTGGGCGAGCTGGCAAGGCTGGCAGAAGCCTTCGGGCGTCTCGAACAGGCGGTAGTGCATCTGCGCCAGCTGCATCGCGAGGCCATGGCCCTGGCCGAGGCGCGTCACGGCGAACGTTTCGACGGCATGCGCGTGCGTTTCGACGTGGAGCGGCTGGAGGCCGAGGCCGCGCGCCGCGAGTCGCAGCTGCGCCAGAGACGGCTGGAGACCGCCAGCGTCGCAGGCGCGGCCCTGCTGGCCCTGGCCGTATTCGGGCTGTACTCGCAGCGGCGCTTCTATCGCCAGCGGCTGGCTGGCGAGCGCGAGCGCAAGGCGCTGGAAACGCGGATCGCCGAAGCGCGCACCGCCGCTGAGCACCTGCGCAGCGACCTCGGCTCGATGGCCTGGCTGCTGGACCGGCAGGGTTCGGCCTGCCTCGTGTTCGATGCCGCCGGACGCATCCGCATCGCCACGGCCGCCGCCGCCGAGCTGCTCGCACGCAGCGCGCTGTCGCTGCAGGGCGAATCGCTGGAAAGCGCGCTCGGCGCCGACACCGCGCACTGGGCACAGGCCCTGGTCGAGACCGCCTCGCTGGCGGGCGAACGTGCCGACACCGCGGACCTGGGCTGCCGCGAGCAGCTCAGCCCCAGGCCCGCCCGCCTGCGCTGCCAGCATCTGAGCATGGAGGAGGAGCTCGGCGTGCTCGTGTTCGAGCCGCTCGACCCTGAGCAGGCCGCGGCACAGACGCTGGCAGCACCGCCGACGCCCCTGGAAAGCGCGCCAGTCGCGGATACAGCGACACCCGTCGCCCCTGGCGTCGCCGCCCCCGCGCAGATCGACGACGCCGCGCGCCACGAATTCCGCCGCCTGCTCGTCCGACTGATGCGCACCGCGCTTGAGGCCTGGGAACGCGCCAGTCGCAAGGGCCGGGTCGAACTCGCGGAAGCGAGCGGCATCTGGCGCATCACCATCGACGACGGTCGCCTGCGCGTCCGCGCGATGGACCGCTACCTCAGCCTCGACACCCTGCCCGAGCGTCCGCGCTGGCGCGAGGTGCTGCGTACGGCCTATTTTCTGCTCGGCGAAGTGGACATCGGCGGGGAGCACCGCAGCCAGCTGGAGGCCATGGTGGAGGACGTGCTGCGGCACACGCGGCCGCAGCTGTGAGCCTCATCACGGCGACTGCGCGAGGCGGCGTCACGTTGCGGGTCGGCATCGTCCAGTGAGCCAGCAGACGGCCGCGTCGGCGGACGCGTCATGCCGAAACGTACCGGCAGACTGTCCTCGGCCCACCCTTCAGCGCCTCAACGCAGGCCTCCGATTGGCAGCGGTCGCGGACGTTCGCAGCGCACGCACACGCCGCGCAGTCCGTGTTCGGAGCGGTACAGGCGATGGTGCTCCTCGTGCAGGTAGGAGTCCGGCGCCTGCACCACCGCGATCACGCTGCCGATATCGCCAGCCGCCGCGCCCGCGTGTGCGCTGCAGGCCGCCAGCGCCTTGCGGCGTGAGCGGTCGTAGTCGTCATCGAACTGTCCGCACTCCTTGCTCGGCGCCTTGCCGCCGCTGGCCGGACAGGACTGTCCGCCGTCGCGATCGCTGACCAGACCCTCCGGGAAAAACTCGAAGCTGGCCACCGGTACCGGTCGACCGGACGCGCACCACGCCTCGGAGGGCAGCTCGCTGTGCGCCCACAGGGGAGCGGCGATCGACAGTGCGGCGGCTGACAGAAGGACGCGAAGAATCTTCATGGCGGTGCTCCGGCGGGCGGGGTGTCCAGACTATGCGTGAGGGTGCCGGGGGTTAAGGAAAATCCCGGGAACAACAGGGGAACACGAACGGGCCTGCGCCTCTGGAAACAGTGACTTGCGCAGAGGAAGACGAAGCGGCAGCGGCGAGTTCAGCACCCTCGCCGCCGCCGCTCGGACCCGCACTGCCTATTCGCTGCGCAGCTCGACGTCGCGCACCGCCTTGATGACCCGCAGGGGGAAACACTTCATGCAGCGGAAGGACACACCCTGGCTCATGTGGTAGCCGTTGCCGCTGAGCAGGCCGGATGGCGCATAGGGCAGACCATCGACCTGGCCAGCGCCGGGCACGCCAAAGCTCGGCCCGCTCCAGCCGACATGGGCCTGGCAGGTCTGGTGTGCGGCGAAGCTGCCGGCCCAGTAGTGGTCGGTGATGCCGTTGGCGGCCGCGAAGGCGGTGAGCTGGGCGCCGTCCAGGCTGTAGTTGGCGACCTCGACGATGTGGCCGCGATGGCACCAGGGCACGGCGTGGGCGTGGGCCGCGGCGGAGAGCGCCAGAATGAGAACGATGGAACGCAGCATGTTCGACTCCTCGGAATGGATGCACGGCCCGCCGCAGGAGCGACGGGGTGCAGCCATGCTCGGCGCCGAGCGCAGACCGATCGAGGAAGAAGCCGGGGCTGCGAGGGGCTGGTCAGGGGTCGATCGGCGGGCGGTGGGCGCGTGGCTGCACGCGCGAGCCAGCGCTCGGGCTTCGAGCGGCGCACCGCGTCACGCGCGGACTTCGGCGGATGCGCTGCGCTTATCCGCCCTACGACGAAGAGTGACGCGATTCCCCCCAACGAAGCCGACCACCGCTGTCCGCGTAGGGCAGATAAGCGAAGCGCATCTGCCAGCTCTTTGTAGATCCAGCCAGGCTTGGGCCGCCGCGGCGGGTGCGCTGCGCCCATTCACCCTCGGCGCACATCGGTCTGCCGCTTCGATCAAGGCATCCCGTCACTCACGGATTCCGGTGGGTGCGCTGCGCTTACCCACCCTACGCGCAGATCGGTCTGCCGCTTCGATCAAGGCATCGCGTCGCTCGCGGATTCCGGTGGGTGCGCTGCGCTCATCCACCCAAGGCGTACATCGGTCTGCCGCTTCGTTCAAGGCATCGCGTCACTCGCGGTTGTAGGGCGGATAAGCGCAGCGCATCCGCCGGCAATTCCCGCAGAAGTCGGCCCCGTGGCGAAGCACAGACCCGCTCGCCCCAGGCCTCAGCGCGAAGACAGGGCCCAGCGCAGCGCGCCGTCATCAACGGCGGTACGCGCAACGAATGCCGCGCGTGCGCTCTCGGGCACATTGACGATCACCGCCTCCGCGCTGGCGCGGATCAGGGCGGCATCGGTGACGCTGTCGGTGTAGCAGCGCAGATAGCCGCGGCCATGGCCGGCCGCCTCCAGCGCGTCGAGCTTGCGCCGCCCCTGCAGATGGTGGCGCAGGTCCATGCCCCACCGCGTCATCACCACGGTCGAACCCAGCACTGGCGGGCAGCCGCCCGGCAGGTCGGCGAGCAGGTCTTCGACCAGCGGCGGGTATTCACCCGTGGCGATCACCACGCAACGGCCGGCGGCGCGCTCGGCCGCGAGCGCCGACAGGCCCTCGGGAAACAGCCGCGCGCGCATGACCGCGGCGCGATCGCGAAGAAAGTCGGCATGCGAAACCTGTGCGCGCCCCAGCGTCGCAATCAGGAAGCAGGCGCGCACGCCGTGCTGGACCCAGCGCCGGCGCAGGAACAGCGGCGCCCAAAGCGGCAGCAGCAGAACGAACAGACCGAAGCGCGCGGGCGAACGCCGCAGCAGCCAGCGCAGCCATTCATAGCCGAGATCGCCGCGGAACAGGGTGCCGTCGAAGTCGAACACGACCACCGCAGCGGCGGACGCTTCTGCGGGGCCCTTGTCCGCGGCCAGCGCAGGATCAGCCAAACAGCTTTTCGAGCTCGGCGCCCGGATCCTCGGCGCGCATGAAGGTCTCGCCGACCAGGAAGGCGTGCACGCCTTCGGCGCGCAGCATCATCACGTCGTCCTCGGTGCGGATGCCGCTCTCGGTGACCAGCAGGCGATCCTTGGGCACGGCGGGAATCAGGTCCAGCGTGGTGTCCAGCGACACCGCGAAGGTGTGCAGGTTGCGGTTGTTGATGCCGATCAGCGGCGTCGGCAGCTTCAGCGCGCGCTCCAGCTCCTCGCCGTCGTGCACTTCCACCAGCACGTCGAGACCCACCTTGGCGCCAAGCTGGCAGAGCTCGCGCAGCTGGGCGTCGTCGAGGGCGGCAACGATCAGCAGGATGCAGTCCGCGCCCAGCGCGCGCGATTCGAACACCTGGTAGGGGTCGACGGTGAAGTCCTTGCGCAGCACCGGCAGCGCGCAGGCGGCGCGGGCTTCGCGCAGGTAGTCGTCTGAGCCGTGGAAGAAGTCGACGTCGGTCAGCACCGACAGCGCCGCGGCACCGCCGCGCTCATAGCTGCGCGCGATGTCGGCCGGCGAGAAGTCCGGGCGGATCACACCCTTGCTGGGGCTGGCCTTCTTGACCTCGGCAATCACCGCGGCATCGCCGGCCTTGATGTGCTTCAGCAGCGAGGCGTGGAAGCCGCGCGCGGGCTTGGCGGCTTTGGCGGCCTTCTCGACCGCGGCCAGCGGCGTGGCCTCGGCGCGCTCGGAGACTTCGACGCGCTTGCGATCAAGGATGCGGTGCAGGATATCGCCCATGGGGTCTGTGCTCAGGCGTGCGTGACAGGTTGTTCAGTGGGTGCTGCAAACCGTGGGCCGCAGCGGCGGCGCAAGGGTGCCCGCTTGTGCGACAGGAATCCAGCCTTGCGCGCCGCCGTCGCGCATGCTTTGGCGATGCGCGTGTCAGGCCGGCTGCGCCGCAAGGGCCTGGGTGGTGGTGATGAAGTCCTGCATGCGCTGCTTCGCCGCACCCGAGGCGATCGCCGCGCGCGCAAGCGCGATGCCCTCGGCGATGCTGCCGGCCACATCCGCTGCGTACAGGGCCGCGCCCGCGTTCAGGCAGACGATGTCCTGGGCCACGCCCGGCTGGCCGTCCAGCGCTTCGATCACGCGCGCCATCGACTCGGTCGCATCGGCCACCTGCAGATTGCGCGAGGACGCCATCTGCAGGCCGAAGTCCTCGGGCTCGATCTCGTACTCGCGCACCACGCCATCGCGCAGTTCGCCGACCAGGGTGGCCGCGCCCAGCGAGATCTCGTCCATGCCGTCGCGGCCGTAGACCACCAGCGCATGCCTGGCGCCCAGGCGCTGCAGCACGCGCACCTGGATACCGACCAGATCGGGATGGAACACCCCCATCAGGATGTTCGGCGCGCCGGCCGGATTGGTCAGCGGCCCCAGGATGTTGAAGATCGTGCGCACGCCCATCTCGCGGCGCACGGGGGCGACGTTCTTCATCGCCGGGTGGTGGATCGGCGCGAACATGAAGCCGATGCCGATCTCCTCGATGCAGCGCGCCACCTGCGCCGGCTGCAGGTCGATGCGCGCGCCCAGCGCCTCCAGCACGTCGGCGCTGCCCGACTTCGACGACACGCTGCGGTTGCCGTGCTTGGCCACGCGGCCGCCGGCCGCGGCCACCACGAACATGCTGGCGGTGCTGATGTTGAAGCTGTGCGCGCCGTCGCCGCCGGTGCCGACGATGTCGACGAAGTTCGGATACTCCGGCACCTCAACCTTGGCCGAGAGCTCGCGCATCACCACCGCAGCACCGGTGATCTCGCCGATGGTTTCCTTCTTGACGCGCAGGCCGGTGAGGATGGCCGCAGCCATCACCGGCGAGACCTCGCCGCGCATGATCTGCCGCATCAGGTCGATCATCTCGTCGTGGAAGATCTCGCGATGCTCGATGGTGCGCTGGAGCGCGGCCTGCGGGGTGATGCTCAGCGTGCGTGCTGCCTGCATGGTCATGCCTTTCGGTTGCAGCTCAGGCGGCGCGCGCGGCGGGCCGGCCGAGGAAGTTCGCCAGCAGGGCGTGGCCGTGCTGGGTGAGGATGGACTCGGGATGGAACTGCACGCCTTCGATCGGCAGCTCGCGGTGGCGCAGGCCCATGATCTCCTCGACCGAGCCGTCTTCATTCTCGGTCCAGGCGGTGACTTCGAGGCACTCCGGCAGGCTGGCCTGCTCCACCACCAGCGAGTGGTAGCGCGTGGCCTCGAAGGGCGAAGGCAGGCCGGCGAACACACCCAGTCCGCGGTGGTGCACCGGCGACGTCTTGCCGTGCATGATCCGGCTGGCGCGGATCACCCGGCCGCCAAAGGCCTGGCCGATGCTCTGGTGTCCGAGGCAGACGCCAAGAATCGGAATGCGTGCGCCGAGGCGCTCGATCACTTCGAGCGAGACCCCGGCCTCGTTCGGCGTGCACGGCCCGGGCGAGATCACGATGCGTGCGGGCTGCAGCGCGGCGATGGCATCGACATCGAGCTGGTCGTTGCGGATCACATGGACCTGCTCGCCGAGCTCGCCGAAGTACTGCACGAGGTTGTAGGTAAAGCTGTCGTAGTTGTCGATCATCAGCAGCATGGGCTGCTCCGTGCATGCGTGGAGGCGTGGGCGGCGCGGTACGCCCGACCGCGCGGGGCGCACAGGATAGCGGCAGCGGGCGCGGGCGCTTGCGACGCTTTATCCCGCCGCCCTCTTTCGCGGCGATGCGTACGCCGCCTGATGCGCCCTCAGCGCGCGAACACCGCTTCGATGCGGGCGATGTCGGCCTCGTGCAGGCGCTCGTGCAGTTCGACCGCGCCGAGGTTGTCGGCCAGCTGGGCCGCCTTCGAGGCGCCGAGGATCACGCTCGACACCTGCGGGTTGGCCAGACACCACGCGATCGCCAGCTGGGCCGGCGTGGCCTGGAACTCCGCGGCCAGCGCGACGAACTCACGCAGCTGGCGACTACGGCGCTCGGGCTCTTCTTCGAGCGTGCGCGACAGCCATTCGTAGCCGGGCGCGGTGAAGCGGCTGTCGGCGGGTACGCCGTCCAGGTACTTGCCGGTGAGCAGGCCCGAAGCCAGCGGCGACCACACGGTGGTGCCCATGCCGAGCTCGCTGCACAGCGGCGCGTATTCGAGCTCGACGCGCTCGCGGTGCAGCAGGTTGTACTGCGGCTGCTCGACGCTGGGCGCGTGCAGATGCTGCGCGCGGGCGATGCGATGGGCCTCGCGGATCAGCTCGGCCGGCCACTCGGAGGTGCCCCAGTACAGCACCTTGCCCTGCCGGATCAGCGCGTCCATCGCCCGCACGGTTTCTTCAACCGGGGTTTCGGGGTCGGGGCGATGGCAGAAGTACAGATCGAGGTAGTCGACATGCAGGCGCTTCAGCGCGGCGTGGCAGGCCTCGGTGACGTGCTTGCGCGACAGGCCCATCTGGGTGGGCCGCGGAGTGTCGACGCTGCCCCACAGCACCTTGCTCGAAACGCACCAGGCATCGCGCGGCAGACGCAGGTCGGCGATCACGTCGCCCATCAGGCGCTCGGCCTCGCCCTTGGCATAGACCTCGGCGTTGTCGAAGAAATTGATGCCGGCATCGTAGGCCTGGGCGATCAGGTTGCGCGCCTCGCTGCGCCCGACGCGCCCGCCGAAGGTGACCCAGGCGCCGAAGGACAGCACAGAGAGCTTGAGGCCGGTCGAGCCCATGCGGCGGTAGAGCATGCGGGGAATCCTGCGAGTGGGGCGGCGGCACAGGATAGCGGGCCGGGGTGAAGGCAGCGGGTAAGGCGATGGGTGCGGCGGCAGCGGTCCAATCAGAGCCGCATTCGCGTAACGCAAACCAGATCGATGCGGCCGCGCGCGACGATGCAAGGCGCGAAGTGGCGCCATGCAATAGGCGTGTTGTTGGACGATGCGACCAGGATCGGTGCGGCGCAGGCGTAGCGTGCCCATACCGGGGCGAGTGTTCAGGCCACGGTGGGCCAGGGCCCACCCTATGCGACGCTTCGCTCCTCGCAAATCCCGAATCCCGAATCCCGAATCCCGAAAAAGAAAGGGCGACCCCGCAGGGCCGCCCCTTCGCATCGCTGTGCCTCAGGCTCAATGCGTTCGATGGTGCTCGAACATGCGGGTGAGCTTCTGCTTGGCCTGCAGCTTCTCGCGCTTCATCAGACGCAGGGTGTTGGCATCGACCGGCAACACGCCAAGTTCGGCATCCAGGACCTTTTTGTCCAGCTGTCGATGGCGGTGGTAGAGCTGACGGAACTCCGGGTCGGCCTGCATCAGGGTTTCGACTTCGGGCTGCTGACCTTCGAACATCGCGAATCCTCCGGGGTGGTGGACCGGTCGACGTCGACCGCTGCGACCCCGCCAGCGGCAGGGCCGGGCGTGACGCGACGAGTCAGAAAGGGATAAGGGTGCGGACCTCCTGCAGCCCGGCGCGCGCCTGCGCACCGCCTGACGTGAAGAGCTGCAATCCGGGCGCTGCTGCCTGCGGCATGCGTGGACGCTCCGGTGCGGAACCGCCGCACCCGGAACCGACCCTACTCCCCCTTTCTCACCCCTTCAAGGGCGCAAGGCCGCAGATTCAGGTGGCCGGCACGTAGATGAAGTCAGGGGCTTCCTGACCCCACGTCGACGGGGAACTTCGGCGCGTTTGGGCACTCCAGACAGGGTCAGCCAGACCGCCGGGCTTGCAGCGAACGGGAACGTCGCGAAATCCTGGGCGGCGAGGCGAGCGCCGGCGGATGCGCTGCGCTTATCCGCCCTACAACCGCGGGCGACGCCATGCCGCGAACGCAGCCGCAAGCCTTTGGGCGCCGTAGGGTACATAAGCGCAGCGCATGTACCGGAACCTCGCGAACACATCGGAGCTCGCAGAACCTCGCGACCACAGCGGAGCTCGCAGCAAGACGCTCGCGACCACATCGGCGCTGGCTGAAAGCCACCCGGATCCATTCGAACGTGAGGCAAGCCACCGGCGGATGCGCTGCGCTTATCCGCCCTACGACCGCGGGCGACGCCATGCCGCGAACGCAGCCGCAAGCCTTTGGGCGCCGTAGGGTACATAAGCGCAGCGCATGTACCGGAACCTCGCGAACACATCGGAGCTCGCAGAACCTCGCGAACACATCGGAGCTCGCAGAACCTCGCGACCACAGCGGAGCTCGCAGCAAGACGCTCGCGACCACATCGGCGCTGGCTGAAAGCCACCCGGATCCATTCGAACGTGAGGCAAGCCACCGGCGGATGCGCTGCGCTTATCCGCCCTACGACCGCGGGCGACGCCATGCCGCGAACGCAGCCGCAAGCCTTTGGGCGCCGTAGGGTACATAAGCGCAGCGCATGTACCGGAATCTCGCGACGGCATCGGAGCTCGCAGAAAGAAGCTCACGACTGCATCTGAGCACGCGGCAATCAGCTCGCGACTACATCGGCGCCCGCAGAACGTAATTCGCCACCACATCGGCGCCGGGGGCCAGCCCGCCCTACGGCTTCTCGACCACCACCTCGACCCGGCGATTGCGGGCGCGGCCTTCGGCGCTGCCGTTGTCGGCGACCGGGCGATCCTTGCCGAGGCCGACCGCGCGCAGGCGGCCGCCGTCCACCCCCTGCTGGATCAGGGCATCGCGCACGGCCTCGGCGCGACGCTGCGACAGCACCTGGTTGAGGTTGGCGCTGCCCTGGCTGTCGGTGTGGCCTTCGATCAGCACGCTGGCGCCGGGATTGGCATTGATCAAGTCGATGATCTTCTGCAGGTTCTCGCGGGCCTCGGCGCGCAGCTGGCTCTGGCCGCTGGCGAAGGCGTCGCCTGAGATCGTCATTACCTGCCCGCGCGCCTCGCTGCGCGCCGTCATGCCCTGCAGCTGCATGCGCAGGCTGTCGGCCGCGGCTGCGGCCAGCTCGGCCTCGCGGCGCGAAAGCTGCGCTTCCAGCGCCTGCGCCTCGGCCAGGCGTCGCGACTGCTCGGCCTGGGCGGCGCTGATCTCGCTGTCGAGTCGCGCGGCCTGGGCTTCTTCCAGCGCACGCTGGGTTTCTTCCGCACGCGTCAGGTTCTGCATGCGCAGACGCTCGACCTCGCGCCGGAGCTGCTCGGCATCGCGTCGGCTGGCTTCGAGCAGGATCGCATCGCGCTCGCGCTCCAGCTGCACGAGCTGGTCGGACAGCATTTCGGTTTCGGCCACCGCGCGGGCGATCTCGATGCGCCGCGCCGCGGCGTATTCGGCCTGCGGGCGGTTGCGCCGCGAGGCCTCGGCCACCGCCTGCACGGCCACGCGAGCGAGCTCCATTTCAAGCCGCGCGCGTCCGGCGAGGCTGGGCTCGGCCTCCAGCTCGGCCAGCTCGCCCTGCAGGCGCTGCAGCTCCAGCTCGGGATCGGGGCGCTGGGCCTGCACCGGCAAGGCCAGCGCAAGGCAGAGAAGAACCAGCCAGAAGCGGCTCATCGCAGACCTCCGTCAAGCAGCTCGCGGCGCAGGCGCGCGTTGTCGTCGCTGCGCGCGCTGACTTCGCTGCGCAGGCGGTTGTTTCCGGCGCGGGCTTCGGCCAGACGCGCCTCCAGCTCGGCGCGCACCGCCACCGCCTGCGCGTCACGGCGCTTGCGGCGGGCATCCAGGTCACGGGCCTCGTCCAGCAGCGAGCGCGCCAGCTCCAGCTCGTTGCGGGCGTGCACATCGGCCTGCGCCCGCAGGGCATCGCTCACCGCACGCTCGGCGCGCTGCACTTCGGGCAGCGGCGCCCGGTTGGACTGGGCGTGGAGCGGAGGCACGAGGCTTGCACCGAGAACCAGCGCAAGGAAACAGAAACGTTGACCTGTCATATCATCCGGCGTTCAGAAGGGGCGCCCTAGGGCGCACCCGGGTTGACCTTCGCCTTGAGCGGCGATCCCAGCACCACGCGGCGGCCGAAACGCTTTAAGCCCAAGGGCTTTGCTCGGCAGCGCGCACACCCACACACAAGGGGAGCAGCTTCATGGATATCGGCTACTTTCTCAAGCTGATGACCGAGAAAAACGCGTCCGACATGTTTCTGACCACGGGCGCACCGGTCAACATCAAGGTCGAAGGCAAGCTGTATCCGCTGGGCAATACCGGCCTGCCGGCCGGCATGGTCAAGAAGATCGCCTACTCGCTGATGGACGAAGGCCAGGTGCCGGCCTTCGAGCGCGACCTCGAGCTCAACATGGCGATCGCCGTGAAGGACGCCGGCCGCTTCCGCATCAACGTGTTCAAGCAGCGCGGCGAAGTCGGCATGGTGATCCGCGCGATCAAGAGCGAGATTCCCACCGTCGACCAGCTCAAGCTGCCGCCGGTGCTGAAGGATCTGGTCATGGAAGCGCGCGGCCTGATCCTGGTCGTCGGCTCCACCGGCTCGGGCAAGTCGACCAGCCTCGCGGCGATGATCGACCACCGCAACAGCAGCAGTTCGGGCCACATCCTCACCATCGAAGACCCGATCGAGTTCCTGCACCGGCACAAGAAGTCCATCGTCAACCAGCGCGAGGTCGGCCTCGACACCCACGCCTTCGCCAACGCGCTGAAGAACGCCATGCGTGAAGCGCCGGACGTGATCCTGATCGGCGAAATCCTCGACGCCACCACCATGGAATCGGCGATCGCCTTTGCCGAAACCGGCCACCTGTGCCTGGCGACCCTGCACTCCAACAACGCCGACCAGACGCTCGAGCGCATCCTCAACTTCTTCCCGGAATCCGCGCACAAGAACGTGCTGATGAACCTGGCGCTGAACCTCAAGGCCGTGATCAGCCAGCGCCTGGTCACCGGCGTCGACGGCAAGCGCCTGCCGGCGGTGGAGATCCTGGTCAACACCCCGCTGATCCGCGACATGATCCGCCGCGGCCAGGTGCATGAAGTCAAGGAAGCAATGGAGCGATCGCTGCAGGAAGGCATGCAGACCTTCGACCAGGCCCTGTACCGCCTCTACAAGGAAGGCAAGATCGAGCTCGAGGAAGCCCTGCGCAAGGCCGACTCGCGCGACGGACTGTCACTGAAGATCCGCCTGTCCGAAGGCGGCTCGGACGAGCACGACCCCTACGAAGACACCTTCCACGCCGCCCCCGCCGCACGCGCCAGCTCGGACGGCGGCGGCTTGAACTTCAGCTGAGCCCTACCGCTCGCCGCACGGCCCAATCCTGTCGCCCCCGCGGAGGCGGGGGCCCAGCAGACCACTCCCCAGCGCCCTCGCTCAACGCGGCGCAACCGCGCTGCTACTCCCCGACCCAACGGACTCGGCAAGCTCGTCGCCCCCGCGAAGGCGGGGGCCCAGCAGGGTCTCGCGCGGCGCCCTCGCTCAAAGCGGCGCTACCACACCGCTACCCCCGATCCAACGGATTCGGCAAGCTCGTCGCCCCCGCGGAGGCGGGGGCCCAGCAGGGTCTCGCGCGGCGCCCTCGCTCAAAGCGGCGCTACCACACCGCTACCCCCGATCCAACGGATTCGGCAAGCTCGTCGCCCCCGCGGAGGCGGGGGCCCAGCAGGGTCTCGCGCGGCGCCCTCGCTCAAAGCGGCGCTACCACACCGCTACCCCCGATCCAACGGATTCGGCAAGCTCGTCGCCCCCGCGGAGGCGGGGGCCCAGCAGGGATCTCGCGCGGCGCCCTCGCTCAAAGCGGCGCTACCACGCCGCTACCCCCGATCCAACGGATTCGACAAGCTCGTCGCCCCCGCGAAGGCGGGGGCCCAGCAGGGATCTCGCACCACGCCCCCGCTGAACGCGGCGCAAGCACGCCGCTACCCCCGATCCAACGGATTCGACAAGCTCGTCGCCCCCGCGATGGCGGGGGCCCAGCAGGCATCTCGCGCAACGCCCCCGCTGAACGCGGCGCAAGCACGCCGCTACCCCTGGTTCAACGGGCTCCGCACTGCCAGCCCACCCCGATTCAGCACGTGGGTGTAGATCTGCGTGGTACTGACATCGCTGTGCCCCAGCAGCTCCTGCACCGTGCGGATGTCGTAACCGTCCTCCAGCAAATGCGTGGCGAAGCTGTGGCGGAAGGTGTGGCAGCTGGCATGCTTGTCCACGCCTGCACGAACGACAGCCGCACGCACAGCCTTCTGCACTCCAGACTCGTGCAGATGATGCCGGCCGACGTGCCCGCTGCGCGGGTCCTGTGAACGCTGACCGGCGGGGAACACGAACTGCCAGCGCCACTCGGTGGAAGCCTTGGGACTCTTGCGGGCAAACGCATTCGGCAACAGCACCCGCCCCTGACCCAGCCCAAGCTCGCGCTCGTGCAGCTGACGCACCGTAGCCAGCTGCAGCTGCAGGGGCTCGAGCATCGGCTGCGCGAGCATGGTGCGCCGGTCCTTGCCCCCCTTGCCCTGCCGCACCGTGAGCTCCAAACGCGTCAGATCCAGATCCAGCACGCGCAACCGCAGCGCTTCAAGCAGTCGCAGGCCGCTGCCATACAGCAGCCCACACACCAGCCAATGCACGCCCGCCAGCTGCTCAAACACCCGCCGCACCTCGTCACGGGTCAGCACCACCGGCACCCGTTCGGGCCGCTTGGCGCGGCGTATGTCGTCCATCCAGGGCAACTCGATGCCAAGCACCTCGCGGTACAGGAACAGCAGCGCCGACAAGGCTTGGTTCTGCGTTGACGCCGCCACCTGATGCTTCGAGGCCAGCAGCGTCAGAAACGCCTCGACCTCGGGAGCCCCCATCTCGCGCGGGTGGCGCATGCCATTGCTGCGAATGAAACGCACGATCCAGCCGCAGTACGCCTCCTCGGTGCGCAGGGCCAACCCCAGCCGGCGGATGCGATCCCGCACCTGATCCATAAGTCGCGGCGCGCCGCTTGCGTGCGCCCCCTGCCGATGCGACGATCCCAGCGCCCTGCCTCCAGCCCCATCAAAGGCCGCCAGATTAGGCCGACGTGATAGGCGGAACAGTCGGCGCAAGGCTCTGATTGGCGTAGGAAATTTCTTAGGCCCGCGCGCGCAGCTCCAGATTATGCGGCGGTGTTATCACGACGGTTTCCGTCTAATAGTAGTTAGGCCGCTGATGGCAGATTTACTGGAACTTCGAAAAATTGCCGCGCAGCTTCGTGAGCTGCAGCGAACTTCTCCCCTGGACAAATCAGGCTTGGATGCGTGGGACGCCGCAGCGCGACGCTTTTCCGAGGCAGTCTCTATACAACTGCCGCCGCAAGTCATGCACTACCTGCACGACGCAGATATTCGAATCAAGAGCCCGGATTACCGGGCGGCCCAAGACGAGATGATCTCCGGCGTTATATCTGACCTTGAAGCGGGCATTGTTTCAGCACCAATCGGCACAACAGTTTCATTTCACCCGCGCTGGATCGGAGTAGCGGCCCTAGTTGTTATCGCGGTTGTCTGCTGGGTCGCGATCAGGTGACGCGGCCTAACTCATAATTCAAGCCGACGTCGCTCCGCGACGCGGCTTAATTCAGGCGTTGGCCTTCATTGTGGACACCTCGCTTTTCCCTTGCCCGGCCTGCGGATTCCTGATGTTCAGCGGGCCACCCGGAACCTATGAGATCTGCGACGTCTGTGGGTGGGAGGACGACCATGTTCAACTGCGTCACCCGCTAATGGGCGGCGGCGCCAACAAGCAAAGCCTCGCTCAGTCGCAAGAAGCAGCCCTTCAGGTGGCTCCTATTGGCGTCGTGCAACTTCGTGAGTTCATTCGCGACCCAACCTGGCGCCCGTTGAGGCCAGGGGACGTGAGTGCCGATCCGTCGCCTCGGTCAGGCGTTCAGTATTTCCATGCAGCCGCAGACGACATCATTGAATACTACTGGCGAGGGCCTCGCGGTGAAGGCTAACTATGTGTTCAACCGGACCTGCGGGGACATGCTTCGAATGAACCGATCACTTTCGGCCGCAGGCCGGTTAACACGGCGTTAGGCCGCGGTATGACTTCCTCGCCAATCGGGAAAAAGCTACGACGAATGGGGGTGGGCGCGGCGATATTCGCGCTCATCCTCATTGGATTGGCAGCGGCATTCCCAAGCGCCTCACCTCCGGCCGCTGCCCTCATCGTCCTTGGCGCGCTGTTCTCACTCGCATTCGGCATCTTCGGCGAGCCCCTTCGCTTCGTTCTTTGGCGAGACGGCAGTCGTGCTGGTATCTGGTTTTCGTACTTTGTTTCCGTGGTGTGCGCTGCGATGGCGCTTTGCCTTGCCTGGGTGCTTCATACATGGCCACTGGTGCACACTGCGGCCTAACATTTCGCTCAAGCGGACCAATCAATCGCTTCGCGATTGATGTGGCCGCTTAGCTCAGGCGTTAGGCCGCATGAAAATCTCTTCGCAGGAGTGTGAGTCAATTCTTTCTGGCATGACGGACGGGGAGCTATCTCGGCTGCTCTCGCTGCTTGGGCACGAGCTGACGGTCATTGCCAGAACGGCTTATGAGTTTCAAGGTTCCGGGGTTACCGATCCTCGGCTCCTTCGCGACCTGAACGAGATACAGCACCGCGTGTTCGGTCAACTGATAGCGATTGCACGTGGCAGGCGGGCTGACTATCTGCCAGTAGATGTTCTGGTGTCCTGGCTGCTCGCAGAGAACAAGCCGTCTCGCCTAAAGCTTGAGGTGTCGTATGCTTTCGATCGGGCACTCCAACATTCCCGGGCTGCGGCCTAACAATTCATTCAAGCCGAACCCGCTTCGCGGGTCGGCTTAATTCCGGTGTTAGGTGCTCTATGGCTGCGTCGATTACCCAGCATGAGATCCCAGAAGATCCGAGCAACGATCCGGATCACCCGATCCCGTTTCTTCGAGTCATTGACGTCGCTGGCTATCGCAAAGACGGCGGCGCCAACCTGAGTATCGTCGTGGCGTCTCCAATCGACGGCTCAAAGCATTCGCAAACGCGCCTTCTCGACAAAATTGAGGCCTATCTCAGCTTCATTGGGTCGCCGGATTACCTCCAGAGCGCTGGCGCTCCGCCAAGCCCAAGTCTTACAACCATTGAGGTACTGCTCCATCCGGACTCGTCGCAGGAGATTCGCTCTCTTCTGTCGCGTTGCAATCAATGGGTGCATTCCAGTCATGCGAGTCTTATCGTTCGCGATCTGACCACCGATGGGCTTGGGAGCACCTAACTACTCGTGTATGGACTCCCCCGTCAACCGCTGACGAGTCGGCTGTTCTTTGTTTTCTGCTTACCTGCTCTTCTTGCGCCTGAGCAAGCGGCTGCATTCGTGTATTCGGCTTTGTTGGACGGTTTTCGTCTGAGCCATGATGGAATCCGCGAAGCAGGGCCATTCGTTCAAGCCGCAATCGCTGTGCCAGCACTATCGGCGTATCTGCTTCGGGGACCGTCGCACAGGCATCAGGTTGAAGCGGTGCAGCGCGTGAAGTGGTGAGGTTTGAAGCGGGTTGTGGGCTGGGCTCAGTGCGCGCGAGGCGCGCTGAGGTGGTTGGGGTCGAAGGCTTGGCCGTGGCGATCCGCGGCACAGAGGCGTCGGACGGTCTTGTTGGCAAGTGCCACCACGGCCTTGTTGTGGCCGGCGCGTTCGGCCAGTGCCAAGGCCCATTGCTGGGTTCGATCAAGCGGTTTTCCCTGTTTCTGGGCGAGCTTCGCCGCCAGCAGCGCAGACCGTGCGCCGTGAATCAGCAGGATGCGCAGGTAGCTGTCGCCGCGTTTGGTCATGCGTCCGAGTCGTCGCGTGTTGCCGCTGGAGTGTTCGCGTGGCGGTAGGCCGAGGGCGCTGGCGAGGTGGCGGCCGGAATCGAAACGCGCGAGTTCGCCGACCGAGGCGCTCAGCGCGGTCGCCGTCAGTAAACCAACCCCACCGGCTTGCAAGTACAGCTGGCTGCGTCGATCCCGACGGGCGAAGGCGTCGAGTTCTTGCTCGATGCCCTGCATGCCGCGCTCGCACAGCGCGATCTGTTCGAGCAGGTGGTGGAGGCTGTGGCGCAATGACATGGGCAGATCGTTGTCGCCGTCTTCCAGCGCAGCGAGTGTCGCCGGCCGCACACGTTCAGCGCCGGAGGCAATCACCAGTCCGAACTCGCGCAGCAGTCCGCGAATGAGGTTGATCAGCGCCGTGCGCTGGGCCTTGAGCTGCTCGCGGATGCGGTGAAGCGCCTGCACGCCCTGGGCATCGGGCGACTTGATCGGCACCGGCCGGATATCGCCGCAGCGGTCGGCTTCCAGCAGGCCCGCGGCATCGGTGCGGTCGGTCTTGTTGCGACGGACGTAGGGTCGGACATCGTGGGCAGGTAGCAGCACGACCTGATGCCCGAGGCGCTCGAAACGCCGTGCCCAGTGGCGGGCAGAGCTGCAGGCCTCCATCACGATACGCAAAGCGGGTCGGTTGTCGAACGCGCGCGCAAAGGCGGCGCGACCCAGTCGCTTGCGCTCGATGATCCGACCACTGGCATCGGCAAAGGCCAGCTCGAAGACATCCTTGGCAAGATCGACGGCGACGCGCACAGCGGACGAAGCGGTCGCATTGTTCGGGGCGTTGGCGATAGCATGCATGGCGGACTCCTCCTGTGATCCCGATGTCTGAAGGCGACGGCCCTCAGTCTGGCTCAACGAAGCCGAATGGCGACGCGGGGGAGTCCATTCGATCATCCAAGTCGACGCCGCTTCGCGGCGCGGCTTAACTCAGGTGTTAGCCTTCTCTAGGAGCAACTGTGCGTCGTCAAATTTCGGCAGATGAGCTCGCCACGCTGTATCACAACATTGGAGCGTGCATTTGGCAGATGCAGTACTTGGAGGATGTGTTGCATACCTTCCTTACCATGAAAGTTGAGCTTAAAGAGCCGGGCAAAGTTCCAGCGGAGGAAGCAATGGCTCTTCTAGCAAAGCACCGGCGCGCTACTCTCGGAACCTCCATACGAACCGCGGAGACCAACAATGCATTGCCGCAGGAGCTGGTCCATCAACTCCGGCTATTAAAGGAAGAGCGTGACTGGCTCGTCCATCGCTCAATGCACCAAGATGGTGATAATCTTTATATGGATAGTGGCCGCAATGCGATCTTCACTCGCCTGTCTGTGCTTCAAGATGAAATTTCTCACCTCAAAGCTGAGATCATGAATCAAGTCGAGATCTTCTGTTCTGGTCATGGCCTGTCGTCCGCGCAAGCCAGTTCTCTTGCAGCCAAGCAGATTGCGGCGCTACGCGGTGACGGCTAACAATTGATTCAAGCCGACGCCGCTTCGCGGCGCGGCTTAACTCAGGTGTTGTACCCCACGGGGAAGTTCATGGCTAACAGAGCAAATCTCGTCAATCTCGACGCAATGATCACGCGCGAGGATTTCGCCGCCAAGTCATCGCAGACATCCCCGCATTACGACAAACAAGACAAGATCTCCGTTCGCGACTTCACTGCAGATGGGCTTCTTGGCTCCTTGCTACGTAAACCAGATTTCCAACGCGAGACAAATCACTGGACCCCGGAGCAAGTTGTCTCACTGCTCGAGTGCTACGTTGATGGCGACCTGATTCCTTCAGTGATCCTCTGGCAATCCGAGCTGGCAACGTTCGTGATTGATGGCGGACATCGCCTCAGTGTCTTACGCGCTTGGATCGAAGACGACTATGGAGATGGGCACCTTTCACTCTCGTATTTCGGGACAGAGCTTTCAAAAGAACAAAAGCGCGTAGCTCAACGCACAAGACAGCTTGTCGAGTCAAAGATTGGGCGGTGGTCAACCTTGCAGAAGAAGGCTAAGGACTCCCTTGCCGAAGAGGAGAAGAAGCGACTTCATGTCATCTCAACACGCGCACTGCCGATCCAGTGGGTTAATGGGGATGTAGACAAAGCCGAAGCGTCGTTTTTCAAGATCAACACAAAAGGCACGCCGTTAGACAACATTGAAGAGCTTCTGCTCAAAAATCGTCACAAGCCGATTGCAATTGCAGCAAGAGCGATCATTCGCTCCGGCAAAGGACATAAGTATTGGTCTAGCTTCGACGATGAGATTGCCGAGAAAATCGAACACTCCGCAAAGCAAATCAACGAATTGCTTTTTGATCCAGAGATTCAAAGCCCGATTAAAACTCTAGACCTCCCATTGGGCGGATCACGGGGCATGCGCACCGCAATTCAAACCCTCATTGATTTGTGCATCATCGCTAACCGAGACCAGAGCGGTAAGCCAATTAAGTTGAGCGACACGCTTGACGACAGCGATGGCAGCGGCACTCTTAAGGCTCTGCAAAAGACAAAGATGCTAGTAGAGAGAGTTACAGGGAATTGGCCTGGCAGCCTCGGTTTGCACCCTGCCATTTATTTCTATGGTCCTAGTGGAAGACACTCTAGCTACATGTTCATGGGCACGATGGAATGGATCGCCAAGAAAGCTGCGAACAATGACTCGGAATTCCTCAAGAAATTCACTAGTGTCCGCGGCGATCTAGAGAGGATCCTGATCGACAAGAAAGATCTCTTGTCGACAATCATTCAGCGCCACATCAGCGGGCGTCGCGCAAGTGTTCACGCGACCGTTCTGGAGTTCATCGTCAAGAAACTACGCGAGAAGGTTGTTCCGGCAGACTCAGAACTCGTCTCAATCGCAAATCTAGAAGGGAAAATTGTAGTCGGCACCCCTACCACATCCGGAACTGAATTCAGCGACGACATAAAAAGCAAAGTCTTCATCGCATCAGCGATTAATTCCGCACAGCGCTGCACAATCTGCAACGGCTACCTTGATCCTACTAAGTCGGTTTCGTACGACCATGGGAAAGAGAAGAAGAATGGCGGCATCGGGGATGCAGACAACTGTCATATGACGCACCCGTACTGCAATACCGGGTACAAGAACAGCGGCGGGGTATAACAATTCGTTCAAGCCGACACCGCTTCGCGGTGCGGCTTAATTCAGGCGTTAGGCCTCATGAGAAGCGCAAAACGAGCCCACAGCGCTGCCCATAGCTTGGCGCATCACGCGACTAGCGGGCTTTGCGATGTCCATCCCGAGTTGGGGGCACATTGCCGCAAACATCAGCGGCCTCATGCCACCATCAACGTGCTTCAGCCAGAGCAATCGGACGTGCCCGGTGTGTGGCCTGCGCCCCTCAACTTATCGCTGAACGCGCTCAGGAGAAAGTTCGTAGACATATTAGGCAAGGAACGCATAGATGTGGGCTACATCTCGAGCGCAACTGCGCTGTTCCAGTTCCACAATCGCCAGTGGCCAAGTGCTTGCCTGGTTCGCCTCACTCTCGCGGATGGCAAGCTCATCAGCGTCGCGGTGGGGTTTGACGGACGTAAGGCTGAGGTGCTCACGCATGGCGCCAATTAAACTCCTTGCCCACTCTGCGCTGCTTGTCTGCGCCGCCTGCACCGCAAGCCCGGCGCATCAGCCAAGCGCGGAGAACTGCTTCATCGGCAGCGCGAGCATGCGCGAAGACCGCTCTATATTCCTGATGCTGCGTGCTGAAGGACCCAAGGGGTTGATCGGCGATGCGGCTTTCGAGTACGCGCCCGGCCACCCGGAATACGATGAGATCGTGCGCCATGTCGGGCCTATCGAGCCCGGGCAGGACAAGGCGGTTCCATGCTGGCCAGCGAAGGCAGACGGCGGGTATCCAGCCGCCGCCGAAGCCCCCAATGCACCGTCGTCGAGACACGCGCGCACCGCCCCGCTGCAATCGTCACGGGTGTCAGCGCCCGCCATCCGTGCCGGTGAACTCAGCCGATCGCTCGGACTGCTCGAAGAGCTCGCCCGTCGCGGCGGGATTCGGGTGTTTGCCATCCCGGTGGTCGTGGGTGAGTGCTGGGGAAGCTTGGCGTCCTGTCCAGATGTCGAACTGGTGCTCAGCCACACGAGCGGCGACCTCTACGATCCGCCCGTGGCGTACACGCTTCCCCTGGCCAAGGGCTGGACTTTTGTGGGCTGGCGGGACGAAGACACGCTCGTGCTGCGGACCGCGCTTCCGGATGCGCATATCGCCGATGAAGAGCGGGCCGCGTGGAAAGCAGTCGAGTACACGGTGACGGTGAGGCAGGAGGGCGCGAGCTACATGGCGAAGACTCTGGACTGACACGTGCCTGGGCACACGCCGGCCGCGCGACTGCTTCAGGGCGGCGCCGGTCATGCCCCCCCTGGCCTAGATCAGTGAACGCGGGGCCGGCGCATGTCCGGACGCGCTTACGCTGTATCAGGCACTTATGTGCTCGATCCACGGGCGCGCCCTCCATCGCGCGGCAACGCTGAATTCCTCAGCGTCGCTTTGGGACAGGTGAGGACCTCTGCATGAACACGCCGCTATGGGTGGCCTGAACACGGACATGTCCAACGGCTGGGACGCGGTGGCCGAGCGCTTCCTCGCGGTCCGCTCGGGCGCGGGCGCTGCCGTCGTCAGAGAATGGGCGAAGGCGCTGCCTGCCGGCGGCGACGTGCTCGACCTCGGCTGCGGCTCGGGTGAGCCGATTGCGGCAGCGCTGGACTCTGCGGGTTGCCGCGTCCACGGCGTCGATGCCTCACCGCGCCTGGTGGCGGCGTTCGCCCGCCGCCTTCCGCGGCATCGCGTGGTCTGTGAGACGGTGGAAGCCTCGTCGTTCTTCGGCATGCGCTTCGATGCGGCGGTCGCCGTCGGCCTGCTGTTCCTGCTGCCGCCACCCACCCAGCGCGAGCTGATTGCGCGGGTGGCGACCGTGTTGAAACCCGGTGGGCGCTTTCTGTTCAGTGCGCCTGTGCAACAGGCCGAGTGGATGGATCTGCTGACGGGTCGGCCATCGGTGTCGCTGGGGGAGGCCGCGTATCGCGCGGCGCTGCATGCGGCGGGGATGCAGGTCGTCGCACAACACGTGGATGAGGGCGGCAATCACTACTACGATGCCGTGCCGAGCCCCTGACGGAGGACTCGCATGAAGCGATATGACCCCGATGTGGCACCCCAGCCTGCGGCTTGGCTGTCGCTGGATGAAGGCACTCGACTGCAGTTGATCACGGCGTTCCACGCGGCCCGGGGTGGCTTTGGCGAGAACGCGGTGGCGCACTCGGCCTTCCACATGATTGTCGAGAACCAGCTGGCCATGAATGAGCCCGAAGACACGCGGGCCGCGCTGCAGCGGCTGATGCGCGGCGGTCTGTCGCGGCACGATGCGGTGCACGCGCTGGGCTATGTGGTGATCCAGCACATCTTTCCCATTCTCTCCGCACGCGGTGATCCACCGGCTTTCGATCAGGATGCCTACTGCGCGGCCCTGCGTGCGCTGACGGTGGCGTCTTGGCGGGCGATGCGGGGTTGAGGCGTTGATCGACCTTGCTGGCAGGCGCGCGGCGACTGCTTCGACAGCAGCGGAGGGTGAGGGTGAGCGGCTGGGCCCCCGCATTCGCGGGGGCGACGACGTCAACGGCGAGGCCATCCAGTTGCGTCCGGGTCGCCCTCGCCTTTGCGCGAACTCCTCTCAAGAAACAGAATCGTAAGTGGTTGATCGTATTGGATCGCCTTCGCGGCAGCACGGCGTGAAAATCCGGCCCAAACAGCGTCTAGCGACCCCTGGCTCGTCGCCCCCGCGGAGGCGGGGGCCCAGACCGGACCTGCAGCAGCGGCCAGATCACTGGATCCCCGCATGCGCGGGGATGACGCTTCACGAACGTCGGCTCGCTGGTGGACCCCATGTGGATCCCCGCATGCGCGGGGATGACGCCCCCTATGTTTCTTCAAGAACACCCGCCCCGCGACGCGGGGCTGAGAAGCTCTCAGGGACTCGACGACGCTCGCGCTTCAAGCCGCTTCGCAGCAGCCATCAAGCCGCGTCGAACGGCCCGGTGATCGCCACGGTGAAGCCGGGCCGGTAGACGTTGGCGAACAGGGTGCGGCCGTCGGGGCTGAAGCAGGCGCCGGCCCATTCGGCGCCGCGGAAATCGCCGCTGTGGCCGAACACGCCATCCAGCTGCGCGTTGTTGCGGGCCAGGTCGAACAGGCCGCCGGCGCGGTCCAGGCCGTAGAGGCGCTGCACGGGCTGGTCGCTGTCCTCGCAGAGCACCAGCAGGCCCTTGGGGCCGAGACAGATGTTGTCGGGGTAGTCGAGCACGGCGCTGCCCGGCGACTCGTAGAACAGCTCCAGGGTCTGGCTGCTGGGGACGAAGCGGAACACCTGGCCGCTGCCGGCATCGCCGCCGTCGGTGGCGGTGAAGAAGACTTCGTCCTCACCGATGATCAGGCCTTCGAGACGGGTGAACAGGCTGGCGCCCTGGGCCCGGCCCTGGCGCAGCAGACCGTCCATGCCGCCGCCTTCGACCCAGCCGGCCTCGGGGTTCTCGATGTCCACCCAGTCGACGTCGAAGCGCTGGCCGGGCTTCAGGCCGCGGCGCAGGTCGGGTTGCGATTCTACCCGCAGCATCTGCAGGCGACCGCCCTCGATGAGCTTGCCGGGCGTGGTCGGCAGCAGGCGATAGAAGCCGGCGGGGCGATGGTCTTCGGTGAGGTAGACGACGCCGTCGCGCGGATCGACGGCAGCAGCCTCGTGGCGGAACTGGCCGAGCGCGGTCAGCGGGCGGGCGTCCGAAACACCGTCGGCGGGCACTTCGAAGACGAAGCCGTGGGCGCGGGCCAGCTGGAAGGTATGCCCCTTGTATTCGCCGCTGTGGTTCGCGGGAGTCACGATTTCCTCGCAGGACAGCCAGCTGCCCCAGGGCGTGGTGCCGCCGGCGCAGTTCTGCAGGGTGCCGGACAGCGAGCCGCGGGCTTCGATGAGTGTGCCGGCGGCGCGGTCATAGCGCAGGGTGACGGTGCCGCCGCCGCAGGGGGCGTCGTAGTGGCTGCTGGCGGGGCCGAAGCTGCCGTCGAGGTTCACGCACTCGTGGTTGCGCACCAGGGTGAAGACCTCGCCTTCGCTGCGCACCAGGCCCATGCCGTCGGCTTCGCCCGGAATGCTGCCGAGCCCGTCGGCGAGCGCTTCGCCGGCCCAGCCGAAGCTGCGGTAGCTGAAGCCCTCGGGCAGTTCCAGCAGCGGCAGGCCGGTGGTCTCGTCGGCGACCGGACGCAAGCGGCCATAGCCGGCAGCGCGGGCGCCGGTCTCGCTGCCCAGTCCGGCGCGCGCGAACGCCTGGCCCAGCGGACTCAGCGCGATCAGTGAGGCCGCGCTGCCGCCGAGCAGACGGCGGCGAAGGGGATCGGTGGATGCGGACTTCAGCATGGCTGGGCTCTCGACTTCGTAGGCGCATCGTGGGGCGGCCGTGGTCGTTGAAGTGTGCCCGGTTCTGGTTTCGATGGGCTTACAGAAGCCGAGATTCAATGGGCTCGGGCGGGTGAAGGAAGTGGTGCGCGGCACGTGCACGAGTTCGTTGCGTGATCGGTGCGCGACACGCGCACCCTACGCGATCTCTGCTCGCTGGCTTCGATGCGTGGGCGGCGTCGTTCGGGCTTGGTTGGTGCGCGACACGCGCACGAGGTCACCATTTGGTCTGCGCGCGTTACGCGCACCCTACGCGATACCCGCGCGATGGCTTCGATGGGGGTTTGGCGTCTTTCGTGGTTGTAGGGTGCGCGTGTCGCGCACCACGGGCGTTCGACCGTCGCGGCGCGCTCAGACGGGGGGCGGAGGCGGTGGAGTCATGGGTGCAGGCGCAGCGCGCTGCCCGCGCCGGAACAGCAGCACGCCGACCACCACGAGCGCGGCCAGGCCGCCGAACAGCCACCAGGGTCGATACCAGAGCCAGCCGCTGCCAATCGCGATCAGGCTGAAGCTCGCGGCGAACATGAAGGACACGACGGCGGCTGCACCGCCGACCAGGCGACCGAGCAGGGGCACCCATTCGGCCAGCGCCACCAGCGGACGCAGCAGCAGGCCGAAGCCCATCCACAGCAGCGCGAAGCCGGCGCCGCGCAGGCCCCAGGCCAGCGCGCTGTTGCTGCTGCGCGCCGAATCAATCAGCGCCTCCGGCGCATGTTCACCGCGCTCGACCAGGAAGAAGGCTTCGTCGCTGCGCAGCTTGGCCGGCGCGAGCCGGCCGGGCGCCGCTGCAGCGATCAGGCTGACCTGCCCTTCCGGTATGCGCGCGAAGCGGATGCGCAGGTCGCCGACCTGCGGCGAGGCGAAGTTCTCGCCGCTGTACAGCCAGCCGTCGGCCGGCCGCAGGCTGGCGGCGAGGTTGGGCGGCAGCGCGTCGGTGCTGGCCGGCAGCGGCTCCCAGCCGCCGATCTCGCTGGCGATCCGCGGATCCAGCACGCGGCCCTCCACGCGCACTTCGCCTGCGCTGAAACGCTGGCTGCGGAACGGCGGCGGCGGCGGGTTCTCATGGCCTGCGGGCTCGCGGAAGCGGCTGCTGTCCGCGTGCTCATCGGACCAGCGGCGCTCGTAGCGGTACTCCTCGACTTCGCGAGTGCTGCCATCGGCGCGGCGCTCGCTGCGCTTTTCGCGCTTCTCCACCCACTGGAACATCTCGACCTCGCGGCGCAGGGCCAGGCCCTGGGCGGCGACGCCGAAATCCGGGTCCGCCACCGGTGCGCTGGCGCTGGCCGCGGCGCTGACGTGGGCAAGACCGCCCTCGCCCGCCTGCGCCAACGGTTGGACCTGTGCAGCGGCCGCGTCCAGCACCTGGGTGCGGCGCATGGCGCGGCCTTCGTTCCAGAACTGCAGGCCCAAAGCCACGGCGATGCAGGCGAGCCCGAACAGGGCGCCGCCGAGCACGCCCTTGCCCTTGCCGGTTTCCGCGCGCGGCATGCGCAGCCCTGGAATCATGTCGGCTTACTCGGCGGTATCGCCGATCTCGACGGCGTAGGCGTCGATGCGGTACTCGACCTTGGCGACCTCCATGCCGCGGGTCGATTCCTCCTGCAGGTGCTGGCGGTGATCCTCCGACAGCTCCTTGCGCTGCAGCTGGCCGTAGACCACGGCGGGGCCGCTGGAATCCTTGGGCACGTCGAACTTGTGGTCGTGCATCATCACGCGGACGCTTTCGCCCTGGTCTTCCAGCACCACCCAGCAGCCCTTGTTCTGGCAGACCTCGACGATGCGGCCGCTGAACTTCTGCCGGCCTTCGGCGTGCCTGTCGAAGTCGGCGATGGCGGCCTGTAGCGGCGTGGCCTCGCCTGCGGGCATGGGCTCGAGCCCGTAGCTGCCGGCAACAGCCAGCGCGGGCAACAGGGCGGACAGGCAGAAGGCGATCAGGGTCGTGCGCATGGCGGGGCTCCGGGCGGCGCAGGCCGCGTGTGAAGGAGCCCGCACGATAGCGCAGGCGGGGCTCAAGCCGCCAAGGGCTGCCCCTGCAGCTCGGCCTGCGGCTGGGCGACGCCGTAGCGGTCCTTGTCGTCCAGCGCGACCTCGGCCATGGCGCAGCGGGTGTCGTGGGTGAAGTACAGGCGCACGCCGCGGGCGCGCATGTCGTCGAGGAAGGCGCGCTTCTCGTCGATCAGCATTTCCGGGTAGCGGTCGTAGCCCATGGTCACCGGCAGGTGCACCCAGGGCGCGCCGGGGATCAGATCGGCGCAGAACACCACGCCGCCGTGGCCATTGGGTCCGACGATCTCGGCCAGCATCAGGCCCGGCGTGTGGCCGTCGCTGTAGTGGAAGCGCACTGCCTCGCCCAGCGAGGGGCAGTGCGGGCCGTCGACCAGCTCCAGACGGCCGCTGCGCTCCAGCAGCTCGGGCAGCTCGGCAATGAAGCTGGCGCGGTCGCGCGGATGCGGATGCTTGGCGCGCTCGAAGCAGGCGCGGCTGACCACATAGCGCGCATTCGGGAACAGCAGGCGCGGCGGCTGGCCGTCCTCATGCGCGGCGAGCAGGCCGCCGGCATGGTCGAAGTGCAGGTGGCTCAGCACCACCACGTCGATATCGGCATCGCTGAAGCCGGCGCTGGCCAGCGAGTCGAGCAGCACGTGGCGATCCTCGACCACGCCGAAGCGCGCTTTCAGTTTGGGCTCGAAGAAGGCGCCGATCCCGGTCTCGAACAGCACCCGCTTGCCGTTGACGCCCTCGGCCAGCAGGGCGCGGCAGGCCAGATCGATGCGGTTGTCGGCGTCGACCTCGACCCACTTCGACCACATCGCCCGCGGCACGTTGCCGAACATGGCGCCGCCGTCGAGTTTCTGCGAGTTGCCGATCAGGGACCACAGCTTGATCGTCATGGCGTTCTCCTGCTCAACGGAAGATGGCGTCGTCGCCGCTGCCGTCGGCGGCCTTGCCCACACCTTCCCAGCGCGAGTCGGTGCCGGCCTCGACGGCGCCCGTGGCGCGATTCCAGACCACCACCTGCATGTTTCCCCAGGGCCGCTCGGCGGCCTTGATGACGTGGCCGCGCGCGACCAGGGCTTCCGTCTCTGCCGGCGAGAGGGCCTCGGCTTCGACCGAGAGCTGATCCGGCAGGTACTGGTGGTGGAAGCGCGGCAGATCCGCCGTGGCCTGCGCGCCGCCGCCGTCGGCCAGGTTCAGCAGGCCGAGGATGACCATGCTGATGATGCGGCTGCCGCCGGGCGTGCCGAGGATGGCCGTGCGCTCCGGGCTGACAAGGATGCTCGGGCTCATCGACGACAGCGGGCGCTTGCCGGGGGCGATGGCATTGGCGTCTTCGCCGACGAGGCCGAAGGCGTTGGGCACGCCGGCCTTCATCGAGAAGTCGTCCATCTCGTTGTTGAGCAGGAAGCCGGTGCCGGGGATGACCATGGCATTGCCGTAGGGCAGGTTCACCGTCTGCGTGACCGCGACCAGGTTGCCGTCGGTATCCAGCAGCGAGAAATGCGTGGTGTCCGGCCGAGCAGCCATGCCCACGCCGGGCAGCAGCTCGCTGGGCGTGGCGCGCTGCGGGTGGATGCCGGCGCGCAGGCCGGCGGCGTACTGCGGGCTCATCAGCAGTTCGACCGGCACCTCGACCTGGTCGGGATCGCCGAGGTGCAGGGCGCGGTCGCGGTAGGCGCGACGCATGGCCTCGACGGTGAGATGGATGCGGTCCACGCGCGACAGCGGCGCCAGATCGTAGCCACCGAGAATGTTCAGCACCTGCGCGATGGCGATGCCGCCGGAGGACGGCGGCGGTGCGGTGATGATGCGGTGCTCGCCGAAGGGCAGCGACAGCGGTGCACGCTCGACCACCGCGTACTGCTGGAGATCCTCGATCGTCCAGATGCCGCCCGCTTCGCGCACGCCGTGGACCAGGGTCTGCGCGAGCTCGCCGCGATAGAAGCCGTCATGGCCTTCGGCAGCGAGCTTCTCCAGCATCGCGGCGTAGTCGGGGTTGACCATGCGCGTGCCTTCGGCGGGGATGTCACCGTTGCGCAGGAACAGTGCTGCGGCGCCCGGATCGGCGGCGATGACCTCCTTGCGGAAACCGAGCATCAGCGAATTCTTGCGGCCGAAGGTCCAGCCTTCGCGGGCCATGCGGATGGCCGGCGCCAGCGACTTCGACAGCGGCAGGCGGCCGTACTTCTGCGACAGATGCACCAGCCCCGCCGGCAGGCCGGGGATGGCCGCGGCCAACGGGCCGTCGATGCTGCGCCGGCGCACCGGCTCGCCGTTCTCGTCGAGGAACATGTCGCGGGTCGCCGCCAGCGGCGCGCGCTCGCGGGCGTCGATGAAGACGTAGCGATCCTCGGCGGCGATGTGCAGCAGGAAGAAGCCGCCGCCGCCGATACCCGAGCTCTCGGGTTCGACCAGACCCAGCGCGGCACTGACCGCCACCGCCGCGTCGAAGGCATTGCCGCCGGCGGCCAGCACTTCCATGCCGGCGTCGGTGGCCTGCGCGTTGGCGCTGGCGATCGCCGGGTGGCGCGGCTTCTCGGCCGCGAACGAGACGGACACACACAGCAGCAGGCCGGCCAGTGCCGCCCCGCGGAGAATGCTCAGGCGCACTTGGCGACTCCTGTCAGCAGTTCGAACTTGATGAGCAGCTGCTCACGCGATTCGGGATGGGCGGGATCGAGATCGATGCACTCGACCGGGCAGACCTCGACGCACTGCGGTTCGTCGTAGTGGCCGACGCATTCGGTGCAGCGCTCGGGCGCGATCTCGTAGATCACCTCGCCCTGGCTGATCGCGCCATTCGGGCAGGCCGGCTCGCAGACGTCGCAGTTGACGCAGAGCGCGTTGATGATCAGGGCCATGCTGTTCCTGCGTCGCAGCCCGCCCCGGGAATACTCCCCCGGGGCGGCGTGGATCCTGTGCTTCGAGAGGCTTACTTCGCTTCGACGAAGACGTACTCGGCGCCCGAGGCGGCGACCGCCTGGGCGACGCGGTCGGAGTCTTCCGGCTTGCCGATGAACAGCACGCGCACTTCGTTGAAGGAGCCGGCCGAGGCTTCGGCGAAGGCTTCGACGATCAGGTCGGCCATCTTGGCCGACTCCGGCGAGCCGAACGCCAGCATGTTGCCGGGCAGCACCCCGCGCGCGACGGTACCGGCGACGTTGTCGAGCTGGCGCTCGTACTCACCCTGGAAATCTTCGCGGGCCGCCGTCGGCAGGTAGTACATGAAGGGCTGCGAGCGCAGCTTCTCCGGCATGTTCTGCTTGACCACCTCGACCAGGTAGGTGCGCCACTCGCGCTCGTTGGAGGCATCGGTGGGCGCGACCAGCTGGACCTTCTCGGCCTGCACGGGGGCGGCCGCCTGTTCCTGCTGGCCGCAGCCGGCGAGGCCCAGTCCGATCAGGGCGACGAACGCGATCGGGGCGAAGCGGAGATTGGATTTCATGCGGGGCTCCTTGGGGCGTGAATGGCATCGATGCGGGACGACCTGCCCCACGCTCGACACGGGTCGGGGTCAGCTGCGGTTCCAGCGCTTCTTGAGCGCGGCGTCCACGGCCGGATGGACAAATCCAGAGACATCGCCGCCGAGCCGCGCGATCTCGCGCACCAGCGACGAGGAAATGAAGCTGTACTGCTCTGCCGGGGTGAGGAACAGGGTCTCCACCTCGGGAATCAGATGGCGGTTCATGCTGGCCATCTGGAACTCGTACTCGAAGTCCGACACCGCGCGCAGGCCGCGCAGCAGCACGCCGCCGCCGACCTTGCGCACGAAATCGGCGAGCAGGCTGTCGAAGCCCACCACCTCGACATTGGGAATGTCGCCCAGCGTGGTGCGGGCCAGCTCGATGCGTTCTGCGAGCGCGAAGCCGGGCCCCTTGTGCGGGCTCTCGGCAACGCCGACGACGATGCGCTCGAACAGCGGCGCCGCCCGCGACACCAGGTCGATGTGGCCGTTGGTGATCGGGTCGAAGGTGCCGGGATAGACGGCCGTGCGCTGGCGGGACGAACTCATGCGGATACAGCCCGGGAATCAGGCCTCGGAGTGTAGCAGGGGGCCATCGGCGCCAGCCTGTTCCCGACGATACAGACGGCCATGGGCATGGCGGGTGGCGAGCTCGCGATGCAGGCGCCAGTCGGCGGGCACCGGCGGCGGCGGCCCCGGCGCGGCTTCGATATAGATGAAGGCGCGCGGCGCCAGATGCGGCGGCAGCAGCTCGACCACTGCGGCCTGCAGCCCGGCGGCAAAGGGTGGATCGACGAATACCAGCCCATAGCGCTGGGCGGCGGGCCGCCGCAGCCAGGCGAGCGCGTCGCCGGCCAGCACGTCCAGCGCCACGTCCAGGCGCTGGGCATTGGCGCGGAGGGCCGCAGCCGCGGCGGGATCGCGCTCGATCAGCAGCACGGGCTCGGCGCCGCGCGAAGCGGCCTCGAAGCCGAGCGCGCCGCTGCCGGCGAAGAGATCGAGGCAGGCGCGGCCGGCGGTCTCGTGCATCAGCCAGTTGAACAGGGTTTCGCGCATGCGGTCGGCGCTGGGCCGCAGCCCGGGCACGGCGGGAAAACGCAGGCGGCTGCCGCGCAGGCGGCCGCCGATGATCCTGACTTCGCCCGCGGCGGCGAGGCCCGTCTTTGCAGCGGCAGAGGGAAGACGAGGTCGTGACATGCCGCCAAGGCTAAGCCACTCGGCCAGCGAAGGGGCGGATCGGGCCTGCTGCTACGATGTGCGCCCCTTCAAGGCGCTTGCCTTTGCATGTTCAAGTTCTGGAAGAAGAAGCCCGCGACGCCGACCGTGCCGGACGCTGCGGATGCGCCGCCGGCGGAACCCGCGCGCGTTGAAGCCGCGGATGCCGCCGGCCTTGAGGACGCTGCCCGCGCCGCGCCCGAGGCTATCGAGGCGGAACCGGCACTGCTGGATGCGCTGGTCGCCGAGCCCGCCCCGCTGCCGGAAGTCGAGCCGGCCGCTGAAGCCCCGGGCACTGCTTCGCCTGCCCCGGAGCAGCCGATCGCGACAGCCACCCCAACCAAGCTGAGCTGGCGTGAGCGCCTGTCGGGCAGCGCCCTGGCCCGCGGCTTCGCTTCGCTGTTCTCACGCAACCCCAAGCTCGACGAGGACCTGCTCGACGAGATCGAAACCTGCCTGCTGACTGCCGATGTCGGCGTCGCCGCCACCGAGTCGCTGGTTTCCGGCCTGCGCACGCGCATGAACCGCCGCGAGTTCGCCGATGCGCGCGCACTGATGAACGCCCTGCGCGGCGAGCTGCAGGCCCTGCTGCAGCCGGTCGCGCAGCCGCTGTCGATCGCCGGCGCCAAGCCTTTCGTGATCCTCACCGTCGGCATCAACGGCGTCGGCAAGACCACCACGATCGGCAAGCTGGCCCACCGCTACCGCGGACAGGGCAAGCAGCTGCTGCTCGCCGCCGGCGACACCTTCCGCGCGGCGGCGGTGGAACAGCTGAAGACCTGGGGCGAGCGCAACCAGGTGCCGGTGATCGCCCAGGGCAGCGGCGCCGACTCGGCCTCGGTCATCTATGACGCGCTCGCGGCCGCGCAGTCGCGCGGCGCCGATCTGCTGATCGCCGACACCGCCGGCCGCCTGCACACCCAGAGCGGGCTGATGGACGAGCTGGCCAAGATCCGCCGGGTGCTGGGCAAACTCGACGCTTCGGCGCCACACGAGGTGCTGATGGTGATCGACGGCACCACCGGCCAGAACGCGGTCAACCAGGTGCGCCAGTTCCGCGCCAGCGCCGGTGTCACCGGCCTGGTGGTGACCAAGCTCGACGGCTCGGCGAAGGGCGGCGTGGTGTTCGCGCTGGCGCGTGAGTTCGGCCTGCCGATCCGTTTCGTCGGCCTGGGCGAGAAGGCCGCCGACCTGCGCGAGTTCGAGCCGGCCGCCTTCGTCGACGCCCTGCTGCCGGAGTCGCTGGGCGCGTGAACGCCGTCGTGGCTCCGCGCCGGCAGCGCTGGCCGCTGTACGCCGGCGCGGTGATCGTCGTGCTGATCCTGCTGCTCTCGCTGCTGCGCCACTACATGCAGCCCGAGCGGCTGTCGGCGACCCTGCTGGCGGAGGCGGAAAAAGCCACCGGCCTCAGCCTCAAGCTGGCGACGCCGGCCGATGTCTCGCTGTGGCCTGACCTGAACATCGTGCTGCGCGGACTGGAAGCCCGCAGCGAGGCAGGTGCGCGGCCGATCCTGGTGGCCGAACGCGTCGAGCTGGCCCTGCCCTGGGGCACGCTGTGGGGCAATGAGCTGCGCGTGCATGCGCTGCGCCTGCATCGACCGCGGCTGGACCGCGATGCGCTGGCGGCCTGGCTGGGCTCACGCCCGGCCAGCATCGGCCCGGCAGCCCCTGCACAGCTGCCCAGCCTGCAGGCCGAGCTCGCGATCAGCGAAGGGCGCGTGGTGGGGCGCACCCGCGATGCCTGGGAGCTCGCCGCCATCGACCTGAGGCTGTCGCGGCTGATGCCGGGCGAGGATTTCCGGCTCACGCTGGGCCTTGAGTACCGCGATGCCGAACGCAGCCTGCCGCTGAGCCTGGATGCCGCCGGCCGGCTGCATCCGCAGGGCATGCCGCTGGAGCTGGCGCCGCTAGCGCTGCGCCTGCTCGACCCGGCACAGGAAGAGCTGCTGCGGCTCAATGGCCATCTCGAACTGGCCTGGCCACATCGCATGCAGCTGTTGCTTGAAGGCCGCAGCAGGCACTGGCCGGCAGACTGGCCGGCCCTGCCTGCAGCCGCCGACGAGAGCGATGCCGACTACGCCCTGCTGCTCGAATTCATCGGCACGCCTGAGCTGCGCGGCCCGCTGCGCGTCGAGTTCAGCCGCGGCGGCCTGCGCAGCCAGGTGCAGGCAGAGGCCAGCCAGCTGCTCGACTGGCTCAGGCAGCCGGGCACGCAGTCGCTGCCGCCGGCGCGCGCCAGCGCGGAGATCCCGCTGATCGAGCGCGAAGGCCTGCGCATCGAGGGTCTGCGCATCGAGCTGGGCGAATCCGCGCAGGACGCCAAGACCGATGCGCGCTGACGCCGGCGCTTCGCTCGCTGCGCGCCTGCTCGACTGGCATGCGCAGCACGGCCGCCACGACCTGCCCTGGCAGCATCCGCGCACGCCGTACCGGGTGTGGCTGTCCGAAGTGATGCTGCAGCAGACCCAGGTCGGCACCGTGATCGACTACTTCGCGCGCTTCGTCGAAGCCCTGCCCTCGCTGCCGGCGCTGGCGGCCGCACCGCTGGACCGGGTACTGGGCCTGTGGTCGGGACTGGGCTACTACAGCCGCGCGCGCAACCTGCATCGCACGGCGCAGCGCTGCGTCGAGGAACACGCGGGCGAACTGCCAACCACGCTGGACGCGCTGATGGCCCTGCCGGGCATCGGCCGCAGCACGGCCGGCGCCATCCTCGCCCAGGCCCACGGCCTGCGCTTTCCGATCCTCGACGGCAATGTGCGGCGGGTGCTGGCGCGCTATCACGGCATCGCCGAATGGCCGGGGCTGCCGGCGGTTGAAAAGCAGCTGTGGCGGCTGGCGGAGTCGCATCTGCCCGGGGACAGGCTCGCCGATTACACGCAGGCGCAGATGGATCTCGGTGCCACGGTCTGCACGCGCGGCAAGCCGGCCTGCCTGCTGTGTCCGCTGCGCGAGAGCTGTGCCGCGCACCTGCAGGGCCTGACCGCGCTGATTCCCGCGGCGCGACCGCGCAAGGCGATTCCCACACGCGGCACGCGGATGCTGCTGCTGATCGATGCCCACGGCCGGGTGCTGCTGGAGCGGCGCCCGCAAACCGGCGTCTGGGCCGAGCTGTGGAGCCTTCCCGAGTGTGCGGAGGACGCAGACGCCGAGCGCGCCGCCCGCGCCCTGCCCGCCCGTATCGACGACGAAGCCGAGCCCCTGCCCGGTTTCCGCCACACCTTCAGCCACTACCATCTCGACGTGCAGCCGCTGCGCTGGCGCGCGCGGGCGATCGAAGGCGTCGGCGAAGGCGCGAACAGCGCGCCGCAGCGCGCCTGGTTCAGCGTTGCCGAACTCGCCTCCCTTGGCCTGCCCGCGCCCGTGCGCACGCTGCTGGCCGAACACCTCGAAGCCCCAGGCGCCGCACGCGCTGCGGGCGATCACCCCTGAAAGCAAGCTGGAGCCCGCCATGCCCCGCACCGTGTTCTGCGCAAAGCACAAGATCGAAACCGAAGGCCTCGACTTCGCCCCCTGGCCGGGCGAACTCGGCAAGCGCGTCTACAGCGAGATCGGCAAGCCGGCCTGGGCCGAATGGCTGGCCCACCAGACCATGCTGATCAACGAGAACCGCCTGTCGCCGATGGACCCCAAGCATCGGGCCTACCTGGGCGAGCAGATGGAGAAGTTCCTGTTCGGCGACGGGGCGGATGCGGTCGCGGGCTACGTCGCGCCGGACGCGAGCTGAGGGCAGGAAAGTCGAAGGCTGGGGCGAGATTCGCCCCCTCTCCCCAACCTGCCTTCGCTTAGCTCGGGCTCCGGAGAGTGTCGGCTGCCACCGGCAGCCGACAAACACTCTCCTCCGCTTCCCACGAGGGGAGAGGGGCTTGAGAGGAGTGCTTCCCTAACCGCGAGGGAGCTCTGGAAGCGGGGAAGTCCAAAGCTGGCGGCAGGTTCGCCCCCTCTCCCCAACCCCTCTCCCGCAAGGGGAGAGGGGCTTCAGAGCGGCGCTTCGATAAACGAGAGGGAGCGCAAAGGGACCGGGATTACAACGAGGAACCAATTGAGCGAGGGCGCTGAACTGGCCGGCTCTTCGCTTCTAACGAATCCCGAATCCCCACTCCCGAATCCCAGCTTCTCAAGCACACACCGCAGCCAGTACCGCCCTTGAGCTGACGGTGGGGCTTGGGCGCTGCAGCTGCCACACAGGCACCTGCTCCGGTTCGAGTGGCGCGGGGCCGCTGCGGCGGTCGCCGGCGAGCCAGCGGCGCACGGCGACGCGGTCGCCATGCGGGGCGAGCAGGGCCAGCAGGCGCTCGACCGGGGCGGACAGCGCGCGGTCGGTGCGGGGCATGGCCCAAGTGGTGCAGATCGGCAGCAGGTGGCCAAGCGGCAGGGCAACGAGATCGGTGTCGTTCTCGTCGAGCGAGAGCTCAGCGAGGATGCCCACGCCCATGCCGCGGCGCACATAGCTCTTGATCAGCTCGCTGTCCTGGGCGGTGCAGCCGACCCGCAGGCTGAAGCCGGCGGAGGCGAAGGCACGGCGCAGGCTCGAACGCTCGTCGAGCGTCGAGTCGTAGCTGATCAGGGGATGGCGCGCGAGCTGGGACAGGCTCACCCGACGCAGTTCGGCCAGCGGATGGTTGCGCGGCACCACCGCCACCCGCTGCCAGCGCAGCACGGGCACCGCGAGCGGGCCGGGCGGGACATCGGTGGAGGTGCTGACCAGGGCGATATCGGTATCGCCGGTGGCGAGCTGGGTGAGCGCATCCTCACGGCTGGCGTGGCGCAGGCGGATCACCAGCTGCGGCTGTTCGGACTGCAGCACCGACATGGCCGCGGGCAGGATGCTGCGCGCAAGCGTGGGGGAGGAGGTGATGGACAGGACACCGCCGTTGTCGCGCTTCAGGCTCTGCGCGAGCGCACGGATCTGTTCGGCTTCGGCAATCATGCGGCGGGCGCGCTGCACGACTTCCTGGCCTTCGGGTGTCAGCGCTTCGAGGCTCTTGCCACGGCGCTTGAAGAGGCGGAAGCCAAGCCCGGATTCGAGCTGGCGGAGTTGCTTGGACAGACCGGACTGGGTCGCGTGGATACGCTCGGCGGCGAGCGTGACATTGAGCCCGGAGTCGACGATGGCGAGGACGGTGCGGAGCTGGGTCAGGGTCATGATGTCGTTCCGGGAGATCGCAAGGGCTGGTGCTGGTTGCTGGAGTCGAGGAGGTACCAATTGGCGCTGGTAAAGCCCCAACCGCCTACGTAGGACATGCGAATACACGGGTTACCGGTATTGATCGATTTCATGGTCTTGACCTCGGGTGTGGGCGACGCGGCGCCCGGGAGTGCTCAGGGTGGTGCGGGGGTCTTGCTTGGCCGGACAGGCCGACAGGCCTGCTCGGTTGGTGCATCGCGTCATATAACACGATGAATCGAACGTAACGGGTTTCTGTCAACCCTGCCAGCGTTTTTTACGGGCATATGACCAAAGAGTCGTATGCGGATTCGGACCTTGTCAGTCCCCGGCGCTGCTGCGCCGCGTCGGTACGGCGACGTTGCACACCTCGATGCGCCCGGCCGGATGCGCGAACCACGGCTCGTGGCGGGAGCGGCGCGACTCGATGAAGGCGCGGAAGCTGTCGGAATCGGTGCGCATGACCTCGAAGCGCGGACGCGCGTCCTCGTCCATGGCGCTGGCCAGACGCATGGCCCTCACCGCTGGCTTGGCCTGGTCTTCGGTGTAGAAGCCCAGCGGCGCCCGCCCGCGCGGCAGGCTGGACAGATGCTCGACGCCCTCCAGCACGCGGCCGAACAGGGTGACGTTGCGGTCCAGATGGCGCGGGGCGTGCCCGGTCACCACGTAGAGCTGGGCGGCGCTGCCGCTGTCGGGGGCGTTGTCGCGTCCCGCGCCCAGCGTCCCGTAGCAGTGCGCCAGCCAGCTGCGGCCGGAGGCCGGATCGCGTGCGGCAGGGAAGCCGTCGATGAAGCCGGCTTCGGGGGCGTAGACATCGCCATCCGGCATCGGGGTGAAGGCGCCGACCCTGTCGCTGGCCTGGTCGAATTCGGCCGCGAGCCGTTCCGCCTGCTCGCCGCGCGGACGCGCCTGCTCCACGTCGTCGGCCAAAGGATCGCCCCACTGGGCAACGTAGTTGTCCTGCGAGCGCAGCACGGCGAGTCCGTCGAAGTAGCCCTGCGCGATCAGCCCGCGCAGCTGCTCCGCATGCTTTGGCGCGAAGGCCGGTGCGATCTCGATGTAGACCGTGCCGGAGTCGAGCTCCAGCAGGACGAGATTCTCAGGATCGACCGCGCGCCAGACCTCGACCGGCGCCTGCGCCAGCACTTCGGCGCTGGTCAGTGGTTTGGGGGCGTCGGCGGCGTGCGTGGCAGTAGCGAGCAGCAGGCTGAGGAAGATCAGCGGGCGCATCGAAGGTCTCCATGGATCGAGTGGCACGACTTTGGCCGCGTTTTGTGCAAGCCTCAAGCACGCGCTCCACGCCAACGTCGCTGCATCCACGCGCCGGCCCGCTCGAATCCCGAATCCCCAATCCCGGCTCTACAGCCTCAGCGCTGGCCCTTCCAGCAGATCCAGCTGCTCGCGCAGCTGGTTCAAGAGCCGGTCCCAATGCGCGCGCTCCTCGAACCAGGGGAAGGCCGCCGGAAACGCGGGATCGCTCCAGCGCCGCGCGATCCACGCGTGGTAGTGCAGCAGGCGCAGGCTGCGCAGGGCTTCGATCAGGACCAGTTCGCGCGGCTCGAAGGCGCGGAACAGGCTGTAGCCCTCGAGCAGATCGCCCAGCTGCCGGCGCATCGACTCGCGATTTCCGGAGAGCAGCATCCACAGGTCCTGCATGGCCGGCCCGGTGGCGCAGTCGTCGAAGTCGACGAACTGGATCTGGCCCTCGCGCCACAGCAGGTTGCCCGGATGGCAGTCGCCGTGCAGGCGCAGCTCGGCGAGCGGTGCGGCTTCGTCGAAGGCGTCCTCGACGGCATCGAGCAGGGCTTCGGCGGTGCGCTCGAAGCTTTCCTCCAGCTCGGCGGGCAGCCAGCCCTGGGTGAGCAGGAACTCCAGCGGCGCCTCGCCGTGGCTCAGCAGATCGATGCGTGGGCGGTGCCGGAAGGGTGCGCGCGCGCCGACCTGGTGCAGGCGGCCCAAGGCGCGCCCGAGCTGCTCCAGCGTGGCCGCGGCATCGAGCTCCGGAGCCAGACCGCCGCGCAGCGGGAACAGGGCGAAGCGGAAGCCCTGGTGTCGGAACAGGCACTGCCCCTCACGCGCGATCGGCGCCACCACCGGAATCTCGGCGGCTTCGAGTTCGCGGGTGAACTCGAGCTCCTCGATGATCGCCGCATCGCTCCAGCGGCCGGGTCGGTAGAACTTCGCGACCAGCGGCGCCGCGTCGTCGAGGCCCACGCGGAACACGCGGTTTTCGAAGCTGTTGAGCGCGAACACGTGCCCGCTGCAGGCGTGGCCCCGGGCTTCGACCGCTGCGATCACGCTGGCCGGATCGAGCCCTGCGTAGGGCCGTGCGGCCGCGAGGCTGTCAGTCGATGCCAAGCTTCTTCAGCTTGTAGCGCAGGGCGCGGAAGGTGATGCCGAGCTTGGCCGCGGCCTTGGTCTTGTTGTAGCGGCACTCTTCGAGCGCCTTCATGATCGCCTCGCGCTCGACCTGCTCGATGAAATCCGTCAGCGGCTCGGAGGATGGGCGCGCCGCGGGTGGCGCGGCGGTCACCGCCGGCGCTTCGCCAGCGACGGGCCCGACGGCTGCAACCCCGGGCGCGACCTGCACCGCATGCCCGGCCTCGGGCGCGAACATCGCGGCGGCGCGCGGCAGGTGCAGGTCGTCGGCACCGATGCTGCCGCTGTCGCACAGGGCAACGGCGCGCTCCAGGATGTTTTCCAGCTCGCGCACGTTGCCGGGGAAGGGATAGGCCTTCAGCGCCGCGGCGGCATCGTCATTCAGGCGATAGGGCGGGTCGCCGTTCTCCTGCGCAAGCCGGCGCAGGATGGCCTCGGCCAGCGGCAGGATGTCGCCGGTGCGCTCGCGCAGCGGCGGCACGCGCAGCTCGATGACATTGATGCGGTAGTAGAGGTCGTGGCGGAACTTGGCTTCGGCGACCAGCTGGGCGAGGTTCTTGTGGGTCGCCGAGAGGATGCGCACGTCGACCAGCTGCTCGGTGTTGGCGCCCACCGGTCGCACGGACTTTTCCTGGATCACGCGCAGCAGCTTGACCTGCATGTGGATCGGCAGCTCGGCGACCTCGTCGAGGAACAGGGTGCCGCCGTGTGCGGCCTGGAACAGCCCTTCCTTGTCGCCGTGGGCGCCGGTGAAGCTGCCCTTCTTGTGGCCGAAGAACTCGCTCTCCATCAGCTCAGAGGGAATCGCGCCGCAGTTGACGGGGACAAAAGGCCCCTCGGCGCGCGGGCCCTGCTCGTGGATGAGGCGGGCGACCAGCTCCTTGCCGACACCGGACTCGCCGCTGATGTAGACCGGCGCCTGGCTGCGCGCGACCTTGGAAATGGTGGCGCGCAGCTGCTGCATCGCCGGCGAGTCGCCCTGCAGCTTGTTGGCCGAGAGCTGCAGTTGGGCGCGGCGCTGCTCGCCAAGCTGCAGTGCGCTCTGCACCAGCCGCCGCAGCACGTGGAGGTCGACCGGCTTGGAGACGAAATCGAAGGCGCCGGCCTTGAGCGCATTCACCGCGGCGTCGACGTTGCCGTACGCGGTGATCATCGCCACCGGGGTTTCCGGATACTTCTGCGAAATCAGCTCGATCAGGCTCTGGCCGCTGCCGTCCGGCAGGCGCATGTCGGTGAAGCACAGGTCGTAGCGCTGGCGCCCGAGCTGTTCGCGGGCGGTCGCAAGGTCGGCGGCCGTTTCGACCCGCAGGCCCATGCGGCCGAGAGTCAGCACCAGCAGCTCGCGGATGTCGCGTTCGTCGTCGACGATCAGGGCACAACGCGTGGTCGACATGGTCACCTGTCAGGAATCGTGGCGCTGCGACACCGCCGCCGCGGGCGTGTCGCTGGGAGCGGCGATGAGGATACGACACCGTCTGGGCTACGTCTCGCCGCTCGTCTGCCCGAAGCTGCGCGACTTCGCCAGGGTGATGCGGAAACAGGCCCCGCCGGCCGGCACCGGCACGTACTCCAGCGAGGCCTGGTTGGCTTCGCAAAGCTGGCGGGCGATGTAGAGGCCCAGGCCAGTGCCGTGCTCATGGGTGGTGAAGAAGGGTTCGAAGATGCTGGCTGCCACCTTGGCCGGGATGCCCGGGCCACGATCCATCACTTCCACCACCGGCGGGCCGTAATCCAAGGCCTGGCGCGCGCTGACGGTAACCCGCGCGGGCTCGCCGGGCAGGCGGCCGTAGTTCAGGGCATTGGTGACCAGCACGGTCACCGCCTGGTGCAGCTGGGCCGGGTCGACCACGGCGTACAGGCGGCGCGGCGGCGGCGCGGCGATCAGCTGGTCCTTGTCGAGGTGATGGCTGGCCAGGTAGTCGTCGACGAACTGCCCGACCCACTGCGAGAGGTCGACCTGCTCGGGGCGCGAACGCTCGCGCCGCGACAGGTTGAGCACGTTCTCGATGATCCCGTTCATGCGCTGGCAGTGCGAGAGGATGATCTCGACCAGGCGCTTGTCGGTATCGGGCAGATCGGGCGATTCCTCCAGCAGCTGCGCCGAATAGCTGATCGCCGCCAGCGGGTTGCGCACCTCGTGGGCGATGCTTGCCGAGAGCCGGCCGAGGGTGGACAGGGTCAGCTCCTCGGCGCGCCGCGAGACCAGGCTGGCATCGTCGAGGAAGATCAGCACCAGGCCATCGCTGGCCGACAGCTTGGCGAAGCGCGGGATCACCTCGATGCCCTCGCCAGCCAACTGCAGCGGCTGGCTGGCGCCGTCGCGGCCACGCTGCCAGTCCGACAGCCGCCGCGACAGGCTGGGTGAAAGCGTGCCGAGGTACTGCTCGGTCGGCGAGGGCTGGCCGAGCAGATTCCAGGCGGCTTCATTGCTGAGCTGGATCTGGTTGCCGGCATCGACCACCAGCACACCGGTGCGCATGCGCCGGATGATCAGCTCGTTCAACTGCGACAGGTTGGCCAGATCGGCGCCACGCTGGGCTGCGAGCAGGTTGGCATCGCGCATCTGCCGACCCAGCAGGTTGCACAGTACGGCCACCGCCAGGTAGCTGATCGCAAGCATCACCGACTCGACCAGGTCGCGTGACGCACCGCGTGCACTGAGGCCGGTGAAGAAGTACTCGGTGACGCCACCCAGCGCCATCACCGTGGCCAGGGCGAGACTGAGCTTCAGCGGCAGCAGCAGTGCGCCGGCACCGACATTCACCAGCATCATCAGGCCGATCGCGGTGTCAATGCCTTCCGACACATGGAAGAACAGCAGGGCGACGGCGATGTCGATGATCAGTCCGATCGCTGCCTGCGCCGTCAGCCGCAGCCGCGCCTGGCTGGCCGCCACCACCAGCACCAGCGCCAGCACCAGATAGGTCACCGCCGCCGCTCGCGCAAGCGCGGGGCTGGTCAGCGCGATCATCTCGGCGGCGATCGGGCTGAACACCACGAACACCAGCAGCGCGCCCTCCAGAGCCCGGTACAGGGCGTAGAAGTACAGCTCGCGGCGCAGCCCGAGTTCGGAAGCCGGATCGCGCGTCGCTGCAGCACCCTCGCTGTTGTCGCTCATGCCCTGCCCTGGTTGCCTCGCAGACTGGGCCGAGTATAGGCGGGCAGGCGCAGCTGTCCGCAGGCTGTCGCGAGCCGCCGGTAGACCAAGGGGAAGAGCTTGCAGTCAGCGGGCGCAGCAGCGTTCTGTTCGACCCGAGGCGGCTTGCATCTGCACGGGACAGCCGACCTGGGACGCCAGCGGCTGCAGCCTCGCCCAAGCGCAGGCCGCTGCCGCGCTCATGCGCTGTGGCGCTCGGTCTCGCTGTCGAGCCGGCAGTGCGCACCAAGGCTCCGGGTGCGGGCCATCGCAGCCGCTGCGATGGCCTCGGCGACGCGCAGCCGCTGGGCGATCCGGCTGCCGGGCGGCGCCTCACGTCGCGCTTCGTCGAGCCAGGCCCGCGCCTCTGCCAAGCCCTGCGGGTCGCGCTCGATGCCGACGCCGTCCCACATCCGGTGGCGCAGGCGCAGACCGAGTGCGGCCGCTTCGGCGGGCTCGCTCGCCAGCACGGGCGCTCGCCAGCGCTGCGGCCCGGGCAAGTCTGCGGCCGCGAGCGCACGTCCACAGCTTCGCCCGAAGGCCAGCCCTTCGAGCAGGGAATTGCTGGCCAGGCGATTGGCACCGTGCACGCCGGTGCATGCGCATTCGCCGATCGCATGAAGCCCCGTCACCGTGCTGCGGCCCGTGAGATCAGTGACGATGCCGCCCATGTGGTAGTGCACTGCCGGGGCCACCGGCAGCAGCTCGCTGCGCGGATCAAGGGCGTGCGCCTGGGCAAGCGCGAAGACGGCCGGGAAGCGCTGCGGGAAGGCCGCACCGACAGCGTCCCGGGCATCCAGCCACACCGGGCCCTGCCGCAGCTGCCGGTACACCGCGCGTGCCACGACGTCGCGCGGCGCCAGTTCGGCGCCCGCCGTTCCGAGCATGAATCGGCGGCCCGCGTGGTCGAGCAGCACCGCACCGGCGCCGCGCAAGGCTTCGGTGAGCAGGGGCAGCGGCGCAGGATCCAGCCCGCGCACCGCCAGTGCGGTGGGATGGAACTGCACGAACTCCAGATCGCGCAGCTCGGCGCCCGCCTCCAGCGCCATCGCCAGCCCGCTGCCGTCCGCATGCGCCGGGTTGGTGGTGTAGCGGTAGAGCTGGCCGATGCCGCCGGTGGCCAGCACCACCGCGCCGGCGGTGAGCGCGTAGCGGCGCCCCGCCCGGTCCTCGGCCAGCGCGCCCGCCACGGTCGAGTCAGACTGCAGCAGGCCGCGCGCCTCGCAGCCTTCCAGCACTTCGACGTGCGGCGCGCAGCGGACCGCCGCGGCCAGTGCGCGCATCACTTCCGCGCCGGTGGCGTCGCCCTGCGCGTGGACGATGCGCTGCGCCGCGTGGGCGGCTTCGCGGCCCAGGCTGAAGGCGCCCGTGGCATCGCGGTCGAAGCGCGCGCCGAGGGCGGCCAGCCAGTCGATCAGTTCGGGCGCCGCGGCGGTCAGCGCCCGCACGCGCCCGGCGTCGTTGTGTCCCGCACCCGCGGCCAAGGTGTCCCGCGCATGCGACTGCGGGCTGTCGCCCGCGCCGATCGCCGCGGCAATGCCGCCCTGCGCCCAGTGGCTGGCGCCATCCAGACCCAGCCGGCCGGGCGTGAGGATCAGCACGCGGCGCGGCGCGGCAGCCAGCGCCGCACTCAATGCGGCGATGCCGGAGCCGACGATCAGGACTTCGGCGCGCATCGCGCTTACGCCGCCTCGCGACGACCGATGTCGAGCATGCGCTGCACCGCCTGGCGGGCACGGCGCGCGGTCTCGGCGTCGACCTGGACTTCGTGCTGGCCCAGGCGCAGGGCTTCGAGGATCTTCGGCAGGGTGATCCGCTTCATGTGCGGGCAGAGGTTGCAGGGCCGCGTGAACTCGATGTCCGGGAAGTTGACCGCGACGTTGTCGCTCATCGAGCACTCGGTGACCATCACCACGCGCTTCGGACGCTTCGCATCAAGGTGATGGATCATCGCCGCGGTGCTGCCGACGAAATCGGCTTCGGCGAGCACGTCCTGCGGGCATTCCGGGTGGGCCAGGATGTGCACATCCCCCTGCGCTGCGCGGTAGTCGCGCAGCTCGGCGCCGCTGAAGCGCTCGTGCACCTCGCAGCTGCCCTGCCAGAGGATGACTTCGACCTTCGTCTTCGAGGCCACGTACTGGCCGAGGTACTGGTCCGGCAGGAACAGCACGCGGTCCACGCCCAGCGACTCGACCACGTGCACCGCGTTGGCCGAGGTGCAGCAGACGTCGCTCTCGGCCTTCACTTCCGCCGTGGTGTTGACGTAGGTCACTACCGGTACGCCGGGATAGCGCTGGCGCAGCAGGCGGATGTCCTCGGCGGTGATACCCGTGGCCAGCGAGCAGCCAGCGGCGGTGTCCGGAATCAGCACGGTCTTGGCCGGGTTCATGATCTTGGCCGTCTCGGCCATGAAGTGGACGCCGGCCATGACGATGATGTCGGCGTCGACGTTCACCGCCTGCTGGGCCAGGGCCAGCGAGTCGCCGACGATGTCGGCGACGCCGTGGAAGATCTCCGGCGTCTGGTAGTTGTGGGCCAGGATGACCGCGCGCTTCTCTTTCTTGAGGCGCTGGATGGCGTCGATATAGGGCAGGTGCATCGCCCACTCGGCATCGGAGATCACCTGGCGGGTGCGCTCGCGCAGGGCGGCGTGGCGACGCGCCATGGCGTCATCGGCGGTCGGCAGGATCGACAGGCTGGCAGGGCTCATGGGCACTCCGGTTTCGGAAGCGCGGCGCGGCCTTGGAGGGGATTCTGGCCTTGACGCCGTCGCGACTTATGCTCGATCTGAGCATAACGAGGGCGTAATGCTAGGTTTGAGCATAAGTCCCGTCAAGCCGAGACGCTCGCCACACGCCGCTTCGGCTGCTGTCGGCGCGGCCCTCATTCAGTTGCGATAGCAATGCACGGCGCGGCCGCGCCTGCGGGAAATCACGCTCTGGCGGGCAGCGCCTCTACCCAAACCACCTCGATCCGCGCCAGCGTCGCCAGCAACTGGCGCTTCTGGCGCGCCTCCTCGCGCTCGAACAGCAGCACCTCGATCGGCCGCCACAGCGCGACCCAGCCCAGCACCAGCAGGCCCTCGATCAGCACTTCGCTGAGCGGGCCGTGCAAGTCGGCCAGCAGCTGGCGCAGCAGCAGGCTGGCGGCCAGCACGGCGAAACCGATCGCCACGATGCTGCGGTAGCGCCGCTGGCTGGCGCGATGGCGACGCTCGGCCTGTGCCTGCAGGAAGTGGAAATGGGCGTGGATGGCCGACTCGATATCGAGCCTGCGCTCCAGCAGGTCCGGCGGGGCATGGATGCGCAGGCGCAGACGGATGCCCGGCGCGTGTTCGCCGGCGCAGTCGCGCAGGTAGGCCTCGAAATCGACGTCCAGCGACTTCTCGCGGAAAGGCGAAGGATCGAGCGAGTCGAACAGCTGCTCGATACGCTGTATGCGGATCTCGATGTCGGCAGTGTCGAGGGCCATGGGCCTCCGGGCGATGTCCGTGAATACGTATTCAACGCAGCTGCACAACAGGCGTTTCGGCCCCAGCGGTTAGCGTACGCCCCAGGCCGCGGGGGCGGCCAAGGAGTCAGCACATGTCGAGCGGCGCGCTGCAGTGGAGCATCTTCATCGGCTTGACCGCCCTGGTCGCCGTGCTGACCTGGTGGCGCTGCCGGCGCGCCGAGCATTCGGCCGAGGCCTCGCGCGAGTACTTCTTGGCTGGCGGCGGCCTGACCTGGCCGATCGTCGCCGGCTCACTGCTGCTGACCAACATCTCGGCCGAGCAGATCGTCGGCATGAACGGCGCGCAGATGGCACTCGTCGCCTGGTGGGAATTCGGCGCCGCCGTTGCCCTGATCGTGCTCGCCAAGGTGCTGGTGCCGCTCTACTACAAATACCGCTGCACGACGACGACCGAACTGCTGGAGCACCGCTTCGGCGACCCGGGCATCCGCGCGGGCGTGGGGGTGCTGTTCCTGTTCGGCTATCAGTTCATCCTGCTGCCGGTGGTGCTCTACACCGGCGCGGTGTTCATGAAGTCGATGTTCGGGCTCGACTTCTCGGTGCTGACGATTGCCGCCGCCTTCGCACTTGCCGGGTTGGCCTACGCCGCCTTCGGTGGGCTGCGTGCGATCGCGATCTCCGACACCTTCAACGGGATCGGCCTGCTGGTCATGGGCCTCGCGGTCACCGCCTTCGCGATGGCCGCGATCGACTGGGATCTGTCGGGCATTCCGGCCGAGCGCTTCAGCCTCATCGGCGACGCCGACTCGGACATCCCCTGGACCACCCTGCTGACCGGCATGTTCTTCGCCCATCTGTTCTACTGGGGCACGAATATGGTGATCGTGCAGCGCGCGATGGCGGCGAAGACGGTGCGCGAGGCGCAGAAGGGCATCTATGCCGCCGCCGCCTTCAAGCTGGTGATCCCGCTGATCGTGGTGCTGCCGGGCATCATCGCCTACAAGCTCTACGGCGATATCGGCGACGTCGCCTACGGTCGCCTGGTGGGCGATGTGCTACCACCCTGGCTGTCGGGCGCCTTCGCCGCGGTGATCGCCGGCGCCGTGCTGTCCAGCTTCAACTCCTGCCTCAACTCGGCGGCGGCGCTGTACACGCTTGACCTGCACGTGCGCTACATCGATCCCAAGGCCAACGTGCGCCGCATCGGCCAGTCGGTGGCCGTGGTCGCCAGCGTGGTCGCGGTCGCCCTGGTGCCGCTGTACCAGAACTCGCAGAGCATCATCGCGACCCTGCAGCAGTTGAACGGGCTGTACTCGATGCCGGTGCTGGCGGTGTTCCTGGCCGCGGTGTTCTTCCAGCGCCCGGACCCGCGTGCGGCCAAGATCGCCCTGCTGTTCGGCGCCGCCCTGTATGCCTGGTTCACCTTCGGCTGGACGCCCCTGCACTACCTGCATCTGATGTTCATCACCCTGTTCTCGGCACTGGGCCTGATGTGGGTGCTGGGTCGGGTGCTGCCGCCGCGCGCCGTGGCGACGGCCTCAGGCTGAGATCGAGTCGCTGGCGACGCCGGCGAGCGCGCGCAGGCGTGCTTCGTCGGCGTCTGACAGGCCGCCATGCACGCGGCCGCCGGCAATCCGCAGCACGCAGTGCTCGCGCTTCACCGTGCCTGCGGGCAGCGCGTAGATCGCGCCGATCAGCTCGCGCAGCGGGACCGGATAGCGCCATAGCGACTTCAGGCGGTCCGCCAGCGGACGCCCATAGCGGGCCACGCAGGAATCAAGCCGCTGGGCATCCTCGATCGCGCCGCGCTGCTTCTGCCAGTGTTCGAGGTGGAAAAGCGCGCACATCTCGCCCATCCGATGCAGCAGGGCCGCAGTGTGGCTGGGGCCACTGTCCAGCCGGGCCACGTCGCAGAGCGCTCGCACCTCGGCGGCGACCCGCTCGGCCACGTCCATCTCGCGCTCGGCCAAAGCCTGCAGACGCGGGTCATCCCAGACGGCGGCCTGGCGGAAAGCGAGCACGGTGGCGATGTCCAGGCTGGCACGCAGACCCAGCCGCTGGATCGCCTCCACCAGACTGCGCGCCAGGACGCCGCTCGGGTTGTAGGCACTGCTGTTGGCCACTGCGAGCAGCCGCGTCGACAGCGCCGGATGCCGCGCCCAGACCTCGGCAAGCTCGGCCGGACCGGTCGAGGCGTCCTCGGCGTCGAACTGCAGCAGATCGCGGGCGCCGGCCATGACCGGCAGCTCGATATCGCCCTCCCCAAGACCTTCGAAATAGGCCTCGACGCTGCTTGATTCCCCGGTCGCCGCCGCCAGCGCATCGGCGCCGGCAAAGTAGGGGCGCAGCCGTTCAAGCAGGATCTCGGGATTGAAAGGCTTGGCGATGAAGGCGTCGGCACCGTGGCTGCGCGCGGCGATCACGCTGGCGCGGTCGCTGCGGCCGGTGATCATCAGCACCGGCGGTTTCGGCAGCAGCTTGCCGATCGCCGGCAGCAGGCTCAGGCCCGATCGCCCAGGCAGGTTCCAGTCGCAGATCACCAGCCGGTAGCGATGCGGCTGCAGCGAGGCGAGCGCCAGATCGACATCGCTGAACCAGTCGACCTCGGTGCCCGGCGCAGCCGTGCGGATCAGCAGCCGCAGCAGGTCGGCCATCTGCACATCGTCCTCGACCAGCATCACCCTTTGCGCCATCGCCTGCCACTCGGTGAACTCCGCGAGATTCTAGAGGCTTGGCCCGCGCACCACGACCTAGACCTCAGTACGGGGCGCCTCGGGCATCCCTAACCCAACCACCACATCTGGGGTTGACTGGCTGTGCCGACCCCAATATGTTGTGTGCGTCGGTGCCGACTGCTCGTCGGCTTAAAACGGGAAGCCGGTGCGAATCCGGCGCTGCCCCGCAGCGGTGTATGGAAACGACCGCCGTCATTGGCACTGGAGCTCAAGGCTCCGGGAAGCGACGGCCAGTAGGTGTCCGGGATCCACCGGGCGTGTCCATGAGCCCGAAGACCTGCCGACAGCCGTGCGAAGCACACACGCACGGTCCCGGCATCAGGGCTTCCGCGGGGAAGCGGCCGGACGTTCTCGCTCGGGCAGAACATGCCCGGGGCACGTCCTGTCGCGCAAACCATGCAAGCCAAACGCCCGAGGGGGCGTTGCCGCAGTCGTGCGGGCGATCGGCTGTCCGATCGACGCCTGCGTCTGTGTCGACGTTCGCTTCAGCGCGCGACTCCGCGAGGGAGGGGCCGCGCACCGTGCGTCACACGGACCCAACCCATGCACATACAGGACACCCCTGGCGCTGCGACCGAAGCGCAGAGACCGGCGTCGCTCGACGCCAGCGCAGCGGACTCGAATCGCATCACTGGCTGCAGGGCCCCAGCTCTGCCCTCCCTTGAACTCCGCCCACCGCACGACGCCCCCGGCATGTGCGTGACCAAGCGCAGCGGTCGCCGCGAGCCGGTCGATCTGAACAAGATCGTGCGCGCGGTGACGCGCTGCTGCGAAGGCCTGCACTCGGTCGACCCGATGCGGGTCGCCACCCGCACGATCTCGGGCCTGTACGACGGCGCCAGCACGCGCGAGCTGGACGAACTCTCGATCCGCACAGCCGCGTTGCTGACTGCCGAAGACCCGGAGTACGGACGTCTGGCGGCACGCCTGCTGGCCCAGGTGATCGAAAAGGAAGTCGCCGGCCAGGAGATCCACGCCTTCTCGCAGTCAATCACCCGCGGCCATGAGCTGGGCCTGATCAACGAACGCCTGCTCGGTTTCGTGCAGGCCAATGCGCGCAAGCTCAACGACGCGCTCGATGCTTCCCTGGACCGTGGCTTCGACTACTTCGGCCTGCGCACGCTCTATGACCGCTATCTGCTGCGCCATCCGCACGCACGCAAGGTCATCGAGACACCGCAGCAGTTCTTCCTGCGCATCGCCTGTGCGCTCAGTGAGGACGTGCCGGAAGCCCTGGCACTGTACCGGCGCATGGCCCAGCTCGAGTACCTGCCGAGCTCGCCGACGCTGTTCAACAGCGGAACGACACATGAGCAGCTATCGTCCTGCTTTCTGCTGGACTCGCCGCAGGATTCGCTGGAATCCATCTACCAGCGCTATGGCGATATCGCCCAGCTGTCGAAGTTCAGCGGTGGCATCGGCGTCAGCTATACGCGGGTGCGCTCGCGCGGCTCGCTGATCCGCTCCACCAATGGGCACAGCAACGGCATCGTGCCCTGGCTGAAGACGCTGGATTCGTCGGTGGCCGCGGTGAACCAGGGCGGCAAGCGCAAGGGTGCCGCCTGCGTATACCTGGAGACCTGGCACGCCGACATCGAGGATTTCCTGGAGCTGCGCGACAACGCTGGCGACGAGGCGCGGCGCACGCACAATCTGAACCTCGCCAACTGGGTGCCCGATCTGTTCATGAAGCGGGTCGAGGCCGATCAGGAGTGGTCGCTGTTCGATCCGCGCGTGGCGCCCGAACTGACCGACCTGTATGGCGATGCCTTCGAGCGCGCCTACGCGCAGGCGGAAGCCCAGGGCAAGGCGGCGAAGTCGGTGCCCGCGCGCAAGCTCTACGCGCGGATGATGCGCACGCTAGCCGAGACCGGCAACGGCTGGATGACCTTCAAGGACAAGTGCAACGCGGCCAGCAACCAGACCGCCAGGGCCGGCAATGTCATCCACCTGTCGAACCTGTGTACCGAGATTCTCGAGGTGACCTCGGCCGAGGAAACCGCGGTCTGCAACCTCGGTTCGATCAACCTCGCGCGGCATTTCGATGCCGATGGCCAGTTCGACTTCGAGACCTTGGCGGAAACCGTGCGACTGGCCGTGCGCCAACTCGATCGGGTGATCGACCTGAATTTCTATCCGATCGAATCGGCGCGCCGCGGCAACCTGCGCTGGCGACCAGTGGGCCTGGGCTGCATGGGCCTGCAGGATGTGTTCTTCCGGCTGCGCCTGTCCTTCGACAGCGAAGCGGCACGCGCGCTGTCGGCGCGCATCGCCGAAGAGATCTACCTCCACGCGCTGGAGACATCGGTCGAACTCGCACAGGAACGTGGACGGCATCCGGCCTTTGCCGATACGCGCGCGGCCCGCGGCGAGCTGCAGTTCGACGCTTGGGGCGTGACGCCGTCCAAGGCCGAGCGCTGGAACGCGCTGCGCGCACGCATCCAGCAGCATGGGCTGCGCAACTCCCTGCTGATCGCGATCGCCCCGACCGCGACGATTGCCTCGATCGCCGGCTGCTATGAATGCATCGAGCCACAGGTCAGCAATCTGTTCAAGCGGGAAACATTGTCGGGCGACTTCCTGCAGGTCAACCGCTACCTCGTCGATGAGCTGAAGAAGCTGGGCCTGTGGACCGCCGAGATGCGCGATGCGATCAAGCTGGCCGAAGGTTCGATCCAGAACATCCCGCAGATTCCCGAGCCATTGCGGCAGATCTACCGCACCGCCTGGGAGCTGCCGATGCGCTCGCTGATCGACATGGCCGCCGGACGCGGCGCCTTCATCGACCAGTCCGCCTCGCTGAACCTGTTCATGGAGAGCCCGAACATCGGCGCGCTCTCCTCCATGTACATGTACGCCTGGAAGCGCGGCCTGAAGACGACCTACTACCTGCGCTCCCGCCCGGCGACACGGATTGCCAAGGCCACGCTGTCGGCGTATACGCCGGTCGCCGCGGTGGCGTGTTCGCTGGAAAACCCCGAAGCCTGCGAGGCCTGCCAATGAGCACCGATGCGGCGAGTCTGACGAAGCAGATGCTGCTGGACCCCGGTTTCGAGCTGACGCTGAGACCCATGCGCTATCCGCAGTTCTACGAGATGTATCGCGATGCGATCCGGAATTCGTGGACGGTGGACGAGATCAATTTCCAGATCGACATCAACGACCTGCACTCGAAGCTGACAGCAGCAGATCGGCACCTGATCCACCGGCTGGTGGCCTTCTTCGCCACGGGTGATTCGATCGTGTCGAACAATCTGGTGCTGAACCTGTATCAGCATTTGAATGCGCCGGAAGCGCGGATGTACCTGTCGCGGCAGCTCTACGAGGAAGCGCTGCACGTGCAGTTCTACCTGACCCTGCTCGACAACTACCTGCCGGACCCCGCTGAGCGCCTCAAGGCCTTCGCTGCGGTGGAGAACATCCCGTCGATCCGCAAGAAGGCCGAGTTCTGCTTCAAGTGGATCGACAGCCTGCAGGATCTGAAGCGCATCGAAACGCGCGCGCAGCGCCGGCAGTTCCTGCTGAACCAGATCTGCTTCGCGGCCTGCATCGAGGGGCTGTTCTTCTTCGCCGCCTTCGCCTATGTCTACTACTTCCGTTCGCGTGGCCTGCTGCCTGGCCTTGCCTCGGGCACCAACTGGGTGTTCCGCGACGAGAGCTGTCACATGGAGTTCGCCTTCGAATGCGTGCGCACGATTCGCAGCGAGGAGCCCGAGCTGTTCGACGAAGCGATGCAGCAGCAGGTCTACGACATGCTGGAAGAAGCCATCGAATGCGAGCTCGCGTTTGCCGAGGACGTACTATCGGGCGGCGTGGCGGGCATCTCGATGCGCGACATGCGGCAGTACCTGCAGCACTGCGCCGACCAGCATTTCGCCAAGCTCGGCATGCCCCCGCGCTACCAGGTGCGCAATCCCCTGCCTTTCATGGAGCTGCAGGACGTACAGGAGCTCACCAACTTCTTCGAGCGCAGAGTCTCGGCCTATCAGGTGGGCGTCAGCGGCGATGTCGCCTTCGATCACGCGTTCTGAGCGTTCCAAAGCGCACTGCTGAAACGCGAAAGGCCCGGCGGTGCCGGGCCTTTCGTTGTCGAGGCGAGGAGTCCGATTACTTCACGCCAAGCTGGTCAAGCAGGAAGGCGTAGTACTCGGCCGCCTCGCGGAAGCGCTGGAAGCGGCCGGACTTGCCGCCGTGGCCAGCTTCCATGTTGGTGCGGAAGACCAGCAGGTTGTCGTCGGTCTTCTTCGCACGCAGGCGGGCGACGTACTTGGCAGGTTCCCAGTACTGCACCTGGCTGTCCCACAGGCCGGTGCCGACGAAGGTCGCCGGATAGGCCTTGGCTTCGATCTGGTCGTAGGGCGAGTAGGCCAGCATGTAGTCGTAGTAGGTCCTGTCCTCGGGGTTGCCCCACTCGTCGTACTCGTTGGTGGTCAGCGGGATGCTGGCGTCGAGCATGGTGGTGACCACGTCGACGAAGGGCACCTGGCTGACGATGGCGCGGTACTTCTCGGGCGCCATGTTGGCCACCGCCCCCATCAGCAGGCCGCCGGCGCTGCCGCCCATGGCCGAGACGCGATCGGCCGCGGCGTACTTCTCGGCGACCAGGAAATCGGTGACGTCGATGAAGTCGGTGAAGGTGTTGACCTTCCTCAGCAACTTGCCGTCCTCGTACCAGGCGCGGCCCATCTCCTGCCCGCCGCGGATGTGGGCGATCGCGTAGACCATGCCGCGGTCGACCAGTGACAGCACGTTCGAATTGAAGGCCGGGTCGATGCTGTTGCCATAGCTGCCGTAGCCGTACTGCAGCAGGGCCGAGCTGCCGTCGCGCTTGAAGTCGGCGCGATGCAGCACGGTCACCGGTACGCGGGTGCCGTCGCGGGCGGTGGCCCAGAGGCGCTCGGTGACGTAGTTCTTCTTGTCGAAGCCGCCCAGCACCGGCTGCTCCTTCAGCAGCTTGCGCTCGCCCGTCACCACGTTGAGCTCGAAGGTGGTCGCCGGGGTGGTCAGCGAGGTGTAGGTGTAGCGCAGCCAGTCGGTCGAAGGTTCGGCGTTGACCGACAGGCCCATCGAGTAGGCGGTCTCGTCGGCCGCGACATACTGCTCGCTGCCGTCGTTCTTGCGCACGCGCAGACGGGTCAGGCCCTGGGAGCGCTCGTCGACCGCGATGAAGCCATCGAACAGGGCGAAGTCCTCGATGAACACGCCTTCGTCGTGGGCGATCAGGTCCTGCCACTGGCTGCGCGCGCGGATATCGTTCTCGCTGGCCTGCATCAGGCGGAAGTTCTTCGCCTCCCAGTTGGTGCGGATCACCCAGCGCTCGCCCAGATGGTCGGCCGAGTACTCGAAGTCGCGCTCGCGCGGGGCCAGGATCTCGAAGTCACCCGGAGCCGCCGCCAGCGTGCAGCGCATCTCCGAGGACACGGTGCTGCTGACGCTGATGCAGATGTACTTGTCCGAGGTGGTCTTGCCGACGCCCATGTAGAAGCTGGGATCACGCTCCTCGTAGACCAGGCGGTCATTGCCCTCGGCCTGACCCAGCGTATGCAGGCGCACGCGCGTGGTCAGCAGGGTCTCGGGATCGTTCTCGACGTAGTAGAAGCTGCCGCTGTCCGCGGTCCAGGCGATGCTCGCCGACAGCCCCTTGATCTCGACCGGCAGCAGCTCGCCGGTTTCGAGGTTCTTCACCCGCAGGGTGTACTGGCGGCGACCGCTGGTGTCCTCGAAGTAGGCCATCAGGCGGTTGTCGGGGCTGATCTCGTAGCGCGCGATCTGGAAGAAACCCTGGCCTTCGGCCAGCGAGTTGACGTCCAGCAGCACCTCTTCGGGCGCCTCCATGCTGGCCTTGCGGCGGGCGTGGATCGGGTACTCGCGGCCTTCCTCGAAGCGGGTGTAGTACCAGTAGCCGTTCTCCTGGAAGGGCACGCTGGCGTCGTCCTGCTTGATACGGCCGACCAGCTCGCCGTAGAGCTGCTCCTTCAGCGCCGCCAGCGGTGTCAGCATGGCGTCGGCATAGGCGTTCTCGGCCTGCAGATAAGCCAGCATCTGCGGGTCCTTGCGACTGTCGTCGCGCAGCCAGTAGTACTCGTCCTGGCGCACCGCGCCGTGCGGCGCCTTGACTTCATGCGGACGGGTTTCGGCCACCGGCGGCGTCGACGCATTCGTCGCGGCGCTGTCGGCAGCACCCGCGCCGGCATCAGGGCCGCGCGAACAACCAGCGACCGCGAGGATGGAAGCGGCCAGCGCGGCGAGCCGCGGCAGCTGGCGATAGGGGGCATGCATGCTCATGGGGTCTCCTTCCATGCAGAACCCCGGCCTGCGCTTGCAGACCGGGGTCGGGTGTGGGTTCTGGGGCGTGTGTTCGCCGCAGCCGCCGAAGTCTACGCCGGCTGCGGGTCGAGCGAGATCAGCCCTTGGGGAACAGGTGCTGACGCAGGAAGCTGTAGGCGATCGCCTGCATGTAGGCGCGCTGGCCGTTGTCGGCCGCACCGCCGTGGCCACCCTCGATGTTCTCGTAGTAAGCGACGCGGTGGCCCTGCTCCTGCATGCGCGCGAACATCTTGCGGGCGTGGCCCGGATGCACGCGATCGTCGCGGGTCGAGGTGGTGAACAACACCGGCGGGTACTTCGCGTCGGCCTTGACGTTCTGGTAGGGCGAATACTTCTGCAGGAACTCCCAGTCGGCGGTGTCGGGGTTGCCGTACTCGGCCATCCAGGAGGCCCCCGCCAGCAGCAGGTGGTAGCGCTTCATGTCGAGCAGAGGCACCTGGCAGACCACGGCGCCGAACAGCTCGGGATACATCACGGTCATGTTGCCCATCAACAGGCCACCGTTGCTGCCGCCCTGCATGCCGAGGTGGGCCGGCGCGGTGATGTTCAGCGCGATGAGCTCTTTCGCGACCGCCGCGAAGTCCTCGTAGGCCTTGTTGCGATTGGCCTTCAGCGCGGCCTGGTGCCAGCGCGGGCCGTACTCGCCGCCGCCGCGGATGTTGGCGACCACGTAGACACCACCGTCCTGCAGCCAGGCGCGGCCGACCGCTCCCGAGTAGCCGGGCGTCAGCGAAATCTCGAAGCCACCGTAGCCGTAAAGCAGCGTCGGATTCTTGCCGTTACGCTCGATGCCCTTGCGCGCCACCATGAAGTAGGGGACCCGGGTGCCATCGTCGCTGGTCGCGAAGCCCTGGGTGATTTCGAGCCCCTCCTTGTCGAAGAAGGACGGCATCTCCTTCAGCTTGGCCTTCTCGCCCAGCAGCTCGCCCAGGTACAGCGTGGTCGGGGTCAGGTAGTCGGTGCTGGTCATCCACACCAGGTCCGACTTCTCCTCGTCATAGGCGCTAACCGACACCGTTCCGAAGGCCGGCGCACCGGGCAGCGGCTGCGAGGCCCAGGGCTGGCCTGCCTCGGCGGCGGGCGTCAGCACGCTCAGGCGGTTCTTGACGTCCTCCAGCACGTTCAGCACGAGGTGGTTGGCGGTGAAGCCGTAGCCCGCCAGCGAGCTCGTGTCGCTCGGCTCGAAAAGCACGGTGAAGCGGCGCTCGCCGGCGAGGAAAGCATCGAGCTTGGCAGCCAGCAGGCTGCCCGCGGCGAACGTGGCCTCGCCCGCCGTCAGCGGCTCGCGAAGCTCCAGCAGCAGCCAATCCTTGTGCACCGACTTGTTGGCGCTGTTGGGGGCGTCGATCCTGGTCAGCGTGCCGCCATCGCCAAGCAGGTAAAGCTCATCGTTGTAGAAGGCCAGGGTGCGCGAGACGAAGCTGCGCTCGTAGCCGGGCGTATCGTCGTGGGTGGCGGCGATGTACATGTCATCGGCCTGGCCCTCGTACACGGTCTCGGCACTGGCGAGCTCGGTGCCGCGCTTCCAGCGCTTGGCGATGCGCGGATAGCCCGAGCTGGTCATCGAGCCGTCGCCGAAATCGGTGTAGACGAAGACCGTGTCCAGGTCGATCCAGCCCATGCCGCCCTTGGCCTCGGGACGGAAAAACCCGCCCTCGACGAAGGACTTGCTCGCGATGTCGAACTCGCGGGTGACGTTGGCGTCGGCGCCGCCGCGCGACAGCGACAGCAGGCAGCGGGTGTACTCGGGCCGCAGGCAGTCCGAGCCCGCCCACACCCAGTTCTCGCCCTCGGCCTTGTTGAGCGCGTCGAGGTCGAGGATCACCTCCCACTGCGGCGCAGCTGAGCGGTAGCTCTCCAGCGTGGTGCGGCGCCACAGCCCGCGCGGATTGTTGGCGTCCTGCCAGAAGTTGTAGAGGTAGCCACCCATCTCGCGGACGAAGGGAATCTTGTCGTTGGAGTCGAGGATCGCGCGCAGGTCGTCGCGCAGCTGGGCGAAGCCTTCGGGGCTCTCCAGCGAGTCCTTGGAGGCGGCGTTCTGCGCGCGCACCCAGTCGAGCGCCTTCTCGCCCTCGACATCCTCCAGCCAGAGGTAGGGGTCTTCGGCTGCAGCCACGCGGGTCTCCTCGGTCTTGGCGGGTTCTGCCGGGGCGGCAGCGGGTTCGGGGGCGCTGCCGCCGCAGCCGGCAAGAAACAGCGAAGCGAGTGCCGCGGCCAGCAGGGCGCGGGCAGGACGGTAGCGGGAGGTCATGCGAGTCTCCGATAGGGGTGGGACAAGGCTAGGCGGGGGCGCCCTGCGCGGGCAGGGCTTGAAGTCACGAGGCCGGCTCATTCCCCCATGAACCGGCGATGCGCGTTGACCGACATGATGATTCCGAAGCCGGCCAGCAGGGAAACTGCAGAGGTGCCGCCGTAGCTCATCAGCGGCATGGGCACCCCGACCACCGGCAGCACGCCCGAGATCATGCCGCTGTTGAGCACCACGAACAGGAAGAAGGTCATCGCCAGCGCGCTGCCGACCAGGCGGGCGAAGGTGTCGCGCGACTGCGCGACGATCCACAGGCTGCGACCGATGATGAAGGCGAACAGCAGCAGCATCCCGACCACGCCGACCAGGCCGAACTCCTCGGCGAACACCGAGAAGATGAAGTCGGTGGTGTGTTCGGGCAGGAAGTCGAGCCGCGACTGCGTGCCCTCCCCCCAGCCCTTGCCGAACACACCGCCCGAGCCGACCGCGATCTTCGACTGGATGATGTTCCAGCCCGAGCCCAGGGGGTCGCTCTCGGGGTCGAGGAAGGTGGTCAGGCGCGCGCGCTGGTAGTCCTGCAGGAAGTACCAGCCAACCGGCGCGATGGCTAGACCCGTGCCCCCCATCAGCGCGATCCGGCCCCAGCCAAGCCCAGCGAAGAAGACGACGAAACAGCCCGAGGCCGCCACCGTGACGGCACCGCCGAGGTCCGGCTGCAGGGCGATCAGTCCCGCCGGCACCGCGATGATCGGTGCACACAGCAGCAGGGTGATCCAGCGCGGCGGCAGGGTCTGGCCGTGCAGCAGCGCCGCCACGGCCATCGGAAGGGTCAGCTTCACCAGCTCCGCAGGCTGCAGGTAGAACACCCCGAGGTTCAGCCAATGGCGGCCGCTGCGCCCCGTGCCCATCACCGGCACCAGCAGCAGCAGCAGCAGGCTCAGAGCGAAAAGCCAGGGCGTCCACAGGCGCAGCTGCTGCGGCGGCACCAGCGCGATGGCCCACAGGGCGGCGAAGCCGACGCCGAAGCGCAGCGCCTGGGCCATGAACAGCTGCGGATTGCCGTGGGTGGCGCTGTGCAGCGTCAGCAGTCCCGCCGCAGACAGGAGCAGCAGGCCCGCCAGCAGCGGCAGGTCAAGACGCGGGACCAGCGCGCGCAGCAGGTGGGTGCCCAGCATCGGCAGCCGGTTCATGTGGGCTCCCTCAGGATCCAGGCATCGAGGATCTGGCGCGCCACCGGTGCTGCCGCCCGCGTGCCCGAGCCTCCGCCCTCGATGACGATGACCAGAGCGATGGTCGGCGCATCGGCAGGGGCGAACGCAACGAACAGCGCCAGGTTGCGTTGGCCGGTCGAGAGCGTCGACTGGTCCACTTCGGTATCCCCCGTGCGCCCCACCCGCTGGGCCGTGCCGGTCTTGCCGGCAATCCGATAGGGAGAGTCGGCCGCGTAGGCCCTGGCCGTCCCGGTCGGAGCGTGCATCACCGCCTCCATGCCCGCCACGACCGCGCCCAGGTTCTCGGGTCGCAGCGGAATCGGCGGACCCAGCTCGGCGGGCGGCACATCGACGATCTCGGCGTCGAAACCCTGCTGGACCGCGCGCAGCAGGTGCGGCGCCCGGCGCTGCCCCCCCGAAGCCAGGGTCGCCATGCCCTGCGCAAGCTGGAGCGGCGTGGTCACCCAGAAGCCCTGGCCGATGCCGGCGATGACGGTCTCGCCGGGATACCAGGGCTGGTTGCGCGCCGCACGCTTCCAGGCAGGTGTCGGCAGGATGCCGCCGGCTTCGCCGACGAGGTCAATGCCGGTCGGCGCACCGAAGCCGAACTGCGCCGTGTACTGGGTCATGCGCTCGATGCCGAGATCCAGCGCCAGCTGGTAGTAGTAGGTGTTGACCGACTGTGCCAGGGACTCGCGCAGGTCGATGGTGCCGTGCCCACCCCTGCGCCAGTCACGGTACTCGCGCTGCTGCCCCGGCAGCCTGAAGGCGCCGCTCGAATACACCGTATCGGCCGGTCGGCGCAGACCCAGCTCAAGGCCTGCCAGTCCGATGAAGGGCTTCATCGTCGAGCCGGGCTCGTAGCCACCCTGCAGCACGCGATTGAACAGCGGACGCAGTGGCGCGTTCAGCAGTTCGGCATAGGCCGCGCGACCAATGCCGTTGACGAACGGGTTGGGGTCATAGCTCGGCAGGCTGACCATGGCCAGCACCTCGCCGCTCCTCGGGTCGATCGCGACCGCGGCACCCGGCTGGCCCGCAAAGGCGGCGACCGCGGCCTGCTGCAGCTCGACGTCCAGGCTCAGGTACAGATGCTGCCCCGATTCCGCCGGGTGGCGCTCGAGCACCCGCAGGGTCCGCCCTTCGGCGTTGATCTCCACGCGTTCGATGCCCACCTGGCCGTGCAGGCGGTCCTCGTAGTAACGCTCGATGCCGGATTTGCCGATATGGGTGGCGCCCCGGTAGCGGCCGGGATCGAGTCGCAGCATGTCGTCGGCGTCGATCCGCCCGACGTAGCCCACCACATGCGCCAGTAGATCCCCATAGGGATAGCGCCGGGTCAGGTAGGGCACGACATCGACACCAGGAAACTGATGGCGCTGAACGGCAAAGCGGGCGACTTCGGATTCACTGAGCCTGAGCTTCACCTGGATCGACTGGAACCGACGGCTGGCCAGACGATCGGCCTCGAAGCGCTGCAGCTCTTCCTCGGTCAGATCGAGCAGTTGGGTGAGGGCCGCCAGCGTAGCCGCCAGGTCCGAGACCTGCTCGGGCACGAGCTCGAGGCGATAGGCCGGCACATTGTCCGCAAGCAGGCGACCTGCGCGGTCATAGATCAGGCCGCGCGCCGGCACGATCGGCCGGGCACGAATGCGGTTGGCTTCGGACTGGGTCGCGTAGTCCTCGTGGCGGACGACCTGCAGGTAGGCGAAGCGCGCGCCCAGCGCGGACAGCACCAGCAGCGCGATCACGAACGACACCGCTGCACGGGAACGGAACAGGCGGGCTTCCGCCGCTGGATCACGCAGTCGTCGCCCTCGCGGCATCGTTACTCGCCTCGCTGGCGCGCGCGCAGGCGCAGGCCATCCAGCGCAAGGAAGAGCCACGGCCAGATCGCCAGCCCCACCAGCGGCGACAGCCAGAACCCGGCCGGCGGTAGCGCCTCGCCCGAGAATCCTCGGATCATCAGCACCACCACCCGGTCATTGAGCAGCATCGCCGCGATCGCCAATGCCTGCTGCCAGAGCGTGAAGAAGCGCAGCCGTGGGCGGAAGCGCAGCACGATGAAGGCGAGCATGCACAGCCTCAGCGCGTGCTCGCCAAGCAGGGTGCCGTGCAGGAGGTCGGCAGCGAGGCCAACGCCAAAAGCCAGGCCGAGCCCCACGCGCTCGGGCGCCTCCAGCAGCCAGTAGCAGAGCACCAGCGCCAGCCAGAACGGCTTGATCCCGGCCCATTCCAGGGGAATCGGCAACAATCCCAGCAGCAGGGCGACGAGCAAGGAAATCGGCAGCAATGCCGCGCCACGGACGCGCATCAGCGCCCCCCCTGCGGCGGTGCGGGCATGAGTTCGACCGGCGGGCCAAACTCGGGCAGTGATTCGCTCATCCACAGCAGCAGGACTTCGCCGCTGCGATCAAGCCGGGCGGCAGGCCGCGCGCTGGCGACCAGGAACAGACGGGTGTCGTCGGCCGCGATCGAGGTGATCGCGCCGACTGCCAGGCCCGCAGGAAAGCGACCGCCGATCCCCGAAGTAACCAGTTCGTCCCCTACGGCGAGGTCTGCACTCTGGGGAATGTTCGGCAGGATCAGCTCGTCCGTGCGGCCGGTGCCGTAGGCGATGGTGCGCAAACCGGTCCTGACGACCTGCACCGGCACGCTGTGGTTGGGGTCGGAGATCAGCAGGGCGGTCGAGGTAAGGGGCGACACCCTGAGGATCTGCCCCACCACGCCGTGCGCATCAATCAAAGCGAGACCCTCGCGCGCGCCTCGTTGGCTCCCCGCATCAAGCAAGATGCGGTGGCGGAACGGATCGAGATCGACGTCGAGTACGCTGGCTAGTTGGACGCTCAGCTGCAGGCCGCGTGTGCCGGAGAGCAGCTCGCGCAAGCGCAGGTTCTCCTGCTGCACAGCCGCCAGCCGATCCAGCCGGGCTTCGGCAACGAGCAGCTGTCGCCTTAGTTCGTCGCGTTCGCTCTGCAGGCGGTCGCGAGATGCCAGTGCATCGGTCGTGGAATCCACGATCTGGGAGGGCAGGCCTGCAAGCACATACAGCGGCTGAAGCAGCGCCGTGCCATGGGCGCGCACTCGCTCCATCAAGCGGGTGCGGTGGTCTGCGACCATCAGCGCAATGGCCGCAAGAAGGAACACCAGAAGCCGGATGGGCCCGACACCCGTCTCGGCAAACAGACCTGGGGTCAGGCGCGGGCTGAAGTTCACTGTGGACCGTGTTGGGTTGGGCGGCGAAACGCAGGCCTGGCGGCATTACGGCTGCACTGCCAGAGCGTTGTACGCTCTGACCACCGCGGCGCAGCCGTCGGATTCGGTGCGCTGCGGCGGCGAAAGAGTCCTGCGCCAGCGCGAGCGTTCACTCCGGTGCGAAGAAGTCGTTGCCGTGCATGTCGATCAGCTCGAGCGCCCGGCCGCCACCGCGCGCCACGCAAGTCAGTGGATCGTCGGCGACGTGCACGTGCAGGCCGGTTTCCTCGGAGATCAAACGATCGAGATCGCGCAAGAGGGCGCCACCGCCGGTCAACACGATGCCGCGCTCGGCCACATCGGCACACAGTTCCGGCGGCGTCTGCTCCAAGGCAGCGCGCACCGCACTGGTGATGCCGGCAAGAGGCTCATGCAGCGCCTCAAGGACTTCGTTGGAGTTCATTGTGAATGCGCGCGGCACGCCCTCGGCAAGATTGCGCCCGGAGAACTCGATTTCCCGCACTTCGGCCTGGGGGAAGGCGCAGCCGATCTCGATCTTGATCTTCTCCGCCGTGGTCTCACCGATCAGGGTGCCGTGGTTCCGGCGGACATAGCTGATGATGGCCTCGTCGAAGCGGTCACCGCCGATCCGCACGGACTGCGAGTACACGATGCCATTGAGCGAGATCACCGCGACTTCTGAGGTGCCGCCGCCGATGTCCAGCACCATCGCACCGCGCGCTTCGTGGACAGGGATGCCGGCACCGATCGCTGCGGCCATGGGTTCCTCGATCAGGAACACTTCGCGCGCACCTGCTTCTTCTGCAGATTCCTTGATCGCGCGGCGCTCGACCTGGGTCGAGCCACAGGGCACGCAGATCAGGACGCGCGGGCTGGGGCGCAGGAAGCGCGAGCGGTGCACCTTGCGGATGAAATGCTTGAGCATCTCTTCGGTGGTGCTGAAGTCGGCGATCACGCCGTCCTTCATGGGCCTGATCGTGGAGATGTTGCCGGGCGTGCGTCCCAGCATGCGCTTGGCCTCATGGCCGACCGCTGCAACGGACTTGTGCGAACCGGGTCCACGATCCTGACGGATCGCCACGACGGAGGGCTCATTCAGCACGATGCCCTGGTTCCGCACGTAGATCAGTGTGTTCGCGGTGCCCAGATCGATCGACAGATCGTTGGAAAACAGGCCTCGAAGGCTCTTGAACATGGCGCTGCGGGCTCCGACGGAAAAGCGCTCAAGCCTAGCAAGCGCTCATCACGCCAGCAAGGAAACAACATGCGATCGCTGGGGATCCAAACCGCTTGGTTCAGGCAGCCGCCAAGACTCCGCGAGTGACCCGCGGACATCGCCGGTCTGCAACCAAGGTCCGCCACGCTCGCCACGGCTACCTCGCCTGCAGACTTCCTGAGCGCGGGCCCACTGCGGCCATGAAGTCCCCATGCCCCGCGCCCGATCGCCTGGTTGCGCCGAAGCGTGCGGCCTTGGGCAGCTTGCTTCAAACTAGAGAGCTTTGCAGCCCTCTGTTGCCCACCCACTTTTGCCGGCCATGCTCGCCGCCGGCTCACCGGAGCTCCCCATGTCAGCGCTCATCTGCGGCTCGCTTGCATACGACACCATCATGGTGTTCCAGGACCAGTTCAAGAACCACATCCTGCCCGACAAGGTGCATATCCTGAACGTCTCGTTCCTGGTGCCTCGCATGCGACGCGAGTTCGGGGGCTGCGCAGGGAATATCGCCTACAACCTGAAGCTTCTGGGGGGCAACCCGATCCCGATGGCAACAGTCGGCCAGGATTTTGCCCCTTATCGCGAGCACTTCGAAGGCTGCGGGATCACGCTGGATCACGTGAAGGTCATCGATGACCTGTTCACGGCGCAGGCCTTCATCACCACCGATCTGGACGACAACCAGATCACCGCCTTTCATCCAGGCGCGATGATGCGTTCCTACGAGAACCACGTCCGCGACGTCGATGGGGTCAAGTTCGGCATCGTGGGACCTGATGGTTATGAGGCGATGCTGCAGAATGCTCGCGAGTTCGCTGAGCTGGGCATCCCGTTCATTTTCGACCCAGGGCAGGCCATGCCGCTTTTCAACGGGGGCGAGCTGCGGCAAATGATCGAGCAGGCGACCTATGTCACGGTCAATGACTACGAGTCCAGCTTGCTCCAGGAAAAGAGTGGCCTCAGCAGCAAGGACATCTCGGAGCGCGTGGGCGCGTACATCATCACCCGCGGCCCGAAGGGTTCCGAGGTACATACGCGCTCAGGAATGATGCATGTGCCCGCAGCGAATGCGATGCGCGTTGTCGATCCCACCGGCTGCGGAGATGCCTACCGGGCCGGCTTGATCTTCGGATTGATGCAGGGAATGGATCTGGCGACATCCGGCCGGATTGCTTCGCTGATGGGAGCCCTCAAGATCGAACATCTCGGGCCGCAGAACCAGCGCTTCGATTACGAGGAGTTTTCGGAGCAGTTTCGGCAGCAGTTCGGATATGCGCTGAAGTAGCAGTTGCGCTGGTACTTACAAGGGAAAAGCCCACCGTTTGGTGGGCTTTTTTTGCTTAGGGCGGCTAATTTTTCTGCGGAATTAGCAGGCACGTGGATGGGAAATCATGCGGCCCTATTGAAATCACAACGGTGAAAGGACCACAGAACCATCCGGACTCACGTTCGCGAAGATCCAGCGGACGAGGCGTCAAGGTGCCAAAGAAAAAGGGCTGTCCCTATTGGGACAGCCCTTTGGTGTAAGGCCCTGGCGATGACCTACTCTCACATGGCAAATGCCACACTACCATCGGCGCGGCTGCGTTTCACTTCCGAGTTCGGGATGGGATCGGGTGGTTCCACAGCGCTATGGTCGCCAGGGAGACGGTGGAGTGTCGCGGTCCGATTCTGCGTTCAGCAGACGCGGTCGCGCCGTCTCTCATGGGGATGGGACGTAACAGAGATTTGGATCCTGGCCTCAACGTGCTGTTGAGGAGAGCTTCTTGGCGAAGCGTCTTGAGGTTATATGATCAAGCCGCACGGATCATTAGTACGCGTTAGCTCAATGCATTGCTGCACTTACACACCGCGCCTATCAACGACGTAGTCTTCATCGTTCCTTTAGGGGGCTTGTGCCCCGGGAGGTCTCATCTTGAGGCGCGCTTCCCGCTTAGATGCTTTCAGCGGTTATCGCTTCCGTACATAGCTACCCGGCAGTGCCACTGGCGTGACAACCGGAACACCAGGGGTACGTCCACTCCGGTCCTCTCGTACTAGGAGCAGCCCCTCTCAAACCTCCAACGCCCACGACAGATAGGGACCGAACTGTCTCACGACGTTCTGAACCCAGCTCGCGTACCACTTTAAATGGCGAACAGCCATACCCTTGGGACCGGCTACAGCCCCAGGATGTGATGAGCCGACATCGAGGTGCCAAACACCGCCGTCGATATGAACTCTTGGGCGGTATCAGCCTGTTATCCCCAGAGTACCTTTTATCCGTTGAGCGATGGCCCTTCCATACAGAACCACCGGATCACTAAGTCCTACTTTCGTACCTGCTTGATCCGTCGATCTCGCAGTCAAGCACGCTTATGCCTTTGCACACAGTGCGCGATGTCCGACCGCGCTGAGCGTACCTTCGAGCTCCTCCGTTACTCTTTGGGAGGAGACCGCCCCAGTCAAACTACCCACCATACACGGTCCCCGATCCGGATTACGGACCTAGGTTAGAACGTCAAGCACTTCAGGGTGGTATTTCAAGGTTGGCTCCACACAGACTGGCGTCCATGCTTCAAAGCCTCCCACCTATCCTACACAGAAGAACTCAACGTTCAGTGTAAAGCTGTAGTAAAGGTTCACGGGGTCTTTCCGTCTTGCCGCGGGAACGCTGCATCTTCACAGCGATTTCAATTTCACTGAGTCTCGGGTGGAGACAGCGCCGC
>VFQP010000437.1_pt1 | contig 84648 bp, 67 predicted proteins | sample 3512351 | NCBI WGS metagenome assembly VFQP01 (sample SAMN10412372, study PRJNA504923) | tailings metagenome | isolation source: Relicate 1 Philex TSF1 revegetated site | place: Philippines: Tuba, Benguet | collected 2017-08-29
ATCAAGAAGATGGGCAAGTCCTCCTACGGCGATTACCTCCGCCGCTTGGTCGGCTGACCGCCCGTCACGACGCGCATGCGCCTGGTTGCCGTCTCCGTCGTCAAGAACGAGGCGGACATCATCGAGCCCTTCGTCCGCCACACTCTCGCGTGGGCGGACGCCCACCTGATTTTCGATCACGCGAGCACGGACGGCACGCGCGAGATCCTCGCCGCGCTGCAACGCGAGGGTTTACCGCTCCGGTTGTTCACCGACGACGCGCTGGGACACCTTCAGGACGTACGCGTCACCTATCTGCAGCGTCTCGCCGTGCAGGAATGGGGAGCTGACTGGGTGCTGTTGCTCGACGCCGACGAGATCCTCACCGGCCCGGGCCGGGCGGAACTCGAGGCCGCGCTCGCCCCCACGCCACCCGATACGGCCGCGCGGTTGCCGATGGTCAACTACCTGCCGACCACCGACGATTCCGCGCACGAGCCCAACCCGGTACTCCGGTTGCGTCACTGCCAGACCACGCCGCCGCACGCCTGGAAAGTGGTCGTGCCCCGCAGCCTCGCTTCGCGCGACGAAATCACGGTCGGCAAGGGCAGCCACAGCCTCCATCGGGGCGCCGAGCGGCTGCCTGACCATCCGTTGCCCGACGCCTTTTTTCTCGCGCACCTCGCGCTGCGCTCGCCGCAGCATCAGATCCTGCGCGTCGTCCATGCCGAACTGCAGAAGCTCAGCCGCGGACGCGCCAACGCCGGTCTGGACGTACACTACCGACTCGGTTTCCAGCTGCTCGCAGGCAATCCCGACCTGTTCTTCAGCACGGTCTACCAACCGGCCTCGACCCTGCGGGCGCGTGCGCTGGCCTACCGCGGCGGGCCGCTGCGGTTCACCCCGGCCACGGAGTGGAACCGCGTTGCCCGCGCGCTGCTGCCCTACCTGGAGAAACTCGCCGTCAGCCATGGCCGGCTCGTCGACCGCTTGGCCGACGCTGCGCCCGAGGGCGGGGCGGCCGCTCCGGCCATTCGCGAACTCACCCCGGCCGACCTGCCTCCGCCCCTGCCCACCGACATCCGCGAGGCATTTTCCGGTTTCGTGCCTGGCGAGGGCTGGTGTCCGGAGGAAGGTCCTTATCCGGAGGCCTATCTGCCTCGGTTCCATTGGAGTCTGGCGCCGGCCACGCACCTGACCTTCGAGGCCACCTTGCCCCGACATGTGCTGCTGCTCGCTGACGCCCTGACGTATTCAGACGCGCAGACCCTCACGATAGAACTGAACGGCGCACCCGTTCACGCCCACATCTTCGGCGGCATCAACCAACTCGAGCGCCTGTCGCTGCCACTCGACCTGTCCGACGGCGAGAATCGTCTCACTTTCCGCTACACCCAGGGATTGGTCAGTGCGCACGATCCGCGGCGCCTGGCCGCGATTTTCCTTTCGCTGCGCATTGTCCCGCGACCGGCCGGCTGACAACCTGTCCTGGATGCAGGTCTCGTTTGTCATCCCGCTCTTCAATTGCCTCGACCTGACGCGGGCCTGCGTCGAGAGCCTGCAACGCACGGTGCCGGCCGGCCTGAGCCATGAGATCATCCTCGTCGATGATGGCAGCACCGATGGCACCCGCGCCTGGCTGAGCACGCTGGATACGGCCCGCGGACCCTTTCGGGTGATCCTCAACGAACGCAACCTCGGTTACGCCGGCGCCAACAACCGCGGCGTGGCGCAGGCGCGGGGCGAACTGCTCGTGTTGCTCAACAACGACCTCATCCTCACCCGCCGCTGGCTACAGCCCATGCTGGCCGTGCACCGGCGTCTCGGCGAGCGGGCGGGCTGCGTTGGCAACGTGCAGCGCAACGCCCGCACGGGGGCGATCGATCACACCGGTCTCGTCGTAAACCTCCAAGGCAAGCCCGAGCACGACACGCGTTTTCCGCGCTGGCCCGGTTACACCCTGCGGCGAGCCGCAGCCGTCACGGGGGCCTGCCTGCTCACGCGCCGCGACCTTTTCCTCGGCCTCGGTGGCTTCGACGAAGGCTACTGCAATGGCGGGGAGGACATCGATCTGTGTTTCCGCGCCTCGGCGCAGGGGAAGCGACACGCGGTGGCGTTGCGCAGCGTGATCTACCACCACATCAGCGCCTCGCCGGGAAGGAAACGCCGCGACGAGGAAAACTCGCGGCGCCTGACCCTGCGCTGGCGCGATCGGCTCGCTGCGCTTGCCGCGCGCGGGTGGTGCCAACGTTACCTGGAGCAACACTGGGCTGGCCCGACGGCCAACCCCGACCACGCGTTCGCGCGGGCGGCGTTCTGGCATGCGTATCACCTGCGGACTGCACCGCCCTCCCGCGCAATCGACGGCATGCAGATTCCGATCGAACGCGAATTGGCGCACTGGCGCGTCCTGCTCGACGGCGCGCCGCCCCTGCCCCCCGCTCCGTCGCCCGCCGGCCCGCCGGCCCCGGCAATCCTTTGAAAGGATCCGCCGCCGTCACTCCGTGCGCACCACCTCGCGCACGACGGACTGGGGACGTTGGTTGATGGTCAGGAACATGCGGCCGAGGTACTCGCCGATGACGCCGAGCAGCACCAGTTGGGCGCCCGAGAAGATCAGCAGCGCCGCCATGAGCGCGCCCCAGCCCACCTGCGGTCCGGTCTCCGTCGCCCAGAGCACCGCCACCCAGCCGACGCCCAGCAGACCGGCGAGGCTGATCGCAAGGCCGAGCACCGTGGCGAGGCGCAGCGGCATGATCGAAAAGTTCACGAATGTGCTCAGCCACAGCCGGACCAGCTTGCGCAGCGTGTAGCCGCTCTGCCCGGCGGCCCGGTCGGCGTGGCGCACCTCGATGGCGCCGATCCGCTGGGTCACCTGAAGAATGAGGCCGTCGATGTAAGGGAACGGCCCGGTGTTGCGTGCCGCCTCCCTCGCCACCAGCGCACTCACGCACCGGAAGCTCGAAAGATAAAAGCCCTTCGGCTTGTCGAGCAGCCAGTCCGTCACGCGATTGGTGAAACGACTGCCCCAGTTGCGCCACGCGGCGTGGCGTTTGTCCGCGTAGTGGCCATACACGACATCCAGTCCCTGCGCCCGGGCGTGCTGAAAGAGCCGGACAGCCTCGGCCGGCGGATTCTGCCCGTCGTCGTCGAGGTTCACCACGTACGCCCCGCGGGCCTGGCGCCAGCCGGTCAGGACCGCATTGTGCTCCCCGTAGTTGCGGGCGTGATTCACGAACGTGATCGGCACGCGGGCTTTCGCCACCAGTTCGCGGCAGACCTGCTCCGTCGCATCCCGGCTGCCGTCGTTCACGAGCACAATCTCATGCCCACCCTCCACGCGCAGGTCCTCGATTGCCCGCACCACATCGCCGACCGTCTCCGCGCTGTTGTACAGCGGGATGACAAAGCTGAGCGCGACGGAAGACGGGGATGCCATGGGAACAGCCGGGGACGCAGGACGATCCTCAGCGGAAAAAGGAACGGACAGCGGCCACCACCTCGTCAACCCCGGAGTCGGTCAAACCCGGGTGACACGGCAGACAAAGCACTTCGGAACAGGCCCGTTCGGACAGGGGGAGCGACGTCGAGGCGGCGTTCGCATACGCCGGCTGTCGGTGGACCGGGGTTGGATACAGCACCCCGCAGAGAATGGATTGCGCCTGCATCGCCGTCCGCAGCGCTTCGCGTTGCGGCGTGCGCACCACATATTGGTGAAACACCGGCTCGACCTGCGCTGAGCCGAGCGGAGGGCGCACCAGAGGGAGGTCTGCCAACGCCGCGTCGTAGCGCGCGGCGATGGCCCGGCGGCGCGCGTTGCCGGCGTCGAGATGAGGGAGCTTCGCCCGCAGGATGGCCGCCTGCAGTTCATCCAGGCGGCTGTTGCGACCCGGCATCTCCGCCACATAGCGCGTCCGCCAACCGTATTGCCGGAGTAGGCGAACACGGTCCGCCACCGCCGCATCGCCGGTATGGACCGCGCCACCGTCACCGATCGCGCCGAGGTTCTTCGTCGGGTAGAAGCTGAAGGCCGCCGCATCGCCCCAGGTGCCGGCCCGCCGTCCTTGCAACCGCGCCCCGTGCGCCTGGGCGCAGTCCTCCACCACCCACGCGCCGTGGCGACGGGCACTGGCGATCAGCTCCGGCATCGGTGCGGGATGGCCGTACAGGTGGACGGGCACCACCGCCCGAACCGCGCCGCCCTCGCGGGCCAGCACGGACTCCAGGGCAGACGGATCCATCAGGAGGGTGACAGGATCGATCTCGACGAACACGGGCACGGCGCCGATCTGCTCGATCGCCGAGACCGTCGCCGTCACGGTGTTGGCCACGGTGGCGACCCGGTCGCCACGCGTCACGCCGAGGGCACGCAGGGCAAGCTCAATGGCCTCGGTGCCGTTGGCCACGCCGAGCGTGTAACCACCGCCCTGATACGCTGCAAATTCCGCCTCGAACGCGGCCACCTCCGGGCCCAGGATATAAACGCCGCTGGCAAGAACGCGCTCGATGGCGGCGTGGATCGCGTCGGCGTGGGCGAGGTAGTCGGATTTCGGATCGGCGGTGAGCAGCATGCGGTCGGCGCGCCGGAGCGCGCCTGAATCATTATTCTCCGCGGGGCTGGCAGGGGTTGGAAAGCAGCAACACCAGCAGCAGGCCCAGGAGGATGATCTCAAACATAATGGGGCAGTTCCTTTCGATAATAGGCCAGGGTCTTGGCCAAGGCGGAGAGTAACGGGACGCGGGGACTCCAGCCAAGGGTCTGCCGGAGACGCGTATCGTCGGCGTAGAAGTCGCCGATGTCGATTTTCTTTCGGTCCTCCGGAAAATTTTTCAGCACGTAACTGCCACCGCCATTAGCCTGCACCAGGCAGTCCGCGAGGGTCTTCAAACTGACGGGCTCCGTCCCGCCCACGTTGAAGATCCGGCCCGGCGCCTCAGGGTGCAGCGCGGCCAGCAGGAAAGCATTCACCGCATCCTCCACGTAGGTGAAATCGCGCAACTGATCGCCGCCCCAGACTTCAAACGGTTGGCCCGACACCACGCGCTGGATCCACACCCCGACGAAGGTTTGCCGCGCGTCCTTCACGCGCATGCGCGGACCGATGGTATTCGTCAGCCGGAGGACCGTGCTGCGAATGCCATGCACCTGGTGGTAGAGCAAATGATACCCCTCGCCCGCGAGTTTGTTGATGCCATTCACATCGACCGGCCGCAGCGGATGATCCTCGTCCACCGGCAGGTAGTCGGGCCGGCCGTAGAGTTGCCGGGTGCTGGCAAACACCACCCGGATGCCGGGATTGTGTTTTCGGCAGGCTTCGAGGATCGAGAGCTGGGCGCGGGCGTTGATCTCGAGGTCAGTGAACGGGTCGGTCATCGAGTCCATGTGACTCGTCTGGCCGGCAAGGTTGAACAGGTAATCCTGGCCGCGGACAAAGACCGGCAGGCTGTGGCGGTCGCGCACATCGGAGATGTTGATCCGCACCCGCTGCCCGAGGCCGGCCAGATTCCGCAGATTGCCGCCGTACTCGGGAATGAGGGAATCCACCACCGTCACCACGGCCCCGCCCGCCGCCAGGGCCCGGACCAAGTTGGAACCGATGAACCCCAGCCCACCAGTCACCAGGACCTTTTTTCCCGCAAAGGAGGCTTGGAGCGCGCGACGCGATGGCATGGGCGGAGTCGAGCATCGCCACACCGCGGCCAAGGCCAAGCCCAAAGCTGGGCGCTGCTCAGCGCCCCGGCGACGGGGCCGACAGGTGGAGCGAAAGGCGGGTGATAATGAAGCCGAGTTCACGGGTGTCACCCGGTCCCGGTGAGACCGCCGGCGTGCCGGAGGTGAGGCGGAGACGATTGCGCCCCGGAGGCAGGTGGAAGGTCGCCACCTGCACAGTCCGCGGATCGCCGGCCAGCATCTCGTCATACAGCCGGCTGTCATTGAGCCATACCTGAAGGTCGCGCGGCGCAAAGCTCCCGACGTCCAGGGTGAGGGCGACGGATACGCCTTCGGCCTGCGGATTATCAACGAGCAGATCGGCCGTTCCACGGGTCCACCGCCATGCCGGCAAATGCGGCGCCTGCTCGAGATCGTACCATCCGTCCGTCAACGCCACGCGCACGTGCACCGGACTGCCGACCCGCAGGGCGGTGAATCCGGGCGCGAGGCGAACTCCATCGCGTGCATCATCCGTGGTGAGCTCCACCAGCCCGCCGTTCAGGTCCCAGTCGCCCTTCAACGCAGTCCCGCGTCGGCCCTCGTAGGTATAGCCCTGGAAATACTGGGGGCGACCGAGCAAGAAGGCGTTGCTCCACAACCGGGACCAGAACTCGTCCACCAACAGGTTGACCGACGTGACATCGGCCCGCGCTTCGAGCCCGCGCACGGCGGCGAGGGACGGAGTGACCACCAGGGGTGCGCGCGCCACGCGCTCCGTTGTCTGCCACGCGGTCCACGCGTGGGCGGCGAGGACGAATCCGCCAAATGCATACGCTGCGACGCGGAATCCGCGGGCGGTGAACGCCGTACGGGTGAGCCAGACCAGCAGGGCCGGAAGCACGACTGGGTAGAACACCACGAGCACCTTGTAGGCATCGTAACTTTCGTTGCTGCCGGTCCACCGGGCCCGCAGCTGCAGATAGACGTAACCGGTCACGACTGGGGCCAGCACGGCGGCCACGCGCCAGACCTGCGCCGGATTGAGCCGGCCCATGCGCCACAGCCCGGCCAGGGACAGCAGCCCGATGCACGCCGTCAGGGTCCACGCCGCCAACGGACCGAGCCGGGTCAGATCCGTCCGCGCCACCAGCCCAAGCCAGCCCTCGGGCCAAAGCACGGCAATGCGCCAGCCGAAATCGTGTTCGGCAAAAAGCAGGAAGCGTTCAGCCAGCCCGAACAGCCGTTCGGAAAACAGGAGGCCCGTGCCGAGCAGCAGCACCGGCAGCGCCACCACCCAACGCAACCAGGCGAGGCCGCGCCGCCGCCGCAGCGCATCGGCCGTGACCCAGGCCGCTGCCGGCGCCAGACAGATCAGGACGATGAAGTTGAAGGAGCCAAAGAGTATCCAGAATGCGGTGACGATCAGTCCGGCCCATCCCGCCAGCCGGCGCAGGTCCGCCCCCTCACGCCACCAGGCCATCCCGGCCCACGTGAGCAAACCGATGCCGGCGGCGGCGAGGGACTGTCCGATCGCCGTGTGCCACACCCCATACCAGGTCAGCGGACTCAGGCCATAGAGCAGTCCGGCGAGCACGGCGCCGGCGGCGGCCAGTCCGAAGACCGCGCGGGCCAGCCAGAAGACGAGGGGCACGGTGGTGGCGACGAGCACGGCCGCGAGCAGCGTGACGCTCTCGTGCAGTTCCCAGCCGAACGTCGCGTTGGCCAGGGCGAGCAAGGCGGACGGCGTGAAGTGATTTAAGCGGAGCCAGTAGTCGAAAAAATTGTCGACCGAATGCTCCCGCACCACCTCGGTGTGGCCCAGGTAGCCGCTGCGATCGTCGCGGGCGTGCTCGCCCAGCACGCGTGCGCCGGCAGCGTAGTCAGCCGCATCGCAGCTGCCGAGCGAGACCGAGGTGAGCGTGTCCGCCACCCGGGGCAACGGGCTGAGCAACCCCGCCAGCACCACGGCGGCGCAGGCGAGCGGAGCCGCGGAACGCGCAAGGTCACGTCCTGCCTCGCGCCATCCACCGCGTCGGCGCACACCGAGCACGAGCAGCCCGAGGGGCAACAGGAGCGCGGCATGGGCGTAGGCCTGCGCGCCCGGCAGCAGGGTGTGTCGCGCCGCGATCCACACGACCGCCGAGGCGAGGGCCGTGCCGCAGGTCGGTGCCACCAGGATCCAGGCGCGCCGCCAGCGGCGCGGCGTCAGCAGCAGCGCGGCGCCCGCGCCCCAGAAGAGCAGCCAGGCCGCCAACAAAAATCCCGCGACGTGGAATGACATGGTCAACGAAGGGCGCCCGATGCGACCGGCGGACGCCGCAGGCTAGGACTGCCCCTTCCCGGCAGCGGGTTTCCGTGCCACCAAGAACACCGAACTCCCCGCCGGCAACGGCCCCACATGGCGCAACCACACCCGTTCGGCCGCCATGATCCCGCGAAACGCCGCCTCGACCGGCTCGGAGTACGGCTTCACGTCGCTCGTGTCGGTCGCACGCCGGAAGAGCTTTCGCTTCGCCACCACGAACGGCAGGGTGAGAAAGTTGCGATAGGTCGCCTGCTCGACCACGAACCCGACCGCGCGGGTCTGGGCGACGAGCTCCGGCCGGGTGTAACGATGCTGCGTCTGGCAGGAATCGTCGTGATACGACCAGAGCCATTTGTAGGCCGCCACATTGATCACGACGAGGCCTCCGGGTTTCAGCACGCGAAAGAATTCCGCAAGCGCGCGCTCGCGTTCCACCACCTGCACCAGGACGTCCAGGGAGGTCAGGGCGGCAAACGTGGCGTCGGCAAACGGCAGTTCCGTGATCGACGCCACCTCGACCCGCGGACAACCCCGCTGCCGCGCGAGATCGCAGGCGAGCGGCGAAAAATCGATCCCGGCCACTCCCCGCCCCGGCAGCGCCGGGAGAGCGCGCTTGATGAAGCCGCCGGTGCCGCAGCCGGCATCGAGCACATCGCCGGCAAGGTCAGGACGCAGCCCGCGGCGCAACGCCTCAAGGGCGAGCGCGTGCAGGCCCTGGAAGTACCACATGCGATCTTCCACCTCGGCCAGCTTGAGATATTCGTCCGTCTGCATCGGAACCGGTGCGCGGGCTTGCCCGGCGACGGGGGATGCGGCCAAAAGTGGGGTCGCTTCGCAAGCGCTTCCTCCACGCATGCAGAAAATCTCCCGCTTCCTTGGCTCACCGGCCGGCCTCGTGCTGCGCTTCGCCGTGTCGCTGGCCTTGATTGCCACGCTGGCGCTGCGGGTGGACACCTCGCAACTGGCCGCCGTCTCGGACCGGATGGCCGTCCTGCCCGCGATTGCCGGCCTGGCCCTCGCCCTGGTCGCCTACCCGCTCTGCGCCTGGCGCTGGTACCTGCTACTGAAGGGCACGGGCGTGCCGCTGCCCTTTGGACACGCCCACACCGTCACCTGGATCGGGCAGTTCTACAACGCCTTCCTGCCGGGCGGCATTGGCGGGGACGCCACCCGGCTGTGGTACGCGTTTCACGATCACCCGCAGCAGAAGGCCGCCGCCACGACGGCCACCCTGCTCGACCGCGCGATCGGTTTTGCCGTGCTCGTCGTGCTCGCTTCCCTCGCCCTGCTCCTGGCCGGCCGCACCGCCCCGGAGGGCCAGAGCGGCAAGCTCGCGTGGCTGCTCGGCACCATCGCCGCCGGCCTCGCTCTCACCGCGTGGATCGCTGCGGCCGTGGTGCTGCCCCGCCTGCCCCGGGCCTGGTCCGACGCCACGGCACGCCTGCGCGCCGCCCCCGGCGCCCTCGTGGGCGCGACGCTGCTGAGCGCCCTGGTCTGGCTGCTGGATTTTGCCTCGGGATGGTGCCTCGCGCTGAGCCTCGGGCTGGACTTGAACCCCATCGCTCTCTCCGCCGCGCTCGGCCTGGCTTACCTGTCCACCCTTCTCCCCATCAGCCTGGGCGGACACGGTCTGCGGGAAGGTGCACTCGTGCTCGCACTCCACTGGCTCGGTCAGGCCGATGCCCACGGGACCGACGGGCTTGCGGCGTTCGCCCTGCTTTTCCTCACCGTGAGCCTGGCCACGAGCCTCGTCGGCGGACTCTTCCTCCTCATGGTGCGACGCCGCGACCCATCGACGCCGCCCCGGGCCTAAGACTCAGGGAGCGGCGCCGGGTTTGGCCGCGACGTCGAGCTCCATCGTGTGCAGGGCAAAGCTGGTCTTGGGCTCGCCGGGCGCGCTCGCAAGGGCATTGGCCGGCTGCGGCGAGGAGAAGTCCAGGCGGTTGTATCCAGGCTGCAATGACAGTTCCAGCGCCGGTAGCGCGCGCGGTTCGCCGGAGAGCGGCTCGAACAGCATTCGCTCCCCGTTGAATCGCACCTCGAGGTCACGCGGTCCGGCGCCGCTCATGGTCAGCCTGAGCCGGGCGGACAGCGGCTCCGGAAAGGGATTGTAGTAGCCGAGGCTCGCGTCCGCGTACGCACGACGCCGGCTCCGGTCGTACTCGCGCCCGGGACGCGGGCTGAAGTTTTCCCAGCCATGACCGAGGGTAAACACGGACGCGAGCGGGGTGGCCGGTTCGGGAGACGGCCGGAGGCGGATTACCACCTGGTTGAGGTTGCTGGACCGGATCCGGTCCGTGTAGCCGAGCCGCTCCAGCTCGCCGAGGATGGCCTCGCCGTTGTCGTCATAACCCCGCCGATTCACATGGATGGCTGCAAACCCGTACGACTCCAGCCGTCCGACCAGTTCAGCGGTCGGCAGCTCCTCCAGGTCCCGCTTCCAACGGCTGGAGGCCCGGAACTTCGGCGAACCGTAGCTGAAGCGGAGGGACTCCGAGTGCACGTAGGTGCGGAAGTGTTCGTAGTCCTCCATCCGGTGCGGCGGGACAATCTCGGGGAAGCCCAGAGCCGGCAATTGGTAGATCATCGCGCCCTGGGGCAGCGCCGCCTCCATTTCACGGGCGAAGACCGCGTCCATAGCCACGCGGTCGGCGATGGCACGGCGGTTCTCGGCTGGCATGGGCTTCGGGATCTGATCAAGCAACCCGAAGGCGGCGAGCAGCAGGGCAGCACCGGCCCGCGCCGCCGCCGGCCACGCCCGGGTCAGGTGCGACAGACGCCCGACCACAAACGCCAGCACGATCGCGACGATGAAGATCGCGGCCCGGTTCGAGGCGCGGAATATCTGCAGGCTGAGATAAAGCGCGGCGACACTGGTGAGCCCACCGACCGTCGTGTAGACGAAGATCCACACGATCTGCAGCATGTCACCCCGCGGCGCACGCCCGCGGAAGACGCTCCGCAGGGTCGAGAGCAGCAGCCAGATCAATCCGCCGATGCCGACCAGGCCAAGGTACGGCAGCAACGGTTCGCCCCGCCAGTCGACCCAGCGGTTGTAGCGGTTGCCCATAAAGGCCAGCAGGTCGATGCGGTGGTCGAACGGCGGGATGACGCACTCGACCAGCTTGAGCGCGTACCGTTCGGCGCCGGCAAAGTTGCGGGCAAGCAGCGGTCGTGCGCCGGGTTCGGCTGAGTACAGCCAGACCTCGAGGTGCAAGGCGTAAAAGGCGGCGATGGCGAGCACCAGCGCGGCCAGCCCCACCCGCAGGTTCCCGGCCCGGCGCCGTCCGCACGCATGGGCGACCAGGGCCCAGAACAGCAGCTGCAGGAAGAAGAAGAGGTAGTACGGCATGCTCACGCCGAGCGCGAACGCGGACGCCAGACACAGCCAGCCGGCCGTGTTGCCCACGTCGATACGGCGGCTGCGTGCGATCAGCCAGCAGCTCACGACCGCCAGCGGCACCGTCCAGGTAAAGGTGAGCAACATGTGCCCGACCCCGCGCGTGAACGTATGATAGGAGAACGCAAACAGCAGCGCCCCGGCAAACGCCCACTCCCACCGCCGGCGCAACACCCGCATCGCCCCGTAGAACGCGAGCGCTGCCGAGACCTGGGCCAGCAACAGGCCCACGTTGGCCGCCGGAATCACGCCGATCACGCGGGCGAGTCCGCCCAGGAGCAGGACCAGCAGTTTGTCGGACGCCGGATAATCGTTCCAGTCCGCCCCGAACGGCGCCCCAAGGCGCGAGATGACCTGGGGCCGCAGCGGCCAGGTGTCGCCCTCCGAAGCGGCTTTGATCCGCGCGAGCATTTCCAGCGCATCGCCCCCATACGCCGTCGGCCGCTCCCAATCGGCTGCGGTCCACCACCCATAATGGGCGATGCACACCAAGGCGGCGACCAGTGCCAGGGCGCCCACGCGCACCCAGGTGAACGTTGTGCGTCGGGGGATGGAAAACGTGGGACCCATGAAGACGGAAGCGGGGAGTTCCGTTGAAGCAGACACGGTTGTGTTGCACGCCGGACACCGGCGCAAGCCCGCGGGCGGAAATAGCTTTGCAAGAAAGGAGCCGAGACCAACAACTGACGGCGCGTGTTGAAGGCACCCTCTCCACCGGCTCCCGCCCCGCATCGGCGTCCCCGCCACGAAGGTCTCTGGTTCGACGATTTCGACGAGGCCTCGGCCTGGTTGCGCGAAACCGCGATCGTGCATCTGCCTCCGCTCGACGGCGCCCGCACCGTCACGGTTCACGGACGCTGGCAGCCCCACCCGGCGGTACGCGGATGGGAACAGGGCCCGTTGCGGCTTGAACTTACCCTCGGCGCTGCCCGCGCGACGATTGCGCCGGTCGCGGCCGGCGACTTCCAGGCTGTACTGGCGCTCGGAGCTGGCGACGCCACCTATGGCGCCGACCTCACCCTCGCCCTGCAGGGAGCGGGTTTCACCAATCTGCTGGCCTGGCTGGGCCGCGTCACCGCCGGCTGGCCACTGCTGGGCGGGCTCCAGCGTTTCCGCGCCCAGCATCGCAACCGCCAGTTGCGCCTCACGCGCATCGAGATCGATGGCGAGACGGCGTTTGATTTTTCCCGGCGGCACGCCGCCTATTCCGCCGCCTTCGCCCGCCGTCACGTGCGCCTGGGCCTCAACATCGCGGGGTTTCTCACCGCGGACCTCGGGGTGGGTGAATCGGCGCGCTGCATGGTGCGGGCAGCCGATGCCGCGCAGCTGCCGAGCGCCCTCGTGCCGCTCAAGCTGCATTGCAAGAATCCGCAGGGGGACCAGACCTTCGCGGCGCGCCTGCAAGCCGACAACCCGCACCCGGTGAACGTGATTCACCTCGATCCACCGGCGATGCGGGACATCGACCACCATCATGGTCCGGGCTTTCGCGCCGGGAAATACACCGTCGGCTACTGGGCCTGGGAGCTGCCGGAGTTTCCCGATGGCTGGCTGAACGCGTTTGAGTACGTGCAGGAGGTCTGGTGTCCGAGCGAGTTCGTGCGCAAGGCGATCGAGATGAAGTCGCCTGTGCCCGTGCTCGCCATGCCGCACGCAATCCAGTTCAAACGGCCGACCGAGCCCGTCGACGCGCTCCGGCGTCGTTTCGGCCTCCCGGCGGACGACTTCCTGTTCCTCTTCCTCTACGACCTGAACAGCTATTCGGCGCGCAAGAACCCGGCGGCCGTCATCGAGGCGTTCCGGCGCTCCGGACTCGCCGGCCACGGCGCGGCGCTGGTGGTAAAGGCGCACAATGCGGCCGGCAACGAAGCCGACCTCGCCGCCCTCCGCGCGGCGGTGGCCGACCTGCCGGCTACGACCCTGCTCACGGAGACCCTCGCGCGCGAGGACGTCTACCGGCTCGAGGCCGCGTGCGACTGCTTTGTGTCGCTGCACCGGAGTGAGGGTTTCGGCCTCGCCGTAGCTGAGTGCATGTACCTCGGCAAACCCGTGATCGCGACCGACTGGTCGGCGACGGCCGAGTTTCTCGATGCCACCAACGGAGCGCCGGTGCGCTACGACCTTGTGACCCTCGACCGCAATCATGGACCGTACAGCAAGGGCCAGGTCTGGGCCGAGCCCGATCCTGCCCACGCCGCAGAGTGGATGCAGCGCCTCGTCACAGACCGTGCACTCGGCGCCCGCCTTGGCGAAGCGGCCCGACGGACGATCGAGGACCGTTTTTCACCTGCTACGATCGGCGCCCGCTACCGCCGGCGTCTCGAAATGATCGCCACGTGGTGAGGAGGGGACGATCCCGTTCGCAAGCCGGCTGCAGCGCACGCAAAACACCGTTGAGTCCGCCCGTGTTTCCCTTCCACCTGAGCCCTTTGCATGGAGAAGGATAAACCACGCCGTTCCCTCGCCGGCCTGATCGCGGCCATCACCCTGGGCCTCGTCGTGGCCATTACGGCCGCGGGTTACGATCTGTACTTCAAGACCGAGATCCTGGAGCAGGGAGATCCGGCGGTGAACGCGATCCAGATCGAGAACGCCAAGGGATTCACGGAGATCTACGGCAACTATTCCCGTTTCGAGTTCAACCATCCGGGCCCGGCCTTTTTCTATGTGTATGCCGCCGGCGAATGGCTCTTGCTCGACCTGCTCGGGCTCGTCCCGTCGCCGCACAACGCCCACCTGCTCGCCTGCATGGCGCTGCAATGCCTCTTCCTCGCCATCGCCCTGGCGGTGCTGGCGGACCTGCTGCGCTGGTCCGCCTGGCTGCCGCTGGCCGTCGTGGCGTCGGCGGTGCACTTCCCGCTCGCCTACGGTGCGTTCACCAGCATCTGGCCGCCCCACGTGCTGCTCATGCCTTTCCTCTGCTTCATGACGGCCTGCACGGCGGTCGCCACCGGCCGCCTGCGTTTCGTGCCGCTGATGATCGGCGTCGGCGGCGTGCTTTTTCACGGTCACGTCGCGCAGACCCTGTTCGTCGGCGGACTCGGCGCGCTGGCTTTCGCGCTCGGAGCATGGCACCGGCACCGGGACGGACACCATCTGGACCCGCGCACGTTGTGGCGCGAACACCGCAGCCCGGCCCTCGTCAGCGCCGGTCTGATCGCGCTCTTTCTGCTACCGCTCGGCATCGACCTCGTCCAGCGCGGCCTGGAGAGCAATGTCGCCACCATCGTGCGGCGCTTCCTCGTCAACACCGACGACAGCAAGACGCTGTTGCAGGCCCTGCTCTACGTCGCCTCGTTCGCGACCTACTCGCAGGAACAGGAGAACGTGCTCGCCACCATCGGACCGGAGACGGCGCAGTTCTTCGCCGCGCATGCGGGCGTCGTGACGGTCTGGGCGCTCCTGATCTTCGCCCCGGCGGCGGCCTGGCCCGCCGTGCGCAGACGGTTGACCCCGGATCAGCGGCGCACGCTGGTGAGCGGCTACCTCGTGTTCGGCGCCACGCTGGTGCTCTGCGTGTTGTGGGCGCTCGCCCAGGCAGGCCCGATGCACCAGTTCAACGGCTTCTTCTACTACGGTGTCACGTTCTTCGGCGCCGCTCTTGGCCTGGGCCTCCCGGCCCTCGTACTGGAACGGCGCGCGCCGGCGGCGTTCGGCGCCACGCTCTGCGCGGTCGCGGCCGTGGTGCTGACGTGGTCGGTCCGTCCGCCGCGTCTGACCGACAACGAATCCGGCCAGGTCATCCGTCGCGGGGTCGTCGCGGCGGTGCAGGGATTGCCGGCCAGCCGGCCGGTGATCCTGTCGTTCGAACACCATCATTGGCCCGAGGCGGCAGCCGTCGCGCTCGAGTTGAAGCGCCGGGGGTTCCCGTTCTACACGGTGCCGACGTGGAACTTCATGTTTGGCGATCCGCACGACCTGACCCGCCTCGGACCGGCACCCGAGGAAAAGGCGGACGTCTGGTGGATTGGTGAAGGAACCGACGGCATCGCGATCACGTCGACCATCCAGATCTTCAAGCAGCCGCCGCTCGTCTCGCCCCAGGGCTCGGCCTGGTATTTCGGGCGGGCCGACGTGGGTTTCCGCCATGTCGTGCGCGGCCTCAGCGTGGGCAACGTCGACCGCGCCTGGAGCGAGCAGCCCGAGGTCGCGTTTCTCCTGCGTCCGTTGCCGGCGACCAACGACGTGCGGCTGACCTTCGAGGCCGAAGCCAACATCAATGAAGAGGGCGGACCCGCCGTGCAGACCGCCGTGGTGCACTTGGCCGGCAAGGCCGTGGGACAGGTCAGCGTCAGTCACCGGGCCGAAGTCTCGGTGCTGATCCCGAAGGCGCAATGGAACGCCCAGACGGGCGTGACCAAGCTCACGCTCACGTTTCCGCAGGCCGTGCGGAAGCTATCGTTCAGCCGACCGCGCGCCCGGGAGTACCAAGCGTGGGGTTTTTGGCGTATCCAGTTTAACGAGACACCCTGAGCCGGCCCGCGGCGATGATCCTGCTCGACCTCACCCATACGAGCCACACCCGCGCGAGGACGGGCATCCAGCGGGTGTGCCGCTCCCTGCGGGATGCCTTGCAACGGTCGGAGCCGCTCACGTGCGTGTGTCACGACCCCTACCTCCGGGCGTGGCGTTCCCTCCAGGGCTGGGAGGAAGAGAATCTGGTCAACGACCAGGCCGAAGCTGGCCGCGGCGCGCGGTGGCCGCTGCGGGCAAAATTGTCGGGGCACGGTGCCCGATGGTTGCAGCGGCGCGGGCCGGACTTGCCCACCGCCGACCTGCTGCTCGTGCCCGAGGTCTTTTCTGCTGCCGTCGCCGGTGCGCTGCCGGAATTGGAGGCCCACGTGCGAGGTCCACGGGTCGCGGTGTTCCATGATGCGATCGCGCTCAAGTTTCCCGAGTTGTCGCCGGTGAAGACGGTCGCGCGCTTTCCCGCCTACCTGCATGAACTGGCCCGCTTTGACGGAGTGGCGGCAGTCTCGGACGACTCGCGCGAGTGCCTGCTGGACTTTTGGCGCTGGGCCGGGGTCAGCCAGCCGCCCCCGGTCATGACGCACGCCCTGGGCCTCGATGCGCCCGGGACTGCCGCCGACGGCGCGACGCCCGCCGACGGAGGCGAACCGACCCTCCTCTGCGTCGGTTCCTTGGAAGGCCGGAAGAACCACCTCGCCCTGCTTGAGGCCTGCGAGGCGCTTTGGGCGCAGGGGCGGGTGTTCCGCCTGCACCTGATCGGGCTCGCACACGCCCAGACGGGCCGGGCCGCCCTGCAGCGCGTCCGTACATTGCAGGCGGCGGGCCGCCCGCTGACCTACGACGGTCCGGTCGACGAAGCCCACCTGCTGGCCGCGTACCGCGCCTGCACCTTTACCGTTTATCCGTCCCTGATCGAAGGTTTCGGCCTGCCGGTGCTCGAAAGCCTGAGCCACGGCAAACCCTGCGTGTGTTCGGGCAACGGAGCGCTGGGGGAATCGGCCCGCGGCGGTGGTTGCCTGACCGTCGACCCCCTCACGCCCGAAACGCTCGCGGACGCGATCGACCGCCTGCTGCAGTCGCCGGCCGAACGCGCCCGACTCGCGGCGGAGGCGCATGCGCGGGTCTTCAAGACCTGGGACGCCTACGCCCGCGACCTCGTTGCCTGGGCCCGTACCCTGAAGCGCCGGTGACTGGCGCCAACCGCCCGCCACGTTGCCGGGAGGGAGGCCCAGAATCAGCTTTGGATTTGCTAACCCGGGCGCTCTGAGCGTAATCCTCCCCCTTACATGGCGTTCCCGCTGTTCTCCAAAAACAAGAAGGCGTTGCTCGATCGTTGCCGCGACGACTACGCGACGAAGATGCGGTTGAAGTACGCCCCCTTCTACCACGCGATCGAAGAGCAGAAGGGCACCCATATCCGCCTGAACGGCAAGGATATGATCATGCTTTCGAGCAACGATTACCTGGGGTTTTCCTTTCACCCCAAGGTCATCGAGGCCGGCCGGGCAGCGATGCTCAAATGGGGCACCAGCACCACCGGAGCCCGCACGTCGAACGGATCGCGCGCGTATCACGTCGAACTGGAGCAGAAGCTGGCGGCTTTCCTCGGCCGTGAAGCCTGCCATGTCCACGCCGCCGGCTACCTGTCGTGCCTGTCGAGCGTCGCCTCCTTTGCCCAGAAGGGCGACGTCATCCTCGCCGACAAGAACATCCACTCGTGCCTTTGGGACGGGATCCGCCTCTCCATGGCGACGGTCGAGCGTTTTTCGCACAACAACCCTGTCGACCTGCGTGAGGTGGCTTCAAGTGTGGAGCCCAAGGCGGCCAAGATGCTCATCATCGAGGGCGTGTACTCCATGGAGGGCCATGTGGCCCGCCTGCCGGAGATGATGACGGTGGCGGACGAGTACGGGTTTTTCACCGTGCTCGATGACGCCCACGGGTTCGGAGTACTCGGACGGCAGGGGCGTGGCACCGTCGACCACTTTGGTCTGAACGACAAGGTCGACGTCGTGTGCGGCAGCCTTTCCAAGTCACTCGCCAGCACGGGCGGGTTTGTGGCGGCCTCGCGCGACGTCATTGAGTACCTGCGCACCAACTCCAAGCAGACCATCTTCAGCGCAGCGCTGAGTCCGGGCCAGGCCGCGTGCGCGCAGACCTCGCTCGAACTCATGCAGTCCGAGCCGGAGCACCTCGAACGCCTTTGGCGCAACACCAAGCGTTACCGCGATATACTCAAGAGCCTCGGACTCGATACCTGGGGCAGCGAGACTCCGGCGGTGCCCATCGTGCTCGGCTCCAAGGAAGTCGTTTACCGTTTCTGGCAGGCGTTGATGGAAAAAGGCGTCTTCACCGTGATGTCGATCGCCCCGGCGGTGCCGCCGGGCAAAGACCTCATCCGCACCGCCATCTCCTCGATGCACACGGACGAGCAGCTCGACCGCATCGGCGAGGCCATGGCCTACGCGGTGAAGAAGATCTGACCGGTCACGGCGCGAGGCGCTGGCGCAACCGGTCGGCGGTGTCGGACCAGCGGGGCAACCCGCGGCCCTGGGCTTCCGCGGTGAGCCGGGCAACCAGAGCATCGTCCGTCAACATCTGGCGGAGCGCGTCCCGCCACGCCGAGGCGTCGCTAGGTGCCGCCGTCAGACAACCGCCGCCCGCGGCGTTTTCCTGCAGCACCGGCAGGTCCGAGCACAGGCAGGGCACGCCCCGCCAGAGCGACTCCAGCAACGGCAGGCCACACCCCTCCGCAAGGGTGGCAAAGACCGAGGCGCGGGCGCGGGCGTAGAGGTCGTTCACGAGCGCATCGCTCGCCGCCGCGTGATAGACGAGACCGAGGTGTTCACGTTGCAGGGCCTTGAGCCGGGCCAGAATGGGCGGACCGAAATGCGGGTTCAGCCGGCCGACCACGTGCAGCTCAAAACGGAGCCCCTCCGCCCAGAGCTCCGCGCAGCGCTCGAGCAGGAAGAGCTGATTCTTTCTCGGCTCGAGGATGCCGACCGTGAGAAGCAGTGGCACCGCCGGGACGGAGCGGCCGGCCGCCCTCGGTCCGCCGTCGAAGTCGGCCCCGAGCGGCAGCACCTCAACCTCGGCGCGCGGCGCCACGCCCTGCCACCGCCAGAAGGCGGTCAGCTCGTCGCGGCTTGCGGCCGACACCGCAAACACCCGGTCGAAGTGCGCCAGCATCTTCATGTATTCAGGATGTCGTGACACACTCTGGGGCCAGGTGATGTGCGGATACTTGAGCGGGATCGCATCGTGAAACACCGCCGCCAGCCGGCAGGGCGGATTGCGCAGGAACGCCCACCAGCCGGGCCGCTCCGCCTCGCAGAACAACTCGGCGGTGAGAAACCAGTCCCCCGGGCCGGCCCGGCGATCCCAGTCCGGCCAGACGACCGGCGCGGCCAGCGCGCCCAACTCGTCCCGCAGACGGGTGCTCACCCGGGAGAGCCCGGACCGGTGCCCTGAGGGACCAACTTTGGTGATGTCGAAATAGATCATGGCCGAGCGGCCGCCTGCAGGCAGGCGTGGAGGCGGGCGGCGTTGCGATGGGCGTCGAACTCCCGTTCGACCCACGCCCGCGCCCCGGTCCGGCAGCGCGCGGCGAGGACGTCATCGGTGGAAAGACGCCCGAGCGCTGCCACCCAGGCTGTGGGATCTTCGACCGGAGCCACGAGTCCCGTGTCACCGTCGTGCACGGCCTCGACTGTGGCCGCCACGGGCGAGGTCACCACGAGGACGCCGGCCGCCATCGCCTCGGGGATAACGTTGGGCAGGCCGTCGCGATCACCGCTCGGGGCGACGATACCGGTGTGGAGAAGGACATCCGCCCATTCGTAGAGCTCGCCCACCTGGGCCTGCGACTGATGGCCGAGCAGCGTCACGCGATCCGCCACGCCCAGTTGCCGCGCGAGCCGCTCGAGTTCGGGCCGCAGCGGGCCCTCGCCGGCGATGCGCGCCTCGAAGGGGATCCCGGCGGCACGCAAGGCGGCATAGATGCGCATTTGGTGACGCAGGCCCTTCTTGGGCACAAGCCGGGCCACCGCAAGGAGTCGGAGCGGGACGCGGGGCTCACGCAGCGGCTTGCACACCGGGAAGCGCTCGAGGCCGCGCCGGATCACCTGGATGCGTTCCGGCGGCAGGCCGCGTTCGCGCAAGGTTTGTCCGCCCATCTCGGTCGATGTGTGGATACAGCGCGCCTCGGCGAGTTTCTCGCGCAGCCACCAGTCGCCCCCGTGCTCGTACAGGTCGTAGGCATGCGCCGCCGCGGTGTAGGGGTGCCCGTTCAACCGGTGCAGAATCCACGCCGCCGTCGCCGGCGCCCCACCCCACGCCGCATGCAGGAGATCGGGCGGATCGCGCCGGAAGTGACGGTAGTACACGCCCGCGAAGCCCGCCCCGAGCATGTTCTCCCAGAAGTTGAGCCAGCCGGGCGGACGCCGGGTCAACAAACCCTTGAGCAGTACGCCGAACACATCCCAACGCGTGACCGCCACCCAGGGGATCAACCACAGCAGTTCGAGCAGGCGCCACATCGAGAACTTCTCGACCGGCAAGCCGGCGAACTCGCCGCCTCCGCCCCACAGGGAGTAAATGCGCAGCCTGACCCCCAGGCGCTGCATGGCGAGGACCTCGCGTTGCATGAACGTTTCCGTCGCTTTGGGAAACGTCGTGTAGAGATAGGCAACGGTGAGAGGCATGGAGACTGCGGGACGGTAGACGAGCACGACCGGATCAGAAAAGACCTAAGGTCGCCATGCGGGCGTACGGCACGGGCGCGTCCGGACCGGCGGGCGTCAGGCCGGAAGGGCAAACGGCAGGCGCTTCAAGGTCCGCCCGGCGGCCTCGGCGCCCAGTCCGACGAGCTCGTCGATCAGCAAGGTGGGGTCCTCGTTGTAACGCAGGCTGCGAAACGCCTCGCGGTAGGTCTCGAACGTCTCGGGTGATTCCAGCCAGCGGCGCAGCAAGGTCTCGAAGTCCGACGCACGCTCGATCTTCTGCGACGAAGCGCCGTTCTGGAAGAATTTCCACGTGAGCGACTCCTGCGGCATGATGCCACCGAACGCATTAAAGACGATGGGACAGCCGAAGTGGAGCGCCTTGGCGCAGGTCGTGGTGCCGCCGCGGGTAATGATGAGATCGCTCACCTGCATGAACAGGTGCACCGTATCGGAGTAACCCTCGACGTAGCAGCTGAACTCCGGATGATTCGCGCGCCAGTGCAGGATCTGGTGGTAGGTGTCGGTGTCTCGGCCGCAGATCACGATCGCTTGGCAGCGGTCGGCATGGCGCAGGAGAACGGGCAGCAGGGCGAGGTGATTGTTCGCCCCGTTGCCGCCGGTCGCGAGAAACACCGTCAGCCGGTCGGAGCGCAGCCCCAACTTGTCCTCACGATATGCCCGGCGCTGGTCCGGTGACATGATCTCGAGGTGCGAACGCGGCCGCATGAGATGACCGCGCACGCGCGTCTTGGCGGGAGGCACGCCCTTCTTGACCGCATAATCGCGGGCAGTCGGGGTGCGCGAAAAATAGAGGTCCACCGTGGGCTCGATCCAGTTGACCGAGTATCCCCACCCGCCCGAGAACTCGCCGCAGTACGTCGCGCAACGCACCTTGTCGGCACCGAGCACCTTGCGGGCGAGCTGGAAGTAACCGCGGTTCAGGCAGTCGTGCACGCTGAGGATCAGGTGCGGACGGTAGTCGCGCAGCACCTGCAGGTAGTAATTCCGGCCCAGCTTCACGGTGCGGCGGTTGAGCACGCTCAGGAGCTCGACGACGGCGTAGAACGCCGTGTGCAGGAACGGCATCTTGCGCTGGATCCAGTTGTAGAAATTGACCCCGCCGCGGTTCACGACCGAGGACTTTTCGAGCATGTGCTCGATACGCACGTCCACCTGGTGGCGGTAGAGCTGGAAACACCACTCGGCAAACGCCTCGGCCCGGGCGTCATGGCCGCCCCCGGTGCTGGAGGTGAGAACGAGGATGCGGAGGGTGGACACAGGTCAGGCGACGCCGAAATAGCGGGCCGCCACGGCGCGCCGCCACGACAGGGGCGCGAACCGCGCCAGCAGGGGCGCAAGCCGCGCTTGAAAAAAGGTGCCCGATCGGACCACACCGCTGCGGCGGGCCGCCAGGGCACGCCGGAGGTCACCGGCCGCCCGGCCGGGCTCGGGCGCCGCGAGCAGGTTGGCCTCGAGCGCCTGCCACGCGCGCGCAAGGCGCGGCGCGGCGGACGGGGACGGAGGGCGGGAAGGCATGGCTTGGTTGAATCCGGTCCGGTAGTCGCCGGGGCGGAAATCGACCACCGTGAGCCCGGTGCCCGCGGTTTCAATCATCAAACTTTCGCTCAAGGCCGACAGGCCTGCCTTCGCCACGTTGTAAGCGCTCATGTAGGGCAGCGGAAACTCCACCGCCAGCGAAGAGACATTGACGATCGTACCGGAACCGCGGCGGCGCAAATCACCGGCAGCGGCATGCGTGAGGGCCAGCGTGGTCACGAGCATCGCCTGCACCTGGCTCTCCCACGTCGCCCACGGCTCGGCGGAGAAATCGCCGAAGCACCCGTAGCCGGCATTGTTGACCAGCAGGGTCAGGCCGCCGGACTCGGTCTGGGCCTGCCGCCACGCCGCCAAGGTACCGGCTGCATGGGCAAGATCGAGGGCCACGGGATGAAAGCCGGAACGATCAGCGAGACCGGCAAGACGCGAAGCATCGCGCGCCGTGCCCCAGACCTGCACACCCTCGGCGAGCAGCATCTCGGCAAAGGCTCGTCCCAATCCCCCGGAGGCGCCGGTGACGAAGGCCGCAGGATGGATGCGGGACAGCGGAGGCACGTCAGGCGACCTGCCGCAGCACCAGGCAGACGTTGGCGCCGCCGAAGCCGCTGCTGTTGTTGAGCACGACGGCCGGGCGCGCCGCGGCGGTCTGCCGCACGATGTTGAGATCGGCGAGCTCCGGATCGAGCTCGGCGATGTGCGCCGAACCCGGGATGAACCCATCGCGCACCGCGAGCGCGCAGAAGCCGGTTTCCATGGCTCCGGCCAGCGAGAGACCGTGCCCGGTGAGCGCCTTGGTCGAACTGATGGCCGGCCTCGCGCCCACCGCACCGAAGATGGCCCGCAACGCCCGCGCTTCGGACAAATCGCCGATGGGCGTCGACGTCGCATGCGCGTTTACGTAGGCGACCTCCCCGGGTGTCACTCCAGCCGCCCGCAGGGCGCGCGCCATGGCCGTCCGGAGGCCAGTCCCCTCGGGGTGGGAAATGGCGACGTTGTGTCCGTCCGAAGCCTGGCCCCAGCCCGCAATTTCCGCGTAAGGCCGCACCCCGCGCCGCGCCACCTCCGCTTCGCTTTCCAAGACCAGCACCGTGGCGCCGCCGGTCCCGACAAAGCCGTCACGGCCGCGGTCAAAGGGACGCGAAGCCGTATCCGGGTCGGGATTCAACGAGAGTGCGCGCATGCCGGCGAAGGGAAGGATCGTCTCCACATTGCCGTCCTCCGCGCCGACGACGAACATCCGCTGCTGCCGGCCGAGGGCGATTTCGTCATACGCGTAGCCGAGGGCGTGGGACGACGAGGCGCAGGCGGAGGCAAATCCTGTCGACGCGCCCTTGATCTTGAAGTGGGCGACGAGGTTGAACTGCACGGTGCCCGCGATCGAGGCGACGATGCCGAGTGGGGAGCATTTCATCACCCCCTGTGTATTCATCTTTTGGACGAAATAGGTCAGCAGGTGCGGCGAACCAGCCGAGGCGGCGAAGAGCCCGGTCTCGTCGTTCGAAATCTCCGCCTCGGACAAACCGGCGTCGGCGATGGCCTGCTGCAGCGCACAGTAGGCGTAAAGGCCATGCGGCCCCATGCTGCGCAGGAACTCGCGCTTCACCCGGTAGCGCTCCGGATAGGTCCAGTCCTCGGGGTCCATCGAGTCGGTGGAGAATCCCTTGACCGGCGCCGCCACCTTGACCGGGATCTCCGGCTTCTGGAAGGGCGGGTAAAGCTCCATGCCGTGCCGCAGGATGCGCAGGCTCTCCGTGACGGTGGCGGCGTCGTTGCCGATGCTGGTAATGAATCCGAGACCGGTGATGAAGACTTTGGGCATGACCCGGGAGGGTGACAAACGCCCCGAAGGCCGCGGAAACCGCAGACCGCCGAGGCGGCGGAAGAACCCCATGAAGCGGGTTCAAACGGCCGCGGTCAACGCGGGAGACAGGCTCAGGCCCGGAAGGCGGCCGCGAGCGGCGGCGACGACACCATGACCTCACCGTTCGGAGCTTTCGCCGCCGTCGAGCCGTTCAGCTCGGGCATCGACGCGCTCTCGGCGTAGGCGAACGTCAGGGTGATCTCCTCCACCATTGCCGCCTTTTCCTGACCAACCCGGATCGAACCCTCGAACGTGGCGAGCGGCAGCTTGGTGCGCTTCGGCTTGATCGAGAGCGTCAGCAGGTCGCCAGGCCGGCAGATTCGGTGGCAACGCACGCCTTCGCAGGACGTGAAGAAAATCTTGGTCGGATCCACGGTCTTGCCGCGCTCAGAACTCGGACCGCTCTCCAAGAGGAACAGCACGGCGAGCTGGCCCAGCGCCTCGAGCATCATCGAGGCCGGCATGACCGGGTTGTCCTTGAAGTGCCCCTGGAGGAAGAACTCCTGGCCGGTGATCTTGTACTTTCCCTGCGCCCCGGAGCCGTTGATCGAGGCCTCGTTGAGGAAGAGGAAAGGGGGCTGGATCGGCATGATCGAAAGGATCTGCTCGATCGGAAGGAACTTGGTGGGCTTCGGGGACGGCAGGCCGCGCACCTTGCAGTCGATGAAGATCTTCACATCACCCACGGTCCGCAGATTGCGCAGCTCGTCATTATTGATCTGAAGCTGGGTCACATCCTCGACCAAAATCACGATCTCCATCATCGTGAGCGAATCGATCCCGAGATCCTCGACGAGGCGGAGTTCGTCATCGGCCTCCTTCAACTTCGCCCGCAGGTCCGGTTCGACAAACCGCTCGATCACCCCGATGATGATCGCGGGCAAATGACTCGCTTCGAGCGTTTTGCGGTAGGCGATGGCAGCTTCGATCGTGGCCGGGGAACAGCGCTTCAGCGACTCGCGGAGGGCGGATTCATCATCCGAAGAGAAGGATTTTGCCGGAACCGGAAACGGTGCGCTGGAGCCTTGGCCATTAAGAACTGCATCTGCCATGATTGATCGGGTAGTAAGATGCGGGCTTTTCGATGTAAACGCTATTCTTGGCCGCGGATGGGGCGAAGGGGACCCGGGGCAGGCCCCGAATCCCGAGGGACGGACGCCGCGCGGTTCCGTCTGTGTCAGGAAGTAACCCTGGATTGTTCCCGACAGTTTTTTGCAGGCCGCCTGCGTTCTTTCCCGCTCCGAGGGAGCCTTTTCGTGGATTGTCGGTCAATGTACGCGGACTTGCGTCTTAGCCCGGGTCCCTTAGTCACAACCCCAACCCATTCATGAGCGCTTCGTCGCCGGCGAATTCCGTTTTTCTGATCACCCACGAGTTTTTCCCGAAGCGAGGCGGCATTGCGACGTTCACGGAGGAGATCGCGAAAGCGTCGGCCGACTTGGGTTACAATGTCGAAGTCTGGGCTCAGGCGACGCCCGACGGCCAGGAAAAGGCCTGGCCCTTCCGCATGCATCGCATGCCGATCAAGGGCACGCACGATTTCACCTGCCAGTTGAAGCTGGGTCTCCAATTGATCGTCGCGCGGCGCAAACTGCGGTATGCGACGGTCTATCTGCCGGAACCGGGGCCGATGCTCGCCATGATGCTGCTCCAGCATTTTCACGCGTTCCGGCCGAAACGTCTGGTGCTCACGTTTCACGGCTCGGAGATCCTGCGGTTTCATCGCAACCCGCTGATCCGTCCGCTTGCACGCCGGCTCATCCGCTATGCGTCTCGCATCAGCGTGCTGAGCAACTACACCCACCGGCTGCTGTGCACCCATTTTCCGGAGGCGGCGGAGAAAACGTTCCTCACGCCGGGCGCGCTGCGGTCCGATTTCGCCGTGGTCGACGCCGCACCCGACGTCGCGCCCAAGAAAAAGATCGTGGTGCTGACCGTCGGCCGGCTGCATCCGCGCAAGGGGCAGGACGTGACCCTGCAGGGGCTGCAGGGGCTTGCCCCCCGGTTCCGGCAGCAGATCGAGTACTGGATCGTCGGCAAGGGCAACAAACCCGATTACGAACGCGCGTTGCGAACGATGGCGAATGACTGCGATTTCCCCGTACGTTTCTTCGGCGACCTGCCGGACGACGAACTCGACCAGGTCTACGACCAGGCGGACATCTTCGCCATGACCAGCGTGGAGTACGGGCACAGTGTCGAGGGTTTCGGCCTCGTCTACCTCGAGGCTGCTGCGCACGGTCTTCCGGTGGTGGCCCATCACGTGGGCGGCGTGGCCGATGCGGTGGTGGATGGCACCACCGGCCTGCTCGTGCCGCCGGAGCGGCCGGCTCAGCTGACCGCCGCCTTCGAGAAACTGATCAGCGACCGGACGCTGCGTCGCCGGCTGGGCCAGGCAGGCCGGACCTGGGCAAAGCGCCACGACTGGGCCGACTCCGCCCGGGTCCTGTTCAGCCCGCCGACCGTCGACTTGCGGAACGATTGACGCCCGGCGCCGCGCCCCGGCAGCCTGCGGCATGATTTCGTCGCGCGCAGAGGTGGTCGTCCGGTACGCCGAAACCGACATGATGGGCGTGGTGTACCACGGTAGTTACCTGCCGTGGTTCGAGATCGGACGCACGACGCTGTTGCGCGAACAGGGATTGCCTTACCGCGAGCTTGAGAGCGCGGGCTTCCGCCTTCCCGTACTCGAAGTGAATGCACGCTACCTGCGGCCGGCCTTGTACGATGACGTGCTCACCATCGTGACGACCCTGCGCGAGAAACCCGTCCTGCGCATCCGGCTCGAGTATGAGGTGCGGCGCGGGGATGACCTGCTCGCGACCGGCTGGACCCTTCACGCGTTCATCGACCGCAGCGGAAAGCCGGTCCGGCCGCCACCGGCGTTTGCCAGCCGCATGGCCGAGGCTTTCGGCTAGGCGCACGGCGCCGGGTCTTCCGCCTCAAATTCCGCCAGGACCAGCGGATCCGTCTCGGCGGCGCGCAGCGCGGCCAGGTGCGTGTGCGCACCCAGGCGGCGCAACGCCCACACGGCGTGAGCCCGGACAACCGGCACCTCGCGAGCGGCCAGTTCCGCAAGCGGCTCCAGACAATCGCGCGCACCGAGGTTGCCCGCCACGATGCACGCATTGCGCAGGAGCCCGGTGCGCTTGAGCCGCTTGATGGCCGTGCCGCGAAAGACCGCCGCGAATTGTTCGGGCGTGAGCGAGAGGATGTCGCGCAGGCCCAGCCCGGCGAGGTCGTGCCGCGCATGCAGCAACATGCGCCGGCCCTCCCGGGCAAAACGGTTCCACGGACACACCTCCAGGCAGGTGTCGCAGCCGTAGAGCCGATCGCCGATGCCGGCACGCAGCTCGCGCGGAATGATCCCGCGGTTCTCGATCGTGTGGTAAGACACGCAGCGGCGGGCATCGACCACGCCGGGGGCGGAAAAAGCCCGGGTCGGGCATGCGTCGAGGCAACGCGTGCACTTCCCGCAGAGGCGGCCGGCGGCCGAAGCGCCTCCGGGACCGCCCTCCGGCCCGCGCCCCGCGATCGGGCCATCCGGCTCGAGCTCCGCCCGGGTGAGGATCGCCGCGAGAAACAGCCAGTTGCCGAACCGGCGCGAGATCAGCATGGCGTTCTTGCCCGTGAAGCCGAGGCCGGCCTTAGCCGCCCAGCCGCGCTCGAGCACCGGCCCGGTGTCGACGTAGTACCGGTGGTCGGCCGGCCCGATCCCCGCCACGGCCTCGAGCTCGCGGCCGGCTGCGGCCAGCGCCACCCGGATCGTGTCATGATAATCCGAATACAGGGCGTAGCGCGCCCAGCGCGGTCCCGCCGGCGGCGTCCGCAGCGCCTCGCTCCAGTAGTTGACGCCGAGCATGATGACCGAGCGCGCACCAGGCAGGACGAGGTCCGGATCGGACCGCTTGGCCGCCGAACGGTCGAGCCACGCCATGTCGGCCTGGTGGCCGGCGGCGAGCCAGTCCGCGAAGTCGCGGGCCCCCGGGGCGCCAGCCGGGCCGATGCGGGCGATGCGGACGTCGTCGAAGCCGAGCGCGGTCAGGCGCCGCTTCACCTCGGGGGTGTCAACGGGCATGCTCCGGGTGCGCCCGCAGCCAGTCGGCTGCTTCGCGGCGGTACGTGCGCAGCAGGTGGGCAAGGATGTCCGCGGTCGGACGCGCGTCGGTGAGCAGGACGGAGCCGGCCCGCTTGTAGATCGGCTCGCGCGCAGCGTAGAGCTGGCGAATCCGCTCGAGCGGATCGGTGTCGACGTTGAGCAGCGGCCGCGTACGGTTGCCCTGCGTGCGCCTGAGGATGGTCTCCAATGAGGCATGCAGGCAGACCACGACGCCGCGCCGGTTGAGCAGGTCGAGCATGCCCGGCTGCACCACGAGGCCGCCTCCGCAGGCCACGACGCAGCCGCGGTCCGGATGTCCGCTTTCGATGAAGGCGCGCTCTTTCGCCCGGAAGGCCGCCTCCCCTTCCTGGGCAAAGATGTCGGCGATCGTCTTGCCACTAGCCCGCTCGATTTCCTGGTCGCTGTCGAGCAGCGTGAACCCCATGCGTTGCGCGGCCGCCCGGCCAATGGTGGTCTTGCCCGTGCCCATGAAGCCGACGAGGTAGAGGTTTACGTCGAAGGGCGGGCGTGACATGGCAGCCCGGGACGTAACGGCGCGGCCTCCGGTTTGCCAAACACGAAAAATATCGCGGAGCGGCCCGCCGCCTCGCACCGTGCCTCACGGTCCGCCCGGGACCTCGCCGGAATCGCCACCGACCGGTTTCGGCAGGCTTCGTGCTCCATGTCGCCTCCGACCGCCGCTTCAACCGTCCCTCCACGCATGCATCTTCGCGTTTCCCACGTCACCCATTACCAGTACGACCGCGAGGTCGGCTTCTCCCGCCACATTCTTTATCTGCGGCCGCGGGAAGACACGTTGCACCGCCTGCGTTCGTACACGTTGAATGTGTCGCCCAATGCGCGGCTGATGCCGGTACGGGATCCGCACGACAACACGCTCACGTGGGCGCATTTTTGGGATCACGCCGACGCCCTCACGATTCGCACGGAGTTTGAGATCGAAACCCTGACCCAGAATCCGTTCGACTTCATCCTGAAGCCCTACGCGGTGAAGTTTCCCTTCGCTTACGAGCCGGTGTTCGACTTCGCCCTCGGTCCCTACCTTGCGCAACCTTTCGACGAAACGAGGCAGGGGCTGCTCGCCTGGCTCGACACGCATTTTCAGAACCGACCCGACGAAACCGTGCCGTACCTGACCCAGCTGTGCCTGCTCCTGTACCGCACGCTCGCTTACGAGCGACGCGAGGAGCGCGGCATCCAGCCCTCGCTCACCACCCTCACCCGCGGCTCCGGCGCCTGCCGCGATTTCGCCGTGCTCTTCGCGGAGTTGTGCCGGTCGCTCGGCCTCGCCGCCCGCTTTGTCAGCGGTTATTTCTACGCTCCGGCTGACGACAACCATCGCTCCGCCGGCGCCATGCACGCCTGGGTCGAGGTTTACCTGCCCGGCGCCGGTTGGAAGGCCCTCGACCCGACCCACGGCATCTGGTGCGACGATGCGTTCATTCCCGTGGCCCACGCCGCGCAGGCCGAGGCCGTCAACCCGATCCAGGGAACGTTCTTCGACTCCGGCCACGCCACGTCGAAACTCCACACCAATGTGGTGGTGGAGAAACTCGCCTGAGCCATGGCCGCACCGGCGACGGATCTTTCCTCGGCGTGGCAGGCATGCGGCGACGCCGTCGAGGCGGCGCTCGACCGGTCCGGAGTTCGCCTCACCATGGGGGGCGAGCCGACCTTCGTGCCACTCATGCCGCAGGGCGCCGAGTGGAGCACCGCCGCTCTCGGTCCGACCAAGCTGGGCTGGGCCCGGCGCTTCGCCCACGCCCTGATCGCGCGGGCTTTGCCCGGTGCCGCCGTGCTGGAAACCGCGGGTAAACATTACCCGGGCGAACCCCTGCCCCGCTGGGCGCTGCTGGTCCAATCCCGGTCCGACGGCATCGCCCTGTGGCGTGATCCCGCGCGGCTCAAGGCAGACGGTCAGCCCGGCCGCCACCCGGCCGATCTGCCCGCACGGGTCGCTGCCGAGTTGACCCGCCGGCTCGGGCTCGCCGCCGACCGCCTCCTGCCCCTGTGCGAAGCCGCGACGCCCGGGCAGACGGTCGGTGCCGTGCTTCCGCTCGACCGCACGGCCGAAGGCTGGGTCAGCGACGACTGGCGCGCGGCCCTCGACGCCGACAGCGTTACCCTGCTCACGGGCGACAGCCTCGCTGGCCTGCGCCTGCCGCTGGCGCGCCTGTCCGAGGGCCGGCTGAAGCGCGCGCTCACCGTCGAGCTCAAGGACGGCACCGTCACGGTCTTCGTGCCTCCCCTCACCCTCGAGGGCTACCTCAGCCTGATTCCGCACCTCGAACAGACCCTCGAGTCCCTCGACGTGCGCGATGTCGTGCTCGGTGGATACGCGCCGCCGACCGATCCCGCGCTGCCGACCGTTGGGTTTGCCTCCGATCCCGGAGTGATCGAAGTCAACCTCGCCGTCTGCCGGACCTGGGCCGACTACCGCGCGCAGCTCGCCCACCTGTACGCCGCCGCGGAGGACGTCGGTCTCTGCGCGCGCAAGCTGCAGTTCAACGGCCGCGAGTCGGGCACCGGCGGCGGAGCGCACCTGGTTTTCGGCGGCCCTCTGGGCGACACGTCACCGTTCTTCCTCCACCCGGGCCTGCTGCCTTCGGTCATCCGCTATTTCCAGCATCATCCGGCGCTCAGTTATGCCTTCACCGGTGCCTACCTCGGCCCGAGCTCCCAGGCGCCGCGCATCGACGAATCGACCTTCGAGGCGCTCTACGAACTTGAGATCGCCTGCACCGGCGCCGAGCAGTTCGGCACGCCGTTCAACCTTGCCCTGTTTGACCTGCTGTTTCGCGACCTGCTGATGGATCGGTCGGGCAACACCCATCGCGCCGAGATCAGCGTCGACAAACTGTGGAATCCCTTCGCGGGCAACGGCCGGCTCGGCTTGGTCGAGTTCCGGGCCTTCGAGACCCACCCGGACGCCGGGGCGCTCGCACTCACCGGCCTTTTTGTGCGCGCCCTTCTCGCCCGTCTGGCCGCCGCTCCCTTCCGCGAACCGTTCGTCCGCTGGGCGGGCGAATTGCACGATCGCTTCTTCCTGCCGACGTTCCTGTGGGAAGACCTCGCCACGGTCTGCGCCGATCTGCGGGCGCATGGCCTGCCCTTCGACGAGGCGTGGTTGCGTCCGCTCTGGGACTGGCGCTGTCCGGAACTTGGCCGCCTCGCGGTTCCCGCCGGTCCGGATGCGGAACGCACCGCGGCGACGGTCGTCTTCCGCCAGGCCCTCGAGGCCTGGCCCCTGCTGGGCGAATCCCCCAACGGCGGCACGGTGTCGCGGTCGGTGGACGCCAGCATGGACCGCATCGAGGCCTTCGTCGCCGACGCGGCCGTGCTCGAGCAGGGACTGCTGCTCGTCAACGGCCTGCCCTGCGCCTTCCGCCCTTCTGGCGCCGGGGCTGCCGGCGGCATCCGCTTCCGCGCCTTCTACCTCACGCCGGCCCTGCAGCCTCACGTGCCGGTGCACGCGCCGCTGCTGCTCGAATGGGTCGACCGCACCAGCCTCACTGTCACGGCGGCCGCGAGGTGGCACGTGTGGAATCCGCGCAACGCGCCCTACGCAGAGCGCCCCGCCACGCCGGCGGAGGCCCGCGCGCGTTTCGCCGAACGCTGGGAACCGTGGCCGCACACCGTCGGCCAGACGCGCTTCATCCCCAAGGTGGATTACCCACCCGAGGGCCGGCACACCCTCGATCTCCGTCGCTATCCGGCACAGGCGCGGGGCTGAACGCCCGCCGCGGACGAAACCTGGCCCTCGAAACGTTCGACGATCGCGTCCCAGGTCAGGTCGAGCGCGGTTGCCCGCGCGGCCGCGCGCCACTGCGGCCAGGCCCCGCGCCGGTCCATGACACCGCGCGCCCGGGCGAGAAAGGCCCCGGCATCGCCGAAGGGTGCAGCGAAGCCGTTGACCCCATCGCGCACGTGCTCGCGCCCGGCGGCATAATCGTAGGTGAGCACAACGAGGCCGCTGGCCAGCCCTTCGGTCACGACGTTGCCGAAGGTTTCGGTCAGGCTCGGGAAGACCGCGACGTCGGCCGAAGCATAATGCGCGGCCAGGTCCGCGCCGCGGCGCATCCCGGCGTAATGAAAATCCGGATACTGACGGGCCAGCCCGGCCCGTCCGGGGCCGTCGCCGACCAGGACGAATCGTGCCGCCGGCTCCACCGCGCGCATGGCGAGGAAGGCTTCGACCGCGAGGCCGAGGTTCTTCTCAGGCGCGATCCGCCCGACGTACACGACCACCGGATCACGTTCGCCCGCGCCCCAGGACGCACGCAGCGCCGCGCTTCGCCGTTCGGGCGCATACAGAGCGGTGTCGACCCCGCGCGCGAGCACGTCCAACCGCTCGAAACCCTCGGCGGCCAGCCGGTCGCGCAGGTCGCCGGCCGGCACCAGGGTGCAGCGGGTCCGGTTGTGGAACCACCGCAGGTAGGCGAGGCCGGGACGACGCAACAGCCGCAGGCCGTAGTGCCCGCCGTAGGCGTGGAAATTGGTGTGGAAACTCGAGGTGACGGGCAGCGCGAGTTGCCGCGCCGCCCGCAGCGCGGCCCAGCCGAGCGGGCCCTCTGTCGCAATGTGGACCACGTCGGGGCGGCGCCGCCGCCAGTGCTCGCGCAGCCGCCCGACCTGCGGCCGGCCGATACGCAGCGCGCGGTAGAACGGCAACGGCAGACCCGGCACGAGCAGCTCGTCCGGCCCCGCAGCCGGTTCGGCCTCCTCCGGTTGCCGCGGCCGCACCAGCGCCACGATGTGTCCCCGCGCCCGCAGCCCCGCAACGAGGCGGGAGAGCGTCATGGCGACGCCGTTCACCTCGGGCGGATAGGTCTCGGTGACAAGCGCGATGTGCATGGACGGGAGCTCAGCCCTAGCTGCCTGCGACGCCCGGCCGGGGCAATCCCGGACGCTCCCCCGGTGTGACGGACAGGTAACAAAAAAGCGGAGCCGCGATGGGCTCCGCTGGAGGATCACGCCGGGACCGACGTTACGAGAGGCCTTATTTGGCCGGCGCCGCCGGCTGGGCCGGAACAGGCGCGGGCGCAGGGGCGGCCGCCGGGATGATGTCGATCAGCTCGACATCAAAGGCCAGCGCCGCGCCGGGCGGGATCGGGCCGTCGGGCGGAGGCGTGTCGCCGTAGGCCTTGTCGGCCGGAATGTGCAGCTTCAGCTTGCCGCCCTTGTTGATCTTCTGGATGCCTTCGCCCCAGCCTTCGATGACCTCGGCCACGTTGAACTCCACCGGCTGGCCGCGCTCGATCGAACTGTCGAAGACCGTGCCATCAGGCAGCCGCCCAGTGTAATGCACGCGAACCGTGTCCGTGGGCTTGGGAAACTCGCCCGTGCCCGGCTGCTCCACCAGGTAGACCACGCCGCTCGGCAGCACCTGCGCGCCGGGCTGTTTCGCCGCCTCGGCCAGCAGCGCCGCGGACTGCGCGGCGGTCTGGGCCTGAAGTTTGGCGCGGTACTCGTCCTCCTTCGCCCGCATGAAGCTCTCCACCTGAGGCCCGATGGCCTCGAGGCTGTAGGGCGCATCGGTGCTGACCGCGGCCTGGCGGAAACCCTTGAGGATCGCCTCGAGCTGCTCGGCGGTGAATCCGAGCTCGGTCACGCCCATGCGGCGGCCGAAGATCCAGCCAACCGTTTCCAATACCTGGGCCTCGGTGAACGAGGGCGCGGGCGCGGCGGCAGGCGCAGGCGCAGCCGCTGGAGCGGGCGCGGGTTGGGCGCCCAGCGCGAGTGACGCGCCCAGGGCAAGCAGGGAGGCCTTGATCAGGGAGATGGGTTTCATGACGTGAAGGATTGGAAACGACGCGGCGCCGGTTGTGCCGCGAAATGTCGCACCGTGGGCCCCGTCGCGGCCGGTGGCAACGACGAACCAATGCGCTTGAGTCCGCCCGGACGCCGCGGTTGGCTCCCCGATCCCGACATGAACGTTGATCACTTCTGGACCAGCCAGGATGGGCAGATTCTCGCCGTCCGCCCCAAGGACGAGCGCAGTGTCTCCCTTACGCTGGCCTTCTGGCCGCGCAACCCGGCGGAACTCGACGCCCTGCGCGGCCTGCTGCCCGCCCTGAAGTTCACCGAGCGCAGCACTCTGGCCCGCATCGGGATCGAGATGCTCACCATTGGCGTCCCGACGCTCGACGGCAACCGGCTCGTACTCGAGGCCGAGGCCTTCATCTTCGACGGTTCCTTCCCGAACGCCCCGTACTGGAAAAAGCTGCTCCGGCTCGGGACACCCGTCGGCCGCCTCTACTACGCGCCGGCGGCGGCCAAGCTCACCACGGCCGAGATCTGGGCGGCCCTGAAGGAGAACCGCATCAAGCTGCCCAACACCATCAGCATCGACCGCATGGGGCGGGTCTACCTCACCACCCATCAGGTGAGCTACACCCTCAACCCGCGCCTCCAGCGCGGCAGCTTCGAGCGCCTGGTCAGCGGGGAGGCCGGCCGCGCCTTCCTCGACAAGGTCCAGCAGCGCCAGGAGGCCTCGCCGCTCACCATCCCGCCCCGCGCCGGCATCCTCACGAGCTGCTCCATGTATTTGAAAGAGCACTACGTGGTGCTCAACCAGGGCGAAGGCAACTTCGGCATCCACACGAGCGCCGTCCTGCTCGACCCGGTGAAGACCTTCGGCACGAACATCATGCTCGAAATCTACAACCCGGGCGACCAGCCGGTGGTCAACCCGATGGTGTCGGTCGACATTTTCCGCGCGCCGGAGTTCACCGACCCGGAGTTCAAGACGCTGCAGAAGCGGCGCACGCGGCTGCTCGGCCACGCCAAGTCGCTCTACCGCTGCCTCGACGAGAACCCGCCCCGTGGCCACGCCGAACCACGGCCCAAGACCCGCCTGACGGTCAAGGGGCAGAGCTCGATGATGGAGAACCTCTCGATCTTCTTCCATGCCGGCAACGGTTCCCTCAAGGCGGACGTCGAGCAGGCGGCGGCCTCGGCCTGCGGCCACCACACGATCATCGAGGCGCTCGACGCCGGCCCCGCCGACGCGGACACCCTGCTGGTCGACTATTTCCCGAACCTGCTGGAAAACATCGAGCTACTGACGCGCATCCAGTCGCTCAAGCTGAAGCGGCTGGTCTTCCGCAATCCGTCCCGGACGCACGGCTTCTTCCTCTCGAGCAACGCGCACAGCCGGCTCGACGCCTTCAACGCGATCGGCCTCGACGTCTATTGGTACAACGAGTCGATGGGCGACCTCTACCTTCACACCTACAAGAAGGAACACGGCTTCTTCATCCGGGAGGAGATGGTGAAAAAGTTCCAGGAGGCTACGATCCTCGCCTTTTACGGCAGTGCCGTCGGCCTCGACGCGGTCCAGACCGAGCGCATTTCCACCCTGATCGAACGCCTGACCGGGTTCATCGGCACCAACGTGGGCGTGCTCACCGGCGGCGGGCCCGGCGTGATGCGCCTCGCCACCGACCATGCCCGCCTGAAGGGTGCGCTGACCGGCTCCTGCTTTCTCGAACTCGAGGCCCAGCCGCCCGAGCTCGGGGTCGACTTCTTCAACACCTTCCAGGAAACCTCGCGCCACTTCCGCCAGAAGTGGTTCGAGGTCGCCGATTTTTGCATCTTCAACGTCGGCGGCGTCGGGACGCTCGAGGAGATCGGCATCGAGCTCTGCAACCTCAAGCTGGGCATCCGCCCGCGGGTGCCGTTTGTTTTCTACGATGCTGAATACTTCGCCGACCTGCGCGCGCAGATCCTCGCGATGATCGCCGCGCGACGCGCCCCCGCCTGGATGGCGGATTACCTGCTCTTCACCGACGACCCCGACGAAGTCGTGGCCTTTTACCGCGAGAAACTCCAAGTTCTCTGAGTCCGCCCCCCTTTTTGCCCGACGTGTCCCTGACCTCCTCTGCCTCCCTACCTTCCACCGTCCTCGTCGTCGGCGGCGGCGGCCGCGAACACGCCCTCGTGCGTGCGCTGCTCGCTTCGCCCGCCCGCCCCCGCGTGCTCTGCGCGCCGGGCAATGCCGGCATTGCCGAGGAGGCGGCGTGTTTCCCGGTTGCCGTCGACGACCTGCCCGGCCTGACCGCCCTCGCCCAACGCGAGCGGGTGGACTTCGTCGTCGTGGGCCCCGAGGTTCCCCTCACCCTGGGTCTCGCCGACGAGCTGCTCAAGGCCGGCATCCCCGTGTACGGCCCGACCGCCGATGGCGCCCGCCTCGAAGCCTCCAAGATTTTCACCAAGCAGCTGCTGCTCAAGCACGGCATCCCCACCGCCCCGGCCGGCATCTTCACCGAAGTCGCCCCCGCGCTGGCCTACCTCCGCCAACGCGGCGCGCCCATTGTGGTGAAGGCCGACGGCCTGGCTGCGGGCAAGGGCGTGGTCGTCGCCTCCAGCCTGGCCGAAGCCGAGGAGGCCGTCCGCGCCATGCTCGACGGAGGCCGGTTCGGCGCCAGCGGCCGCCAGATCCTAATCGAGGACTGCCTCACCGGCGATGAGACCTCCATTCTCGTGGTCGTGTCGGGTCGCGACTATGTCATTCTGCCGGTTTCGCAGGATCACAAACGGATCGGCGACGGGGACACCGGGCCCAACACGGGCGGGATGGGCACTTATTCGCCGGCTGAGGTGGTGACACCGGCGCTGCTCGCCCAGATCGAGCGCGACATCGTGCGCCCGTCGGTGAACGCAATCGCCGACGAGGGCATGGTGTTCCGCGGCACGCTTTTCATCGGGGTCATGCTGACGCCCGCCGGACCCAGCGTGCTCGAGTTCAACACCCGGTTCGGCGACCCCGAGACGCAGGTGGTTCTGCCGCGCCTGCGGACCGATGTGCTGGCCCTGCTCTGGGCCGCGGCCAACGACCGCCTCGCGTCCGTCAAACTCGAGGTGCGCCCCGAACCTGCGCTCTGCGTCGTGATCGCCGCCCGCGGCTACCCCGAGGCCTATCCGAAGGGTGACGTCATCACATTCCCGTCGCCCGTTCCCGCCGGCGTCACGTTTTACCACGCCGGCACCGCCCGGGATGCCTCCGGTCGCGTCGTCACCGCCGGCGGACGCGTGCTGGGGGTGACCGCCCTCGCTCCCACCCTCCAGGCCGCGGCCGACCTCGCCTACGCCGCCTGCGAAGCCACCCAGTGTGCGAGCAAGTACTACCGTCGCGACATCGGCGCGCGCCAGCTCAGGCGCGCCCGGACCTGACCTATGCGCCGTCTCCTGCTCACCGGACTTTTCCTGTGCGCCGCGCTTGCCGCCCGCGGCGCCGCCCCGGCTCCCGTCGACCTCGGCGAAGGACTCTCGTACCTTCGGGTCGGACAGGTCGACGGGGCCATCAACGCCCCCGGACCGCACGTGCTCGACTTGCGCCGCGCGACCGCGGCGGACGACGCGGCGGCGGATGCCTTTGTCGCTCCCTTGCGCGCGGCCGGACCGGTGCGTTTCGTGCTCGTCAGCCGGCAGACCGCACCCGCCCTGCTCACCCGGCTCGGCCAGCGCGCGTCCACCGTGCTGCTGCTCGGCACGGGTGTGGCCGAACCCGTCCTCGATCTGTCCCTGCCCGTGCCCGCCGACGAGGACGCCCGCGCCTACGACGCCTACGCCCAGGGAACGGACCTCGCCCGTTTGATCCAGCCGCCGGTGCGGAAGCCGCGCCGCGATGAGGCGGCGATCATGCGCAGTCGCGCCAATGGCAATGGAAACGGCAATGGAAACGGCGCCGAGGCCGAAGCCCCGGCGGAACCGGCGGCCGGTGAACCGGCCGAACCCTTGCTCGTCGATCTCGTGTTGCAGCGGGCCGTGCACCTGCACCGCGGACTCAAGGCGCTCGGCCGGCTCTGAGCCGCCCGGCTGCCGGGTTGCGTTTCCGGGAAAAACCCATCCCCTGACCTCCTACGCATGAGCCTGTTCGGACCGATCGTCACCGTCTGCACCGCCAATATCTGTCGGAGTCCGATGGCCGGAGCTCTGCTGGCCCATGCCCTCAAGGCCCAGCCCGAACCGCTCCGCTCGATCGACGTCATCTCCGCCGGAGTCGCGGCCCGTCAGGGTGAGAAAGTGTCCGCCAACTCCGTGCAGGCCCTGAAGAAGGTCGGACTCGACATCTCCGGCCACGTCAGCCGGCCGCTGACCGAGGAGCTGGTCCATCGCGCCCTCGTCATCCTCGTCATGACCGAGAGCCACCGGGCGATGATCAATCTCACCTTCGAGCCGCCGCCGGCCAACGTTCACCTGTTCCGGGAGTTCATGCCCGGGTCGGCCGAGCGCGAGATCCCGGATCCGTTTGGCGGCCCGCTCAAGCACTACGAGGCCTGCCGCGACGAAATGGTCGAGGCAATCCCGGGGTTGATCGATTTTCTGCGCTCCCTCACGGCCGAGAAACGCTGAACGTTAGGCGCCGGTCGGGAGGATTTCGGGTTGCCGGCCGGCACAAGTCCGCTTCGGCTCCGAGGCGCCTGTTTTTCCGTCCGATCCCGTCCGCCGTTTTCACCCATGCTCAACGCCTCACCGCTCAAGACCCTCGATCCCGAAATCCACGCCGCCATCGCGGCGGAGCTCGCCCGCCAGCAGAGCCACATCGAGCTGATCGCCTCCGAGAACTTCACCTACCCGGCCGTCATGGAGGCCCAGGGCAGCGTGCTCACCAACAAGTACGCCGAGGGTTATCCGGCGAAGCGCTGGTACGGCGGCTGCGAATTCGTCGACCGGGTAGAGGTGCTGGCGATCGAGCGCGCGAAGCGCCTCTTCGGCGCGGAACACGCCAATGTGCAGCCCCACTCGGGTTCGCAGGCCAACTTCGCGGTCTACACCGCCGTGCTCCAGCCCGGCGACAAGGTCCTCGGCATGAACCTGGCCCACGGCGGCCACCTCACCCACGGCAATCCGGCGAATTTCTCCGGCAAGCTGTATAATTTCTGCCAATACGGCGTACGCGAGGACAACGGCCTGATCGACTACGACGAGCTCGCCGCCGTCGCCCAGCGCGAGAAGCCGAAGATGATCACGGTGGGCGCGAGCGCCTACTCCCGCATCATCGACTTCGCCCGCATGGGCGAGATCGCCCGCTCGGTTGGCGCGTACCTCTTCGCCGACATCGCGCACATCGCCGGCCTCGTCGCCGCCGGCGTGCACCCGTCGCCCGTGCCCCATGCGGACTTCGTCACCACCACCACGCACAAGACCCTGCGCGGGCCGCGCGGCGGCCTGATCCTGTGCAAGGCGCAGCATGCCAAGGCCATCGACTCGGCCATGTTCCCCGGCGGGCAGGGCGGCCCGCTCATGCACGTGATCGCGGCCAAGGCGGTGTGCTTCGCCGAGTGCCTCAAGCCGGAGTTCAAGGCCTACAGCGAGCAGGTGGTGAAGAACAGCCGCGCGCTCGCCGCCGCCATGCTCTCCCACGGTTACAAGATCGTGTCGGGCGGCACCGACAACCATCTCTTCCTCGTCGACCTGCGCGCTAACCTGCCGGAACTTACCGCCAAGAAGGCCCAGGAGACCCTCGATCTGGCGCATATAACATGCAACAAGAACACCGTGCCCTTTGAGACCCGCTCGCCGTTCCAGGCGTCCGGCATCCGCCTCGGCACCCCGGCCGTCACCACCCGCGGCTTGGTCGAGGTCGACATGCCGGTCATCGCCCGGGCGATCGACACGGTGTTGAAGGCAATCGGCACGCCGGGCGAAGCCGCCGCGCTCGAGACGGCGCGGGGCCTCGTGGCGACGCTGACGTCGAAGTATCCGCTTCCGTACCGGATGTAGGCCCGTTCGGGCCCCGCGTCTTCGACACGCGGGGAACGTCTAAACGCGCTTCGGCGCGTCGGCTGCGTTGCAATCGCCGGCGCGCCTGTTTTGCTTGCTGCCGATGGTCCTGCGTCGCCCACCCCCGGCCCTTGCCTAGCGGACGGACGTCCGTCGCCGCCCGCCCTTATGTCGCTAGCGCCCGCCACCCCGCCGGCCCGTTCGCACCCTGCCGGACGCCCCGCCGCCATCGCGCTCGCGACCTTCGCGGTTGGACTCGCCTTGACGGTGTTTCTCCAAGCCCGGCAGCAGGTATCGGAACAAGCACGGTTGGAAGGGCGGATTCGCGCCGCCGTCGAATTCCGGGTGCGCGCGCTGCAGTCCGCAGCCCGGACGTACGAAGGCGCCCTCAACGCCCTACGCACGCTGTTCACTTTCTCGGACGAAGTCAGCGAGGAGGAATTCAACGGTGCCGCGCGCGATCTCATCGAGCGCCACCCGGGCATCGGCGCCCTCGAATGGGCGCCACTCGTGCCGCACGCCGAACGCGCGGCGACAGAGGCCCGCCTGCGCACCCCGGAGCGACCGGATTTCGTCTTCCGCGACCGGCTCGCCCCCCAGGTCATCGACACCTCGCCGGTGCAGGACACCTACCTCCCGATTCTCTACATCGAACCGCTCGAGCCGAACCGGCCGGCGCTCGGGCTGAACCTCCTGTCCGGCCGTTCCCATGCCGAGGTGAAACTCGCGCTCAGCACCGGCCAGACCGCGATGTCCCGCCAGTCGCGCCTGCTCGTCGATGGGGAGACCACGATGGGGTTCATCGTCTACGTGCCGGTGTACGACAGCCTGCCCCTGCCTTCCTCGCGCACCCCGCCGGATGTGATCAAGGGCATGGTGCTGGGCGCGTTTCGTCTCGACCGGTTCTTTTCCTCAGCAGCGGAGCTGAACACCTCCGGTTTTGATTTCCTCGTCAACGACGTCACGGCCCGCAGCCCGGACGGCGTGGTCGCGGTGCACTACGACAGCCACACCACGGAGACGACAAACCTGCCGTCGGTGGAGGCGTTCCTCACTCCGCACGCCCTGCGGGTGCCCATCCGCCTCTGGGAACGCGACTGGGAGCTGATCTACCGCCCGACCGCCGCGTGGCTGGCCGGCGCCACGTCCCGCCAGCCGTACGTGCTGCTCATCGTTGGCTCGCTCGCCTCCGCCGCCCTAGGCCTGCTCCTGTTCTTCCGCCTGCGGCACATGGCGCTCATCCAGCGGCTGGTCGAGGAGCGCACGGCCGAGCTGCGCGCCAGCCGCGAGGAGCTGGCCGCGATCATGGACAACAGCCCGAACGTGATCTTCATGAAGGATCTCGAGGGCCGCTACCTCGTCGCCAACCGGCGCTTCGAGGAGCTGTACGGCGGCGGTCGTCCGACTGTGGTCGGCTGCACCGACGCCGACCTGTTCCCACCGGAGTATGCCGCCACCTACCGCCGCAGCGACGCCGCCGCGATCGCCTCGGGCCGCACGGAGACCTTCGAGGAGGTCACGGTCGTCGACGGCCGGCCGATGACGAGCATTGTATTCAAGTTCCCGTTACGCGACGCCTCCGGGGCGATCCGGGCGGTCGGCGGCATCACGACCGACATCACCGGACGCAAGCAGGCCGAGACGGAGCGGCTCGCGATGGAGCGCAAGCTGCTCGAGAGCCAGAAGCTCGAGAGCCTCGGCGTGCTCGCGGGCGGCATCGCCCACGATTTCAACAACCTGCTCACGGGCATCATGGGCAACGCCAGCCTGCTCAACTACGAGCTGCCGCGCGGCTCGCCGCTCGGACCGCATCTGCGCCAGATCGAGTCGGCCGCCCTGCGCGCCGCGGAACTGTGCCAGCAGATGCTGGCCTACTCCGGCAAGGGCCGGTTCATGGTCGGACCGATGAACCTGAGCGCGCTCGTGCAGGAGACGGTGCCGCTGCTCCGGGCTTCGATTGGCAAGTCGGTGCGGCTCCAATTCCAGCTCGATGAGGCCCTGCCGTCCGTCATGGCCGACGCCACGCAGATGCGGCAGATCCTGATGAACCTCGTGATCAACGCGTCCGACGCGATCGGGGAGCGGACCGGCGACATCGTGCTCGCCACCGGCACCCAGTACGCCGACGCCTCCCTGCTGAAACGCGCCGAACAGGGTAGCACCTCCCAGGCGGGCCACTACGTCTTCCTCGAGGTGCGCGACACCGGTTGCGGGATGTCGCCGGAGACCAAGGCCCGCATCTTCGATCCGTTTTTCACCACCAAGTTTGCCGGACGCGGCCTCGGGCTGGCCGCCGTGCTCGGAATCGTGCGCGGCCACCAAGGTGCCCTGCTCGTTGACAGCACGGTGGGGGAAGGTTCGACCTTCCGGCTGCTGCTGCCGGCCAGCGACGTGATCGTGGAGGCCTCCCGGCTGCCGACGCCGAGCGGTCGCGACGCGCCCGAGACCTGGCGGGCCCACGGACGCGTGCTGCTGGTCGACGACGAGGACGCGGTGCGGTTTGTCGGCTCGCACATGCTCGCTTCGTTCAACCTTACGGTGGACACGGCCGCAGACGGCCCGGAAGCCCTGGCCCGCTTCGATGCGCCGGGCGTGCACTACGACCTCGTGCTGCTCGATCTGACGATGCCGGGCATGGGCGGCGAGCAGGTGCTGCGCGAGCTCAGGGCCCGGCGTGCCGACGTACGAGTGGTGCTGATGAGCGGCTACAGCGAACAGGAGGTCAGCCAGCGCTTCACCGGTGCGGCGCCGACCGCGTTCATCCAGAAGCCGTTCTCGGTCGCCTCCGTGCGGGCCAAGCTGCAGGAGATCCTCGGCGATCCGGTGGCTTGAGCGAGGCCGACGCGCGTGCGTTTGGGCCTTGGCGTGCCGCTTCCGGCGCGTATCGTCCGCCCTTTCCGTGTCCTCGCCTTCCACCGCCGCCACGCCCGCCCGCCCGCTCTCCCTTGGCGTCATCTTCCTGACGCTCTACATCGACCTGATCGGCTTCTCGATCATCTTCCCGCTTGGGCCCGACCTGCTGCGTCACTATCTCGCGGTCGACGGCCAATCGGGGCTGCTGGGCGGCCTGCTGGAGTCCATCACCAGCGTGGCGCGGGCCCTGGGTAACGAAACCCACCTGCCCGAAGTGCTGTTTGGCGGCGTGATCAGCTCCCTGTTCTCCCTGCTGCAGTTTGTTTTTGCGCCCTTCTGGGGCAGCCTCTCTGACCGTCGGGGACGCCGGCCGGTACTGGTGTGGACCGTGGCCGGCACTGCAGCAAGCTACCTGCTCTGGATGGTGAGCGGTTCGTTCTGGCTCTTTCTCGCCGCGCGACTGCTCGCGGGCGCCTTCGGCGGCAACTTGTCGGTCGCCACTGCGGCCGTCGCCGACGTCACCACCCGCGCCGAACGCTCCAAGGCCATGGGCCTGGTCGGCGCCGCCTTTGGCCTCGGACTCGTCACGGGACCGCTCATCGGCGCCTTCGCAGCCCGCATCAACCTGCTCGACTACGCCCCGCATCTCGCCGCCTGGGGCGTCAATCCCTTCACCGTTCCCGCCGGCGTCGCCTTTCTGCTCGGCCTCGTCAACCTCGTGTGGATCCAGGCCCGGTTCCGCGAGACGCTGTCGCCCGACCTGCGCGGTCGCAGTGAGACGCCGCGGTTGCGCAATCCGATCGGCGCCATCCTCGGTCTCGACAACCTCGGCGCCCGCCGGGCCAATCTCGTCGCCTTCGTTTACGCCCTGGCCTTCGTCGCGATGGAAACGTCCCTCGTCTTTCTGAGCGCCGAACGGTTCGACTACACCGCGCGGGAAAACGGGATGTTGATGGGGTTCCTCGGTGTCTGCTCAATTCTCACCCAAGGGATCGTCGTCCGAAAACTGCTCGCCCGGCTGCCGGAGAAGACGGTGCTGATCCTTGGGCTCGCGCATTCGACCGCGGGGCTGCTGGCCATCGGCTTCGCGCCGTCGACCGGGTGGCTTTACCTCGGCGTCGCCCTGCTGGCGCTCGGCGGCGGCTTGGTCAACCCGTCCACGACCGGATTGATTTCCCTCTACGCCTCCGCGGAGGAGCAGGGCCGCGTGCTCGGCATCTTTCGCTCGCTCGGCTCCCTCGCCCGGGCCGTGACGCCGATCGTCGCCGGTGCCGTCTACTGGACTCTTGGCGCCAGCGTGCTCTACGCGGTTGCCGCCGCCTTGGCCGCCGCAGCCGCCCTCCTGAGCCTGCGCCTGCCCCGTCCCCAGCCGTGAGCCAGACGAACCAGCGGGCCTTTGCCCGACACGTCCTCCCCGGGATCCTCACGCTGGTCCTGTTCGCCCTTGCCGGGTGCGCGACCACGCCAACCGCAATCGGACCCGCCCCCGCCCGCACGCGGATCGCCGCGGATCCGATCGAGTTTCCGGCCCGCCTGATCGGCCATCACCTGGTGGTCGAGATCCCGGTCGAGCGCGCCGGCACCGCGCGCTTCCTCATCGACACCGGCTCGTCGGTCACCCTGCTTTCCCCCGATTTCGTGAACCGGCTGGGCACCGCCGCGTCGCGGGAGCCCCAGCGGACGGTGCAGGTCCGCTCCGCCACCGGCGATTACCGCACCCTTCCGGCCGTCCACCTGCGCCGCCTCACCCTGGGGGGCTTGCGGCTGGAATCGCTCCAAGCGCTCCTGCTCGACCATGCCGAGCTGTCGGCCCACCTCGGTATCACCATCGATGGCATCCTCGGTTTTCCCCTGTTCCAGGACCTGCGCCTGACCCTCGACTATCCGCGCGAACGCGTACGGGTAGGGTCCGCGGTTGCACCCTCGCTGCTGCCCGGTTCGTCGTTTGCCTTCAGCCCCGCCAACAAAGTCCCTCTCATCCCGGTGCAACTGGGCGAACGAACCGTCTTCGTCCTGCTCGATTCCGGGAGCGATGGTTCCCTCAACCTTAATCCCTTCGGTCTCGATCCGGTGTTCTCCTCCGGGCCACGTCCGGGCGCGTCGGTGGCCTCCCTCGCCGGTGAACGCATTCCCCAGGTCGGCCGCCTCGCGGCCACCTTGCAGATCGGAGCTTACCCCTTGGTCCAGCCCGTGGTCGACCTGACCGATCAGCTGTCCTCCCTCGGCGGCGGCGTGCTCAAGCATTTCACCCTGACCCTCGACCAACGCCAGGGCACCGCCACGTTCTACCGCGAAAGCACGGCCCCGATCATCACTCCGCCGGTGCGGACGGTCGGGCTAGGCTTCTCCCGGACGCCCGCTTACTGGCGCGTGGCCAGCATCGTACCCGACTCCCCGGCCGACCGCGCCGGCATCCTCCCGGGCGACCTGGTAACCCGGATCAATGGCGAGTCGGTCGAACGCTGGGATTTGTCCCGCTACGAGGCCCTCATGCGCACCGCCACCTGGGTCGAATTTACCTTCCTCAACGGCCGCGAAGAGACCACGGGCCGCGTCAGCGTGTTCGAACTGATCCCGTAGCCCATCGGGATCAGGCGGACACGTGTAAAGTTCGCCTACACTGCACGTGTACGTGCGTTAGTCTCAGATGATGGGGAGGTTGCACTCTAGCCCACGCCCTCCACCTGGCTGATTGTCGGCGAAGGTTACACCTATTCAGACCTATTCATGCCGTGGACGAGAAAGATACTAAAAATGAAGATTCCTTAACCTGATCTTTTTCAATCACTAAAGCAGATTAAGCGAGACCGTCGGAGGCGCGAAATGAACCTTTGGCCCGGGTTAAGCTTAGGCCTATTCGTACCCGTACTGAATGGGTGCATTCCAACTCCGCCTTCAACATGAAACTCCTCTCCAAACTTCTGGCCGTCGGCGCGCTCGCCCTCGCCGCCACCGCCCCCGCTCAGGCCGCCCTCTCGTGGACGGACATCGATTCCGGCTCGCCGCTGAAGTGGCTCTACCACTCCAGCAACAGTTCCACGAGCCAGTACAGCAGCACGTTCAACCTGCTGAACGACGGCTACAACCCGGCCACGATGCACATCACGTCCGCCAAGGCTTGGTTCGCCTTCGCCGACGACAACGACTCCGCCTTGGAGTACGTCGACATCACGCTCGACAATCTCCTGCTCATCAATGACGCCGAAGTCGATGGTTCGCACGCTGCCTACGACTGGCGCTCGGCCGGGCTGACCGGCCAGATGCTCTTCCAGCTGCAGGACGGCGTCATCTCCTACACCGTCAAGCTGCTCAATACCCACGGCGTCAACGACGTCTGGCTCAAGGTCGCCAAGCTCAAGGCCTACGGTGACTACAAGCAGGTTCCGGACGCCGGCGCCACCGTTGCCCTGATGGGCCTCGGCCTCCTCGGCCTCGCGGCCGCCCGCAAGCGTTTCCGCTGATCCTCAGCGGAAGGTCTCGATCGATGGAGAAGCCAGACCTTCGGGTCTGGCTTTTTTGTGTCCGCCTCACGTGGTGCCGTGCGGATCGGCGGCGTCGCGCAACCCGTCGCCGAGGAAGTTGAACGACAGCACCGTGAGCACGATGAACACGACGGGCATCAGGAGCCATGGATAACGCGTCACCGTCTGGACGTTGAGGCAGTCCTGTAGCATCACGCCCCAGCTCACCACGGGTTCACGCAGGCCCAGCCCGAGAAATGAAAGTGAGGTCTCGCCGAGAATCATCGCCGGCACACTGAGGGTCAGCACCACGATGATGTGACTCGTCACCCCCGGCAGAAGGTGCCGCAGTAGGATGCGGGCATGCGAGGCGCCCAGCATGCGCGCGGCCACGGCGTAGTCTTCCTCCCGCAGCGCCAGCACCCGGCCCCGCACCACCTGCGCGAGGGACGTCCAGTTGAGCAGGCTGAGGACCAGCGTGATGCCGAAGTAGACGGCCAGCGGCGACCAGTCCGGCGGCAGCACCGCGCCCACCGCCAACCAGAGCGGCAGTTGCGGGAAGGCCTGCACCGCCTCGACGATCCGCTGCACCACCAGATCCGTGGTGCCCCCCAGATAACCCGACGCCCCGCCGATCGCCACGCCGAGGACGAAGGTGGCGGCGATTGCCACCAGACCCACCGAAAGGGAAATCCTTGCCCCGTAGATCAGTCGGCTGAACAGGTCGCGGCCGAATCGATCGGCCCCGAGAAAATAAAACCGGGCACCGTCGGCCTCGCCGGTCTTCACCCCGAAGAAATGGCGGTCCCACGGCACTACGCCCCACAGCCGGTACGGTTCGCCTTTCACGCCAAAACCCAACCGGACGATCTGCCCGGGATCTTCCAGGTAACTTTTTCGGAACGTGATCGGATCCACGATGCGCGTCAGCGCCGGCACATGCCAGCCATGCTCCAACGAGTATCGCGGCAACTGCGGGGGGGCGTAGGCGTAGTCGAGATCACGCCAGCCGGCCGAATGCGGCGCGAAAAACTCCGCACCGGCCGCCAACACGTAGATCACCGCCAGGAGGTACAGCGACGCCACCGCCAGGCGGTGACGGGCAAACCGCGCCCACACGAGAGCCCACGGCGACAAGCTGGCGCCGCCGGCCGCCCCGGACTGCGGCGGTGTGGAACCGGGACTGCTCATGGCGAACGCCGTGCGCCAATCCGGACGGCTCGGACCGCGATGGGGTGCAGCGGAATCATCGACGCCCAGAAACAGACACGTCGCCCGCGATTGTCCAGCGTGGGCCGGGCCCACCGCGCCGGCTCCGATTGCAAGCGAAGCGCGAGTGCGGACGACACGAAGCCCGAGGGGATTTCCCGTTGAATCCCCGCGCCTCGTGCGTACCGTGCCCCCTCCCCACCCCGCGCCGCCTTCGGGCGGCAGAACCTGTCCTATCGAACTCCGCTCCGTCGCGCCCATGCCTTCCTTTGCCACCGGATTCCGTCCGTGCCTCATCCTCGCCACTGCCACACTCGGCCTTTCCCTGTCCGGGGCCGAACCGGTCAAGGCCACCGGCGAACTCGTCCTGCACAAATGGTCCGGCGACATCAACGTCCCCGACCCCGTCGCGTGCGCGGTCGATCCCCAGGGGCGCGTGTACGTAGCCGCCACCACCCGCCGCAAGGTGGGCGATCTCGATATCCGCGAGCATCGGATGTGGATTCCCGACGATGTCGCGCTCGACAGCGTCGAGGCGAAACGTGCCTTCTATCAGCGGGAACTGGCCCCGGGTAAACTCAAGCAGCCGCGCGGCGAACTGCGCGATCACAATGGCGACGGCTCGATCGACTGGCACGACCTGACCTTCCACACCGAGCGCATCTACCAGCTGCGCGACACGGACGGTGACGGCACCGCTGACCGGATGACGGTGTTCGCCGAGGGCTTCAACACCGAGGTCACCGGCATCGCCGCCGGCGTGATGTGGCACGACGGCTGGCTGTATGCGACCATCGCCCCCGACCTCTGGCGTCTCAAGGATACCGACGACGACGGCGTGGCCGACATCCGCGAGATCGTGGCCACCGGCTTCGGCCTTCACATCGCCTACGCCGGTCACGACATGCACGGTCTGAGTGTCGGTCCCGACGGCCGCATCTACTGGAGCATCGGCGACAAGGGGGCCAACGTGACCTCGCGCGAGGGCCGCAACTTCTACGTGCCCAACGAGGGCGCGGTGTTCCGCGTCGAGCCGGACGGCTCGAACTTCGAGGTCTATGCCCGCGGCCTGCGCAATCCACAGGAACCCGCCTTCGATGACTGGGGCAACCTGTTCACGGTCGACAACGACGCCGACATGCAGGGCGAACGCGAACGCTTCGTCTTCATCGCCGAGGGGAGCGACACAGGCTGGCGTTGCAACTACCAGTACATGAGCCTCGCCGCGCCGTGGATGCGCGAAGGCCTCTGGCAGCCGCATTTCCCCGGCCAGGCCGCCTACCTGTTGCCGTCGTTGCTCAGCTACTCCGACGGTCCGGCCGGCTTCCGTTACGACCCGGGCACCGGGCTCGGCACCGGCCAACGGCATCATTTCCTGCTCTCCGAATTTCCCTCCGGCAAACTGCGCGGCTTCCGCACCGAAACGAACGGTGCCACATTCAAGATGGTCGACGAGCGGACCATGAATACAGGCGTGATGGGTATCGGCATGAGCTGGCACCCGGACGGCTCGATCATGATGGTCGACTGGATTGGCGGCTACCCGCTCGATAACCTCGGCGCCATCTGGCAGGTCGACGCCGCCACCGGCCGCGAATCCGGGATTCGCCGCGGAACGCAGGCCCTGCTGCGCGCCGGCTTCGGTCAGACCGAAGACTCCGCCCTCTCCACGCTGCTCTCCCATCGCGACCAGCGCGTCCGCCTCGGGGCCCAGTTCGAACTGGCCAAACGCGGCCGCACGGAGGCCTTGCTCGCCGCTGCCCGCGGCCCCGGTCAGGACCGTCTCGGGTTGCTGGCCCGGGTTCACGGGATCTGGGGCTACGGCCAGCTTGTCCGGCACCAGAAGGCGCCCGCCGATGCCCTCGTGCCGTTCCTCGCCGACGCTGACGCGGAGATTCGCGCGCAGGCCGCCAAGGTGCTCGGCGATGCCCGCCACGCCGCCTCCGTGACGTCGGCCGTCCTCCCCCTGCTCAACGACGCTTCGCCCCGCGTGCGCATGTTCGCCGCCAAGGCGCTCGGCAAATGGGGGGTTCCCGCCGCGGTCGATCCGCTCTTTGCCTTCGCCGCCCGCGACGGCGCCGATCCGACGCTGCGCAACGCGGCCGTGGTCGGTCTCACGGGCAGCGCCACCGCCACCCAGCTTGCCGCCCGCACGTCCGATGCCTCCGTTGAGGCCCGCCTGATCAGCGTCGTGGCCCTGCGCCGCCAAGCCTCGCCGGCCGTCGCCGCGTTTCTCGCCGACGCGAACATTCACGTGGTCGAGGAAGCCGCGCGCGCCATCCACGACGACACGTCGATCCCCGCCGCCCTGCCCGCCCTCGCCGGACGGCTCGCCGCCCGGGAGACCAGCGAGGTGCTGCTGCGCCGCGCCATCAATGCCAACCTCCGCCTCGGCACGCCCGAAGCCGCAGCCCGACTCGCCGACTTCGCCCTCGACGTCGCCGCCCCCGTGGCCATGCGCAAAGAGGCCCTCGAGTCCCTGCTGGTCTGGAGCAATCCGCCCCGCCTCGACCGGGTCGACGGCTGGGCCCGCACCTATACCCCCGCTCCAATCCGCGAGGTGCTCGAGGCGCGGCTCGACCCGCTCCTCGCCCTCAAGGACAGCGACCTGAAGACCCTCGCGGTCAAAGTGATGGTCACCGAACAGCTGAACGCCTCCGCCGGCCAGATGGCCGCGATCCTCGCCGACGCCGCGGCCCCGGCCGACCTGCGCGCCCAGGCGCTGCGCCTCATGGGTGCCCGCCATCGCCAGGACCCCGCCTTTGCCCGCGCCCTCAATTCAGCGCTCGCCACCAACGCCGCCGACGAACTCTACCGCACCGGACTCGATTTCCTCGTGCCGGACGCCATTGACCGTCTCGTACGTGAAGCGCGCACCGCGCTCACTTCACGCGCGACCCCGACCCGGCAGCACGTGTTGGCGTTGCTCGGCAAGGCGGCTCACCCGGCCGCCGACGCAGTGCTGGCCGACCAAGCCAAGACCCTCGTCGCCGGAACGTATCCGGCGGAGTTGCAACTCGACCTGCTGGAGGCCCTGCGGGCGCGCGAGAGCGCCCACCGGCCGATCGCCGAGGCCCTCGCCCGCTACGGCACCACACCCGCAGCCGAAGCCCGGCAGGAACTGCTCGCCGGCGGCGATCCCGTGCGCGGACGCGACATCGGCATCAACCACCTCGGTGGCAACTGCCTCGCCTGCCACAAACTCGAATCCGCCGAGGGCAGCCAGGTCGGCCCCAGCCTGCGCAACATCGGCCGCGAACGCGATGCCGCCTCCCTGCTCCAATCCCTCATCAATCCGGGCGCCGTGGTGGCTCCCGGCTACGGTATTGTCTCCATCACGCTCCACGACGGCACCCTGCTCGGCGGAGCCCTGGCGCAGGAAACCCCCGAGGCGGTCACGCTCCGCCTCGTCGACGGCACCGAGCAACGCATCGAGCGCAGCCGGATCGCCAGCCTGACGCCGCCGATCTCGGTCATGCCACCGATGGAGGGCATTCTGCAGCCGCGCGAACTGCGCGATCTTGTCGCCTACTTGCAATCCTTGCGGACCCGGCGCTAGGGCGAAAAAAAATCGCTCAACTTCCCTTGCGAATTTTGAACATCCCGTCCGCTCCTGCGTCTTTCTCGACGTTAGTCACCTGTTCTTTTTGGTAGTTCATAGTTTGTAGTCAAATAAGTCGGCAAGGGCGTTGGAGTTACCACTCCAGCGCCCTTTCTGTTTTGGCCCCCTGCGCGCTCCGGACTTGCCCCCGGTCGTGCAACCCGACGCCCTTCCCCCATGCCCGACTTTCGTGTCTATTGCGTCCCGCCGGCCCACGGAGCCGCCGCGCTGACCCTCAGTCCCGAGGAGTCGCACCATCTCGTGACGGTCAATCGCGCGCGCACGGGCGATCCCGTGACAGCCTTCGACGGGGCCGGCACGGAATGGCAAACGCGCGTGTCGTCCGCGCACAAGCATCACGCCGTGCTCGCGATTGAATCGACCCGCCAGGCGCCGCCGCGTTCAGGTGACGTCACCCTCGCCCAGGCGCTGCCCAAGGGACCGGTGATGGACGTGATTGTGCGCAAGGCCACGGAGCTGGGCGCTGCGCGGATCATCCCCGTGGAAAGCGCCCGCACCCAGGTTCACCTCGACGCCGACCGTTCCGATCGCAAGGGCGCCCGCTGGCAGAGCGCCGCGCTCGAAGCCGCAAAACAGTGCGGGAACCCCTGGCTGCCGGCCATCGATCCGCCGACGAGTTTCCCTGCGGTCCTGACCGCCACCCACGAGGCCGAACTTCGGCTCGTGGCCAGCCTGCACCCCGGCGCGGGCTCGCTGCGTTCGGCGTTCGCGGCCGCGCGGGAGCGCCTTGGTCGGCCGCCGCGCCGGATCGTCTGGCTGATCGGACCCGAAGGCGATTTCACCCCCGACGAAATCCGTCTCGCCCTCGAGGCCGGCTTTGCGCCGATCACGCTCGGCCCGCTCGTACTGCGCTGCGACACCGCAGCCATCGCCGCGCTGAGCGTGGTGAACTACGAGTTGCAGCAGGGCTGAGGTCGGCGCAGTTGCCTCTGCCTCACCAGACGAGCAACCCGCCGGCGAAGGTCAGGCCGGCGCCGACGCTGCAGAAGACGATCTTGTCGCCGGGTTGGAAGATTCCCTCTTCCACGGCCCACCCGAGCGCCATCGAGACGCTCGCGCCCGAGGTGTTGCCGTACTTGGCAATCGTCACGACGAACTTTTCGTAAGGGATGCCGACCCGTTTGCCGACCGCACGCAGGATGCGCTCGTTGGCCTGGTGGGGCACGATCCACTGGATGTCCCCGGGCTTCAGGTTGTGCCGCGCAAGCGTCGCCTCGATCTGGTCGGAGAATCCGATCACCGCGCTCTTGAAGACCGCCGTGCCGTTCATCCGCAGATAGAAGTCGTCGCGGTCGTGGCCCTCCGGATGCGGCACCGGTTGGCGGGCACCGCCGCCGCGCCGTTCGATCGCGTCGAACTGGGTCGCATCACTCGACAACGCCATGCGGTGCAGGCGGTGACCGCCCGGCGCATTCGTCAGCACGGCCGCCCCGGCGCCGTCGCCGAAGAGGAACGCCGTCTCATGGTCCCGCGGATTGGTGATGCGCGAGAGCAGTTCGGCCGTGACGACGATCAGGTTCTTTGCCGTGCCGCCGAGGATGAAGGTGCGTCCGACCTCGAGGGCGTAGAGCCAGCCCGAGCAGGCCGCATTGAGATCGAAGGCCAGCGCCCGCGGAATGCCCAGGCGGCGCGCGAGCGCGCACGCCATCGAGGGGATCGGCTGGTCCGGAATCACCGTGGCCATGATGATGCCGTCAATCTGCTCGATCGTCATGCCGGCCTGGGTCAGGGCATGCTGCACCGCGATCGCCGCCAGATCGGTGGCCGAGGAATCCTCATCAGCGTAACGGCGTTCTTTGATGCCGGTCAGCTTGATCATCTCTTCCTCGGTGCGACCCGGGAACGCCTTCAGAATTTCGCTCGTCGGCCGGATGTTGCCGGGCACGGCGTAGCCGACGCCGGCAATGCAGACCGTGTCGTTCGCGGCCGCCGCCACCGGGCGCGGTGCCGCGGAGGGCGAGGCGGGCGTGGCCGTCCGCGCGGCGAGGTAGCGAGCCACGTCATCACCGGAGACCCGCCCTCCCGGGCCAGTCGCTTCGATGTCGGTGAGGGCAGCCGGGTCGAGGCCGGCCTCCTGCACCAGCTTCACCGCCCGCGGGGTCCAGACGAGGCCGGCCGGACGCGCGGTCGCAGCGGCAGGAGACGAAACCGGGGCGGGGGTCGGAGCCGGCGCGACGGGTCGCGGCGCCGCGGCGACCGTGGGCGCAGTCGCCTTGGCGGCCGGAGGGACGGCTCCCTTCGACGCCAGATGGCGCAGGGAATCATCCGCCGTTTCCATGCGAACAAACGGGGCGCCCGAGGGCACGATGTCGCCGGCACGGCAGACCACCTCGCGGATCACGCCGTCACAGGGCGACTCAAACTCGAAGACCGATTTGTCGCTCTCCAGTTCGGCAATCTTTTCGCCCTTCGAGACCCGGGCACCGGCCGAGGTCTTAATGTCGATGACCGTGAGCTCGCTCACGGTGGCGCCCATGGACGGGACAGGTACGTCGATCAGATAGGTGTCCATGAAAAGGAGATGTGAGGGCGGACTGTTGGGCGTGACCGGGTCGCGGTCAATGGCGCTCAACGGTTAGGCGCGAACGGCCTGCCAGACGGCCACACAGGTGTGCAGCAGGGCCGACAATTCTTTCAGCGGCACCATGTTGGGTCCGTCAGACAAGGCCTGGTCGGGATTCGGATGGGTTTCGATAAACAGGCCGTCGGCTCCGGCGGCGAGTGCCGCCTTGGCGAGCGGCGGGACAAACTCCCGCTGGCCGCTGCTCTTGCCGCCGCCGGCACCCGGCAGCTGCACGCTGTGGGTCGCATCAAAGACCGTCGGGAATCCGTTCGCCTTCATGATGGCGAAGGAGCGCATGTCGACCACGAGGTTCTGGTAACCGAAGGTCGTGCCGCGCTCGGTCTGCCAGACCTCGGCCGCCCCGCCCTGCTTCAACTTGCCGGTGACGTGCACCATCTCCTGGGGCGAGAGGAATTGGCCCTTCTTCACGTTCACCACGCGGCCGGTCGCCGCCGCCGCGAGCAGGAGATCGGTCTGGCGGCACAGGAAGGCCGGGATCTGCAACACATCGCACACCGCCGCGACCGGCGTCACTTGCGAGGTCTCGTGGATGTCGGTCAGGACCGGGAAACCGTACTCGCGCTTGATCAGGGCCAGCAGGCGCAGGCCTTCCTCCAGGCCGGTGCCGCGCGGCCCCGCGAGGGAGGTGCGGTTGGCTTTGTCGAAGGAGCCCTTGAAGATGATGCGGAGCTGCGGCAGCGCGCGCTGAATCGCGGTCAGTTCCGTGGCGACGGCACGGCACACGGCCTCGCTCTCGAGCGAGCACGGCCCGGCGATGAGCAACAGCTGATTCGGAACGTAGAGGGCCATCGCGATCAGGCCTTGCGCCCCTTGCGGGCCGGCTTCTTGACCGCGGAAGGCTTGCCCTTCGCGCGGCGCTGCTTGAGGGCGGCGGCGATGAAGGCGGCGAACAACGGATGCGCCTTGTTGGGCTTCGACTGGAATTCCGGGTGGAACTGGACGGCGAGGAACCACGGATGATCCTTCAGCTCGACGATCTCCACGAGGTTGCGGCGCGGGTTGATGCCGCTCACCACCAGCCCGGCGCGCTGCAGCGCGCCGACGTAGGCGTTGTTGACTTCAAACCGGTGGCGGTGGCGTTCGCGCACGCTTTCCACCCCGTAAGCTTTCGCGGCGAGCGTGCCCGGCGTCAGAGCGCACTCGTAGCTGCCGAGCCGCATGGTCGCACCCTTGTCGATGACCTTCTTCTGCTCCTCCATCATGTTGATGACGGGGTTGGTCGTATCCGGGGCGAATTCCGTGCTGTTCGCGTCCTTCAACTTGAGCACGTTGCGCGCGAACTCGATCACGGCGATCTGCAGGCCGAGGCAGAGGCCGTAGTACGGGATCTTCTTCTCCCGCGCGTACCGCGCCGCGGCGATCTTGCCCTCGGTGCCGCGATCGCCGAAGCCGCCCGGGACGAGGATGCCGTCGAGGCCTTTGAGCAGCGCGAGGCCGTTCTTCTTCTCGAGGTCCTCGGCGTCGATGCGCCGGATCGTGATCTTGCAGTTGTTCGCAATCCCGGCGTGCGTCACCGACTCGTAGACGGATTTGTACGCATCCTGAAGTTCGATGTACTTGCCGACCACACCGATGGTCACCTCGTGCGCCGGATTCTTCACGCGCCGCACGATCTCCTCCCAGAGGTTCTTCGCCGGCGGCGGATTCTTCAGGCCGAACAGTTCGACCACGAGGTCATCCATGCCTTCCTTCTGCAGCGCGAGCGGCAGTTCGTAGATCGACTCGACGTCCGAGCACTCGATCACGGCCTTCACCGGCACGTTGCAGAACATGGAAATCTTGTCGCGCAACGTGTGCTCGAGCGGGTGATCGCACCGGCAGACGAGGATGTGCGGCTGAATGCCGATCTCGCGCAGCTTCGCCACCGACTGCTGGGTGGGCTTGGTCTTGAGCTCACCGGCGGCCTGAAGGTAAGGCACGAGCGTGACGTGGATGAAGATCACATCCTTCGACCCCACTTCGAGGGCGAACTGACGCATCGCCTCGAGGAAGGGAAGGCCCTCGATGTCGCCCGTCGTGCCGCCGATCTCGGTAATGAGCACGTCGACATCCTTCGCCGCCTGGTAGATGCGCTCCTTGATCTCGTTGGTCACGTGCGGAATCACCTGCACGGTCTTGCCGAGGTAATCGCCCCGCCGCTCGCGCTGAATCACGCTCTCGTAGATCTGGCCCGAGCTCAGGCTGTTGAGGCGGGAGAGCTTACCGCTCGTGAACCGTTCGTAGTGGCCGAGGTCGAGGTCCGTCTCCGCGCCGTCCTCAAGCACGTACACCTCGCCGTGCTGGAAGGGACTCATCGTGCCCGGATCGACGTTGAGGTACGGGTCGAATTTCTGGATGCGCACGGTGAGGCCGCGCAGTTCGAGCAGCGCTCCCAGCGCCGCCGCCGTCAGGCCCTTGCCCAACGACGAAACCACCCCGCCCGTGACAAAAATATACTTCATCGGAGACGGGTATGATCGGCGGTCAATCCGAGACAAGAAAAAGCTCGGCGCGCCCGGCCAGCCCCTACCCCAGCCACCAGACCGCGATCCCCGCCAGCACGCACACAAGGCTGATCACGGCCGCCGCGTAGAGGGTCCACTTCAACACCTTGGCGAGGATCCATGTCGCCACGATCGCTCCGAGGGCCAGCACAAGGGCCACCAGCCACCGCGGGTAGGCGGCCACGGCCTCGTTGAGTTGCTCCCACTCGGACATGGCTCCAGCAAAGGGACCGCCGCGGCTTCGCCAAGCAATTCCCCGCTTGCCGCGCGCAACCGCCGGCCTCCAGCATCGCCCCACGTGCAAGCCAAACCTCAAGTCCTCGCGTGGCTGACCTGCGACGGTGTCCACATCGACCCCGCCACCGGCAAACACACCATCCTCGGCGTCTTCTCCAACATCCGCGGCCGCCAATTCCCTGTCACCCACCCGTTCATGGTGTGGTTCCTCACCCTTTCCGATGTGCCGCCGGGTTCGCATAAGATTCGCATTTCGATCGGCCTCGATCCCACCCAACTGCAGCCGCTCATCGACCGCACGTTCGAGTCCCAGGGCCCTTTGCAGCGCATCAACCTGATCAACGAAATCCGCAACCTGTCCTTCCCCAAGCCCGGTGACTACTCGCTGCTGATCGAGGTCGACGACGAGCCCTTGCTCGCGACCAACATCGCCGTGTCCAACTGAGTCCGTCGCCGCCGCCCATGTCCGCTTCTTCCTCTTCCGCTCCGCATTTCGATCTCGTTGGCGTCGGTTCGCCGATCATGGACCTCTCGGCCCAGGTGCCGGACGCCTTTCTCGCGCACGTGCCGGGCGACAAGGGCGGCATGGTCCTCGTCGACGGTACCCAGATGCAGGCGATCCTCGACAAACTCGACCAGCCTCCGGCGCACAGCACCGGCGGCTCGGCGGCCAACGTCACCTACAACGCCACCCGACTCGGCCTGCGCACGACCTTCCTCGGCAAGCTGGGCAACGACACCTTCGCCGAACGCTACCGCGAGCAGTTCATCGCCGTCGGGGTCGACGCCTCGCGCTTCAAGCGCGGCCAGCGGCCCAACGCCCGCTGCCTCGCCCTCATCACGCCCGATGCCCAGCGCACCATGCGCACCGACCTCGGTGCCGCCCTGACGCTCGCACCGGACGAGTTTTCCCCGGCGGATTTCGCCGGCTGCCGCCACGCCCACATCGAGGGTTACCTCGTCTTCAACCAGGCCCTCGCCGACGCCGCGCTCACCTCCGCCCGCTCGGCCGGCTGCACCGTCAGCCTCGACCTGTCGTCCTTCGAGGTCGTCTCCGCGTCGCGCGACTGGCTGTTCTCCCAATTCAAGCGCGGCATCGACATCGTCTTCGCCAACGAGGACGAGATCCGCGCCCTGTTCCCGGGATCAAAGGCCCCTTACGCCGACCTCGCCCGCGAACTCGCCCGCCATGGCGTCACGGCCGCGGTCAAGGTGGGCAAGGACGGCGCCTGGATCGCCCGCGAGGACGAAACCCATCGCATCGAACCGATCCACCTCACCGACGCCATCGACACCAACGGCGCCGGCGACGCCTGGGCCTCCGGATTCCTTTACGGCCTGCTCAACGGCTGGTCGATCGCCGAAGCCGGCCGCCTTGCTTCCCACATGGGCGCAGAAACCGTCCGTCACGTCGGCCCGATCATCCCGTCGCACCACTGGCCCGACACCCACGCCCGCGCCCCGCGGCCTCTCAAACGATAAGGACCGCCGAGCGCGGAAATCACAGATCCCAAACGGCCAAATCCCAAAGGCAGAGCACTCCTTGGGATTTAAGATTTAGGATTTAGGATTTTGGGGTCTGTGATTTGTGATTTGGGCTTTGTTCCCCCTCACACCGGCGGCGGATTGCGCTCGAAGCGTTGCTGGTGGAAGTACGGGTAGGCCTTCGGCGTCGCACTCGCCGCATCGAGCCGCGCGATCTGCGCCGGCGAGAGTGTCCATCCGGTCGCGCCGAGGTTCTGCCGGAGTTGCTCTTCGTTGCGTGCACCGATGATCACCGTCGACACGGTCGGCCGCGCCAACACCCACGCGAGCGCGACCTGCGGCACGGTCTTCCCCGTCTCGGCCGCGACCCCATCCAACGCATCGACCACGCGGTACAGGTACTCGTCGTCCACCGGCGGGCCGAGGTCGACGGAGACCTGCGCATTGAGCCGGCTGGTCTCGGGCTTCGGCTGACCGCGGCGCAGCTTGCCGGTCAGGCGGCCCCACCCCAGCGGGCTCCACACCACCGCCCCGACTTTCTGGTCGAGGCCCAGGGGCATGAGCTCCCACTCGTAACTGCGCCCGATCAGCGAGTAGTAGGCCTGGTGCGCCACGTAGCGCGCGTAACCGTACCGATCCGCAACCGCGAGTGACTTCATCAGGTGCCAGCCGGAGAAGTTGGACACGCCGAGGTAGCGGATCTTCCCCGCCTTCACGAGGCCATCGAGCGTCGACAGGGTTTCCTCCACCGGGGTCTGCGCATCGAACCCGTGCAGCTGAAACAGGTCGATCGTGTCGATGCCAAGACGGCGCAACGAGGCCTCGACCGAGCGGATGAGGTGATGACGCGACGACCCGACGTCGTTCGGGCCCTCGCCCGAACGGAAGGTCGCCTTGGTCGAAATCAGCACGCGATCCCGGCGCCCCTTGATCGCCGCGCCGAGGATCTCCTCGGCCTGACCGCCCGAATAGATGTCCGCGCTGTCGAACATCGACACACCGGCCTCCAGGCAGATGTCTACCATCCGCGTCGCCTCGGGCACGCCCAGCCCGCCCCACGAGGAAAAAAGCGGACCTTTGCCGCCGAACGTGCCTGTGCCCAAGGTCAGCACCGGCACCTTGAGTCCCGAACCGCCGAGGAATCTGGTGTCCATGGGAAATCACTTGGCGCGCCGGACGCTTTCCGCAACCCTTGGGGCGATTTTCCCATGTCCGCCGATCTCGACCATCTCGTCACCACGATCGCGCAGCGCGCCCGCGCCGCCTCCCTCGCGCTCGCCACGGTGCCGACGGAGCGGAAGAACGCCGCCTTGCTGCGGCTCGCCGACCTGCTCGAGGCCTCGACCGCTGTCCTGCTCACGGCCAATCAGCGGGATCTCGACGCCGCGGCCGCCCATGGCCTCTCCGCCGCGCAGATCGACCGGCTCACCCTGACGTCCGACCGGCTCGGCCATCTGGCGCGGTCCGTGCGCGAGGTCGCCGCCCTGCCCGATCCCGTCGGCGAGGTGCTGGAGGACTGGACTCGCCCCAACGGTCTGCACCTGCGGAAGCGGCGCGTGCCCATCGGGGTGATCGGCATCATCTACGAGGCGCGGCCCAACGTGACGATTGACTGCGCCATCCTCTGCCTCAAGTCGGGCAACGCCTCCATCCTGCGCGGCGGCAAGGAGATCTTCCACACCAACACCGCCTTTGCCGCCCTCATCACCCAGGCGCTGATCGACACCGGCCTGCCCGCCGAGGCCGTGCAACTCATCCCGACGACGGACCGGGCCGCCCTCAACACGCTGCTCAAGCTCGATACCTACGTGCATTGCCTCATCCCGCGCGGCGGCGAGGGCCTGATCCGGTTTGTGGCGGAGAACAGCACCATTCCGGTGATCAAGCATTACACCGGCGTCTGCTTCGTCTACCTGGACGCTGCGGCGGACGCCACCCTGGCCACGACGGTGACGGTCAACGCCAAGGCGCAGCGGACCGGCGTGTGCAACGCCGCCGAGCAGCTGCTCGTGCACCGCGCCGTGCTCGACACCGTGTTCATCGACGTCGCCCGGGGCCTGATCGCGAAGGGCGTGCAGCTGCGCTGCGACGCCCCCACCGCCGCCGCCCTCGCCCGCCACGGTCTCGCCGGCGTTCCCGCCGCGCCCGCCGATTTCACCGCCGAGTTTCTCGATCTCATCATGGCCGTGCGCGTGGTCGACTCGGTTGACGACGCCATCGCGATCATCAACCGCGACGGGTCGGGCCACACCGATGCGATCCTGACCCGCGACGAAGCCGCCGCGCGCCGCTTCCAAGCGGGCGTCGACAGCGCCGTCGTGGTGTGGAACGCGAGCACGCGCTTCAACGACGGCTTCGAGTTCGGCTTCGGCGCCGAGATCGGCATCAGCACCGACCGCCTCCACGCCCGCGGTCCCATGGGCCTGAAGGAGCTCTGCTCCTACAAGTACATCATCGACGGTACCGGCCAGATCCGCGGATAATCCTGTAACGACCGGAGAAATCCCAAACGCCAAAGCACGTGAGCGCGAAGCGCGCTATTTTTTGGGATTTGGCCCTTTGTGATTTGGGATTTCCGACCACGCCGGCCTCGCCGGCGTGGTCGACCGAAAGGTTTGCCATTGGCCCGAACCTTTTTACGTTCGGGGTGTCCAAGGAATTGCCATGAACTTCACGCGAGCCGTTCTCCTGATTCCGGCCGTGTTGCTCAGCGCGACACCCGGCCACGCTCAAACCACCCCGGCGGCGGAGAAATCCGTGAGTCCGGCGTCGGCTGCGTCCGGCGAAGCGGACGTCGCTCCGCCTGAGCCGCGGACCCGGCCGGTCTCGGCGGCCGTGGCCGCCAACCTCGCGCGGGCCATGCCGAAGTACAATCCACCGCCCCCGCCGCCTCCGCCCAAGACGGAAGAGGAACTCGCGGCCGAACAGCCGCGCAATCAGATCATCCGCCTGCCCAAGGTCGTGGTCGAGGGCCAGCGTCCACCCATTTTCACCGAGCGCCAGATCTACACCAAGGAAGGCCTCGAGGCCCTGGCCGTGTCCCGCTACCTGAGCGAACTCGATCGCGGGGTGCTGAACCGCTTCCGCCTGCCCCTCGTCGGCCAGACGTCCGAGGAGCGCGCCATGGCGATGTACGAAGAGGAAGAGCGCCTGCGTAACATCGAGAAGGCGAAGCAGTCCATCTACGTGCTCAAGCAGGTCGACCCTGAAGCCGCCCAGCAGTTGAAGAAGGAAACCGACGCGGCCTACATCCGGAAGTCGGAATTCATTCCGACCAGCGGCGTCCGGTAACGCACTGCCCGCGCGCGGTCACCGTTCCGCCACCAACCAGCGTAGCCCCGCCGCGCCGCCCGGCGCCTGCGCCAACACCTCCGCGAGCCACGGCAGCCACGGTGTGATCTCGCGGTCGATCTGCCATGGCGGATTGATCACGACGAGCCCGCAGCCGCGCATCTTCAACGCCGACTGCGGGCCGGCGATGGTCAGCTCCACCGTCCACGTGGGCGGCGGTTGCAAGGCCACCAGATCGGCAAGGAACGCGTCCGCTTTGGCGCGCTCGGTCAGCGGATACCAGACGGCAAACGTGCCTCCGGGCAGGCGGCGCAGGCCCTCGGCCAGCCCGTCGATGATCCGGGCATGCTCGCGCGGGTCCTCGAACGGAGGGTCGATCAGTACCAGCGCGCGTTTCTCCGGGGGAGGCAGGCTGGCGCGCAGGCCCGTGTAGCCATCCAAGGCCTGCACCGTCGCACGCCGTTCGAAATCGAGCTCCGCCCGCAGCGCCGCGTACTCCTCGGGGTGAAGTTCATACAGCGCCAGCCGGTCCTGCGGCCGGGCCAGCGCCTGCACCAGCCACGGCGAACCGGGATAATACCGCGGACCGGGTGCCGTGTCTCCGCGCACGCGCTCGCGGGCGTCGAACGCCTTCACCGCCTCCACATACGCGGCCAGGCCCGGCGGCAGATCGGCGCGGCCCCACAGGCGGGCGATGCCCTCCGGCCACTCCGGCTTGCGCGCGAGTGTATCGCCCCGCTCCGCCACCGCCAGGTCGTAGCGCCCGCGGCCGGCGTGCGTATCGAGGTACAGGAAACCCTTGTCCTTGCGCTGCAACCCGCGCACGAGCGGGACGAGCACCGCGTGCTTCAGCACGTCGGCAAAGTTACCCGCGTGGTACTGGTGTCGGTAGTTCACCCGGCCACCGGCACCTTCACCACCGCTTTGCGCACCAGCCCGGCCGTTCCCGCCGTCAACGAGGGCATGTGGGCGTCCGCGGGAAAAAACACCGCCACGTCGCCCGCCCGCAACGTGAGCACCGAGGCCGCAGCGAAGTCCTCGTAGAACAACAGGTCGCGACCGGGGGTGAGGTCCTCGTGCAGCCGCAGACGGTCCACCTCGGCGACTTCCATCCGCTCCTCGCCCGCCACGATGGCCTGCAGATCGATGTAGAGCCGGTGGGACTCAAACCGGCCCTCCGCGCGCGGTTTCGGTTGGTACGCCTGCTCCAGTACGAAGATCCCACCGCCGAGGTCGATGCGCTCCGTCTGCTCCGCGCCCACCGCGAGCAGGCGGGTATGCACCGCCGTGCCGGGCGTAAGCGCCTCAGCCAGATAAGCGAAGGCCGGTCCGAAGGACCGCGCCAGGGCCGCCTGCGCCCGAACCGTGGAAAAGGAGCCAAAGAGAGCCATGCGCGGACTTCAGTCCGGCCCTTCGCACGAGGCAATGCCGAACGCTTGCGCCCCGTGTCACGATGGCTTTTCCTTACGGGTCATGAACCTCCTCCGCTCGCTCCTCTTCCTCGCCGGCGCCGTCCTGTCGACCGCCCTGCTTTCCGCCAAAGATTTCGAAGGCTCCATCACCATGGAGATCAAGGACGGCAAAAAAGGCGTGCCGTTGACCTACACGATGAAGAAGGACCGGCTGCGCGTCGATGTCGCCGCCGAGGGGATGACCATGACCACGCTGATGGATCTCCAGAAGAAGGAGATGGTCATGCTCATGCCCAATGAGAAAATGTACATGGTCATGCCGATCCAAGAGGTCGCCGAGGCCGCCGCGAAAGCCAACGAAGGCACTCCGCTCGAGAAGACCAACGAGACCGAGCGCATCCTCGGGTACCTATGCACCAAGTACATCAGCACCGAGCGCGGCACCACGACCGAGATCTGGGCCGCCGAGGGCATCGGTGCCTTCATGGGCGCCAACGCGAACAATAATCCGATGAAGCCCGCCGCCCGCAACAAGTGGGAGCGCGAGCTGATGGAAAACGGTGCCTTCCCCCTGCGCGTCGTGACCAAGAATCGCAGCGGCAAGGAAACCATGCGCATGGAAGTGGTTGCCATCGACAAGAAGTCCGTTGCGGACAGCACCTTCGCCATCCCCGAGGGATTTCAGCGCTTCGACATGGGCGGCATGATGAAGGGTATGATGAAGGGCCTCATCCCGGGCGCCAAGTAACCCCATGAGCATGGAGATCGGCTGGTGGAAAAAGGATCCGGAGCGCGGCAAATATCAGGTCCGCGCCACGATCCACGGCGGCAACATCGAGTGGACGCGCAAGCAGGGTCACCACACCCCATGGGAGCCCCATGAACCCGTCACGGACGAGGACTGGGATCGCATGATCGCCGAAGCCGAGACCCGCGTTCCCCGCCGGCTGATCTCCCCCAAACAATTCGCGGCGATCAAGGCCCTCCGCGACCGCTAAACGCGCGGCCCGCGCGCAGACCGATCGGTCTTCTCGGACGGATCGGTCTTTCTCCTTCAACGCCGCAGCCGCTCCACCTCTGCCCAGACCAATCGGAAGGCAGGCGTAAACTCTGACGGCCGAGCTGTAATGGCCTCGCGAACGGCCGCAGGCGCAAACCACGCGCCGTGCTCGATCTCCGCCGGGTGCAGCGCAAACGGGCCTTCGCTGCGCTCTTCGTAGACCCACACGAATTCCCATCCGGTCTGCGCGCAGGCCGACAGCCGGAACCAGCGGCGCGGAGGCACCGCCACCTCCAGGCCGATCTCCTCCCGCAACTCGCGCACCGCCGCCTCGTCGTACGCCTCGCCGGCATCGAGGTGACCCGAGCACGAAGAGTCCCAACAGCCGGGCGAGCTGTCCTTGGCCTGCGACCGCTTCTGCAGGAAGACCTCGCCGGCGGCGTTGAACACCAGCACGTGCACCGCCCGGTGCCACAGTTTCCGCGCATGCACCTCGCCCCGCGTGGCCTGCCCGATCACCACGTCGGCCGCGTCCACGATGTCGAAGACCTCATCCTGCCGCTGCGCGTCGCCGCCCTTTACTTTCGGATTCATTCGTATGCAGTCGTGAGTCCAAAACCGTCCGAACTCCATGCCGAAAATTGACGTCAACAAGGTCGCCGAAATCCTGAAGCGCAACGAGGTCGAACCCGCCCTGCTGCGTCAAATCGTCGAGGAGATGAACCTGCTCGTCCAACCCGAGGTCGACGAGGAGAAGCCGCCGGCGGTGAAGAAGCAGTTCGCCTTCATCGTGTCCGATCCCAACGGCGACCTGCCCGAACACGACTTCGTCGGCTGGGTCGTGCAGTTGCCGGAGAACGAAAGCGTCGCCACCGCGCTCGAGCGCGTGCATCGCGCCACCCACGAGTTCAACACGACCAAGAAGGGACGCCTGATGCCCGCCAAGACCGTCGGCGAGGCCATGGAGCACGTCGCAGCCAAGCACTTCAAGGAAACCAACCTTTGGGTGAAGACCAAGACACCCGTGCTCATGATCAAGAGCGACAACAAGATCCCGACCGACGAGGCCAAGGGCAAGGACGCCCGCCGCGGCCGGCTCGAGTAAGGCTCGTCGCTGTCCCGGTCTGGGGTGGATGCGCGGGTCCCTCCGCGCATCGCTTGAGCCAAGGACCAACACCTCAGAGGGTGGCGCGCCGCAGCGGCACGAGCGTGACCGGACCCAACAGGCCGGACGGTTCGATCTTCCAGCCCGAGGCGTCGAAGCGGCGGTAGTTGATGTTCACGAAATTGATCTCGTGCATGATCTTCCAGTCGACCTTTCGGATATCCATGTCGCGGATACGGTTGGCCGCGAGGTTGGTCACCTCGATCTCCAGCACGTTGCGGCCGGGCCGGAGCTTCCCGTCGAGCAGGACGCGGAAGGGCAGGCTCCACGCCGTGGCCACCGGCTCGCCGTTGAGGCGGACGCGGGCGCTGTCGCGCACATCGCCGAGGTCGAGGCGCCACGCGTCGGCCGCGCCAGCCGGGGCGTCGAACTCGAGGCGGTAGCGGGCCGTTCCGCTGAAGCGTTTCGCCTCGTCGCCCCCAAGATCGGTCCACGACGCCAGCGTCGAAGTCGACAGCGCCGGGGGCAGCTCGGGTCCGCCTTTCTGGAAGGTAATGCTCCATTGTCCCTGTAACGCGATGCCATCGCCAGCCGGCTGGAGGTAGGCCCACGCCGGCGGCAGGGCCAGCGGATCGGCGGGGGTGGAGACGAGCAGAAGCGATTCGCCCGGCGCCAGCTGCAGGTACACCTGCGTCGTGCCGCCCGCGCCCGCCCGCTGGGCGGCGAGGCCGCGGCGGCCGGTGAGCGGATCGACCAGCGTCGCCCGCGCCACCGGGGCGCCGAGCGTCACCCAGCCCTCGACGGGCGTAGCGCCCAGATTGGCGATGAAGTAGTCGCGACCGTGCTCCGTCGCCCGGCGGATGTAGGCGAGGCCCAGGTCGGCAAACGCTTCGCGTGCCGCGCCGACGGCCTGGAGGGCGCCGGCCTCGTCGCCGAGCAGGACGCGACCGCGCCCCACCGCCGCCTGACGCCGGCCGTCACGTTCGACGAAAGTCAGCCGGTCGAGCAGGCGCCGGAACTCGGCCCGCCGCTCCTCGAGGCGGCCAAAGCCGGGCACGTCCTCGGGCAACGAGGAAAAGACAATCGTCGCCCCGCCGTCCGCCAGCGCGAGCAGATGATTCAGTGTATCCACCGGCATGCGACGCGTGGCCGGGACCACCAGCGTGCGGTAACGGTTGCCGGGCGTGACGAGCGCGCCCTGCTCGACCTTCGTGGCGAGGATCTGCGCATCGGAGATGTAGTCGAAGGCGAAGCCGCGCGCATCGAGGTCCTTCGCCAGCCTGCCCACGGGTTGGTCGAGCAGGAAGCCGACGGAGTGCACCGTCAGCATCTTCGCGAGACCGCGCGCCTGGGTGTCGTCCCAGAGATCGGCCGCCGGCCAGTACAGCAGCACGTCGTTGTCGGGCCGACCGCCTTGCAGCACGGTCTGCACGCGTTGCACGTACTGGTTCAGCGCGGCCAAGTCGTCCCACCACGGATTGTTGGGGTTGAACTGCGTCGAGGCGTAGAAGAGCCAGCCCGGCCACGGCACATCCGGTGGCGAGTAGACTGTGCCGTGGTAGAACACGTGGTTGATGCCGTCGAGCAGCACGCGGTCGAGTTCGGGTTTCACGTAGGCGAGCGACTCCTTCCAATGATCGCGCAGCCAGGTGGCCGTTTCGCTGGAGATGAGTTTACGGCCCATGACGTGGGCGGCGGACGACGCCATCCGGCTCACCAGCGGCTCCGGCAGATCCTGGTCGTGCCGCACCGCGTCCGGATCGCGCCGCAGGCCCGGAATCGGGAACGGCGTCGAGCCGAAGATCTCCGTCTCCGGAATGTCCACCGCCGCGTACAGATCGAGCAGGTTGGCCGGCGCGCCATGCGACTGGTTGCGCGTGAGAAAGCCGTGTTTGCCGGACCACGCCGTCCACGCCTTGAGGTAGTCGAGGTGCATCTGCGCAAGCGTCAGGCGATAGTCGCTCTTGATGCGTCCGAGGGTGTCGGGGTCAAGGGGTTTCTCGCCCATCAACTCGGCCGCGTAAGTCTGCACATCGTAGCCGTGCATCGCCTGGAACACCTCGGGCAGGCGGGGTGAGAAGCTCGCGTTGTAGTATTCAAAGGAGTCGTGGAACTGGCTGCGCAGCAGTCCGCGCGGGAACGTGGCAAAGGCCTCGTCGAAGCGCGCAAGGTAGCGGTTGAGCGCCTCCGGGGAAAACGGATCGAGGACAAGCCCCGCGCCTCCCGGTGCGGCGCGTTTCACCAACTGCCGCTCGGGCCGGCCGGCGAGGCGTCCATCCACGAGTACCGCGCGTGTGTTGCCATCCGCCTCGGCCACCCAAGGCCCGCCAAAGGGCCAGCCCGTGCCGGTCGCCATGTCGACGCCGAGCCCAAGGCGCTGGGCCTCACGCGCAGTGTGCTCGAGCATCTCCAGGTAGCGCGGCGAGAGGAATTCGAGATAACGTTCCTCGTAGCCGCGCGCGCCGTAGATCGGCGTGATCTCCACCCCGCCAATGCCGGCGGCGGCGAGTTTCTCCAACTGCGCGGTGAGCCCGGCGCGGTCGACGGCACTGCCCGGCCACCACCAGCGCGTCCACGGCTTGGTCGTGTCGACCACCGGTGTCGGTGCCGGCTGGGCGGTGAGTGACACGCCGGCGGCGAAGACGGCGCAGGAAAAAACCAACAGGGATTTCCTAATCATGCGGCAAGGGGGGTTGGGTAGGGCCGCGGGGCTGGGCCCACAGCGGAGACGCGAGCGGAAACGATGCGCCACGGCCGCACTCCCGGCAACATCGGGCGGACGTTCCCACGACGGAAATCGTTCGGACAGTACGGATTAAAATGACGCGATTTTGCGTTAAGCCTCGCCCGTTTCGTCAAATTCCGCACATTGAAACACAAGCGATGCGCAGCCCCGTTACCCCCGGTCTGGCATAGTCACGCGCGCATCGTACGGCCACCGAACCCTGAACCACCCTCGCCCCACCCGCCATGAGCACCCGCCCTCGCTTGACCAAGAGAGTGTTGATCAACGGAGCCGTCGTCCTGTGGGGCGTGCTCCTCGCCGCCTGTCTGACCGTCGAACGCGCGATGTTCGCCCCGCCGATGCAAGTGGCCGGAGCGGAGTTCGTCGGCTCCGGCGAATGCGCCGAATGCCACGCTGAGATCTCCTCGTCGTTCCACGACGCCACCCACGCCAAACTCTTCGCCGAAGGTACCCACGGCAAGGAGATGAGCTGCGAGGCCTGCCACGGTCCCGCCAGCAAGCACATCGAGAGCGGCGGCGTAGCCGGCACGATCGTCAATCCCGACCGTTCGCCCGAGACCTGCTTCCAGTGCCACCTCGACAAGCGCGCCGAGTTCAGCCTGCCGCACAGCCACCCGGTCATGAACGGCCAGGTGACCTGCACCGACTGCCACGAGCCCCACAAGGGCGACGCCATCATGGGCGGCGGCACCCACCTCGCCGCGGCCAACGAGACCTGCCTCCAGTGCCACAACGCCCAGCGCGGCCCCTACGTCTTCGAACACGAGGCCTCCCGAGAGGGCTGCGTCACCTGCCACCAGCCGCACGGCACGATCAACGAGAAGATGCTGAAGTCGCGCAACCAGTCCCTCTGCCTCCAGTGCCACTATCAGGAGCAGACCGCCTCCGGCCAGCTGCTGATCGGCGGCCGCGACCACCGCTCCTTCGTCTCCCGCGGCACCTGCTGGACCGCCGGCTGCCACGAGGCCGTCCACGGCTCGCACGTCAACTCGTCCCTCCGCTTCTGACCGCTCAACCTCAACCCAACCCCAGGCGATGAATCCGCTCCGCTTCTGCGTCCTCTCCGCAGCCCTCGCCGCCAGCACATGGACCCCGGCCTTCGCCGCGTCCGTCGAAGGCGTGATCTCCTCCGGCTTCGGCGGCAGCCTGCAGTCAGGCAACCGTGCGAATTACCAGTCTGACGCCCAGCGGCGCAAGGCAGGCTATGGCGGCATTGAGGAACTGCGCCTGACCTCCGAGCTGAAGAACGGCGCCCTGCTCACCTTCGACGGCCGGCTCATCGCCGGCGAGGGTGACTACCGCTTCGACGTGCGCCTCAAGAAGGAAGAGGTCGGTCACGTGGCCTTCGGCTACCGGCGCTTCCGCGTCTGGCAGGACGGCGCCGGCGGCTACTTCCCCGCCCCCAACGCGCTCGTCCGTCTCTACGACGAGGATTTCCATGTCGATCGCAGCCTGCTGTGGTTCGAAGCCGCCAGCTACCGTCCGGGCAAGCTGTCGGTCAAGCTGCGCTACGAACACCACGAGCGCTCCGGCGAGAAGGGCTCCACCGTTCAGGGCGACGTCACCCTGCCCGTCTTCAGCACCCGCTCCTATGCCCCGACCTTCCTCGGGCTCGATGAGAAGCGCGATGTCGTGACCCTCGACGTGGGCAAGGCGGCCGAGACCTTCACCTGGGGCGCCGGCGGTCGCTATGACCGCATCGAGCTGGGCAACACCCGCAACAGCCGCCGCCAGCCGGGCCTCGCCGCCGATCGCATCGTCACCACCCGCGACGACACCACGACCGACCTGTTCAGCGTCCACGCCTACGCGGAAAAGAAGTTCAGCGAAAAGACCACCTTCTCCACCGGCGGCATCATCACCACGCTCGACAGTGTGCTCGATGGCAGCCGCATCTACGGCCAGTCCTACGACCCCGTCTACGATCCCGCCTACCTGCGCCGTCAGCAGCGCGACGAGGGTTACGCCACCCTCGGCGGTGACGCCGAGATGAAGCAGTACGTCTTCAATGCCAACCTCGTCCACCGTCCGTCCAAGAAATGGATGCTGCGCCCCTCTCTGCGCGTCGAGGCTGTCCGCACCGAATCCATGGCGCACTTCCTCGAGACCATCGTCCAGAGCAACGGCTCCATGCTCGAGGAGGACGTCGAGACCGACAGCGACAAGAAATGGGTCGAGGTCACCGAGTCGATCGAGGCCCGCTACACGGGCATCGAGAACATGACCCACAGCTTCAAGGCCGAGTGGCTGCAGGCCGACGGCGAACTCGAGGAGGAACGCATGCTCGAGCACACCGGCGCCATCACCCTCGACCGTGACACCGAGATGACGCGCCGCACCCAGAAGTACTCCTATACCGCGAACTGGTACGCCCGCCCCGGCCTGACCTTCGCAGCCCAGTACTACTACAAGGTGCGGGTCAACGACCACGACGCCGTGCGCGACAGCACCGTCTCGACCAGCGACCGCTACCCGGCCTACATCACCGACCAGGACTTCGAGACCAACGATTTCAACGTGCGCGTCTCCTGGCGCCCCACCAGCCGGGTCAGCTCGGTCACCCGCTACGACTACCAGCGTTCGACCATCCTTAGCCAGGAGGCCGGCCTCGGCCCGGTCGAGAGCTCGAAGTACACGTCCCACATCCTCAGCCAGAGCCTGACCCTCACGCCGCACCCGCGGTTGTACATCACCGCCAGCGGCAATCTCACCTACGACCAGGTCGGCACCCCCGCCGTCGACACCGCCATCGTGAAGAACGGCGACAACAACTACGTCTCCGCCAGCCTCGGCTCCGGCTGGGCCGCCTCGGAGAAGGACGACCTCTACCTCGACTACTCGCACTTCCGCGCCGACAACTTCATCGACAACTCCGCTGTCACGATGCCCTACGGCACCAACGAGACCCAGGACGTCGCCAGCCTGACCTGGACGCACCGGCGCAACGAAAACCTTGTCTACACCGTCCGGTATTCCTATTACGACTACGTGGATCGGGCCGCCGGCGGCACGCGCGACTACGACGCGCATCAGCTGTACGGCAAGGTCCAGTACCGGTTCTAAGTCCTCAATCCCTCCCATCATGAAGCTCTCCTCCTCCCGCCTCTACCTGCTCCTGCCCTTGCTCGTCGCCGTCCCGGCCACCGTCGTGCTCGCCGCCGACGCGAAGACCAACTGGACGAAGATGTGCGCCCGCTGCCACTCGCCGGACGGCTCCGGCAAAGCGCCCGCCGGCAAGAAACTCGGCGTTAAGGACTACACCACCGCGGAGGGCCAGAAGTTCACCGATGAGGAGGGACTCAAGGCCATTCTCGAGGGCACCAAGAACGAAGCCGGCAAGGAAACGATGCCGGCTTACAAGGATAAGATGAGCGAAGAGGACGCCAAGGCGCTCGTGGCCTACGTTCGTTCGCTCAAGAAATAAGGTCCAGCCGAGCCCAACGCCATGTCCGACACGCCCGCCGAAAATCCCTCCAGCCGCCCGGGCGCACCGTCTTCGATCTGGCGCAACTGGCTCACCCTCGCCGGCGCTGTCCTCACAGGCAGCGCCGTGTTTGCTTTTATCTTCCTGTTCCTGATGGACCAGTTCGGGGGGCACAGCAACGCGTACGTCGGCGTGCTGTGCTACATGGTGGCTCCGGGCTTCGGCTTCGCCGGCCTCATGCTCATGCTGCTCGGCGGCTGGTGGCAGCGTCGCGCCCGCCGGCGCCGGCCCGATGCCCCCGCCCCGCGCCTCGCGATCGACCTCTCCCGACCGCGCGACCGCAAGCTCGCGGTCTGGTTCGGAGTCGGCACGATGACCTTCCTGCTACTCACCTCGCTCGGCAGCTACCAGACGTACCACTTCACCGAGTCGAACCAGTTCTGCGGCATGGTCTGCCATGACATCATGGCGCCCGAGTTCATCGCCCACCAGAAGGGCAACCACGCCCGCGTCGCCTGCGTCGAATGCCACATCGGCGAGGGCGCCACGTGGTTCGTGAAGGCCAAGGTCAACGGCGCCCACCAGGTCTACGCTGCGCTGCGCGACAGCTACAGCCGCCCGATCCCGACGCCCATTTCCAATCTCCGCCCGGCGCGAGACACCTGCGAACAGTGCCACTGGCCGGAGAAGTTCGTCGGCAACATCGACCGCACCTACCAGCGCTACCTCGCCGACGAGGAATCGACTCCGTTCGCCGTCCGCCTCCTGCTCCACGTCGGCGGCGGCTCGGAGCCCCACGGTCCGGTCGGCGGCATCCACTGGCACACCAGCCCTGACCACACGGTCGAGTACTACGCCACCGATCCGCAGCGGCTCACCATCCCGTGGGTGCGCGTCACCAACGCCAAAGGCGAGGTCACCGTTTTCCGCAAGGAGGACTTCACCGAGGAACCGCCGTCCCACGCCATTCGCCGCATGGACTGCCTCGATTGCCACAACCGGCCCGCCCACAACTTCATGGCGCCCAACGACGCCGTCGACGAGGCCCTGACCTACGAGCGGCTCGACCGCTCCCTGCCGTCGATCAAACGCACCGCCGTCGATCTGCTCACCGCCGAGTACACCTCGCACGAGGAGGCCGCCACCGCCATCGCTGCCGGACTCAAGGAGGCCTACGCGGACCGCGCCGGCCCGGCCGTGGACGCCGCCGTCGCGACCGTGACGGAGATCTACCAGACCAATTTCTTCCCGCAGATGAAGGCCAACTGGAGCGCCTACCCGGTGCACCAGGGTCACAAGGATTCGCCGGGCTGCTTCCGCTGCCACGATGGCAGTCACAAGGCGGTCGACAACCCGCAGCGCACGATCGCCGCCAGCGATTGCAAGGCCTGCCACACCATCACCGCCCAGGGCACCGGCGCCGAACTCGCCGAGTTCTCCCTCACCGGCCTGCCCTTCAAGCACCCCGACGGCGAACCGCCCGAGGGCCTGCTCTGCAGCGACTGCCACAACGGCAAGATGCAGTAGGCTGGTACCGCAAGACTGCCCACCCCGTGACCCAGGCATTCCTGCCTGTGGGATCGGCGGGCATGACAAGCCTTCCAACCGCACAGGCCGGAATGCCTGGGTCACCCTGGATTCGCGCACTGTCCGCGGAGCGTTCCGTTTGCGCCCGGCGGGCGCGCAGCGCCACACTGTGGCCCAACCCCGCCCGCCCATGACCCTTCGTTCCCTTTGCTGCAGCGCGCTCGTACTCGTCGCCGCGTCCGTCGCCTCCGTGGCCGATGCCGCCACACCCCGCCGGATGAATGTCCTCTTCCTCATCTCCGACGATCTGCGCACCGACCTCGGCGCCTACGGCCACGCGCTCGCCCAGACGCCCCACCTCGACCAGCTCGCGCGTCAGGGCGTGCAATTCGAGCGCGCCTATTGCCAGTATCCGCTCTGCAATCCGTCGCGCACCTCCCTCCTCACCGGCCGATACCCGGCCACGAGCCAGATCTACGGCAACCGCGACTGGTTCGGCGGCTGGTACCCCGATTGGGTGAGCCTGCCCAAGTATTTTCGGGAGAACGGCTACACCACGCTCCGCACCGGCAAGGTGTTCCACGGCATCATCGATGACGCCGCGGCGTGGACCGAGGGCGGAGTGCCGCATCGCTTCGGCGACCAGAAGCGCCCGGACCGTTTCGTGGCCGACACGCCCATCACCCGTGAGGAGGAAGCCGCGCGCGTCGGGCGCATGGTCGACAGCGACCGCGCCCGGCCCGAGTCCGACCGCTGGGAAGCCGTCGAGGGCGAGGCCGTAGCCACGATGGGGGACACGCGCGTCGCCGACCAGGCGATCGCCTTCCTGCGCCGTTACCGCAACCAGGGCCCGGACGACGCTCCGTTCTTCCTCGCCGCCGGCTTCTCCAAACCACACAGCCCGCTGGTAGCGCCGAAGCGCTTCTTCGATCTCTACGACCGCACCACCCTTCCCCTGCCGCCCGATTTCGCCGAATTGCCCACCGTTCCAGCCGGCTTTCCGCGCGGCTCCCTCCGGCCCAACAACGCTGATCTCTTCGTCGCCCGCCGCGCCTCGCCCGAGGACGCCCGCGCCATGATCCATGCCTACCTCGCCTGCGTGTCGTACATGGATTGGAACGTCGGCCGCGTCCTCGCCGAACTCGACGCCCTCGGCCTGCGTGACTCGACCATCGTCGTATTCTGGAGCGACCACGGCTACCAGCTCGGCGAGAAGGGCAAGTGGTCCAAGGCCGGTTCGCTCTGGGAACAAGGTACGCGGGTGCCGTTCATCGTCCACGACCCGCGCGCCCGCGGCAACGGCACCCGTTCGCCCCGCGTGGTCGAACTGGTCGACCTTTATCCTACCGTGGCCGACCTCGCCGGTCTCGCCGTGCCGTCCGGCCTCGACGGCCGCAGCCTCAAACCGCTGCTCGACGAGCCCACCGCACCCTGGCCCCACGTCGCGTACACGGTCTGGAACGAACGCGGACGCGGCATCACCGGTGTCGTGGTACGCAACGAACGCTGGCGCTATGCGGAATTCTTCGGACCGGGCGCCGGCGCCTTCCTCACCGACCCGATCGCCGATCCGCACGAGGTGGTCAATCTTGTCGACGACCCGCGCCACCAGGCCGTGGTGCGCGAACTCTCCGCCCTCGCCCGCACCCACGTCGCCGGCAAGACCGAACCCACGCCGTCCCCGGTGTGGTGACGGGGCGAGGGGCAGTTGTCCCCTTGCTCCGGCGGGCCTTCGTCACTCTGCTGCCCAAGTAGCCTGGGGCGGTTGCGGAAAAATGAACCTGCCGCCCTTTTGGCGGTCTTCCTTGCTCCGTCCATGCCTCGCCGCCTCCCCGCCCTACCGTCCGCCGCCCTCGCCCTGCTGGTCTGCCTGCCCGGTTCCGCCCGGGCCCAGCTCGCGTTTCCCGGGTCGGACGAGCTCTACGAGGCCGGCCGGGCGCTCTTCGAGGAGTATGCGCCGGACGAGATCAAGGCCCAGTTCGCCTACCCGTCCAAGGAACAGTGGGACGCGTTCCTGCAGCGGCTGCAGTCCGCCCTGCAGGGCAACGACCTCGGCGAACTCGCCGCGATCGAACGCGAAACCCGCGCCGCCCTCGCCGCCTTTCGGGTGATCCCGGGTTACGAAGACTACGTCACCTGGCTGGAAGAGCGCCTCGACTACATCGAGGCCGCCGGCGAAACCGCGCGCACTCCCGTCCCGCCGCCGGTCGAGCCCCCGCCCGAAACCGTCCCTGCCCCGCCGGCAACCGACCCCACGACGACCCCGCCGGTGCCAAGCCCGCCTCCTGCGCCTCCTGTTCCTGAGCGCGCTCCCACTCTCACCAGCGACGTTTCGATCCCCCACTACGAGCTCTGGCTCGGACGCATGCAGTCGCGTCCGGTGCCCAAGGCGGCCGCCGAACACCTGCCGGTCCTCGAGGAAATCTTTGTGAACGCCGGCCTGCCCAAGGAACTCGTCTGGCTCGCCGAAACCGAATCCACCTTCAACCCCGAGGCGCGTTCACCGGTCGGCGCCCTCGGCCTGTTCCAACTCATGCCCGGCACGGCCCGCGACCTCGGCTTGAGCACCGCCCTCCCGGACGAGCGCGCCGATCCGGCGAAGAACGCCCAGGCCGCAGCGCGCTACCTGCGCAACCTGCACCGCCGCTTCGGCGACTGGCCGCTCGCGCTCGCCGCTTACAACGCCGGCCCGGGCCGCGTGGGCCGCACCTTGACCGAACACAAGGCCAAGACCTTTGCGGAGATCGCCGCCGCCCTGCCCGCGGAAACCCGCATGTACGTGCCCAAGGTGCTCGCCACCGTCGTCGTCCGCACCGGCGTCACCGCCGACCGCCTGCCCCCACCCTCCAGCTGACCGCTGGACGCAGCCCTTCGCGCGGACAAGCCGTTCCCCGGCCGATCGGTTGACGTTTCCTGGCGCTGCGCCATACGTGCGCGCATGCCGTTGCTGACCATCGTGCCGCCGATGCCGGGTGCCGAACGCCGCTTCAAACCGTTCGTGGATTTCGTGCATGCCGCGGGCTGGGAGACGGAGTTTGTCCGTCTCGACTGGGCAGGCGACCAGCCGAACTTCGGCTCGACGGCGCTCTTCCCCCAGGTCGCTGCGCAAACAGAAGGAAAGGTCGTGATGGGTTTTTCCCTCGGCGCGCTCTACGCGCATCTCGGCGCACTGCGCGCCCGGCACCTGATCCTCGGGTCGATCTCGCCCTTCTTCCTCGAGGACGACGACGAGCCCCGGCGCTGGATGATCTCGTACCGCGCCGGCAACGCCGACACCCCGGCGGACGTGATGGTGGGCGGCAAGGAAGACGAGCAGATGCATCGCCGCGCCACCGCCGTGCGCGACTTCTACCGCCACCACACCTACACGGTCGTCCCCGGCGCCGACCACGAACTCTGGCATCCCCACTACCTGAAGGTGATCAAGACGGCCCTCGATCGCCTCCGGACCCCGTGATCGTGGTCAGTCCGCTATACCCCTGAGGCGTAGCTAGTGGCCAGAAGGCCCTTCAAGGAGCCTGGTCAACCATCGTGCTATGGCCACGAACGACCGCTCGCCTCCCGGCGCCTACCAATTGACCACTTTCGCAACCATCGGTTCGTAGCGCCCGCCGTCCTGTTCGTTGCCGTGGCGCGGGTTCAGCCGCTGGGGATCCCAAGCGACGACCTGACGGGCCCCCTCCAAGGCCGGTTTAAGTTCGGTGTAAGGAAGGTCCTGCATGTCGCTTCCGCGACGGAGCACAAGATCGGCGGCGAGGGCGGCTGATTGCGCAAGGACCATAAAGACAGGTTCCATGCGAATCGATCCAAACGCGATGTGGCTCGCCGAGAGGGCAACGGGCACGAGCAGATTCGCGCACTCGCCGCGCTTGGGGACGATTGCGCCGTAGCCAACGCCGTAGGGTTTAGGCAGCTTGATCTGTACGTCTCCTTCGTTCCAGACGCGTCCGTTCTCCACATAACGCCGGCAATTGTGGGAATCCATCTGGTAGGCGCCGAGCCCGACGATGCCGTCGGCGATGGTGCGACTCATGCAGTGATGCTCAGTCATCACGTCGAGTCCGACCATCCGTCGCCCCTCGCGGACATAGAGCTGGTGCGGCCAACCGTCGGAAGACATGAACTCATCGGCGGCGAGGCCCCACTCGGCGTAGAGGGTCCGCACCTTCGCCGGGACCTTCGGATCGTTCTGGTAGAACCAATGCAAGCCCATGACCCAGCGCACATGCGCGGCAAAGAGGCGGTCACGTTCCTCGTGCGAGGCGGTGGGCCAGTTCCAGTTGGCCCCGATGAAGTCGGTCGAGACCGGGCCGTGGTTGTTGCGGTCGATCTTGCGTCCGCGGATCGGGTCGAACTTGCCAAAGACCTCGCGCCAGCCGGAGGCGAGCGCGCGCGCGAGCAGTTCGTAGTCGAGCGGGTCGTAGCCTTCGGGCTTCACGAAGGGCCGGCGGATCGCGGGATCGCGCGTCATGCACAGCCGGAAGTTGTAGGCCTGCACGCGGTGGTCGGCCGAGCCCGGTTCGTAGCGGCTGTCGGGATCGATGCCGGGGAGCAGGCCGCTCGAAGGCTTACCCGGCTCGATGTAAGGATCGACCGGATACGGGAAGTTGTGCGAGGGGTGGCGTTGCTGTCCGTTGTAGATTTCCCCGTAGGTGGCGTTGGCCTCACGACCGATCGTGAAAGAGACGCCAGCCGCGGCCATGAGGTCGCCCTCGTAGCTGCAGTCGATGAAGGCGCGGGCGCGCACGCGCAGCCCGCTGGTCGTGCGCAGTTCGGTCAGCCGGCCGGCCGCCGAGGTGGCGTCGGCGAGGTAGTGTCCGTGCAACGGCTCGACGCCCGCCTCGCGGAGGAAGCCGGCGAGGACTTTGGTCGCGGCGGAGGGCTCGAAGCAGTACTCGGTTTCGCAGCCGTAGTGGGCGCCGAGACGACGGTAGAATTCGAGGGCGAGGCCGCCGACGGCCTCCTTGTTGCCGAAATCGGTCCAGCCCAGACCGCCCGTGGTCAGCCCGCCGATTTCCACGCCGGGATTGAGCAGGATCACCGACCGGCCGCAGCGCCTGGCCTGTACGGCGGCCATGACGCCGGCGGCGTTGGCGCCGTAGACGCAAAGATCGGCCTCGAGCGCGGGGGCGTCGGCAGGCAGTTGGGGAGCGGGGGCGTAGTAGCGTGGCAAGGGCATGGAGGCGAAGGAGGAAGGATGAATTATGAAGGAAGAAGGATGAGGGATGAAGGGGCGGCGGGAAGAGGGGCGGCTGAGACAGCCGCCGCTACAATTGATCTTGGGTTTTGGATGTTCGCGGCGGCGGTGCGCCGGCGCGTAGGGAGAACTGACGCGGGGCGGTGGCGGCTTCCTGGAGGGTTTGGGATTCGGAGACGGCGGCGAGGCGGCGGAGTTCGACCTCGGGATCGTCGTGAAAGACGGCGCCCAGGACGGTGTCGAGCTGGGCGGAGTTGCCGAGGATGCTGGTGATTCCACGGCGGAGCTCGGCGCGGTTGGCGGTGGCGTACGGTTCCTCGACCGCCGCGATGAAGGCGTCGACGGTGGCGCCGGGACGCACCAGGTGGTGCAGGTTTTGCATGAACACGCGCTGCGGATTCGTGCCCTGCCAGGGAATGATCCCGGCGGGGTAACCGTCGATCATGGGCTGGAAGGGTACGACTTCCGCGGGCACGGGCACGTCGCGCACGCTGGTCGGCCAGAGCGAGCGCTCCGAGAAGAGGCGCGCGCCCTCCCAACTGGTGAGGAAGCGGAGAAAGTCGATCGCCAGCTCCCGATTGCCGCCGCGCCAGACCTGGTAGAGCGCGGAGGACACGTCCTCGAGTTCCGCCGCGGGACCGAAGCTGTGGGTGGCGTCCGCCGGGATCGGCAGGGCGGCCACGCCGACCGGAAAGGACACGGCCCGGCGGATGCTGGCCGCGTCGAAGCTGCTCGCGACGATCATGACGGCGTCGCCCGCACTGAAGCTCAGGAGGGCGTCGGCGTCGCGCAGTTGCATGAACCCCGGTTGCAGGTAGGGGCCCAGTTCGCGCAGGCGATCGAGCGCGGTGCGGGCGGCGGGGCTGCCGAACCTCCAGTCGCCGCGCACGTAGCCGGCCTGCCAGTCCATCGCCGGACAATAGTGGCGGTGGGTGCGTTCGACTTCCATGGCGAGACGCTGCGTCTGCGTGGAGAAGATCTGGCTTAGCAGCAGGTTCGCGTTGTTCTGGGCTGCGGCAATCGGGACGACGCCCGGGCGCACCGCGGGCCCGCGTTCCGCGATGCGGGCGCAAAGCGCGAGGAAGCCGGCGTAGTCCTCCGGAATCTCGCGAACCCCGGCGATGCGTTCCAGGAGGTCCGCGTTGTACATCAGGCGCACGGAATACGGCGCGAGGGTGATGCCGTAGTTCTCCAGGAGGTTGAAGCGGAAAGAGGGAGGGCCGGCCAGGCCGTCGAGGAAGGTGTCCCGCCAGCGGCGGCCCGCGAGCGGGGTGCCCTCGTTGTAGGGATTCGGTTGGTCCAGGTACGGGCCGAGCGGCAGGTAGTAGCGGGGAAACTCGTGCTCCGGCACGTTGCCGAAGGTGGCGATGTCCGGCATGCTCTCGCCGGTGAGGCGGGTGCGCAGCCAGGCGACGTAGTGGCTGGCGGGAACGGCGATCTGCTCGATGGTGACGCCCGGGTGGCGTTCCTCGTAGGCGGCAGCGACGGCGGCGAGGGCCTCGCGCACGCCCGTCTCGAGGTGGGTGTGGGCGATGCGCAGGACCTGGCCGCCGCGGTCCAGTCGCTGGCGCTCGGCGAGACGATGACCGGCGTAGCCGAGGGCCGCGGCGGAGAGTGTAATCAAGAAAAGGATACGCAGGCGGCTCATGGCGCGGCGTCGAGGGCGTCGCGGCGTTCGCGCGCAAGGCGCGCGCGGGCATCGCGGGGGAGGACCTGCAGGAACTCGTCGTAGAGCCGCCGGGCGAGCGTGCGGTCGCCCAGCTCCGCGGCGACCTCGGCGGCGCGGAAGACGACGTTGGCCCGGTTGATGGGGCTGCTGAAGCCGGCCTCGAGGCTGGCGAGCAGGTGGCGCTGGGCGAGGGGGAGAGGGAGGTCGAAGAAGAGGGCGGACTGGGCCATCACCTGATGGAAGTCGCGCCGGGCCGGCCAGTGGGTCAGCGCGGTCCCGCGCGCCTCCAGGGCGGCGAAACGCGCGAGACGCTCGTCGGCGGAAAGCGAGGTGTCGTAGAGCTCGATCTCGGCGACCTTGGCGAGGGCGAGTTGGGCAAAGACGTGGTCCGGGTGGTCCGCGATGAGTGCGAGGAAGGCCGCGCGTGCCGCGGCCGGATCCGGCGTGTAGGCATGAATCTGGGCGATGCGGGCGAGGAAATAGCGCGAACGGATGCCCTCCTCCGTGCCGGCATGGACGCGGGCGACGGCCTCGAAGTCGCGCCGCGCGGCCTCGAGCGAGGCCGGCGTGCGCGGCTGGGCGTTGAGCCGCGCGAGGGCGAGTCCGAAGGCGGTGCGCGCGGAGGTGTCGCCGAGACCCTGTGCCTCCTCGAACCTTTCCACCGCCTCCTCGAGGCGGCGTTCCTCCAGTGCGGCCCACGCCGCGGCAGGCGAGGCGGACAGGGTCGCCGTGAGGCAGAGGGTCAGCAGCAGTGGGAGGGAGAGGCGAAGCACCGGAGAGAGGTCGGATACGTACGGTCGCGTTCCCGAAGTCGCGGGAACGCGACCGGCGGAGGGGTTAGAACTCGAGGCTGTAGGAGGCGCGCCAAAGGCGAGGCTCGCTCAGAAAGTTCTCCTCCTGCGTGTACTCCTCATCAAGGACGTTCTCCACGTTCACCCCGAAGGAATGGAGCGTATCACCGCGGCGGAATGCGTAACGCACATGGGCGCGCACGTGGGTGTAGGTGTCGCTGATGCGATAGCGGTCGCCGATCTCGGGGCGGATGCGCGTGGGCGTGTTGTGCGACAAGCCGAAGCCGAAGCTCAGGCCCTGCAGCCGGCTGCCCTTGGCGAACTCGTAGCGGGCCGCGGCGCTGATCATCCGCTCGGGGGAGGAGACGAGGCCGAAGCCGATCTCCTCGGGCGCCTCGGGATTCTTCTTCACCTTGCCGTCGGCAAACTGCGCGGAACCGGTGAAGGTCAGCTCCGGCACCGGGCGCCAGTCGAGGGCGAGCTCGTAACCCTTCGAGTTCTCCTCGCCGCCGGCGAGTTGGAACGTGGCAATGACGACCTCCGAATTGGTGCCGGGCACGTTGCTTTCGCGGACGAAGAAGTTGCGGGCGATGTTCTCGTTGGTCTGGTCGAAGTAGAGGACGGTGAAATCGACCTTGCCATCGAGCCAGCGCGACCGGGCGCCGATCTCGAAGCCCTTGCCCTCCTGGGGCTCGATGGCGTTCGGCGGGACCGAGCGGGCGAAGTCCCGCAGGGCCTCCACGGAGGTGAAGCCGTCGAACTTGGAGGGGTCCTGGGCGTTGCCGCCCTGGATGTTGAAGCTCGTCGAGGTGTTCGCGAAGAGGATGACCTTGTCCAGGGCTCCCGCGTCCCGATCCAGGACCGTGGCGGTGGCGCCTGCTGTGTAGGTGGTTTGCTCGCCCTCGGCCGAGGCGCTCTGTCCGAGCCGTCGGTTGTTGGCGACGGTCTCGCCTTCGCCCCGCGCGAGGCCCCACATGACGGTGAGACGTTCGTCATCCCGCTTGATGAACTGGGTCAGGCGGACGTTGGTCCAGTCGAGGTCGTTGCGCCCGCTGGCGTTCAGTTCGGTGAACCCGGAGAGCGGCGGCGGTTCCTGGTAGTCGGTGGCGAGGGGGCGGCGGGTGAAGGGAATGTCGACCACGATGTTGGGCGGCGTCTGGAGGCTGAGGTTGTCGGACTCCTCCCAATGCGCCTCGTAGCCGAGGAGGGTATCCACTTTCCAGGACCCGACGGTGTGCTGCCAGAGCAGGTCGGCCTTCCAGGCGGCCGTGCGCCGCTTGGTGTCGTTGGTCTGGTAACGCGCGTTGGTGACGCGCTGGGCGGTGCCGAGTCCGAAGGGGCCGCTGAGCAGAAAGGAATCCTGGGTCTGTTCGCTCAGGAATCCACCCACGCGCAGGATGAGGGCGTCGGAAAGGTGAAGGGTGCCGTGCAACGTCGTCAGGTAATTGTCGGTCTTGTTGCGGCTGTAGGGACCGTTGTAGCTGAAGTTGCGATCGTTGCGCAGCCGGTTGTAGGGATCGACGACGCGATCCGGGCCGGAGCCGAGGGAGACGAAGGCGGCCGTGCGGCTGGGCACGATATTCATCTTGGTGAACTCCCCGCGAAAGTCGAAGGAGAGGCGCGGACTGACGCGCCACGTGGCGGCGGAGAAGGCGGAGGCGGTTTCGGACTCGAAGAAGATCTGCTCGCGTTCGTAGCTGAGCAGGCTGCCGCCCAGGCGGAAGGCGAGTTCGCCGGGAAGGCGTTCGAGCTTGAGCGGGCCGCCGACGTCGAAGGAGGCCTTGCGGTAGGCATTGGTCCCGACGCCGCCGGAAAGCGACGCATGGTCAGAGAAGCGCGGCGCCTTCGGGATGAAGTTGATGACGCCGCCCGCGGGGGCCTGGCCGTAGAGGACGGCATTCGGCCCCTTGCTCGCCTCGACGCGCCCCAGGCTGTCGGGGCTGAAGATGCGGCCGCCCGTCTGGAAGCCGTTGTAGAGCGGATTGCTCGCGAAGCCGCGCACGCGGAAGCTCAGCGAGGGCTGGCCACCCTCGTCGGCGATGCTCGGGTTCGTGCCGCGCGAGACTCCGGAAAGGTATTCGCTAAGGTCCGAGGCGTTGTCGATGCCGAGGTCCTTGATGAGGTCGGCGGTCAGCACCGAGGTGTTGAACGGGATGAGGTCGCGCGACACGGCGATGATCGTGCCGGTGTGCGCTTCGGCGGCGGTGTAGGCGCCGTCCTCGGCGGCCGTGATCTGGAAGGGGTCCAGTTGCACGACTTCCTCTGCCGCAGGCTGGTTTTGCTGGGCGGGGGCGACGGAGCTGATGAGGGCGAGAACAACCACGACGGAGAGCCGACGTGTTGGCATCAGGGGTGACTCGGTTGTCATGTGAGGGGATCCTTGGGGTGCGGGCCGGAGGGATTTCCCGGACCGATCGCGATGCGCCGGTGAGGACGCGAGCGACGGTCAAGACCGGTAGGCAATGGCGCCGCCTTGACCAACGTGCGCCGTGCTCACATCGTTGCGCATGAAAGGGCGTGAATGCACGATGGCCGACGTGGCCCGGCGGGCGGGCGTGAACTGCAGCACGGTTTCGCTCGCGCTGCGCGATCATCCGCGGATCTCGGTGGTCCGCCGCCGGCAGATCCAGCGCCTCGCCACCGAGATGGGTTATCGGCCGAATCCGCTGGTGAGCGCGTTGATGACGAGCCGCCGCCGGCGGGGGCGCCCGGCGGAGCACGGCACGGTTCTTTGTTATCTGACCTCGGGTGGGAAACGCGATGAGTGGAAAAGCTTCTCGCCCCAGTTTCAGCCGGCGGCCGCGGTGCGCGCGAAGGTGCTGGGGTACCGGCTGGAACCGTTCTGGCTGTTCGAGCCGGGGCAGCGTCCGGAGCGGCTTGCCTCCATCCTGCGAAATCGCGGCATCTTCGGACTCCTGGTGGCGCCGCCTCCGTTTCAGATCACGGAGCTGTCGTTCCCCTGGGAGGATTTCGCGACGGTGATTTTGGGCGCCAACTGCCGGCGGCCGGCCGCGAACCGCGTGGCCTACAATCATTTTGAAAGCGCCAACCTCGCCTTCCGTCGCGCGGCGGCGCAGGGGTGCGAGCGCATCGGGCTGGTCGAGCTGGGCTGGATGGCCACGATGTCGGCCAAGCGCCGGTTAGGCGGATTCTTGAGCGAACAGAGCCAGTTGCCGCGCTCGCGCCAAGTCCCGGTTATTCGTACGCTGGATCGGGATGTGATCGCCCTCAGCGGATGGTTGGAGCGGCACCGGCCGGACGCGATCCTTACCATTCGGTACAAGGAAGTGAGGGACGGGCTCGCGGCGATGGGCGTGCGGACCCCGCGGGACCTCCTGCTCGTGGACCTGGAAAAACGCCGGGCAGACGACCCGTGGCCGGGCATTTATCACGATCCCCAGCACGTGGGCAGCCACGCGGTGAACCTGCTGGTCTCGGCGCTGGGCCTCAACGACCGCGGGCTGCCTGAGGAACCTTGCGAATCATTGATCTCGGGCGTGTGGTCCTCGGGTGAGCCATGAAGGCTCCCTATCACAAGACCGCAATTGAACGGGCCACGCGTGATGTAACACTTCTTGCAGGTACTCAGGAGTTCAAACGCGTTCATTCGGGTTCTCCTGATGCGTCAGAATGGGTCAGTTGGTACCCGGTTCGCCTATATTCTGTAGCACTCAACCGCAGCTGAGGACGTCGTGGTCGTTGAGGCATTCGTTGCGGAGCTTGCCGGTGAAACTTTCAATTGAGCCCTTCAGCGAAGGTGCGCCGGACCTGATCGAACGGTGCTCGATCTAGCAGCCGTACGCCCGGCGAGGCCGGCGAACTCGGGTCCGCTTTCGGTGGTGAGGCGTTGGGGCTGGTCGCCCCAAATCGGCCACGAAGACCAGCTCTGCCAAGTATAGTGGTCATGTACGGACAGCAAGCGTACGCCGCTACCGTTCACCCGCCGGTCGCGGGCGAAGTCCGTGCGCCAACGCTGGCCCGGGCCGCGTGGGCCGCACCTTGACCGAACACAAGGCGAAGACCTTTGCCGAGATCGCCGCCGCCCTGCCCGCGGAGACCCGCATGTACGTCCCCAAGGTGCTCGCCACCGTCGTCGTCCGCACCGGCGTCACCGCCGACCGCCTGCCCCCACCCTCCAGCTGACCGCTGGACGCAGCCCTTCGCGCGGACAAGCCGTTCCCCGGCCGATCGGTTGACGTTTCCTGGCGCTGCGCCATACGTGCGCGCATGCCGTTGCTGACCATCGTGCCGCCGATGCCGGGTGCCGAACGCCGCTTCAAACCGTTCGTGGATTTCGTGCATGCCGCGGGCTGGGAGACGGAGTTTGTCCGTCTCGACTGGGCAGGCGACCAGCCGAACTTCGGCTCGACGGCGCTCTTCCCCCAGGTCGCTGCGCAAACAGAAGGAAAGGTCGTGATGGGTTTTTCCCTCGGCGCGCTCTACGCGCATCTCGGCGCACTGCGCGCCCGGCACCTGATCCTCGGGTCGATCTCGCCCTTCTTCCTCGAGGACGACGACGAGCCCCGGCGCTGGATGATCTCGTACCGCGCCGGCAACGCCGACACCCCGGCGGACGTGATGGTGGGCGGCAAGGAAGACGAGCAGATGCATCGCCGCGCCACCGCCGTGCGCGACTTCTACCGCCACCACACCTACACGGTCGTCCCCGGCGCCGACCACGAACTCTGGCATCCCCACTACCTGAAGGTGATCAAGACGGCCCTCGATCGCCTCCGGACCCCGTGATCGTGGTCAG
>VFQP010000439.1_pt1 | contig 84319 bp, 139 predicted proteins | sample 3512351 | NCBI WGS metagenome assembly VFQP01 (sample SAMN10412372, study PRJNA504923) | tailings metagenome | isolation source: Relicate 1 Philex TSF1 revegetated site | place: Philippines: Tuba, Benguet | collected 2017-08-29
ACACACACACACACACACACACACACACACACACACACACACACACACACACACATTTACAGGTGAAAATTTGATATCCTGTTTTAGCTTGGCAGTTCCAAGTTTATTGGGCAGCATAGACCTCAATTTGCTGCCCACAGACATTTCTGATTTTCCACCCGCATTGTAATGGATCCCCTACAAAACTTCCGAGGTTGAATGTCACTCACTGTGAGGCGTGGTCACCATCACCTTCTGTACACACATGCTGTACACACACAAGGAACCCCATGACAACAATCGTGCCTAAGAAATGCGCCACACATGACAGGGGCTTCGTATCACTCTCCATCACACACACAAAAGACCCTTTTTCTAGCAAATGCACAACTAATTCGTCATGATTTGTCATGATTGCAATGGACCACGCTGCCTCACAAAAATGCCCACATTTTGCCCCCTTACTTCTCTTGTGTTTTTATGTTGGTCTTTTCCTTGTGAAATACGCAGTTTGTTTTCATGCGGTTTTTCCGTGTACCATTTTGGCGGGCTGCTGCAACCACCGCCTCTCTATTGCTCTTTTTGTTGTGCCAGGGTGTAGCCAAAAAGCAACACTCACCATCTTTGCTTTAACAACGTTGTGCTTGCCATGACCAAAAAAACGCAGACTGTCTACCAAACGATGTCATCATGCATCCCCACCACCTGGCCCACCACCTTCCCCTCGCATGTCACGCAGCTTTGCGTAAAAGCGCGCCTGCAACACCGTCATGCTGCTTTGGTTGGTTGGGGACGCCATGTCTCCACTCCCCACGTGTTGCATGCCACTGCCTGCCGCAGGGAGAGGGCCCTTTGGAGAAGGGGGCCCTGCCGTTGCCGTGACGGCGGCAGGTGGCACCCCAGACACCGGCGGTTTGGGTGACACACGTGGCACACCACCACCACCACCACCACCACCATTACCACCACCATTGAATGGCAGCGACATGCCAGTGGGGGCTGCAGAAGGGACCGCCTGCTTGCGCCGGCCCCCTGCACGCAACGCCACTGTGGGACTCGGCGACCCCCCGCTTTGTGCACCAGTACGCCCACCGAGGGACACCACCCCACCCTCTGGTGCAGCTGCGGCCATGCTTGTACGGGTAGTTGTTTTGGTGGCTTGCTCAGGTGGGGTGAGGCCAGTTTGTTGTGCAACTGCGAGGCACAGGCGGCGGACGAGTGCCAATTCCTTGTCCACCACCAGAAACTCCACCTGTGTGTTATTTGTGTGTTATTATAATAGCTGATGTGTTGTAATTTGTGTGTTATTATATTAGCTGATGTGTTGTTATTTGTGTGTTATTGTTCGTGTGTTGTATTATATTTTGTTCTAATGTACTTCAATAAGTACGGCGGCGTGTGTTGATGTAAACAAACAGTGCACACACAGGAAGCCTACCACATACGCCCACCCCACACAGCATACCCAGTTGATACGTGGTCGCAGCATAGCGCTTTCCACAAGTGGCGCCACGAATGCACAGTGGGCATTCAGGTTGTGTAGTGTGTGTTGTATACCAGGACCATGCAGGCGTTGTTGTTGTGGACCTTGTTGTTGTGCTGCTTGAGCCAAAAAACGGGACACTTTACTCACTTGTGAAGGAGGAGTTGTGGCACCAGCACCAGCACCATCAACACTCTTACTGGCAGGTTGCAGTGCAGGCACAGTGTTGAGCACACCACCGGTATCCGTTTTTTCACCACCACCACTCCCAGTATCATCACTTTCCGGAGGGGATGCTCCCGACGTGTAGGGCATTATCAAAAAGTGGTCCTCTAGGTTGGCAAGGATACGAAACAGCAGCATGGATGCTTCTAGTGCGTACCGACGTGCTTTTACAAGACGCGGTTTTTCCCACCGTATGGCCTTGGTTGTCTTGGGTGGTGGGGTTGGTACTGACTTGCAGAGCACCTCACATGCGTCAACATATGCCTGTGTGTTTGTGTGGGAAAGGGGGGGGGGTGAAGAGGGAAGGAGGGTGCATGGGGAGGGGGAGTGTGAAGAGGGAAGGGGGTGCCTGGGAGGTATCGTGTGTGTTGTATTGTATGCTGTATTCATCTTGTGTATTGTGTATTGTACATTTGTGTATTGTGTTGTGTACCCTCATGCACATCAAGTACACCAATACCTCATACACACCTATACCCTCGCACACACCTACACCCTGTACACACCAAATACCCACCTTTTCCTCACGTGCAGTGCTCTCACCCAACCCACCATGCCCAATCGCAAAATGCAACGCTTCTGCCCACATCAAGTCGAGGCAATCTGGGCCTGTGGTCAACATATGGTCAACATGTATTTTAATCGACATAGAGCCTCCCATTGAACGGTCCTTACACCATGTACACCCACCCACTCACTCATACACCCACTCGCACAACCCCCCACCCACCTACCCAACCATCCACCCACCTACCCAGCCATCCACCCACCCAACCATCCATCCACCCATACATCATACCTCCACACCAGCGGGAGGCATATTGACTGGGATCAGCACCCAGCACATCCACCAGCACAGGCCCCCAGTGTGTGAGCAGCACATCATGATATGCTGGGTCAGATGACAGGTATTCAAACACTCTCATTGCATTGAGGAGCAACCATGCCTCTCCCACAGTCGGTGGCACCTCGGCACACTTGGGGCTGTGTGAGGGGATGGTGGGGAGCATTGGTGGGGGGTGGGAAAGGTGATGGAATGGTTTGTAGCAGTGATGGTGTAATGAGGGATGGTTTGTAGCAGTGATGGTGTGATGAGGGATGGCAACACACACAAAATACAACACAAAACCATTATATGTATACCAGTGTATAATCAATCAGCGCACAACCAATATACAACCAATGCAAACATGCACCTCTACACACAGTACATGACATACACCAAACCATCACCCATTATCACTCACACACACACACACAAACACACACAAACACACACACACACCGTGTCATCCCCAGCTTCAGCAGGTTGGCTATATGCATCACCAGTGCTTCTGTACGAGGGGGCACTGGCACAAGTAACACAGGCACTGTCGTTGCTGGTGCCAACTGAACCCATTCACTACCAGTACCACTAGCCCCTTGTATTGTTGCATCACCACCACCACTGGCCCCTTGTACTGTTGTCCCCCCCCCACCACTGGGCCCTCCTATTGTCCCCCCAGCCTGCATGTCCATGTCAGTCCCGGGTGATGGCTGTGGTGTTGCTGTGTCAGCAGTACCATGTGCAGTACCATGTGCACCTTGTGCAGCAGGTGCGGTGGTAGGTGGTGGTGGGTTGTCATGCGCAGAGGGTATTGGTGCAGTGGCATCACCAGCAACTGATGGTTGTTGTGTGCTTGGTTGTGTGCTTGGTTGTTGAGCAAGTGCTTGTGTTGCAGGTGGTTGTGTTGCAGGGGATGATTCCTCCTTGACCACCACTGCCCCCCCCTCGACACCATCCACCACCATATCCACCACACCTCCCTCATCCTGCTTTTCTCCCCCCCCACCCCCTTGCCCATCCACCTCCATATCGTCCACCCTCTCCCCCAGTTCCCGCCCCACATCCATCCCATCATCACCACTCATGCTCACACCCTCATCTCCTGCTGTGGAGGAGGGGGCGGTGCTCATCCCCCCCCCAAGTGCGAGGTCGACACGGCTGTCGTTGGTGGTGGTGGTGGGGTGGGTGGTGGTGGGTGCCACACCAGCAGATGATACTGGGTCTGTCATGACTGATGATGATGGCTGCTGCTGGTGGGACACCACCCCGGGAGCAGCAGTATAACCACCAATACCGGGAGAACCACCCATCCCAGCAGCTGTATTGTGCACCTCTGCTATTGTATTGTGCACCTCTGCTATTGTATTGTGCACCCCCCCAGCCATTGCCGTCAACACCCCTGGTTCCTTTTCCCCACCTGCCCCCCCTTGTGCTGCTGCCTTACTGCGAAGCGTCGGTGTTGATGCACCACCACCACTAGCACGTGGGGTCCCGCCATGCCCCCCCCCCGCCTGGGCAAACGCGCGGGCCCTGCAGGCCCGGCACCCACCCCGGGCATACCGACACTTGCTGCACCCCAGCTGCACGCCCTGGGCAGCGGCAGCTGCTGCAATGGCGGCTGCATTGGCATGTGACCCCCTCAGGTAGGATGCATTGATGGTGCGCAGTCGTGAGATGGCTTGCCGGGGTGGGTGGGTTGGTGGGAGTCCGAGCAGTATGTCGAGGAGACGGGGTGGCTCGATGTAGCCAGTGTGGTCGGCATGGTGAAAGAGGAGGACGAGGAAAAAGAGGGCACGTGCGGTGAGAAGTTCCGCAGTGCCCTCTGCAACGTCGGTGGTGGGTGGGGCGCCAGGGGGGAGGAGGCTGTGGTGGTGGTGATAGTTGGTACGTGTGGAGGTTTTGTGGAAACACACATAAAACCTTGTGTGTGTGTGTGAGTGCATATACATACACCCATAGACATGCACTGTTCAAAGTAGTACAACATAGCTGCCTACACCCATACACCTACACACATATGCCTACATACCCATACACCCCCATACACCCATACATTCACTGTGCTCATACACATGTACACATGTACACATGTACACACACAGGCATACAGCAAACCCCACCTGTATGTCTTGGTTGTGGCGTCCCACTGGTAGGGTGGTGGTGCACTTGGTGGTCCTAGGCATGCCAGCCCTGCTTCAACCAGTCGCAGCACACATGACGCTGTTGTATCATTATGCATCAACCTGTTTTGTTTGTGTGTGTATGTGTGTGTATGTGTGTGTGTGTATAGCTAGGTGTGGTGAAAACATGGGCACAATGTTGACCGTTGACTGTAATGTTGACCGTTGGCCATTGATTGTTGACTGGGTGTTGAATGTGCATATCTCCCTTATGAAACACCATCATCATTCTTGTACAATACATGTACTCACATCAACACATACACCAACCACAAGACACACCACCCACATGCATGTTCTTCAGCCCCCACATACTTGGAAAACAAATATGTATCCTGCATGAGGAATGACAAGGTTATCATCGCACCACCAATGGAGTTGGCCATGTTGACCAAGTCAACAGTATCCTCGGCACGTGGCTTTTTCTTCTTCTGTTTTTGATGGTCTGTGTGTTGTGTTCTTGTGGGTGGTTTTCATGTATAGAGAAGGTGTATTTTATGCATGGACGGAGCATGTTTATTATTTTTGGAGGAGGGTGTTGTGATACAGGTGGCACAGCATGGGTGTAGTGGTGAATGTGTACAGCATGCAACGTGTGTTCTCTCATGAATACAACATGCTGTTGCAACAGTTAAACACCCACTACCCCACACTCATACCCACCACACATAGGTATCTGCTTGTCCCTCTTTCTCTACACCCAACCACACCCAACAACACCCCAACAACACGCAACCACACCCAACCAGACCTGCTGTGGTATTCATGCCCTTGATGCGATTACTCTCTACCACAGCCAACACACTTGTATTGAATGCCTGCAGTGACACAGCAATTGCCTCAGTGGCTGCCCTCACAATGAGCTCACCTTCTGGGTGCCTGTGTAGGAGTATGTCGTGATGTGTAAGAGTGTGTTGTGTGTGTAGGAGTATGTGTGTAGGAGTGTGTTGTGTGTAGGAGTGTGTTGTGTGTAGGAGTGTGTTGTGTGTAAGAGTGTGTTGTGGTGTGTGCTGTAGTGCATGTGCACATGTGTGAGTATCACTTGTACCATCCACCACCTACACCCACCAACACCCACGTCCACAACCCCCAAACCCCCCACATTCGTCCATCCACATCCACCAACATACTTCAGCATGCCATCCGCAGCCTGTGTCAGTGCCCTTCGCTGCCCCGTATGCATCCAGCTATACACATTACGCAGCACCATCAGCACCCAATCCACCATGGCCAACCAGCTGCGGAGGGTCCCCTCATGTTTCTCAGGGGACTCTGCTAGCCTCAGGAGTTCTGGTGCTTCAGGTCCCACCAGGGTGGTGAGGGCAAGGGTGCATACATCAGCAGTGAGGTTGGTGAAATCATTGTCCTGTGTATGGGGACGGGGTGGGGTGAGGGCGGTGGGTTTGGAAGTGGGGGAGGGAGTGGGGTGAGGGGGGTGGGTTTGGGAATGGGGGATGCATCATGCATGGTTTCTGGGGACGTGAGGATATGCGGGGTTATCTTAATAGGGGCTTTCATATGGGCATTGAGGGTGCGCTGGATCGAGATATGACAGTGAATGATATGACAGTGAATGATATGACAATGAATGATATGAGAATGAATGATATGAGAATGAGCACAGCCCACCACAACCCACACATACACCACACATATATCAACACCTCTTGTAAAGCCTCTGCAAAGCCTGGTACAGTGGGTGCAATGCTGAGCAACTGTGTGAGCAGCTGCAACCCGTGAACGACGTGATCCCTGTAGCAGTCTGTGTAATCGAGTGCATCCAAGTAATCACTGATGTCTGTGGGTGGATGTGGTTGTAGTGGTGACGATGGGAAGCATATTTGGTGAAAACCATCCATTTACAATCCCACATACAAAATGCCGAGTCAGGTCCCTTGTCTACAGGTGTGTCGGCCGATTGCACATCTGCAACTGCAGCATCCACTGCCTGCATATCAGGTTGCTGCGTCAGCAGGCAACAGAGCAAGTGGCGAGGCAATATGCGCATACACTGCAGCAGCTCCACACGTTGAGGTGTTGGGGATGCCTTGCTGCTGTTGCTGGTCTGATCCAGTGTGGACACATCAAGCATCACTCGGCGGCCATCAGAGACTATGTATTGTCTCAACTGATCCGGGGTGTGCAGGTGTAGCTGGTTGATGACAAGAAACCAGTCTATGCCCTGTGGTGGTTGTGATCGGCGGGGGATGATGGGTGATCATCGCTTGTGCAACACTCAACCCCATCTCAACATACCCATCGTTGCGCGTGATATGCTTTGAGCTTGATTTTCTGTGACGGTGGATGGTGTGTGGTGCTGGCTAGTGCAATACAAGCCACCATGCTGCGCAGTGTGATGCTGCTGCAGCCTGGAGCAAGCAGGGTAACATCCCGTGTATCCTACCTTTGTTGCTCCTTCAAATGTCATGGTTATTGCATAAAGTATACGTGGGATTGCACTTCGTTGCGGGAGTGTGCCTCAGGGTGGAATGGCAACTCATGTGCGCGCGCGATGACAGTTGTTTCTTGTTGTTGCTGCTATACACATCGGGTTACAGTGCTGTCAGCACAGTTGTATTTTATGCACGAATCAATGTCTAATATAAAATGAAATTGCCAGGTGTTTTGCTGTTGTCAATGCGCACATGTACACACACCCTTGCGTACACACATCACAACGCACATCAAAGCAATCCCAGCTCTTCCTAGGTGCAGTTCAGTTATGGGTTTTTGACCAAAATGAAGATAGAGCCAAGGTCACCCCGGGTTATGCGTGTATCCTGTGTGTTGTTGTTGTTGGTGGTGGTGGTGGTGATGGTGGTGCACAATCAGGTGTGGTGTGCGATACATTACAACCACGTACAACATGCAACACAAATGGCTATACTCCTGGTGCACACAGCTGGCATCCTAGATACAAACCCCACATCCCTCCATCCTACCCACCCACCTCATCGAGATACGTTGTCAGCAGCCATGTGTTGTTTGCTGGCCCCTGTGCAATAGGGAATGTCAAGTCAGGCTGCTGCTTCAGTATTTTTGATACATTGCTGATGACCTGCTCTACGGCACCCTGCCCTGGGCGCAGCACAGCCTGTGTGTGGAATGGTGTATGTGTGTGTGTATCTATGTGTGTGCACTCGCATGTGTATCTATGTGTGTACACAACTACACCTTTGCACATACAAGACAAGGTCGTGGGAAACACAATCATCCCCACCTACACACCCGCCTACACCCCCCACCATAAAACAACATACCTGCAATGGTGTCAAGTCCACTGTTTGCCCCATGACAGACACCGTGTTGGGCAACTCCACCCCCTCAAGCAACTGGGGGGTTGCCACTGTGCCCTGTTCAAAACGCACATTGAGTAGCTTGGGGCTCCGCACCTCAAATGCTGCACGTGTGCTGACAGCGGTTTGTGCAAATGGGACACTCAATTGCACCTGTGCGTGTGGACGAGGCATGGTGGTGGCAGAGGGCAATTGCCCATGCTGACCAACAAAACACACCTGCACACACAGAACACATATTTCAACACATACGTTTCAACAAATATTTCAAAACACCCTCACAACCTTCAACACACCCACACACCCTTCAATATCCACCCACACACCCTTCAATATCCACCCACACACCCATGTGATGAACCCACAACACACCCACAAAAACACATACCTTGTTGGACACAGAGGCAGTGGCTGGGTCAACTGTTTGCGTAATCTCCCCCACTGTCACCAATGGCAGGCGACTCAATGCCAACAGCCCAATAAGCTCACTGTTGCTGGTATACACAAGCCGCCATTCCCCCTTTAATTTTTCCAGTGCATCATTGGGGGATGGTGTGGGGTTGGCTGCTTCCAGTTGGGTGACCAGTTCGTTGATCTCACCCCGCAACTCAGCACTGGCACTCAACCCCCGTTCGATGCCGAATAAAGAATCGAGCAGTTGCATCTTCGACTCACCAATGTCGGGTGTTTCATATGCAGGTGGGGGTGGGGGAGGCGTGCTGGGTGGTGGGGTGATGGGGGGTTCTTGGGGGGTTTCCTGGGCAACAACGACCACAGGGGTGGGATCTTCTGGTGTGTTGGAAGGTGCTGCTGTGCTGCCATTTGTACCCTTTGCTTCTACTGCGGGTGTTGGTGTGGTACTTGCGGGGGCGGCTGTTGGGGTGGAAGCAGCTGCAGGTTGTTTCTTCTTGGACCCACCCTTGCCGGGGGACGAGGGTTTTTGTGGTTCCTGTGTGAGACAGCCGTGTGTGTTTTGGCATGCATCAGCACAACATAAGACCTAGGTGCTGCCATACGTACCACACTGTCTGCTGCTGTTGCTCGAGGACGAACGGTACTACCCCGCCACACTGGTCGTGCCAACTGCCTGTGTGAGGTTGTTATACGCCGTGCGTGGTCCTATTGCACAGTCTGATTCGTACAAAATAGCCTACCTTGTGCGACCAGGCAGCGTACAGATCGTCTGTGTTGGCGCGATGAGGGCCATAGCTTGGTTCCCACAAAACGCGGCGTGGATTAGAGCGTCAGAAATACAAGCTGAGGCTGTGGAAGGGCGTGATTGTGTGAAGGCTGTGGAGGGCGTGATTGTGTGAAACAAGTCGAGTCAAAAGATACAAGAAATATTGTCATTGCCACAACATACCATTTCGCAACCTTGCCACAGTGTCAGGAACCATTATTGTGAGTTTCAACAAAGGCACAGCAACCCACAATCCATTCGGGTTGTTGCATCCAACCATCCATCACCACCCTCTATATTGCTGTTTCTTCTGTATCTCAACCAAGACCTGTACTCATGTGGAGCTGGGAAACTGTACAAAAGTATGCGAGTTGACAAGACAGGCTGGGGGATCAACGGTTGTTGATGATCAACAATGCCTTCTCCCACAGGTATCGTCGACGCCTCCTCATCACTGCTGCTGCTGGCTCTGCTGGCGCAGTTGCTGCCTACTACTGGTACAGCTACAGCGGGTATGTTCCCCGGGGGTTCAACCACTGCAATAAGGGAAAACATAAAACATACATGCGCAATCCTCACTTTGTCAAACCCAGGTCGAACGAGGCTGCCTCAGCAGCAGACGTGCGCACCAGCACAGCACAAGACACATCAATAGCTGCTGCAGCCAATACAGCCGCAGAAGATGCACAATTGCAAGCCCATTTCGAGGAAATGCAATCCATATGCAGTACCACCCGCATCCCCACCATGGTGCCATTGCTTATGCAGCACATTGAGCGTGCTGCTGATGTGGACGCCATCATACACTTGTTGCAGTACGTAATGGGTTGACATGTGCAACCTGTGATGTTGGTACAAGTAGGCACATATGACAAGTACATATGACATGCAGGATACATTCCCACACAACACATACACACACACACACACACAGGCAAGGCAAAGCGAATGGCACACTCCAGGATGCACACAAATTTGCATTATGGCAGGAGTTGAAAATCACCAGTTTCACCAGGGCAATGACAGCAGCATGGTGTTTACCTGTTGTAGACCTGCTGCTGCGGTGTCAGCTGAGTGTGCTTGGGCGGCACTTGTATTATGCGGCACGCACAGGGGGAGGCGGGAGTACTCATGGGTATGTAGTAGTATGGTTGTTGTTGGTATGGCTGGTGGTTGGTTGAGGGCATGCATTGTATTGAACACACACAATGTTTGATGGCAAAACACAGTGTGACCACACTTCCATTCAACTACACCCACCCACACAAAACACAAACCCCATCCATGTCTCATCCCCCACCCAAAACACACAGGCCCCACACCACTCCCCCCATAGCAATCACCCCACAGCTACAGCAGTTATTCCTTGACCAAGCCAGCTTTGCTGCACAAGTGGGGGTCAACATGGTGGTGAGCTTCATGCGTCATGCAGTGACACAGGTGGTGGGAACCCTTGACCTCAAACAGGCCATGGGTATGGAGCAGTTGAGGGCAACAGTGGGGGCAGTAATGGAGGTGTATCAGGGGATGGTGGGGGGGGTGGGGTTGGCGGCGGTGTTGCTGCCCAGCCCAGAGCAAATGCAGGTGTGTGAAATGTGGGTCAGTGGGGGTGGAGGCGATGTGCATAGAACACCCACCCACCCACCCACCAAACACACAGGCAAACCTTGCGTCACAGCGACCACCAGGGACCCCAGCAGACGTTGCATCCTCCATAGAAGGCAACGTGGCAGTGCTCATGGATGAGCTGCGTCTGGTGGTGGCAAGCCCATTGTTTGCAGAGGCAGCCGTGGGTGCAGTGGCAGCAGTGGTGGACATGCAATTGCAGGGGCTGGCGAACACCATGGGTGAAAATGCAGCAGTGCCCTTGGTAAAACTCCTGCCAATGGTGGCAAAGAGTGCGGATGTATTGACAGCAGAGCAGCAGAGCATTGATGAGCAGGTGGGTGGGCTGCAGGTGGTGAAGCATGTCATCATGTTGGCGTTTGCGGGGGGAGTGTAGATTATTTGGCGATTTATTTTGCGTGAGCGCCCCATATAAAATTTGTAACATCATAGTGCATTGATCAGCACGAATGATGTGGATGCAAAGTAGAAACGTGCGTTTTGGTGTGCATAGTGGACAAAGCAGATTGCATGCATGCCGTGTACAACAAAGAAAACGAGCACCATTGAATACTGTAGCCGTGTATACTGACAACACAACACCATCACAAGGTACGAACCACGTGCAACAAAAAGCAATCTGGATGTGATGTTGCCCTCGGCCCTGCACAAACTGTATAGAACAAACCCCCACTACCACAAACACCCTCCCCACCACACAGCATCACCATCACCACTATTTGAGGCATTCTTTTATGGACGCGCATTTGCCCAGGTGCTCAACGAGCGCCTAGGGGAGGTGGCCACTGATGTATTGAGTGAGGCTGGCAAGTTTGCTGCAGAGTGGGATGACAACGTTGCTTCCTTTGAGCAAGAGGTACAACAACGTGCAGCAAATGCCCAAGCAGAAGCACTGGGGCAGCCTGTCACAGCAAAGACAGCATTATTGCCCAAGAATGTGGCAGGGTCAACAACCAGGGGTTCTGTGACCCCCACGCAGCAGGATGTGGGGGCGGTGGTGGATGCGCTGCGTGCAGATATTGCTGCTGCTCGTGCTGCATTGCGGCAGGTCAAACAATCCTCTTCTTCCAACATTTCATGATGGATACTCTCATGTAACAGACAACATTGTGCAGCAGAGAATGTTACATGCGCGAGAACAAAGCTCCATCACAAGCACCCAAAAACGCAACTGTCTTAAAACACATCATCGTCGTATTGCGCACGACGGCTGCCACGGTTGTCGTTGGAGTTGTATGCACGGTCGTATGTACGAGAGCGTGGGGTGGAGCCCAGGGGGCTTGCACCACCAGGCCCGGTCACTTGGACAGCACGTGATCGCCCATCTGGTCCCTGTGTTGTTGTTGTTGGTGGTGGTGTTGTATGTTGGTGTTTGGATCCCCCCACCACCCCAACATGCCTGCTCGAGCACAAACTCTACAGGCTCGCCATCCCGCAAGCTGCGAAACGAGTCATTTTCCACAATGATATTTGTTTGATGCACAAATACATCGGCACTGCCATCATCAGGGGTGATAAAGCCAAAACCTGTGTGGTTGAGAGCAAGTGATTGGTCCATTGGCTTTGATGTTGCTCGGTAACAACCGTAGTCCCAACCAACCTTTGGTGCTGTTAAACCATTTGCAGGTTCCCGTCAAACGACCTGCTTCCTGCAGCAATGCCGAGCTTGTGGTAAGCTGGCGGAATTGTGGGAGCAGCCTTTGTGCAAATGTGCTTCTGAGCAACCCAGCCATGTTTGTATTGTGTGGGGTGGTTTGCTAGGTGTTTAACAAATGATAGATTATTTTGGATGGTGTGCAAGAGAGGAAAAAGAGAATTGCAATTCCACAAAAAAATCAGGGTTGGCTGATATCTGCGGGTCATGTGGGGCATCAAGCAACCTGATGCACACTACATACGTGCCATGCTAGGTGCAACCTCTCCAAGTAGTGCAGGAATCAGCAGCCAAAGATCACCATAGATTAGCATGCCCCGTGATGATACCCAGCACTTGATCATTCCTTCTTGCCCAATTCTTTCAGCTTGCGTGCATATAGTTCGTCATCCCTGATCACACCCAGCTTGAGGTTGGCTCGTTCTTGCTGCTGGCTACGATGCACGAGGTAAATGCATGCAACAGTGGCAATGGCTGTGCTCCCTAGTGCCCACCAACCCTTGCTCGCCATTCATGTGTGACCAGTGGTTACTAATTACTAGTGTTGACAAGTTTTGATAGTTATCAGATAATGAAATAACAATATCTAAACGCCAAGCGCATCCAGCATCTCTATATGGCTCCACACTGGTGCCAATGTGTTGGCAGTGATCATCCCACTTGCTGCAGCAGCTGGCACACCAATCCCAGGCATACAGCTGTCCCCACAACGATACAACCCGGGCACTGGTGTCTTTGGGCCGGGAAAGCTGCCTGTTGCAGCACTGATGGCAGGGCCATATGTACCTGTATGTTGTGTGTGTGGCCTTGTGCTCCTGCATTTACATACTACCAACACACCCACAACATAATGTCCCAACACAATACCTTTGTATCGTCGCAAAAACCTTTGATGTGTCAGGGGTGTCCCTACCAACTTGAGCTTGGTCCTTTCCCGGATATCCGGGATACACCGTTCCAATGCCTGCCACAAACACTGTGACCGTTGCTCCTGGGGGTACAAGTGGGTACAAGGTATACAGGGAGTTCATAATAAGCTTATCAGCACACCGTTACACCCACACACACCTTGAGTTGCTCGTATTCCTCAGACCCCCTCGTCATTCCCTCCCACAGCTCAAATGGCTCATTCCCTGCAGTATATGCATGCACCACTGCATGCCCCTCTGGTGCAAGTGACTTGTCAAACACAGTCGGAATTGATGCAATGCACACATTTTGAGGTGCTTCTATATCATCCCAATTATTGACTATCAAGTGATGACACTCCAAATCACTGGGCAGGTCTGTCGTGTCGATGCCCAGGTGCAAGTGCATAAAACTGCCAGTGCGTGGGGTGGCCATACTGGCAGCAGACCATGCTGATGGTGCTGCACCTGGAGGGAGCAAGTTGATGGTGTCCCATACAGACGCGTTGCTGATGACTGCTTTGCGGGCACGAATGGTTTCGGCAGGGCGGGCGCCACGAGGGCGCAACTGCACACCCGCAGCACGACCATCTGTAGGGGGTTGACCATGGGGGATATGGCGGGGGGTATGTGTGCCATATATATGTCATGTGCTTGACATGGTATCCTACACACCCCCCAAAAAAACTATACCTTGCATCAACACCTGGTCAACGTGTGCCCTCAACTCCACCCTCCCCCCATGCTTGGCAATTCCTCTCAACAATGCATCAACGATAGCCTTGCTGCCACCCAGGGGATAATCAATACTGCTCCTGCCACTGTTGCGCTCCATAAACATAAACGCCATTTCCGCACATATTGTGTCCTTCGCAAGCATGCCCGACAGAACAAAGCACTCCAAGTCAAGAAATTTGCGCAGCCATGGGTTGGTCACCACACGGTCAACCACCTTGGAAAAGGGGCCCGTGAGGGTCCCTGCCATCAGGCCCGTCATGGCCAACTGAGGGCCAAAGCGTGCAGCAGTGAGTACAACGCCCAAATCACTGCGTATTGCGGCGGCGGGAAACAGGGACGCACCCTGTTGAAGGGGGGCCATAAGACGTTCGAGGGCGAGCCATTGCTCGAGGGCCTCAGGCCCCCCTTGTGCGGCAATATTGGCGCGATAGGCATCCCCATTGGCTACGCATGGGTAGGTTGCATTGTTGGAGGCGTCGTACAGGATCCACTGGGGTGCGTGGGGGGGGGGGTTGTGGGGTGCTGGTGGTGCTGGGACGACATATGCAGACATATGGACAACATGCACAAAACATATTGTGGTACGTATGTGCACATATCCTATACATACAACATACTGCGTATGGTATGCACCCCGACATACCCCCTCCTCCACACCACACACATACCCTGTCATAGGAAACACACTCGACTGGTTCCTCCACAGCATCCAACACCTGCTTGAGTGGGTTGCTGGACAAGCCACTGCCTGGTGGTGTGGATCGTAACCCTGCAAAGAAGGAAGGACCTGCATCAAACTGGTAGCCCTGGGGGGGGTGCATATGGAAAAGGGGGGGTGAGTACATTCAAGGGATCGACACCTACAGACGTGCTACAGGAGAATAAAGGTGATGCAGCTCCTGTGTATGGGGTGCACCATCAAATCTACATGATCCCACAACAACCTGAATGTCAAAAGAATGAGCTGCCCCACCAGGGAGGTAGTGTGACTCGAGCACAGTGACTGCATACCCATAGCGGGCAAGAAGTGCAGCACAGCACAAACCACCAATGCCAGAGCCAATAACGACATAGTCAGTCTCATGGCTGCGGTTGTATGGTGGGTCGAGTGGCGGTGAGGACTCGGGGGTGGATGTGGATGGAGCTGCAGTGTTTGCAGCATGTAGAACAACTTGGGGGCGTTGTTTGGGACATGTAAATGGTGATAGATGTGATTCGCGGTATACTGCAGGTGAAACCAGGGGTGTGTGGTGGCGTATACGACGGGAATGTGGCGAGCAAGACGGAAGCAATGAGATGGATGGCATGGTGGTTGCTTGCATCGTGGTTATTGCGTGTGGTTGATGATGAAAACGGTTGCTCAGGTAGTGCGATGTGTCGTTGCTGTGATTTGTGAGGCTGTTGCGGTGAGTGGAGTTGTTCCTGTCCCTAAGTGCCTTCTTTCCTTTTTGTTTCTGTTATCACCACATTGTTTGTACCACATTTTGCAACAAGAAATATAACACTACCATGGCATCATCAAGCAGACATGTGATTGATTTGACAGACTCCCCACCAGATCCAGCTATTGATCACGATGGCAGAAAACGCAAGCAAGAAGAAGAAGATGACGAATCCCGCAGGAAGATCATGACATTTGCAAAGAGGTGCGAGATCTGTGTGAGACAACAGCCTGTACGGCAATGCTTTTGCCACAAAATCGACCATACCCACACAGCGTTGCTGCTGCAGCCCCAACCCCACCAAATAACAACAGCCTTCTCGCTCAGCTGCATGCAGAGCGTATTGCACGACAAACTGCCACACAGCGAGCAACCTCCTCCTTGGCAGGTCCTGGTCCATCCAGCAGCAACCTCACCACAGAGGGGTTTTCAGTCCTCACATACAATGTCTGGTATGGACATCCATTGTGAGCACATCCATTGATGATGAGCCACACACATGATGATAATTCATACCACAACACCCCACACCACACCAAACCACCCATCCTAGGTTTTCTGAGCTAGAAATGTCAACACGTATGGCTGGCATAGCGAATGTCATTGCCATGGAGGCCCACTACCCCACCTTTATATGCCTACAGGAAATCACCCACGAAAACCTACGCTGCTTGCAAGTGCAGCCGTTTTGGCAGAGGTATTTGGCACACCCTCCCCCACGGGACAAGGCCTACTTTACCATGTTGTTGTATCTCAAAGAGCAGCATGGGGGGGTGTTTTCCTGTCAGCATGCTGCACAAGAGGTGGTGGATTTTGACAACAGCGTGATGGGTGCGTAGTTGTTTGGAGGTTGGGGTATGTTGTATATGATATTTGCACACACAAAAATGTACACATGCATGTACATAATGCAATAGAAATATATGACATGTGAATGAAATTCTTCTGAAATGCTTATGAAATGTGGGTGTATTTCTATCAATGCACCGACACGAGTGATTTTGTGATATGCAATGCGCCCATACACCTAGTATACACACACATGCATGCAGGTCGCGGGTTGCACACTGTCAATGGTCACATTGGCACCTCCCCCATGCTCGTTGCCACCAGCCACTTTGAATCACCCATACCAAAAAATAGCTATGCAGCACAGCGTGCACAGCAGGCAGCACAGGTAGGCTGTGAGAGTACGTATTACCTATGTTATTGCTAGCACATTACTTGTATAATGTACTTGTTTGCCCTGGTAGTAATAAGGACCTGTTGCTGATGGTGATGATGATGTATACATGGTAATGCAAACCTATACTAACTCACAATAGCCGATCCATGTGCATCAAATACACTCAACAGACACTGGAAACACTCGAGGCATCAAGACGTGCCAATGTGCTGTTTGCAGGGGACACCAACTGGTGTGTGTTGTTTTTGTGCTGTGTTGTTTTTGTGCTGCGTTGCTTTTGTGAGTGTTGCTTTTGTGCTGTGTACCATCGGCGTCCATGCCTTCACCTACCACTAGGGGCACACAAAACAAGACCCCCCCACCGCTCCCCCCTGGGTGGCGTGATGCTTGGGAAACAACCCACGATATCAAGACACAACCAGGGTATACATATGATGGCGTACAAAATGCGATGCTGACCAACCGCTTGCGGGGACGACTGGATCGTGTGTGGTACAAGTGTGCAGACTTTGCATTGACAGAGGCGCGCTTGGTGGGGACAACACCTCTGCCTGGTGTCACCTATCAAAAAGTGCTTCGAGGCAAGCATGTCCAGCTGCCTGTGCTTCCCTCTGATCACTATGGGCTGCTGTGCAGGTTTGTGCTGCGCAAATAGAGATGTTCTCTAAGTGGTCTGTGAAAGTAGTTGGTTGTACACAGAGGAAATCTCCAACAAGTCACATAAAACCTATGATTTTTTCTGTATGTGTCTGTTTTGTTTCCAATTAGATTACGTTGTAACAAGAGAAAACCAAGCATCGACACCAGTCCCAGGTATGAACCGCTATGAACCGCGTGGTTCCCGTGCATTGGCTGTTGAGGTTGGCGCATGGGGCTTTGTGCACTTGCCTAGTACCTCGTCTACCCGTGATGTGCTTCTAATATGTCATCCTGGTGTCGTGCACTCGTTGTCTGGTGTTGTCCGGTCGAAATAGCACCTGCGCTTGTTGGGGTTTTAGATTCTGAGCGCCCTGGACGCTGTTTCCCTCAACTACAACACCATTTTGTTACTGGCGACATGACGATGTGCGCTCACGTTGCATATTTCACGAATACAGGTCTTGAACTTGAGCTGTTACTAAACCCGTCTGCCACCCGGGATCAGAGACAAGCAGCCCCACTATGCGCTCACAAGCAGACGCCCAGCTCACCCGCTGGCGCAAGTTTCGCATCGTATGGGCTGTCGTGGTGACATTGACACTGGCAATCATGTATGGCAACGGCGCGTGGGTGTCGCACAATCACCACCATCTCACGGTCAATACAATCAACACACACCACAGGGGTGGTGCACAGCTGCCCATGCCGGCCACGTTTGCATCCACTGGTGCCATTGCAGCAACGATCTTGATTATCCTTGTGGGTGTTGCCAATGACTACACCAGTCGCATGCTGTGCAAACAGGCCTACTATGTGGGCCGAAAGGACTATGAAAAGCTGGGCTATGCTGTTGGTGGACGCATCTGGCAGCTCTTGGTGGAGGTCTCGGTGTTTCTGCTCTTGTACGGCACCATGGTTTCGGCCATCCAGCAAGTTGGCGAAATCTGGTATGGTCAAACGTGGAGGATGCTATACGATGCACACGGTTTTGTACCCACACAGCCACATATAACTTTTTTCCACATCCTAGGTCGTATGCTATCGATCCCTTGTTTACTGACTCAGCACCCTCTTGGATCACGGATGGCCGTGTGCTCATGGTGTTTTCAGTGCTCCTTTGCTTGCCATTCATCTTTATGACAAATCTCCTGATTGTACGTTGGGTGGTTAAATGGGACAGCATTGGTACAGCAGCAGTATTGTGTGTAATGAGAGTTGTCATACTTGGAAAACACCTCACCCCCCTTTCACCGCACGTCATGTTCGAAATACACCATATTTGGAATACCCCTCACTCCCACCTCACAGCTGGAGACGTTTGGCAACTTTACTACAGTAGTGGTGGCTGTGTCTGCTATATGGCTCGTAGTTGTTGCAGCCCAGCGTGGCATGCCCTACCTGGGTGTGGATGGAGAATTTGCGGTTGTGGGTTTTGACAACATCAGCAACCTGGCCAATGCTGTCTCTACCTTTGGCTTTTGCTTTTATGTACGTGTGGGTTGATTTGTGGTTGTATATTGCAGTACAATTTGTTCACACCACCACATGTCCTGCACAGATCCAACCCATTATGATGCCCATGCTTGCAGGTGTGTACTGGATGTGTGCTTTTGTATGTCATGCATTCTGTACACCATGTACACCATGTATGCATACCCCACACCCACCACCACCACCACCACAGAGATGCCCGTCGGCAAGGTGGGTGTGCACCTCTTGTCCACGGGAACCTCAATCACAATTCTCGGAACTGCCATGCTAACCTATTGGGTTTGTGGGTTTTTTGGTGCATCCCTCACTGGCGCTGCTGCAATTGATACTGGCAACTTTTTGCAAGATGACCTTGGCAATCCCACCGCCCAGGGCATCTTGAACATGTTTAATGTTGGTATGTGGTGTTGTGTTGGTATGTATTATTGTGTGGCGCCAACACTGTATGCATCACACACTTGCACATGCAATCTCGCACACCTTACAGTGTATTTGATTCTGTCACTGCCTCCCTTTGAATTTGGTACGCGGCACGCAGTGGACAGCTTCATCATGAGGTACGGGATGGGTGTTTTTTCGTGTTACTGATATGCGTTCTCCCTCCACCACAAACAAACATGCCACACACTCATCCAAAACAACTGCACCCAAAACAACACAGCTTTTTCCGCAAGGACACCACCAACAAGTTGGGCAAGTTTCTGCAAAAGCACTTTCGCATGCGCCAAGCAGTCCTGGCGCTGCTGCTCTACCTGTCTTCCCTCGGCCTGGCAGTCGCCTTTCCCAACTCATCATACAAAGTCATCCGCATTACAGGCGCCGTGGGTGTGGGCCTCGTCGCCTATGTCATCCCCGTCATCAACCACTTTTGCCTCTACTTTGGAATTTCCAAGGCACAACGTGCACCTCGGGAAGTCATCATGCAGGAAAAGCTGGTCCGTGAGTCGCTCCAGGCTGCGGAGCTGCTGGATATCGACCTCCCACCAACCACTGCGGTGACTGCACCCGCGCCAGACTCGGCATTTGGCCCTAAATCCAAGGATATGGAATCTGGGGGTGGGCCCAAGGACTCTGCATCGGAACTGGCCAATGGGGTGTCTGATGAGGACGTGGTCAAGATCGAAAAGCAGGTTGGTACACGCCGCCGCTCGTTTGTGGTTGCTGCCAAAGAGCGCATGAGCCTGCGCAGACGTGCCAAGGCAACCCAGCAGGTCGTCATTCCTGAAGGTATTTGGGTGGGGGGTGTCTTTGGTACGTCATTGGCAGGTTCATCATGCACCGTCAACAACACCATCAACAACACCATCATGCAGATGAGGAGCTGTCCAAGGACATCCCAGACAAGTCCTCTGTTGACGACGACTATGTTGTGGGCGGTTCAGTCGATTATCTATACCCTACATTCAAGCGCAATTTTGGCTTTATCAGCTTTTTCGCGCACTTGGTGCTGCCCCTGGTGGTGTTTTTGGTCGGTGGGTTTTGCAGCATATGGACACTGACGCATTTGGATGATGTATAATAATAAAACTGTATGCCAACTCTGCGCTGATCATGTTGTGTACAATGTTGTGCACGCATGACAATGAAAACTGCGAGTGCGTTGTACATATTGCTGCGTTCTTGATTGCAAATATTGACATTAGGAGTCCTATAGTTTGTATGTCCTTGTTTATATACCACTTGTTACCACCATCCAGCAGCAGCGTCATCTCGCGCTGGTGCTCGATGTAACACTTGCTTCTTCGGGTCCACGCTGTGTGTGCTGTGCCCACTCCCTTTTTTTGGTTGTGAATTTCGCGTAAAGCATGCCATTCAACAAACAATGCTGCTTCATTCATCGTTTCACTAACAACGACACAGCAGAAACTACACAAGCAGCAGCACACACATCAGCACCATCAAATGCCGACAGCCACTTTGTCCTGCACGACCCAGGGCGTTGCAATTATCACCCTCGAAAACCCCCCCGTTAATGCTCTGCATCCAGACGGTAATACCTGCATCCACTACCTGGTGACTACAAACAACGGCATCCCAACACTCCTTCCCCCACAACACACACCACACAGTATTGAATCAGCTCTTTGTGCACCTCCAGACAGCCCATGCCCGAAAGGATGTTAAAGCCATTGTGGTTACGGGAGCACGCAACAAGTTTTCCGCAGGATTCGACATCAACAAGTTTGCAGAGGGTGGAGGTGGTGGCATCGACAACCGCATCAATGATGCATTCTGTGAGCTCCTCGAGTCGGGACCCAAACCCACAGTGGCAGCCATTTCCACCCTCGCGTTGGGGGGCGGGTGTGAGGTTGCCCTCGCCTGCAACGCACGTGTTGCCACACCAGGCACGTCCATCGGGCTGCCAGAGCTGCAGCTGGGCATCCTCCCTGGCTTTGGTGGCACCCAACGCCTTCCACGGCTTGTTGGGTTGCAGCAAGCAGTCACCATGATCCTCACATCTGCACCCGTCAAGGCCGAAAAGGCGATCAAGATTGGATTGATTGATGAGGTACGATGAGTGGGTGGCTTGTCCCTGCTGTTATTGTACCATCAACCCCCCCTCCTTCCTTCAGATTGCAGCACCAGACCAGCTGCTCGCCAGTGCATGCACGCTCGCGCTTGACATTGCATTAGGGCGCCGGCCACGCTTGCAAACCCTCTACCGCACCGACAAGCTTGAGCCCTATGCAGAAGCAACCGCCATCATGGACATGGCACGTGCCCAAACCTGCCGCCGTGCACCCAACCTGCAGCATCCCCTGTTTACGCTCAATGCTATCCAGGTCGGCATTGCCCAGGGTGGTCGTGCAGGATTGCTCGCAGAGGCCCACGCATTTGCCTCCGCAGCTGCCCTCGACACCCACAAGGCCCTCGTGCACATCTTTTTTGCACAACGTGCCACCAAAAAGATCACCGGTGTCACTGATCGTGGCTTGACCGCACGCCCCGTCAAGGTCATTGCCGTCTTGGGTGGTGGGTTGATGGGTTCGGGGATTGCAACAGCATGTGCACTGGCAGGCATGCAGGTGCTCCTCAAAGAGGTGAATCAGAAGTTTCTGGATGCAGGGTTGGGGCGGGTGCGCTCCAATTTGGCAAGCCGAGTGAAAAAGGGACGCATGACCGCACAGCAAGCAGAAGCAGTGGGGGCTCGTGTGCGTGGGGTGTTGGATTATGCAGAGTTTGGGCGGGTGGATATGGTGATTGAGGCTGTGATTGAAGATGTAAAGCTCAAGCAACAGGTGTGGGGGTGTTGCGGAGGTGTGGGTGTTGTTGGTACGCATTGTGCTGCTTGTGGAGAGCATCACACTGCACCACATGATCTGCTCATCTTCAATACACATATCATCTTTTTGTCTGTTGTATTACCACCACACAAAACACAACCACACATTTGCCACACAGATTTTTGCTGACCTGGAACGTGCATGCAAGCCTGATGCCATCCTATCCTCCAACACCTCCACCATTGACCTCAACCTCATTGGTGCAAAAACCAGCTGCTCCGATCGTATTGTGGGTGCACACTTTTTCAGCCCAGCACACGTAATGCCGCTGTTGGAAATTGTGCGCACTGACAAGACCTCACCCCAGGTATAATGGTTTTTTTTTTTTGGTGTGTGTGTTTGTGCGTGTGTATTGTGCGTGTGAGGTTGGGAGCATGCATGCGGTTGGTGTGCTAGATATGCACCACAGTATCTACCCCTTGCTCTTCCTTGTCACACACACACCAAAACACAGGTTATTCTTGACACACTGGATTTTGGCATCAAGATTAAAAAGACACCTGTTGTTGTTGGCAACTGCACCGGCTTTGCTGTCAACCGCGTGTTTTTCCCCTACACACAAGCAGCATGCATGTTGGTGGATATGGGTGCTGATCCATACGCAGTGGACAAGGCTATAGTAGGATTTGGCATGCCTATGGGTCCATTCCGGTACGTTGTGTTTGGGGTGTGTTTGACGTGTGGATGTTGTCAAGTTGGTGTGAATACCTTAGCACAAATCCTTATGTTGTGGTATCATACCTCTTCTACTTGCCTTACACACACACCCTACCATGCACAAATGATAACCCTCACAACCACACAGCCTGAGTGATCTGGTGGGTGCAGATATTGGTCTCCATGTGGGCAAGAATTTCATAGAGTCCTTCCTCGATCGTGTATACCCAGCGCGCCTCATCCTGCTCCTTAACGAAGCTGGGCGCCTGGGGGAAAAGACAGGCAAGGGGTTTTACAAGTTTGATGCAAAAACACGCAAGGCAACACCCGACCCTGAACTTGCCAAGCTGGTCACAGGTAGGTGTGAGGTGGGGTGTGGATGGGTGTGGATCAAGGGGTGTATAGGGTGCAAGGGGTACACAGAATGTACATGTGCATGCATGGATGTCCACCACCCCTTTTCTACAAAACCACAAAAAACACAGAGTCACGCAAAGGGGCTGGCCTCATGGCGGCGGGGGCCCCACCACCCCGCCTTTCCGCACAAGATGTCATTGAATTCATCTTTTTCCCTGTCATCAATGAGGCATGTCGAGTCATTGAAGAGGGCATCGTGGACAAACCGGCCGACCTGGATGTTGCCACAGTGATGGCCATGGGCTTTCCTCCCTATCGTGGTGGGTTGGTGTTTTGGGCAGACCTGGTGGGGGCCAAGCACATTGTTGCTCGGCTTGAGGAGTGGGAGGGGCAACTGCAGGCCAAGGGGATGGGTGGTTTTTTCAAGCCATGTGTGTATTTGAAGCGTGCTGCTGTGGAGGGGACCAAGTTGAGTGCTGGCCGGGCAAAGAATGCTCGTATGTAGATGTGTGTGTATTTTCAGTAGGGATGTGTGTTTGACAATTTTGCTGTGTGTATCCATGCCTCGTGTCGGACGTATGTGTAACTACAGTTACATACACCAATTCCAAAACAACACCCCTCTCATCATCATCGCCGCCCACGACCGCGCCCGCGTCCACGTCCCCTCCCCCCGCCCATGGCCTGTTTTGCCGCCATCCCATCGGCCTGCTCGCTTGCTGGGTTGCGCACCGTCTCATCCACGCTCAGCACTAGGCACGCTGCCTCCGCTGCCGCCGTCACTGCATTAATCTTGACCAGGGCAGGCTCCCAAATAAATGCATCATACGTGTTGATCACCCCACCCGTATTGCAATCCACACCAAACAGTTTTCCCTCCTCAGTTGTATGTTTTTGCCTCAACACATTGAGCACGTCTGTCGCATCAAACCCGGAATTGTCAGTCAATTGACGAGGGATGACTTCGAATGCACGTGCAAATGCATTGATAAACAACTGTGGTTTGCCAGCAATGCTTCGGGCATGCTCACGCAGGGCGCCGCTGATTTGCATGTCGATGGCACCACCACCGGGCACCACCATGGGGGACTTGAGGGTGCGGCGGACAATCATGATGGCATCGTGCAGGGAACGGTCTGCCTCATCGATAAACTGCTGGGAGCCGCCACGCAAGACAATGGTGGCCGTGCGTGTACGTGGGCAACCTGATGGTAGGGGTGTACAGTGTGGTTGATACACACTCATGTGGGTCTTGTGGGTTGTTTTCCCATGAGTATAAACGATGTATATATACACTCACACACACATACACATGGATTATTTACCCGTCCACAACACACCTTGAAACAGGTTGTATCGTTCATCCCCCACTTGTTTCTCTTCAAATTGAGCACATGTACCCAGCGCAGCAGGGTCAAAGTTGTTGAGGGTGGTTTGCACAGTTGCACCAGTGGCTGCTGCCACACGCTGCATGTCCTCATCCACCACCTGTGTCATTGTGTTATTGTGTGTCATTGCAAGTGTGTCATTGTGTGTAGAGAGGTGATAGAAATAGGGGTACAACCAACATGGATGTGCATACACCCTACAAAAACTACATCATACTCATTCAGGCACACACATCCTCAATGCAGCACCCCCCCTCCACCCACCACCATACCCGTCCAGCACAGAAAATATCACGATCAGCAAAAAATTGTGTTGCCAGGTCTCCAATGGCCAACCGTGAGAGCACAATCTTGGCACCACTATCAGCACATTTCTGTAGTTTGTCATAGATGATGTTCCACTCAGCATCCACTATGCTCTGATACTTGGCAGGATCATCAAGTCGAATCTGTGTGTGTATGTGTTTGTTTGTTTGTGTTTGTTTGTTTGTGTGTGTGTGTGTGTGTGTGTGTGCAGGTGGCTATACATGCACTGTGTTCCAATGAATGAAAAGAATTGTGCACTGTTTTGCAGCAGCACCATCCACCACCAGCACCATCCTTCTTTTGTTGACCCTGTTGTTTCCCCATAGCAGCATACCTCTGCATTTTCCTTTTCACTCTTGAGCTCCAATTCAATGTTGAGCAATAGAATTTTAGGGTTGGCATAACTCTTGGGCTGCATCTCAAAGCCAGCGTAACTGAACGTTTTTTTGAATGCAACACCATCCACAAGGAAACTGTCACGCAAATTGCCACCTGGAACCTTTTTGATGCCTGTGTGTGTGGGAGTGTTGTGTGAGTGTGTGTGTGAGAGAGTGTGTGTGAGTGTGAAAGTGTGTGTTTGTGCGCGTGTGTGTGTGAGGTGTGTGTGTGCTCACTCATGCAATTCCCTCACACATACAATTCCCTTACACATGCAATTCCCTCACATATGCAATTCCCTCACATATGCAATTCCCTCATATATATTCCCTCACCTATGTATTTCAGGTCCAGCATGGTGGGGTCAAGCTTGAATACAGCATCCACCACCATAGTGGCAAAGAAATCACGTTCCCCACTCACCTGTGGGAGCGAAAGGATGAAGGGTGATGACAAGGATGTGGGTAGAGGATGTGGGTTGATGACAAGGAATAGGTAGATGACATGGGCCAACCATGCAGGGGTGATGACCCAACCATGCATGCATCCACCACATACTTTCATACACACACACACTATCACAAACACTATCACACACCCATACCAGTTTGGAGTTTAAGCTCGTCTGTGCACACTTTTCAAGCAAGTCACGCAGCTCCTCCCGTGGTTTATCCCCAAGATTAATGGCAGCTGCACGCACATATTCCACTGCTTTGTGTGCTGCCTGCCTGTAGGCCTTGATGATGAGCTGTGGGTGCACACCATCCTCTACAAATGGCTTAGCCTCCTTCAGCAGCTCGCCTGCAAGGATGACCACGGTAGTAGTGCCATCACCCACCTCGGCATCCTGTGCGAGGGAAATGTCACACAACGTCTTGGCTGCTGGGTGGACAATGTCGAGCATCTTCATGATGGTTGCACCATCGTTGCTAATGGTGCTTCCCTGTACGTACGTGGTGGTGTTGGTGATGTGGGTTGCGCAACATCTTACACAAACACCATCAACATACCTTTTCATTGTAGATGAGCTTGTCCATGCCACGTGGCCCCAGTGTGGTTCGCACTGTGTCCACGACAGCCATGCATGCGTTGATGTTGCTAATCAGCTGTGGCTTACCCTGGCTGGTGTCCGTGCCCTCTTTGAGTAGGATGATCTGGGGTTGCTGTGTGTGTCAAGGCAATCAAGGGTGTTGTTTTTTGTGGGTGATGATCATCACCAGCCAACCATCATCACGAGCCACACAGCGATCCATTCGACCAACTGCGATGTGCATTGGGTGCATACACTATTGCAACATGCATAAACGACGCACCATCATGCCGTACGCCATGGTGAAGGCGTCTGCACGGCGGTGATGTGATGGCACAGATCCTTTGCTGTGTGTCTTGGCTGTGCGTGCTGTGTGTCGTGGGGATGTTTTTGTGGTTGACAAGGGGTTGGATGGAACGTCTACTTTACGAGTTGATGAATCTGCGAACTCTTTGTTTTTTCCTTTCTTTCACACTGCTCTCCACACACTACACCATAATTTACAACATGCAACCTGCATGTACATGTCTACCTGGCATGTACAGCAGCATAAAACCTCGCCAGCTCCTCAAATACCAAAGCAAAGTACATGTGACCGACCAACATGTGATCGACCACCGTGATCGTCTTGCACATCCTCGTGCACCACACACAAGACGGCACAGCAGAGCAAGCACGTCCTTGCAATGCAGGGCAGCACTGTCCCTGCCAACCACCAACCCATGGGGTATGGGGGTGCTATGGTCATGCGCAAGCACATATGCGGGTGTCGTCACTCGTTGGTCCACACCACAACCACAGGGGTATGGGCAGCAATAACAACCGCAAGTGCTGCAGGACTATGGTAAATACGTGTGTTGTCATTGTGTTGTACTCCAAACAGCCTTTCATAAGCATAGTATAAGCATATGCTATAGTACTGTGATGTCATCATCATCAACAACACAGGGCTGAGAAAACACGCATTGGCAAGGAACTCAGCGGGTATGTGGTGCCACTGTGAAAACACACACCACCCACTGTCAAAATACATACCACCCACCTCAAACAACAAATACTACCCACTGTCAAAACATGTACCACTCAAACACACAACATAGCCCCCTCGTGAGCACGCTCCTTGGCCTGGCAATGTCCAATGCGGGCCTCATCCCCTCAGACTTCCCTCCCGTCTATGGTGTCATCAACAGCTACCTCCTCCCCCTCGCCGTCCCGCTGTTGCTCTTCACGGCAGACCTTCGTCGGGTCGTCCGGGACACTGGTCGCCTGTTGGGTGCCTTTGTAGTAGGTTCTGTGGCCACCATTGTAGGAACCTTGGCGGCATGGAAGCTGTTCCCGCTGCATGCCATGGGTGCGGATGGGTGGAAGGTGGCCTCTGCACTGGCTGCGCGGCACATTGGTGGGGCCGTCAATTATGTGGGCGTCTGTGAAACGTTGGACGTGTCTGCTTCGGCCCAAATGGCCGGCCTGGCAGCGGACAACCTCATCTGCGCAGTGTATTTCACCAGTGTTTTTGCATTGGCACGTGGCATCCCTGGGGATCAGGGAAATTCTAATGAGCAACCAGGGGACTTGGTTTTAGAAAGTGAATCCCTGCCCAGGACCAGCATTGGTGTGCTGGAGGGATGTACAGCTCTCGCACTATCTGCATGCATTTGCTTTGCCGGCAATGTTCTGGCCAGGCAATACAGCATCGGCACCATCCCCATTGTGACTGCCATCACTGTGGCGTTGGCAACATTTGCACCGAGTGTTGTGGCGCCACTGGCGGGGGCTGGCGAGGGGCTGGCTGCGATCTTGCTGCAGATATTCTTCGCAGGGGTGGGCGCCAATGGCAGCGTTGCGGCGGTCCTTGCAACCGCACCCGCACTGTTTGCATTTAGTTTATTGCAATTGGTGGTGCATGTTGCGTTTGTGCTTGGTGTGGGCAAGGTGCTCGGGTTTACACGTCGTGAGCTGCTGTTGGCATCCAATGCCAACGTGGGGGGACCCACCACTGCAGCTGGACTTGCAGCAGCCAAGGGCTGGCGCTCGTCTCTCGTGCCGGCGTTGCTGGTTGGTGTGTTTGGCTATGCCATTGCCACATTTGTTGCAGTTGTGTTGGGTGTGCGAGTGCTGCGGGTGTGGTGATATCTGTTGATAGCTGTAGTTTTTTGTGTGAATATATTGAGTTGTATATTGCTGCCATGTAAAGCTGGTCATGTAAAACTGGTATGTAGCTGGTAAGGGAAGAGCTACTACAGGCAGCAACCAGGCAACAACAACCCCAAAACATCATCATCACCATCCACAGTTGTTTCAGCAGTCAATCGTCCATCATCCCCTCAATCATTGCCCATCATCCCATTGTAATACTAGCAAGGCATGGGGGACCGCAGGGGTCCCCTGGACGACGATATGGGTATGCCATTGCTCGGTGCACATGACCACGACGACGAGCGAACGCGTGCAGGCAGCCGTGGCTCTGCAGATTTGCATGATAGCTTTCTTTTGGCTAATAGTACATCCCGTGTACATTGGGGTGGCAATGGGGGTTCTCCACACCAACACGAGGAGCTGCGGGACGTGAGTGTTGGTCGCCACGTGGGCACCTCAATCAAGCGTGCCACCAGCAAGAGCCATTTTGGTCGTGATTTGGGCCGGCCAAGGTGTGTGGGTGGATATTGTTGGGTTGGTTGTGTGCTGCAATGACACCGTGGACAACACCACTCAACAACACCACACAGGCGCAAGCTCACATGGCTCGCCATCGACCACACTGGCAGCAAAACGTACATCCAAGCTGACAAGCGCCACCTCATTCAGGTGTGATTGGTAAAAGCCATGCATGAAGCCATCTTCATGATATTATTGCCCAACAACCTATAATCACGCATCAACAACCTATGCACAACATAATCACACCAACAACATCACACCACAGAAATATGACCTGGGTGTCCCCATTCGTGACATGCGCCTGCTGGATGTCAGTCTGGTTGCATCAGAAACGGGCAAAATGCTTGTTCGTGACAATGCAATTGTCTTTAGCATGGAGCATGTGCGGCTGCTCATCACGGCAGAGCAAGTGTTTATACCAAGGGATGGGTTTGAAAACAACATGGCTAATGTCAAGTTTGTGGAAAAGCTGGAAATGGAAGTTGCCGAGGTATGATGTGATGTGATTTTGGGGGGGGGGTGCATTGTTTGGTACTCACTTTTGGGGGGTGTTTTAACGTTGTTTGCTATCATATTGTTTACGGGCATACCCATGTGCACACATTATCCGCGAATACCATGCATCAAACCAAGAACATCACACCAAGAACATCACACCAAGAACATCACACCAAGAACATCACACCAAGAAAATAACACCACAAACAACCCCTCCACCCCCAAAAGGCACACAAAGAGTCTATGCTGGAACGCCTCAACATGGACTCCTTACCAGATGATGAAGGGACACATAGCTCGCAGCTGCTGCCCTTTGAACTGGTGGTACTGGAAGTTGCCCTGGGAGAAGTATGCACCAGCATAACGGAATCGGCCAAGGAGCTTGAGGCAAAAACACTGCCTGCATTAGATGCACTCCTGAAGAAGGTATGGGGGTATATGGGGAGGATGTGGGGGAGTAGGCAATGTCAGGAGGTGTCCAATACACCACCCTATGTGTGTTCTTCACGATATCGTCACCTACAGGTGAGCAAAACGGGTTTGGAACAGGTGCGCAAGTTCAAGGCACGACAGCAGCGGCTCACCATTCGTACCCAAGCAGTGCGGGACGAACTTGAGCGATTTTTGGAAGACGACAACGACTTGCACAAGTTTTGTCTGACATATAAAAAGCAAATGGAGGACATTGCCAAGGCGGAACGTCAGCGTTCTATGCTGGCGCCTGACGCACCACAGCAGGGGACAAGTGCGCCCGTGGTTGGCAGCCAGGGGGGCCCGGCGTTGGGGAGCATGGCGCGTTATGGGACGCTGCGCACCATTCTGAGCAACCAAGGGTCGAGCCCTCCCCACCAGTGGAGCCAAGGGGATTTGGCAGCCATGGCGTCGTTGCGGCACACCAAATCCATGGTGGGGCCCGGGGGCCCGTTTGCATCAACGGGCATGAATCCGTTTGCATTGGACGACAGCATGGCAGAGGCAACCGAAGACGTGGAGAATTTGCTAGAGAGTTACTACATGTCCATTGACAATGCGTACGACAAGCTGATTTCGCTTGGTATAGCGTGGTTGGGGGTCTGTGCACAAGAATTGTTGTTGACCACACACTCTTTAACACTGTACACCACAGATGAGTACATCAAGGATACGGAAGAGTTCATTGATATTGATTTGGATTGGAACCGAAACAGGCTTATCAAGTTGGATATTGTGCTCACCACTGCCACGTTTGCCATTGCACCGTTCAATGTCTTTGCAGGTACTGACAAATCATGGGGTGTGCCACTTTGTATGTGTAGTATATCACTCTCAATACACAATGGCCCAGGCATGCTGGGGGAAAACGTGGTGATACCTTGGTTTATGGCGCGCGATGATCACGCCTCGCTGCCGTTTTATGTTATCAACGCATCTGTGTTTGTGTGCTGCCTGGCAGTGTTCTTTGGCATTGTTGGGTACATCCGCTACAAAAACTTGTTTTAGTTTGGAGGGTGGGTGGCTGTGGCCATGTTGTGGGGCGTTGTCTTTTTTTGTTGCTGATTTTTGTTTTTCGTTGTGTACAACGTTGTATATCACCTGCAATACCATATAAACACAAGAACACGTTTATCTTACATGTATTCAACTTGATGCTGATTGACAACGTAGGTGTGAGCCACAACAAGTTTTGACAGCAGCAACAGCAGTATCGTGATTGGGGCGTGGCGCACTGAGGACCATCACTACTGAACATCAGCACTACTGAGGACCATCAAACGATCGCTTCACAAATAATCAAGATGTTGTTGTCATCATCAACAAAACAACAAACTCCGCCTGCATCGCCATTGGGTGATGCCACCAACAAGAATCAAACAGCAACAACAACCCCTATCAAGCAGCTTGTAAGCATGGCACCCTCTTCGGTACGCAAATGTGCGGTGGCCACATCAACCACCCAACGCCCACGACTCACCCATACAACACAGCCACCATATGCCACCCCCATGGCCAAGCTCACGCATCCAAGCCCTGAGCCAACCATCAACAGCTTGCGCATGCTCAACGTCGTGTTGCAAAAGCGCCTGGCACGAGAAGAAGAAGGCCGCAAACAACGTATGATGTGTTTCTTGCACCATGTTGCACACACACACCAACACACTCCTCACAATATGATCACACAGTGCAAGTGCTGGTCAAGCGCAACGAGGCACAGCAGCAGCAGTTAATGGACGTTATCAAGCTCAAGCAGGATCAGCTGCGCATGTCCCTGGAGCAGCAGTGTGACCTTACATCCACAGTGCGCGAACTGCAAGACTCCCAGCGGCACAGCATGGTGGTGCAGGCGGATCAGGATAGGGAGATACAGCGATTGAAAGCACGCCTGGTGGAGTTTCAACAGCAGGTTGGTGTACCCACATGTATACAAGTAGTTGTGTCCATAGAATCCTCACACTACCTGCTCATCATAGGACACCACGTTGAGACAAAGGCTCGCAGAATTGGAACAGGGCAGCATGAGCACCCAGGCCCATGTACAGCAAGTGGCATCCACCATAGCAGCCATCAAACAACATGGACGCACCGCACAAGAGGCAGACAATGCGGTCCAGCACCTGCAACAGCAAGTGAGCGAGGCACGCAAGCGCCAGCGTGTTTCTGATGATGACGTCAGGGGAGTGAATGATGCAGGAAAACCCACCAAGCAGGTGTTGGATCGGCAAGGGGTCAAGGCGCTGCTGAAAGAGTTGCAGTCGGCTACCCACATGCAGCACAAAGCACATGCAAAGATAAAGCAGCTCGAGGGTGTTGCTGACCGGCTGCGTGCAGAGGTTTTGTGTGGCTTACATTGTGTGCATTATTTCTTGTGTGTGATTACCGTGTGTGTGATCATTTCTGTGTGTAGCGTACGTTCTGTATGCATTTGTGTGCAGCTGCTTCATATCCCCTCTCCCCCCCCCCCCTTAAAAGGTGACTGCTCGAGAGGATGCGTTGATGCATGCACGAGCCGAGCTTGAGCAAGCACGCTTGCAAACACAGCAATTGCAACAAGCAGCAGAACAGGCACAGGTGGGTCATGTAGGTCAAGTAGAGGTGCTGCGCGAGCAGCAGGCAGCCCTGGTGCAACGATGCAAGGAAGCAGACGAGCAATTGCAAGAAATCATGTATGTGGTTTGTTTTCTACAGGAAGCATATGTATGGTGTATGCAAGTGCATGACACAACATACAACACCACAACCCCCTCCTACACACAGGGCACAGGTGCAGCATGCACAGGAACTGCACACCATGAGCACCAATGCAGATGCAGCCAAGGCCGCTGCCCTCGAAATACAGCTTCATGATGCTGCAGCTGCTCGAGAAGCTGCCGAGGCACGTGCAGTGGCATTGCAAGAGGAACTTGCTGCCACAGAGGTTCGCCTGCAGCAGGCACTGGAACAGGGGACCCCCAGGGGGGAGGGCGCCAAGGTGGTGCTGCGCAAGAGCTTTGCACGGATCCGGCAGCTGCAGGGGGAGCTGGCTGAGGCACATGTGGCTGTGGAGGAGGCTGGTGTGTTGAGAGAGGGGTTAGCTGAAGCACAGCAGCGGCTGCAGGAGCTGGAGGCACGCATGCATGCAGAGGTACACATACACACAGAACATACACACACACACACACACACAATTGTTGTGATGGTGTGAAACACAGACACCTACACACACACGCACATACACAAACACAGCTGTCTGCAGTGCAAGAGGCAGATGTAGGGCAGGTAAAAGCATTGCAGGCACAGCTGACGGAATGTATGCGGCGAGAACAGGAGCAAACCACCTTGGCAGCTGCATACAAGCAGCAACTGCAGCAATTGGTATGGGGGAAGATTTTTTCTCAGTCAAGTGCACACCAACACACACAAACACACACACACCAACACACCTGCATATAGTCGGAAAGTCGTGAGGAACTGCAATTGAAGTTATTAGAGCTGGAAGAGGCATTGGAGGAAAGCACGGGTGCCAAGGAAGAGGTAGGGGTGTCTTTTTTCCATCACCCATGCTGCTTGTGTATATATACAAAAACACACCCCATGCTCACAAAAACAGGCAAGGGCATTGCAAGCAAAGCTCGATGCATTGACAACCGCCTCCCCCGCAACGCCAATACCACCAACCCCCACCAACACCACTTCCCAGCAGCAGGGTGCCTCACGTGTGCTCCACATGGCCTTTGAAAAGATCCGCACCCTGCAAGCACAGGTGGATGAGCTGCAGGCAACCCATCGGCAACTTGTGCAGCGACAGGCTGTGGATGCTGATCACCTGCATGATGCAGATGGGCTGGTGCAGGCATTGCTGTGCGCTGTGGGGGTGGATGATATTCGAGAAGGTGGTACCGACGCCGATGCCAACCAACCAACCCCTGTCAACCCCATTATCAACATGCTGCCTGCACGTCTTCGGGCAGCTTTGCATGGTGTGGAGGCCATGCGGGGCGGACTGGCCCTGTCTGCACGTGGTACAGAGGAACACCGGCAGCTGCGGGATGAATTGCAAGCGACGGTGCGGGAAAAGGCCGCTATTGCAGCTGAAAACGCTGCGTTGAGGACAGAAATGCGCTCATTGAGGGAGACGGCTGTGCTGTTGCGTGAGGAGGTGGACAGCAGTGCGGAGAAACTGGGCACATTGGAGGCACGGATGCAGCGGGCCCGCGCGGCCGAGGAACAGGTGGGTGGGTACTTTTTGTTGCACACATTTTGTACTACACGTACACTGTATGTGCATTTTCTACACAGGTTGTGACGCTACGGCAGCAAGTTGAGGCGTTGCAGCGACGACTGACACCCACAAACACCATCCAACAACCTGCATGCCCCACACGTCAGGTGCCGCTGCCATTCCCTATTGTGCTGCTTGTGACCACCGCCGTGTTGTCGGTGCACGTGATGCAATGCACTTGGACAGTGCTGCGTGGTACCCTTGGATGGGGGGCTCGCAAATAGGGGGTTTTCACCTGTAGAATATATTTCGTTTATGTAGGATGTTTTATTTACAGCAGGATGTGTGTGTGTAGGATGTGTAGGGTGTGTAGGGTGTGTATAGGATGTGCATGTGCAACAACATACGGGCATCAAATGCAATCAACACTAATATGGTATGCGTGCCCACCAGGAGCAAGAGCTGGGACCACTTGTAGAGATGCAGGCAGAGCTGTCTGTGGAGCACTTGCTAGCAGCTGGGTGGTTTTTCGGGCGCGCGTGATGATTTCCTTTGGGTTATAGAGTGTATCTTTTTCCATGTTGTTTATGTACTATACGACATAATGATGAAAGCAAAAGGGTGGTGCAAGTAACCACACCGAAGTACCTCATTATTGTCAGGGGACACAGGTTTTGTGCAGCACTTGAGTGAACGGGGACAGTGTTGTCAAGGAAAATATATGCAAGGAAAAAAAAAGGAAAACGCCTAGTATGGTAACTTCAGGAGAGTAACCTCCTGGGGATGTTGAGAGTGCATATCATCCATGATTGACAAATGGCAATGGCCATCTTGTTGATGAGACATGCTCGTTCTTGCTTTCAACCTAAACAACTGCCCCACCAAGTGTCTCGCCAAATAGCAACAAAAGCATCAAACACCATGGTACACCACTGGTGATTTCAGTACCCATTCCCACCATCATCCCCATCATCCCATCGTCACACAGACCGCCAAGATTGCAGTGGCTCAGATGACATCCACGGGTGACATTGATGCCAACATTGCCACCTGTGCCCGCCTTGCCGAGGTATGTCGTGTCTCTGCGGTGTCTCTGCGCATACACCCAACCCACCACACGCACACATTTACCCAGACTGCTGCACGTCAGGGTGCCCGTATGCTCTTTCTCCCAGAGTGCTGCGCGTTTATTGGACAAAACGCACAGGAAACAGTCCAGGCTGCACGCCCCCTCGACCCTGCGCACCCTGACTCGCTCATCCCACGCTTTGCGGCAATTGCCACTCGACACAACATGTGGCTGTCCCTGGGCGGTCTACAGGAGCCAGGCCCCGACGCAGACCACATTTACAACACACACGTCATCATGGATCATCACGGCCACATCCAAGCAACCTATAGAAAAATTCACTTGTTCAACGTCGATGTACCAGACGGCCCCGTGCTGCTCGAATGCAACTCCACAGCCGCCGGTGACAAACTCGTGACTGTGGATTTATTTCCACATTTACAAGGCCCCCATCGTCTCGGCTTGTCCATTTGCTATGATGTGCGATTCCCGGAAATGTATCAGCACCTCACATATGATATGGGTGCAACGCTGCTGGCAGTCCCTTCTGCATTTACGGTCACAACAGGCAAGGCACATTGGGAGTTGCTGCTGCGGGCTCGCGCAATCGAGTGTCAGAGCTTTGTGATTGCAGCAGCACAGGTTGGGCAGCACAACTACAAGCGACAGAGTTATGGGCACGCGATGGTGGTTGATTGCTGGGGGCGGGTGTTGTGTGATTTGGGGGGGGAGGAGGAGGGTGTTGGGGTGGTCGAGCTGGGTGACGTGGAGGGGGTGCGTGCACGAATGCCAATACAGGAGCATCGTGCGCAAGGAATTGGAAGAATTTTGAAGGGGTGTGTTTTCTTTACCAACAATCATGCTGCAACAACAAAATAAATATCACTGTTAAAACTATATGCCGCCCTTTTTCACAAAGACGACCGCCTGTGGGTAGACGTCGACCGACTGCACGGTGTTCCAGTGTGCGTCGTACGAAGCACAGCCGCCCTTGATGGTCTCGCGTACGGCCGCATCTGCACAATGCAGTGCATGCATGGCCTGCTGGACGATGGTCATCAACGTGTTGGGTTTGCCAGGGGCACCCCCACCATACTGGGGCATGTAGGACGTGGTGGTGGCTTCAATGATGTACACGCCCCCCGGTCGCACGGCAGGCCACAGGGTGTGGAGGGACGTGATTTGCTGATGCTGCTGGTGGCCCCCGTCGTCGATGATGACATCAAAACCATCGTGGCTGGCGGTCGCATTTTTGATTACCTAGGTGGAGTGGGTTGTGGTATACAATGTGCATGTAGTGTACATCTTAGCAACAACAACATACCGTGGACAGAAACGCGGCATCCGCTTGATCGCCGACATACACCGTGCCACCCCGTAATGTTGTTGTATTAAACTCGCCCAAACACTGCTTGTGTATTTCAATGACGTGGAGCGTTGCATGCACCAGATACTGCCGCCAGAGCTCCATAGATGCGCCTACTGGGAGCCCCTTGACCTCACAGCCGGGGCCCAAGCCGATTTCCAAGAGATGCATGGGCTCGGTGCGTCTATGGTGCAAGTAGCGTGTGTAGAGTGCGGACAAATTGTGGTGAATGACGCGCGAAACATTGAGTGATTGTCCAATGAGGGTGAATTGGTTGTTATGAGTGGTGGTGTTGGTGGTGCTGTTGTGGGTAGTGCTTAAATTGGGGTTGGTGCTGTTACGGCGGCCCCGACGACGACGTTTTCGGCGGCGCTGTGCTTTTGTGCTGGCATGATCGTCTTTTTGATGATCATCCTGAAATGGATCAAACTGCTCACTGGATATCCATACAGGCTGGTTGGTTGTATGAACGACCTTGGATGATGGTGTTGTTGTTGTCTGCGCGCCCTTGCTGCGTATTTTTGATGGTGCTGTTGTCCGCGCGCCCTTGTTGTTGCTGTGTGCATTTGGGGTCGTTGTCTTTGCCTTGTTCTTCTTGGCAGTTGCTGTTGTGTAGGGGTCTGTGCTGTCTGCATGTGCTTTCATTGTCTTCACCTTTTTCTTGCCGGTGGTCGTTGTTTGGGGGTCTGTGCTGTCTGCGCTGTCTGCATGTGCTTTCATTGTCTTTGCCTTGTTTTTCTTGGCAGTTGTTGTTGTCTTGGGGTTGTCACCCTCAGCATCCGCGCGTGATGTTGTGCCTACACGTTGAGCTGCAACAAACGGATGCAGTGCGATGCTTGGTGTATCTTTGTCTTCCAACGGCTGCAGATCTGCCAGTGCTTCATCAATTGCAACAGTGAGCTGGTTGTCCTCCTCGTCGTCTTGCACTGGGCGGGCCGTTGCCTGTGATCATGGGTGCTTGTTTACACCTCGTGTTCTATGATGTAACGTTGAGCGCTTTCGTGTACCGCACCAGCACCGCATACATGTACGGCAAGGAGGACAAGCAGTAAGCACGTGACGACGGTCAACCTTGACTGCATGGATTGGTCGGATTGGTCAAAACCGGGGGGGACGTTGTTGGTTTGAATAATTGTTGTTGTTGTTACTACTGGTTACATGGGCGCATGTGTTATGTGTAGCGTTATGCTTTTGTGTCACAAATGTTTTGCACATTGTTTACTCCCGGACATAGATGCCCAAAAACACCCCCCAAAAAAAATCTCCTCCGAAACATTTCGCACGCACCATAGTCGTTCACAATATCTCGATACTGTGTGGTATCACCCACCAACCCAGAAAAAAAACAGATCCCCATCATGCACCCACACAAGAATATTCATCTGTGTGTGTTGCTGTTCCTAGCAACAAGGGTATGCTGCCATAGAATACCAAGCCATAGAATACCAAGCAAGGAGCAACCACCCACCATCAATGTTGCAATTGTCGGTGGGGGTGTGGCTGGGGCGTATGCAGCATATGCACTGTGGCAAGCCAACCAGGTGGTGGCAGATTATGATTTGAATATTACCATATACGAGGCTGGCGACCGCTTGGGGGGCCGGGCAACGTCGATAGAGGTCGACGGCAAAACGGTCGAGTTGGGTGCGTCCATGATTTACGGTGGCAACTATTATGTGGCTGGCGATTTGCTCAAGTTTGGGCTGCAGGTGTGGAGTTGTGGAGGGTTGTTGTTGTGATACACCACCACCACCACCACCACCACGCAGGAGGACGACGACGATGATGGTGGAGCCAGTTTTGCGTTGTATGATGGGCAGCAAATAGTGTTTCAATCGTCATCATGGGGTATTTTGACATTTGTGCAGCTCCTGGTGCGCTATCAGTTTGCGCTGCTGCGGTATGCACTGCTGCCGATACGCGCGTTTTGGTCGTTTACGCGAGTGTATGTGCTTCAGGTATATGCTGTGTTGTTGTTGTTGACAGCTGCACAACTTTTTCATCGTGCCGTCACCTGTTGTGTGTGTTTTGTTGTGCAACACTCCTGCTCGTGTGCATTGGTCACTCGGTGTGTGTGGGTTGTTGTGCACCACACCTGCTCATGCACAACTTGTTGTTTGTGTCTGTTGGGTGTTTTGTTATGTACCACACCTGCTCTTGTGCATTGGTCACTCTGTGTGTTGGGTGTTTTGTTATGTACCGCACCTGCTCGTGTGCAATGGTCACTCGGTGTGTGTGTGTGTGTTGTGTTGTGTTGTGTACCACACCTGCTCGTGCACAACCATCATCTGTTGTGTGTGTGTTGTGTTGTGTTGTGTACCACACCTGCTTGTGCACCACTGTCACCTATCGTGTGCAAGTGTGGTGTGTGTTGTTGTGTACCACACCTGCACAACCGTCACCTGCTTGGTGTTTATTGTTCTCCCTACACGAGCATCACCAAACCCGCCCCCCACACACACAAGAATGGGGGCACGAGTTTCAATACGACAAACGAGTTGCTTGAGGCACAAGGACTGCTTCCAGAAACCAAGACCTCTTTTGCACGGTATGCAGGCGCCACCTCGCCGCTGACCAATGAGCTACTGGGCGCCATCAACCGGTGCAACTACAACCAGCGCAATGAGGAGCTGCACGCGTTGGTGGGCCTTGTGTCGACACTGCCCGCCATTGATTTTGTGCAGGTGTGTTGTTGTCCCAGGGGAATACACTGTGAAGATACAACCTCATCACATCCACGCCACAGGGTTCCTTGCGCATCCAAGGGGGTAATGCACAGATTGTACGACGTTTGGCAACGCATGCACATGCACACGTGGTGCTGAATACCCGTATCGACAAAATCACACAGCACACAAGATATTGGTCCCTAGGAACAACTAACACTCCATACGATGCAGTGATTGTCGCCACGCCACTCCACAACAACAACACAATCCAATTCACACCGCCAGTGCCATCATCGGCGTTTTTCAAACAGCAGTATATTACCACTGTGACACATATTATCAGGGGCACGCTGACATTGGGCCGGGGGGGGACTGTCCTGACCACCAACAGCGCGCAGACCAACTGGAGCTGCATTAGTAGGATTTCGCACAATCTGTACAAGGTGTTTACGCGGGATGACCAGTTGACAGATGCACAAGTGAAAGAGCTGTTTGGGGAGGATGCCGAGGTAGTCAAGGTGCATCCATGGACGTCCGGGGCGTATCCTGCATACCAAAAGCAGGTGGGTGCTGATGGACCGTTTGTGTTAAACCAAGATGGGTTGTTTTATACATCCAGCATTGAGCGCGTGGCGAGTGCAATGGAGATGAGCGCTATTGCAGGGAAGAATGCGGCGCTGTTGGCGACGCGTTATATTGAGCAGCGGGTTGTGGGGGGGGGGTGACCTGCATGTTTTACACTGCTCCGGAGCAGATAGGTGTAACAGTGTCGTTGCGCATACATTTGTGACTGGGAGCCTACATCTGTGCACCCTGTCGCGTAAGGAAATGTAACAAGGGGAAGCTTCGTTTTTGAATATTTTTGAAGTGTGGACCGGTCTCCGACCTTGCGTGTTGCTGGTTATGTACGGCCTTGAATCTGGAATGAATAGATCGATTGGTGCTACGGTGTGCATGCGTCCTTGCCAATCCGAAGCCCCGGTACTCATCACGTACCGGGTTCAATTCCCTAGGCCATTCGGACGTGAACCGGGTTCAATTCCCGGATCGATCATTTTTGGCTCTGTGTGTGTATAATTGCCCATGTCTAGTGGTGCTGGACATGTACTACATGTTTTTTGTGTATTGGGCCATGGGACAAAGACAGAACAACACAGACAGGTGCCAGACGGGGACTACTGCGCTCAAATGCTGTTGCATAGTGATGATGTTGTTATTTATATCAAATCATGTGTAATATATCATAATATGTCATTCACTACACATCACAGTCTCTGCACATCATCACCTAATATAGAGGGAAACGTTGTTGATGATGCAACCATTGCATGATGCCCATCATGCAAGCTCACCCAGAGGTGTTCACAAGTTCGGATCACTGGCCCCAAAACACCATGATTTTGGAACTTTTTGCACACATTGCACGCATGGCAGAGAGTGCACATTTTGTAGATCTTGGTGGCGAGCTACGTCCCACTGCACGTCCTGTCCAAAGCCCACACGCATCAAACCACCTCAAAAGTGACTTTGCTGTGCACCATGACGCTGCTCTTGGACTGCCACGTGCAGCCACTCCCAGCACCACCAGCACCACCCAGCGCTGCAAGAGTGGTGCTGCGGCAAGAGTGGCTGCCATATGTCTGGTGCCTAACACACAAGGGATGCCTCGCTATGGGTGGATGCAAAGCTGCACACATCCTTTGCAACCTGGGATGATAGGCATAAGTGTCGGTGTGGTGTTATAGATGCTCCACACACACATACCGCATGCAACACAGAACGAGGCAGATTGATGAGTTTGATATCCCCATCCACAGCACTATCAATGGTGTCCATATTGGTGGTGGTGTATTTCCAAGGCGAAATACCTATCTTGTCAGCTTGTTTTGAGAAAATATTAGTGGAGAAATGTGAGCACTCCCTCCCACCACCGTCATCGCACACCTGCAACACAGGTATGTGTGGTGTGGGTGTGTATTTGTGGTGTTGGTGTGCATGGTTGTGCACTGCGCTGCGTGTTTTGCTGGCTGACACACAAGGTGGTATACTGGCATGTGTGGGTGTGCACCTTGTGGTGGGGAAAATTGACACAAAGAAATGCCGAGGAGGAGTAATGATTGTTTTTACTGTCCCAACACATCTCATATATTTCTCATAAAGAATTGCGAAGCCAAATACAGCAGCTCGCAACACCATCTAGAGCATCACCATCAATCAGCAGATCAATCATCAATCAGCAGATCAACACATAATGTCGCCTTTTTCCAAACCACAAATCACAAATCTCGTCACGCCCTACCACATTGCCCTCGGCCTCCTCGTCACGGAAACCCTTGCAGCCACCCCCCCTCCCTCTCCCGACCTGATTGCCCTCGTCCTGCGCCACCTCTCTGGCGTAAATGGCGTACAACTGGCTGCACTGCTGCACGACGTGGGTCAGGTAGGTTGTTGTAATGCACCTTCACCGCATACCACACCCACACCATCATGCACACACACCTCGACAGTACTCGTCCACCATCGCCACATCCGTCCACACAACCATCCAATCCCTTTGCACTACCCTCGGCGACCTCCAATCCTACCTCCGCGCTGCCGATGGCATGCTTGCCCACACCCCCACTGTCACCCTGGACGACCTCCACGCCGTGTGTGGGCCACCACCGAGCATCTCCTGCCGTGTCTCCCGGGCCACCCCAGCAGGTCGATTGGGTGGTGGATTGGGACATTTGGGTACACATAACAACACCCCCTCCCTCATATACAATAGGTCTGTTGTTTCGACGCCTACGCCTTGCAGGGGACACACTATCATTTGAAGCATTGTCGGGGTTGCACCAGGACTTGATCCGTTTTGTCAACGGCACAACACCGGTTAAGCAAACACCACCGTCGACAACCACCACCTTTCTCAGAGACGACTGCACGGCCGCCGTTGACCATAGCCACGCCCACTTTGACCATTCCATCTCCACAGCCAACACGCTACCTGCAGCGTTGCTCTCCCTGGCATCCATCCTCGACGGCCGTGACATGCTCGCAGTGGACGAGGCGGTCCGTGTGGCACAGCAACACGCCGACGACGACACCCTTGCCCATGCCATGGTCTTTAACTGGGGGGAAGACGATGATTACACCAACCGATACACCGCATGCCGCCGTCGTGCCGCGGCGCGCCTCCTCCCCCACCTCGTTGCGCACTGCGACCTTGCCCGTGCGAGTGTTCAAAACTGGCACACCATCCATGCCGCATGCATCACCACCCAGCGTCTTGCCCATGCCGTTGCCATTGCCCCAGAAACCTACTGCTCCCCGCGTCTCCTCAGTGTCCATGCTGCCCTCTGTGACGCGCTCGCCCGCATGGCCTACACCCATGCGCTGCTCTACACGGGCGCCGCTGCAGCCACAGCCGGCTGCTACACCCTCGCACAAGCCGCAGCAGCGGGCGTGCTTGCGGATGGGTGTGATGATGAGGATAGAGCAGTGGCCTATGCGCAGCTGGCGTCCAATGCACTCGAGGTGGATGTACACATGGCACAGCGTGTGTTGGACCTTGTGGGGGGTCACTCGAGCGAGCAACTGGCCCGTGTGTCTGCTCGATGCGAGATACGCTTGGGAGAGCATGGGACATCACCATATCGTGCGTTGGCACAAAAGCAGTACAACACGGCCTTTGAATATGCACTGACCACAGCCAGTCCTGAGACCTTGGTGCTGCTGGGGCGCATTGTGCTGGCAGCAGGGGACGCGACGGGGGCGCTGCCATATGTGCTCTCTGCCATGGTGCAAGCGGACGCATTGGTTGCTGCACACGCCAGCATTGTATTGGTGAGAGCGGTGTGTGGGGGAGGTGTTGGGTTATGTCACCATTCACACCAGTAACCCCCACCACTCTAGGCAGACGCGCTTGTCCAAGCCACTCCCCCTCATCATCACCACCATCGCTACGTAACCCAACTGGTGCATGCAGCACTCCCCCTCTTGGCCACTGCACGCCACACGCTGTGGCTCGCTAAGGCCCACAGCATACTGGCACTTGTCACACCCACTTCTGCACCACGACACTTGAAGCTCGCTGCTGGGTATTATGAGCAGCAGGGGGCATGGGATGATGCCGCACACACGTGGCACCTGGCGGCATTGCTCTGTCGGGAGCAACAGGTTGTTACTGCATGCGCTCATGCTGTGGAACGTGTATGGGAGGGTTATTGAAGCTTGCAACTCACAGCTGCAGCAGCGGCGACGCCAACGGCGAGGGCAGTGCTGTGGCGAAGCACGGTCGGGGACGTGACTCGTATAAAGTCCATGGCGTGTGTGATGCCGTGGGGTGGTGATGGTGGTGGTGGGAGGGCTTTGGTGAGTGCTGTGACTGTGGCTGTGTATGTGGCAAGGCACGTGCCCGTGTACAGTGGCCATTGTATCACTAGAGTGTGATCTGTTGCCAACGATGTAACGACAAGATGGTGCACCTTGTACAAACCATATACGTAGAGACATACACCCGCAGCAGCACCCACTGGCACGAATGCCATTCTGTTTTTTTGGATTGTTAGGGTGATGGTGGTTGTAGCGATAGTGTTGTTTGACCAAGTTTTATGACCAAATAAGTTTTTTAATGTACATCATGCAATGTAATGCAATATTGTTATTGTTATTTACACGCATCTTGCAGCACGCGTTGAAGCACACGCCCAACAGTTGCACACCATCGGAAAGGATTTCCTGATCCAGCTCACTCTTTCAACCCCTCTCGTCTCAATCGCATGGCTGCATTTGACATCACCAACAAAACAGTGGTCATCACGGGCGCCAACCGCGGTATTGGCTTGGAGTTTACAAGACAACTCCTAGCCCGACAGAACAACGTCATTGCCACCTGCCGCAACCCTGCCAAGGCCAAGGTGTGGATGGGTGTGTGTGTGTGAATGAGAGGGTGTGGCTACCCACATAGGACAACACATCACTGCACAATGCACGCATGCATGCGACACCTACCAACAACAGCTACCAACAACACCCAACAACACAACCCCCACCCTAATCCCCCACCCTTCAGGAACTCAAAAACCTCGGCCCCAACCACGTCCTTGCGTGTGACGTCAGTGACCAAGCATCCATAGACGCACTCGCTGCAGAAGTCAAGGGTATCACCAACCACGTGGACCTGCTCATCAACAATGCAGGGGTCTATGGGGAGCGCAGCCAGCAGTTTGGCAACATCAGCAGAAAGGTGATGCTGGATGTGTTTACCACAAATACATTGGGGCCGTTGTTTGTCACGCAGGCGTTTTTTGACAAGGGGCTGCTGGGGGGTCGTACACGCTCTGTGGTGGCCAACATCACCAGCAAGGTGGGGGGGTGAAGGGGGGGGGAGAGAGGAGGGGGGTTTCAGAGAATATTGTGTATGCTACTGTTGTTGTCAGGGCGGGTGTTTTGTTTTATCGTTGTGGGGTTTACGTTGAACAATGTGTGTACATTAAAGCAGCATTCCTTTATCATCCTCCTCAACACACCCCTCAACAGATGGGCTCCATTGACGACAACACCAGTGGTGGCACCTATGCCTACCGAGTAAGCAAAGCAGGACTCAACATTGTCAACAAATCACTCAGCCTGGATTTGGAACCCCACAATATCACCGCTGCCCTGCTCCACCCGGGGTGGGTGCGCACCGACATGGTCAACAATCATGGGCTCATCGACACGGATGAATGTGTGGCAGGATTGTTAAAGGTGTTGGAACGTGGACATGAAATTAATGGACGATGGTTTGACTTTGCCAACAGGGAAATCAAGTGGTAATATGAATAGAGAGGGTGGTGGTTTGACCATCGGAGTGGTAGTAGAGAGGGTTGATCATGGGAGCGGTAGTGAACAGGGGTGACCATGAGGGGAGGAGTGCCAAGTGTTTCATGCATGTGTATGTTACAAAATTCGTGCAACATATAAAGTAACCACATAGAGTACACAACACTACATCACCACACACCATGCGTCACTATGATGCGTCACTACTACACCACTCTCCTCTACATACCCCTCCAACACTGCCACGACATCCTTCATAGCAGGCCGCTTGCCTGCATCAGGCGCCCAGCATTGCTCCACCAAACTCCATACCTCATCCGGCACGCTCCCCCCCGCCACGACCACCCCAGGCACCACTTCTCGAAACCCACCCGCCACTTTTTCTGCATATTGTGACAACTGCTGTTGTGTTGCTGTGTCGGCAAACAACATGGCAGAGCGCAGAGTGCCTGTGAGTACTTCATACGCCACACATGCCCATGAAAACACATCTGCAGGGGTGCTGTATGGCTGACCCCGCCACACCTCGGGTGCCATGTACAAGATTGCACCCACAGGACACGTATGCTGTGCTGCAGCTGGGAGAGCGCCACTACTACCACCATCATCATCAGCTGCTACTGTAGTTTGTTTGTGAAAGCCAAAATCAACAACTTTTGCCCGTGCTACTGCCCATTGCGTAGAGGTGAGCATGACATTATTGGGGTTGACGTCTCTATGCAGCACCCCCTTGCTGTGACAATACGTCAGTGCCCGAGCAATGTCCAAACACCAACGGAGCGCATCGGCAGCGGTATACATGGTGCGTGTGGGTGTGCCCATGTTTTCGAGCAGTAGCGTTCTCAACGAACCCCCTGATACGTATTCCACCAGTACCCCTGCCGTTGCCTCTTCATACACCATGCCCATCGCACGCGCAATGTTGTCATGGCGGAGGCGGTGCAGCAGCATTGCCTCCTTGGCAAGCATCATGGCGTTGGCGGCGACGGTGGGGTGGGTTATGGCGAGGCGCTTGTATGCAACGGGTGTGGGTTGGTTTTTTTGTTGGTCCTTGGTGTCTAGGTGTGTGAGGGGGAGAGGTGTGGCGGTATGTGACACTATGCCCATAGTGACCCCCAGTCACCAACAACATACCCCCAGCTTCGAGTACTGATGTGGTGTACAGGTAGACCTTTGTGCGTCCATTGCCTTCCGCTATGGGCCGCTGATACTGCAGATGCTGTGTTTTCGTGAGGGGTTGTATTGTGGGTGCGTTTGCAACCTGGTCTGCACACACGACGACCGATCAACCCACCTTGGGCTGGATGCTGGGCAAGGATGGACATGCGGCCTCAAGCGTTGTCCTCATCAATGGAATCACCTAGTTTTACAGTATTGGTTAGTAATGTTGTTATAATATATGCCAAGCGTTCCCACAGCAACCATCCCATCTGGAAACCTCTTGCATGAGCACTGCTGCTGCTGGATCCACCGGTTCTGGACCAAATGGATTCCATGTCGAACGCCAGCTACTATTCGACATTGTGTTGTTGACCAGCCTACATTGATATTGACCGAAGGGTTCTTTTTTTTATATGTACATTGGCTGTGTTTATTGACACTGTCGTTTACACACGAACAACATACAACACAAAACGTACAACATGTGATGATGTAACAAACGTACAAGCACAATGTGCATCACCATGAGGTGCTGACCACCAACAATAACAACACCAATGACAACATGGAAAAAAGATTCCAAGTGCTTGCCATTTCATATCAACATTGCCAAACACGTTGCGGCCACCCATGATCCTCATGTCATCCTGGTGCCCCGCCGACAGCGCCTGCGCCATGTTGTCGCCAGCAAACCATTTGGCTTGTTTGTCCTGACTTTGGTATTGCTTGATGTTCTGTTTGTATTCACCGCATTGCTCCTTGAGGTATGTCGTGGGGCTCCATCACCTCCCCTTTTTTTCCCAACACCATCACCCCCCTCGAACACCATCACCCCCCCCCCCCCCGCAGTTGTTCTACCCAGAATATGAATTTGCCGTTGTGCAGTGCACCAACCCAGATGCAAGCAAGCAGCTATTATCTTCTTCATCAGAACACGAATCCATCCCCCTCTCCACGGTGTGCGCCACCTTGTACAACAACAACAACAGTAGCTTGGTAGAGCTCACCACCACATGCAGCATACAAGAAGTGATTGGACGTCCTGAATCGGTGGAGACGGCCATCAGCGCACTCGAATACATGTCTGTTGGCATCCTCTCTGTGATGCTTTTGGAAATTGGGTTTACTGTGGCAGTGGTGGGTAGGGCTTGGGTGACGGTGCTCCACTTGCTCGACCTGGCCGTGGTGCTTGCATCCCTGGTGCTGGAAATCGTGCTCAAGGCGCAACCACAGCTGCGACAGACATTGTCGTTGTTGATCATCGTTCGTATGTGGACGGTGGTGCGTCTGTTTGAGGGCATACAGGAGGCGAATGAAATGGCACACGCAGCAGAGCAGGAGAAGCAGAGAGAGGAGCTGGTACGGTTGCGGGCAGAGGTTGAGAGGTTGAGAGGGGACGACAACCACCTAGTATGATATTGGGTTTTCTGAACGTTGAGTTTGCAAATATTGATAATACAAGGCATAGCTTACCATGATCACAAAGGACAAAAAAGGAAAGGGGTCACACAAGTCAGGGTGCACAATCAGGGTGCTGCAACAGCGCACACCTACAGCCAAGGAAAAAACAAACTGCAAATCAATACCACCACGTATTTCCGTCACATGAAAGGGAGGGTTTCAATCACCACAACAACAACATGAGCACAGCATGATGTTGTTGTGAGTGGGTGTTGCAAACACATTCATTCGCAAAGACACACGCAAAGACACACGATTCTCTATGGGTGTGCAAACAATACCCTACATCACCACCGCTTGTTTTGTACACCCACGCTCTGTCATGTACACGGTCAATGAATACAAGGAGACAAAGAATAACTAGAGGGGCAAAATTGTCAACACCACAATCATGTCGTTGTTGCCGCCCCACCACTACCACCACGACTGCCGCGGCGCTTGCCCGACCCGGACGAAGATGAATGGGTTCTATACATCCCACCCGCAGCAGCGTACGGCAACCCCGTGGACCCCATACGGTACATCCCCCCCATGACTGCCGGTGGTGGCGGTGGTGCAGCCATCAACCCATACGCTGCGGGTGGGGCTGCCACATAGGCACCAGGGGCACCATAGGAGGCAGTTCTATATGCAGCGGGCACCACTGGGGACACCATGGACGCAATGGGGTTGGAATGGGTACGATGCAGCACACCGTTCATCGGAGGCGCAGCAGGTGCAACGGGCATCATGGCCCTGGGCATGCCGTTGCCATACCATGGCGTCATGCTTGCCGCCCCATCGGCCGACACGGCGCGGCCATACATTGCCAGGGGCATGGGTGCTGCAGGAAGCAACGGCTGGGACGCCACCACCCCACCAGCACCACTGCCATACAACGTGCGCTGTGCTGCCCACACTTTGAGTTGCAAATAATCAGGCTCATCAAGTAGTTTGAGTACATCGTCGTCCTTGAGTTCCAGCAGCATGCCTGTGATCTTGGGCACGGCTGTTTGGTCCATCGTGAGCTGCTGCACCAGTGGAAACAGCGCCTCACCCAACACCGTGTTGCGTCGCTCCGAGTTGCCATCATCGTCTGCTGCAATGCTGTCTAGTGCCTCACGCACTGCCGCCACGTTGGTTTTGGGCATCACGGGGGGCGGCATGGGCTGCCATCCTGGTGCAGAGACGTACATGAGTGGCTGGGTTGCGGTGGGGGGGGTGCCCATCATCATATAGGGGGGTGGAGGTGGGTACATCATGGAGGGTGGGATCCCTGGTGGTGGGGCTGGCATGGACACGGTGCGGGGTGGTGGCGGAACGGGGACAACGGGTGTGACGCCTGGCAGCATGTGTGGGTCTTGTGCAGTGTCTGTGGTGTTGGCTTTCTTAGCCTCATCCAGGTGGTGCCGTGCTACTTGTACATAAATTGTTTTGGTGCCCATCTGTTGTTTTTTGGGGGGGGGTGAGGTGGCTGTGTACATACTGTGTGTAAAAGAACCCCCCACACACAACATATGTCTTCAATGACAACAAACCCACCTGTCGTCCGTTCATGCCCTTGAGAGCTGCCATGGCATCTTCCAGTACATGGTATTGTACAAACCCCACACTACGACTGTTGCCATAATTGTCACGTAGCACACGCACCGACTCCACATTGCCATACTCCTATTTGTGGGTATGCAGGTGTGTGAGGGTGTATGTATGAGGTTGGTTGAGGAGAAACAATGTGTTGAGGGTGTGTACGACCACATGTACAACCATTACCGAGAATGCTGCGAGGAGCATGGCTTCGTCAACATCCCTGCACAGGTTGCGTATGTACAAGTTTCTATTCATCTTGTCCTCCGACACGATGCCTGCTTGGCTATAGTGTGTGGAAAGATACCCCGTCTGCTGCCCACGCTTGTTGATGGCAGGTGCCACGTTCCACACGCTGCCATGGGTGCTTTGTCCCTGGGCACCCTCGACAGCGGATGCGGCGTCCTCGGCGTGCAAAAAATTGACAAACCCAAACCCACGGCTGTTTCCAACCTCATCCTTCATCACCACCACACTGGTAATCTGGCCATAGTCTTCAAACACCTCGCGGAGTTCGTCTGCAGTGATGTGCGGCGCGAGGTTGTTGATGAAAATGTTGTGAAACACCGTGGGGGTGGCCTCGTCGTCGTCATCGTCGTCGTGGTGTTGATCACGGTAGATGAGCTCATCTTCTTCTTCCACAGCAGGGGGCTCTCCATTGGCCTCCCCTGGAGACCTGATGCTGCTGCATTCGGTTGTAGATGATGGGCTTGGCAACTTGTTTGGGTGGGAAACTGCTTCCTCGTTGGTATCCTCGTGATGATCTGCAAGGTGTAAATGCTCTAGTTGATGCTGCACTTGATACTGCACTTGTTCATTGCTTTGTTGATGCACAGCCCCCTGTGCGTGGTTGATACAATGTCGATGACCTGCAGACACATTGGGGTATGCCCCCTTGATATCTACGTGCACTGCCATCAGCAAAACGACGCAGGTGGTATACTCGTGCCCATTGTCAAAAACCAGACAGCATTCTCACGACAACGGTCGCTTCCAAATCAAACACCCCGCACCTTGACACCGTTGGGGAGCAAGGTGGCAACCTTGTCAACCTCGTGAACAACCTCGTCGCTGGCCATGAGACGGGGCAACGGGTTCAAAGGTGGTGCATGAGCTTCATTAGCTCAGGCTCTGGACGGGCGGCTTGTCGCTGCGTGTACTCGCTTCGTGTTGATTGCAGGGGTGATACGACGAATACTGCGGATGCGATTGCTGCAGGGAGCGAGAGAGGCGCACTGAGAGAGGCGTACTCCAGCCCTCGATGGTGTGTGTTGATCAGCAAGGTGTAGGGCTACTGGATGTAACGTTTGTGATGTGCTGTTTGATCGTGGGTGCGGGGAAATAATGTATTACGTGCCGGTCTGCAAAGTGGTAAAAAATGTTGTCCAACAGACACCCCAGGCCTCCCACGGCCATGTTCCTGGGACTACCACTAGCCTTCCATCATGGGCTCTTCTTCCTGTTCATTTTCCTCAAACAGCTTTTGCAATGCCGGTACCAGTGTTGGCAGCCGTGGCAGGTCCTTGAGATTTACGCTCATGAGGTCAAAGGCGATCGCCACAGATGCTGTGTCCGGGCTCGACTCTGGCAGCACTGGTATCTTGGGGTAGCGCTGACTAAAGTGGGTCAGGATTGTGCGGTAACACCCAGCCTGTGTGGGTCATGGGGGGGGTGGAGACAGGGTTTGAAGTGTTGAAAAGTGGTGGTTTCGGGTGTCCCCCCACCTTGGTTCCTGTTGCGACAGCATCAGATACAGTGCTGTGTCGTTTTGTAACGGCCTCATCCTCGAGCCCATCCTCAAACGTCGCTTCGTGTACCAGCAGGGTGGCCCCCTGGGCAGCCTCCTCCACCGCAGCACATGGACGGGTATCACCAGAAAACACGACTTTCCAGCCTGCATTACCCTGCACAGAGAGGCCATAGCTGTGACGACAGTGCACCACAGGAAAGGTGTGCAGGGATGCAAGGTCGAGGGCATCCATGATGGGTTGCAGGATGTTGGTGAGCTGGTCGGGGGACAGTGCATGTGCATCGGGTTGTGGATCCGCCGCCTGTTTGGGGGGGGTTGTTGTGTGTGCATTTGAGAGTACCAACAGAGATCACCATGTCACATACACACATAATCACACACACACATATCATACCTGTGTGTTCCCTGCATCATTGGCTACTAAATTGGCACAGTCTACATATTGAAATGTCATAGGCTCTAATTGTGCATATGCCTGTTGCAGTGGTGGGTGCAGTGTGCATGTATGCTTGCATACCCCATGCTTATCTCAATCAGATATTACACACAACTCCACACTCACCAGCAGTGCACGGCGCAGCGGTCGTGGTCCAATCACGAGCAAGGGTGGGCAATCATGCCCCAACAACCGTTTGCGAGCATTCAGCAATCGTGGCAGCCCCACATGATGGTCTGCATGAATGTGACTAATCCACACCGCTCTCAAGTTGGCTATGATATCGTCACATGCCACACCAAACCGCCGGCGCAGCTGCCCCAAGGACCCCTCTCCGCAATCAACCATCATGCCCCCACGGTCAAACATGTGGAGGTACATACCAGTCACATTGCGATATTTAGAGGGGATGGCGGCACCGGTGCCCAAAAACACCAGCTCCAGGTCCTCATGGCTGGCATTGGTAATGCATGCTGGTGGTGGTTGGGTGGTGCTGGCAGTGGGGTCTGTGGGAACAAAATCATGCCCCCCTGTTGCAGGTGCTACAGCATCCCCACTATCCTTGCTTGTCAAAAGCAGTGCACGTGCATTGTCCACTGCAGCACGGGCCGCGTCAGACAGCATATCACTTGAAAACACAGTTGTACTGCTCATATCCGTCTCAAATTGCATTTTTCGTACGGGCAAGAGTGTGTACCGTGACAGGCTCAAGCCAGAAAGTGCACCTTCTGGCATGGTGGTGGTGGATGATGACGATGATGGGGATGCTGGATCACCAGCGTCGTGGTGGAGGGGTGGCATGGGGAACAAGCTCGTATCAAGGGCGTGAAGTTGTGCCTGAAGCATTGCAGAGGACACCAAGCCCACGGATTGTTGTGCGGTTGGGTGGTGGACGATGATGTGGCGGGCATGGTGGCCAAAGCTGGCCATCCAAGCGCGGTAGGTTGGGAGGGCGAGGACGTGGGGGGGGGTGAGGTGTACCAGTACGTGTGCTGTGATGAGAGTAAGGGGGGTGGAGTGTGTGGTTTAGGCACACCAGTGTAGGTAACAATATGTTGGGTATGTGGCACAGGCCCTCACGACCATGCGTTCACAACCACCACATCACATATGCGTGTGTGAATGCAGAACAACATACTTTGCACAGTGGCATCGCCATGTGTCTGGTGTGTGGCATGGTTTGGTTGCTGCAGTTGCACGAATGTGGGTGATGCTTGTAGTGAGGGGAGGAATGCTGCAGTGGGGCAATCGACAACAGATGTGATGGGACCTGGCGTGCTTGCTCCTAGAACCTGTGTGTTATGCGATGATACGGGTGATACGGGTGATAAGGGTGGTGTGTTCACCCCCCCCCCCCACGCACCTCTTCAGGTGCCACAGTGCGCCCGTCTGGTGTCGTGACACTGGCCCCCCGCTGCAGCTGCCCAAACATGGGCCCCTTTGGCACCCCCAATGCAAGGGCCCTTTTCGGGTCAAATTTGCCCCTCGCATCTGCAAGTTGCACTACATAACACACCGCCACTGCTTCATGTTCTTCTACAAGCACCTCACCATCATGTACTTGCCCGTCTTCATGCCCCACCATGGTGTCGGTTGTGGGAGGGGTTGATTGGGTGCTGGTTGCTGCTGTTTTGGGGCGTTTGGTGGGTGGTGCATCCCCCTGTTGTTCTTCTGCAGACAAGACAACCGGTGTGATTGTAAACATGGGGTCCTTGACCACTGGCTCTTGCTCCAGGGTACCCCCAAATTCCACAGCCCTCAACCCCAAGTCACGCACGTTGATAAAGGTGCGCATGGCATTGTACAGCTTTGTGATGCCAGGTGGGCCGTACAAAGTCATGGTCACTTGGCCACTGGTTACTACGTTGCTGCTGGAGATGTTTGGTTTGGCATCTGCCATGGTCAACAACATGCCTGGGTATGATGGAGAGTGGTTGATCATGCAGAGGGAACCATGCACATAGCGAATGATACAATGCTGTTTGTTGTTGATGATGATGCAACCATGATGCGTTTTGCATGAGTTGTTGCTGTGAGAATGTATGCAGTTTGAATGTATGCAATGTATGCACATCTACTGCCCGCCACCTACACTGTCAACCCCTCATCATATACCTGGCACGCCACCAAGGGCTTCGGTGGACATGCGGGTGGCCAGTACAGATGACAACTTGGTCATTTTCACCTTGTGCTGGGTGCAAAAGCGCTGAAAGCCCTCCCCTGCATTGAATAGCAGGCGCTGGTGCTCAAAAAACAAAAGAACACTGGGTACTGTGTCTGTGGTATCTGTACCAAGTCCCAACACCTGTTTCGGATTGTGTGTGATTGACCAGCCTGGCCTCAAGTGCATCCCACCCTGAACAACAACCCACAACCCTACCTGGACATATGCTACGCCCGTTTTGTATGGGTCTGCGTGGTTGTGCTTCTTCGACATGTTTGATGTTTCAATAATGTCTGCGCTTTGTTGTGTCCCTCTTGACGCTGTATACACACGAGCTCTAGAAGCTGCAAAAGACCGCGAGAATGATTTGAGGTCCACCAGGGGCTTGGGCACGTGTTGTGGGAGGAGATTCCTAGATGACTGCCATCCACTTAGCAAGCACCCCAGTGCCCACCGCCTCGCCGCCAGGTTTGATGGCTGCGTGTGCTGAATGATGCACGTGGTTGATGGTGCATGCACAACAATGCACAATAAGAATATTGATTATTACCAGAATTTGGTCAACAATTTGTGTGTTGGCACAACGCACATGGCCTTGTAAGTCAACCGAATTTAGTAGGTCAACATGATTCAACAACCAGATCAATTGCCTGGAGTGTTTATACTGCAGACCACCACAACAATATGAGTGCGCAACGACTGACAACAGACAAACAAAACAGGGGGTCCACAGGTTGGGGTTTTCTAAGAAACAAATGCGTCTCTTTTCGTAATGAGTTGTGTCGGGTTTGTGTAAGGGTTTGTGTGAGTGTATGAAAGTACATAAAAGTGATACAAACAATGTGGCAGGAACACACAATGGTGGGGCACCTGTGTGCGTGTGTGCGCCACCGATCATCACTGCTGTGGTGGTCGCTGTTGCTGTTGTTGCTGCTGCCTGTGGTTGTCAGAGTGTGTTGTAGTACATGGGTGTTGAATGTACATACTCATCCAAACCCTCCACACCTTAATCCATGCATCGTCGAGGAGGATGGGTGCTGCTGAGCACCACCTCCCCCCGCCACCCCACCGCCTCCCACATGCTCTAGTGGGGGCATGGCAGGTATTGGCGCACCATACACCCCACCACCTGGCGGTAAAATCATGGCACCCGTTGGCAATCCCGTTGTCCCTCGGCCCGCCCCCCCAGCCGATGGTGGTCGCTGTTCTGTCCCTGCAGCCGCCGCCACCGCTGCTGCAGCTGTCATCGGATAGAAATACCCCGCTGCTGGCACCATGGCTGGGCTGTATGGTCCATATGGAAACGCAGGGTACCCTTGTGGAAAGGCCCCCAGTGGTGGGTACCCAGCCACAGCATACCCAAGCTGCTGTGGGTACCCCTGCGGCGCTGGATAGCCAGGGCTTGCGCTAGCCACAGGACGCACCATAGCTTGGGTGGTGTGCACGGGCACCATGATGGGGCCCCTTGGGCCTGGTGCTGCTTGTTGTCGTAGGCTGCCCGTGCCCTTGGGGGTGGCAGTTTTCACCTCGACACGCTTACCACAGACCTCGTGCATGCTGCCGTGCACAAACACAGCGTCCACCGACTCTTCGTTCTCAAACGTGATAAACCTGAGGGAGGGGGCGGGGGTCAGTGTTTGTGTATGTAGTTGTGTGCACCCACTGTGTAGAACAAGAGCCTATGCTGCCCCACACATACCCAAAGCCCCTGGAGCGCCCGCTGTGGTGGTCTTGCATGATCTGACAGTCCACCACTTTGCCAAACTGCTCAAAGTACTGCTGGAATTGCTCTGTTGTAGTGGGAACGTTGCATTGTTGGAACAACATCCGTGGAATGTGACATCATACATCACAAACAAAAACATACCAATGGTGGTTCCAGGTGCCAAGCCCCCCACAAATATTTTGCGGATTTTGGGTTTCTGATATGGTGGTACCGATGGTTTCGCATCAATCTGTGTGTGTATGTCAACACATGTGCCGTCAAGGCGGACTGTTGCTGCCACACCGTGTGCCGTTTCCCATCAAAGCACCAACCCCAACAAAGCAACATACCGGTCTGCCATTCAGTATATGCTGCTCAGGTTGGTTGACAACCCGATCTGCAACCTCCTGGTCCTTGAACGTCACAAACCCAAACCCACGCGGCCGCTCCGATCCACGCTCCCGCATGATGATCTGTGGTTGTTGGAGCTGATGTGAATGCTTGGGAGTCACTGCTTTTGGAAAACCACGTCTGTGGCCTCCACTATGCGATGGTGATCCAACATCACCTACATACCACTTCGGTCACCTCTCCAAACTGCTCAAAATACGCTCGCACATCGTCTGTGTACATGGATAGCATGCAATACGACATGACAGGTGTCGGCCAAAACGGCATCGCCCTCAGAACCGTACCCTCCCACACATACCCTCGTTTGCTTCCCAGGATAGTCCACCTAGAAACAGCTTTGAATGTGCCTCTCTGTGCACAGGCATGTCCATGCACAAGGTTGATATGTGCAGCGAACAAGTGTCGTTGATCGTGATCGTGGGGGCATAGCATACCTCTTTGTGCTAGCGCTCTCTGATTCTTCTGACTGACCTGCCTCAGCCATCAACAGTGGGCAAGGTAGCGTCCCAGCGTGCTCACGCTGAATGGTGCTCACGCGTGCCCCTGCATGCGCGCCCCTTGTTCAGACCCAGCACCACAGGGTCAAGCGGCGCATGGCATGGTTGTGGATGTGGTTTTGTGTAGATCAAGCTGATAATTGGGAAGTGGCGAGATTGGTGACCATTATTGTTGTTCCTCTTTTCTGAAATATAGGGTTGTTTTGGGGGGATTGTGTTATTGAGTGTTATTGTGTTATTAGGATACCACAAATATGTTGTGTGAAACATGAGCCAAGATGGTCAACAAATTGCAATGCATGTAGATGCTCATGTTGATGCTCAAGCTGGGCCGCTGGAACGGGAAATACGAGAGCTCTTACATACTGTGGCACATCTTCAGCGATCCAACGAAGAATTGAAACAGCATATAGCACAGGAATTGGACAGAGAGTGCAAAGAGGCAATCCAGGTGCATGATTGTTGCTGATGCGTTGCCATATCTCCCACCACCACACACACATCACCATCTATACATAGGACAACATAGTTACCATTGCGCGTTACAAGGCACGCATTGTATCACTACAAGAACAAGTAGCTGCCATGCGACACCAAGGCGTAGACAATCTCGAGGTGCTCCGTGACACACGTGATAATCAGGGACGAGGCAGGGGCGAAAACACCAACCAAGGAGGCACATGGCTCTAAGTTGTGCCTTGTGACCGAGTCACCTAGTTGCCATTTTTCCCGCTATTGCCCATGAGCTCTTCTGCAATAATCTCCTTGATGGTCGCCGCTGGCAGCAACCCCTCTGTTCGCAACGCTGGCTTGTCCCCCACGCCCACATACACCAGTGTGGGCAAGCCCTGGATTTGCAACTGGGTGGAGAGGTCGGGCTCCTCGTCTGTATCCACTTTGACAATGCGCACAGTGTCGCCCATCTCCTCTGCTACTTTTTCCAACTCTTGTGCCATGAGCAAGCATGGGCCACACCTGGGGGGTGCAGATGTATTGATGATGTGACCGGTGGTTGGACACGATGTTGATGATTGCACACACACAAACACAAAACGCTACGTACCATGTAGCCATGAAATCAATAATCAATGGTCGGTCTCGTGTTTGCAGAGCAATCTCCAACTCTTCAGCATTGAGTTTTTGTACCTGGGGTGGGGCTGTTTGATGCAACAACCATGCAATTGTGTTACACAACCAAAAAGCACACCTTGCCAGCAGCACATTGTACACTGTGTGTGCGTAATGTGTGCTTTTTGGGGTGTCGTAGTGAGGGGTTGGGCAGGCTGGCGAACTGATGATGTCTCGTGGGCAGCAAAGCCACTTGGGCTTGGCATCGTGGTACACGAGTGAGCATTGTGAGCATTGCAATGTGTCGGGTTGATTATTGTGGGTTTGTTGTTGATGGGGGTTGATGGGGGTTGGCTTGTGTTATTTTCTGCAGTTTCTAGCCCATACACAACCAGCACTAATATTGCTTGCAGTAGATCTAGGATCTTATGCACATTCATCACCATAGTTGAACAGCATGGCATCTCAAAACAACCAGCCTCCCCTCGACATCAACTATGCCAAGCTCCTAGAATGGCTGGTAATTGCTGCACAAAACAAATGCCACATCAACAAATTATGCCACACCAACACTAACCACACCAGGTGGACCGTCGTCAGGTGGTGGCAGATTGGCGCCCACGTGTTTCGCTCATCACTGCCAGAGCAGAAGGCATGCTGAAAACACTGCCTGCCACCGTCACATCTGCCTTGCCAGAGCAACACCATGCAACAGACGCTCCCGACTATGCCCTGTGTTGCGCAATCCGTGAGACCATGGTGCGATTGGGCATGGGCGAGCGTTCCATGTTTGGGGGCCTCAAGGGCGAGGCAGGTGCTTGGGACAAGCTGTGTAGAGCATATGAGAAAGGAAGTATGTAAAGTGGTGGAGTTTTGTTTTCCATATGTGGCTGTTTTATGCATCTTGTGTCTCCACTAACAGATGTGTGGATGGCCGAGGCGGCTCGTGCCATTGCGCACATAGTGGACCATGATGCACCTCGTCTCAAAGCCGCCATTGCCAAAGCGCAACAGCAGCTCATCGACCTTGAGCGCCGCCGGGGGGAGTATATGCACGCTGCCAGTGCTGCGGCGGCAGAGTACAAGGCACAGCGGGTTCGATTGGGGTTGGGCCCGGGACCTGTAGACGTGGAGCTGGCATCACTGGCGAGCGGAGTTGCACACGTGCTTGACGATGCTGTGACTGTGTGTTGCGGTGAGGACGTGCAAGCGGCGGCGGCGTACTATGCGAGCTTTGCACGCTGTGTCGGTGGTACGTTTGTGCTTGTTGCATGCGCAACATGGCATTGTGAAAACGCATGCACTACCAACCACAGAGGCATCCTCGCTTGCCACGTTGCAAGAGGTTGCAGAGGGACGCACTGCGCCGTGGGTAGGGAAACCAAACCCAGAGGAGGCCCCGGAAGACAGCAACGTCAGTGGTGCCACAGGCATTGATTGGGGCGGGGAGGATGATGGCAGTACTGCTACGGGTGCGCAAGGTGGGATCGACTGGGACATGCATGATTGGGCAGTGGAGAGTGTAGAGGTAGGACAACATGCGCAGGATGACACAGCTGCAGTCAACTGGGACATTGTGCTCGAGGATAGCAGTGGTGTACAAGAAGAAACACAACAGCACATAGAGGAGGAGCCCAAAGACAACAGCGCGTCAGTGGCAGCGGTGCGGCTGGCAGAGGATGGCGTGTACAGGGCACAGCTCACAGACGACGTGCTAGAATTGAAAGCGTTTCTGACCATGCGTGTCGCAGCCATGCAACGAGGGGGGGCAGAGTCGCTGCCACTGGGTACGTGGTTTGTGTAGCAAATGCGCAGACCACCACCATCCTAGTATCTCCCCTCCTAATGTATCCCCCTCTCACACCAGATGCACCAGAGGAACTCATCACGATGACTGCCGCACGATTGCAGCGCATGGCAGACTCAGTGGATCGTGTGGCTGAGCTCCTCACGGGCCCCAACACCCAGCAGCTGCTGTTGCTCAAGGGGTCCAAGCAATATGCGGCTCGATTGGCACAGCAACTGTCTCTCAAGGCTGGGCAAGAGGGCAAATGCATCAAGTACGTTGGATGGGTAGTGGTAGGTTGAACGGGTGTGGTAGGGATGACAGCAACCATCCCATTCCCCCTCCAGGTTGGCCAATGAAACAGAGGCCAAGCGTTTGGCAACACAACGGACGCTGATGGCTGATGCGCCCCAGCTGCAACGACTCGGGCAACGTGCACGGCGTGCCAAGGCTGCTGTGGAGGCGGGGCTGGGCGTGGCGCTTGGGGGCCGCACCGTGCATGTGACGGGGGGTGATCTTTTGTCATGTACAGCGTGATGATGAACCATCGAGACATGCTTCGATAATAATAGGACGGAATAGAAGCAGTGGTAAAACTGAATCAGGTACAAATACAAACCTGCTGACAGGTCTTTCCTAGTAGTACTAAACATGTGCACAAACAAATGCATGTATGAAATAGTAGTAACAAGTTATATACTTACACATTGCAATGCACAGAGCAGGGATGATGCGGCTACGCATGCCATCCATATGCCACAACAAGCATACCCTCCTGTGTCGAGCACATTCGAGTTCTGACTCGTCAAGGAATGCTGCATTGCTAGTTATAGGCAACGAGATTTTGAGTGGTAGCATACAAGACACAAACACTGCATTTTTGGCCAAGATGTGTCATGGGCGTGGCATCGACATGGTCAGGGTGGAATTCATTCCCGATGACAAAAAGGACATTGGCACCAGCGTGTTGGCATTGAAACAGCGTGTTGGAACACGTGGGTATGTGTTTACAAGTGGGGGCATAGGTCCAACCCATGACGACGTCACGTATGAAGCCATCGCAGACGCTTTTGGTGTGTTGGCTCCTGCTGGGAGGTTGAATATCATGTATCTGAATATATCCACTGCATCCCCAGGGGTGCCATTGGAGCTGCATGCGCCCACGGTGGACAAGATGCGTGCACATTATGCAGGCACAGGGCAGGAGCTCAATGAAGCACGTTTGCGCATGGCAACACTGCCAAGAAACAGCATGGTGCTTGATACACCAGGGCTATGGGTGCCACTGGTCAACTTGCACAGTGTTTTCATCCTTCCTGGTGTGTGTTTTTTGGGGGGGGGAGGGTTGGGGGGGGGGTGCGTCCCGGCGTCAATTTTTTAATCGCCACTTACGACACCAGAAGAGTATGGCATTGTACTGCAGCACAACTTCAACCGACGTGCGGCGGTTAAAAACGGGTGTCCGTGTGTGTGTGGAGTGGATGCCAACAGGTGGTGCTTAACAGGCATTATTGGTCGCATTTTCATCATCACATACTACCCCACCAACAGGTATTCCGCGGTTGTTTCAACAGATGCTCACAGCCAACCAGCACCATTTTGTTGGTAATCCACTTGTACTGCAACAGCGTGCGTTCTACACCAAGGTGAGAGAGCAGTGATTGTATTGGGCCAGTTGGATCCATCCACATATGTAAAGGACAAGAACAACACAAAACAACAGGTGCCAGAGGGGGACTTGGCCGGTCCATTGACCCACCTTGTTGCTGCCCACCCTAGCGTATCGATGGGGAGTTACCCCAACGTACGTGCTGGAGACACTCGCTACAAAGTCAAAGTCGTACTAGAGGCGCGGGATGTAGAGGCATTGGACGCTGCTGCAACTGCGCTCCAAGCTGCTGTTGCGTGCGTGACCGAGGTGGATGGCGAGTAATGTTATTTGTATTTCAATTCTTCATGTGTAATATATCTCATTGACAACAAATAACGTGCATCACAAATATGCTGAGGTTGAAAGCAGGCAACATTCTTGATGGTGCAACTATTGCATCTGATGCTTGGGTGCAAGCTCACCCACGAGGTGCCTACACAACAGTTAGGACTACTGGCAATAATAACATGGTTTTGGAACTTTCTGCGCACATTGCACGCCTGGCAGAGAGTGCCCACCTGATGCATGTAGCAGATTTTGGATTGGCCGAGCTACGTCCCACTGTCCTGCGCGTGCTCTCCAAAGCCATCTACGATGCACACACATCAAACCACCTCAAGTTGACATTGTTGCTCTACCCAGACGCTGCTGTACCACACACAACACTGCACTTGGACTGTCACGTGCAGCCACTCCCAGCACCACCAGCACCACCCATCGTGGTACAGCTTGGGGGTGCCCCACGTAGCAATGCACACGCCAAGGATAGTGCGTGGGTGGAGACACGTCGGCAGCTGGTTGCAGCACAGTGCCCCGGTGTGCACGAAACCGTGCTTGTTGGTGCACAGGATGGCTTGGTGTATGAGGGGCTGAGCAGCAACGTGTTTGCCGTCATGGTATTGCTGTTGGTGGTGTATGCGCACACAAGTATGTATGCACAATCATGTGTATCCCACTAACACCAACAGGCAGATGGCCGTGTATACACCGCTGACCAAGGGGTACTCGAGGGCACCATTCGCCGCATGGCATTGAATGCATGCCAGCGCCTGCGAATACCCGTCGTACTCGAACCACCCCCACAACCAGCAGCATCGCACGAACCCTGGGTGGGTGCGTTTCTGACAAGTACCAGCCGATTGGTGTTGCCAATTGACAGCCTCATACTGGGAGATGGGACCACAGTGGGCACATTTGTGTACGAGCCTGACTGCATAGTATGTCGAGTGCAGGCAGCAGTGGCGGATGACGTTGTCAAGTGTAGTGAAACAGTTGAAAAGATGACATGACCTTTGTATTTTACCATAGATTTCAACAAATGAGTGATCCTGTGTATACTCTTATTTGAGGTAGGAATGCGATGATAATAACAAGTATCCGTATCAGAAAAAGGTACACATCACGTTTTTTCATTATTATTCCTCACAACAACACTCCCTCGTGTAAAAACTGTCCACCACGGCAATCTCTCATCATTGGAGCAACATACTACTCGTCTTCTTCCCGCACATCTTTGGCTGCCCCTCCCACCACCGTCACCGCCACTTTGCATATCAACACAAACCAATACACATGCATGGCCACAAGGATGCACAGCAGTGAATTAAACGCATAGTAGTAATCCACCGGCTTGCCCCCTCGCACCACAGTAGAACCAAACCTGTGGACATGAGAGCATGAATGATCCTTCACACGTGGTAACCCCCCCCCCCAAAATAATCAAACTAGACTGCTCCATACGTACATGGCGCTGTGTACAATGTATCTTGGGTAGACCCACAACCGCAGCACTGCCCAGGACACCATCATGGACACAAATGACAGCGTACTTGCAGCTTCCTTACCAGCATAGTTGAGCAGCTTGGCAAGTTCTAGAAGAATGTCACTCGGGTCATGAAGCAACAGGATGACCGACCCAATGCGTGTGTACCTATGGTGGTTGTGTGTGTGGCAACATGCCGTGGCACTGGACTCGTGTGAAAGCATAGATAACACAGTATACAACACAGTATGCAACACAGGAAACAGTACAATAAACATACACAACAAAGTATACACATACCCAACTGCATAGGAGCCCACTAGCAGGCATATTGTGACAATGTGATGCGCCATCATGACTGGGAAATCCTTGCGCCGTGTTTCCCAAAACAAGAGCATGAGTACTGAAACCATGTAGAAGCCTGTCTGTACTTGATACAGGCGCTCTAGCATCGGACTATGTGTGAAAGAGTAATGGCATGTGCATGGTGATGATGCATTGAGGGAATAAGAAAACTGTGTTGAACGATTCCGAACAATGTTTTGCAATTGACTATGCATACAACTCATGTATGACACAAACCACACATACTTGTGGGCTTGTGTTTTGCCATCAGGTGCATCGTTGACCCAAAAGTGATCTGGAGAAAACAACCAGCTTGTTCCCCAAAGGGTGTACCAGGTAAAGCTATGAAGAAACACATACACCATCGCCTGGCGTGCGTGTGGGGGGGTGACCATGCAGCACATACAGCGCAGAACAACATCGATGCACACCTTCCATAGTGATTCTGTAAACTTGTCCAGCTGCTTTTGTGTCACTGGCTGCTTTGTCTTTTGCTTGCGTCGAGCAGAAGCTATGGCTATGCCTGCAACCGCCTGGGTGTGGCATTGACGATGTTGGCGTGCCACAACCACCTATAAATGATGATCCCTTGGGCATACCTGATAGAAACTCTTGTCTAGGACAAGACGTATCAACCAGTATACAGGCACGAAACCTGTGAAGTTGGTTAATTATGATGGGGTTATTAACTATGCTGTATGGCGCTGCACGAATGATTGGCATGTTGTTGCAATAATGAATAACCCGTACCTGCGCTAGCAATAACAAACATCCATGTGGAAGACGTTGGAGCATCTGCTGACGAAACCATCACGATGGTTGTGTGTGTTGCCAAGTGCTATTCAATCTGCTGATAGAGGTTGATTGATATGAATCACAACCTGATTGTACAATATACATATGATGAGTTGATTGATAACTTCCAGTTTTGACCGGCCTTGGTACTACTTGTTTTTCCCCACACAGCACTCCCAACATGCAACACTTCCTGCTTGTCACCCAGTACACATATGTGCATTGGCCATACTGTGGCCATAATAACACAGCCTCCATTCCTCACCGGTGGCCCCGGTTCCCCCTCCTCGCTTCCTGTGCACTCGACAGGACGACGCACAGCAAATGTACCAGCACATGTACCACTTTGCAAACAACAGAAGCAGCCAAAATACCGAAAACAGCACCACGTCCTCATCCCCTAGGAAACCCTGTTCTCGTGGTCTGTGTTGCTGTAGCGGGTTGTAGGAAATTCATTGCCTAGTCATGACCTAGTCATTGCGCACTTGCTTGCATATTTCCATTTCTCATACACCACTACATTCACTGTGTATTGTTCAAAAGCGAATGCACTAGCAACACCGTAGCGGTCCACCACGCGATGCATTCACACCGCGAATACTAGCTGTTCACCGTCTTCTTTGACTGTACTACTTGACAGAACAGCACCGCAATACATCACTATGTTGCTAGGTCGTGCGCAAAGTCGCACAAGCGCACTCGAGCCAGGGCGAAGAACGAGAGCCAAGATCATTTGCCATTCCCAAGCCTCTCGTGTACAGCCCGTGGCACGTACCGTACTCACAAAAAAGGTATGCTAATGCATTGCGCAGCTATTTTGTGCCGCTCGGGTGGCAGTAAAAAGGGTCGTGCACTTGTCATACCAACTGCAATCCATCTTGTGTCAGGGCGTGCTGCAGGACCTGCTGCAGGGCAGTCCACTACAGTATGTTGGTTGGGTTTGTTTTAGGCATGTTAAGGTTGTTTGTGAGAGGTTTTGCCGTGTTTGTGGGGTGCGCAGATGGTCATCCCCAACATTGAACACACAACACGGTTGCCACAACACACAGGGAGACACGGGACCTGGAGCGTGCTCTGGATACACCTACATATTCCAGACCAGAACTGCAACGATCAGAGCTCGCCGAGCGTGTGCAAGCGCTCCTTCTTGCCGGTGGTGACTCCCCCATGCCTGTTGCAAGCACCCGCGCGGTTGCCGCACTACCTTATGGTAGGTGGGTGTGTTGAATACATGGCAACAAGCACATGCAATACCATGCTGCTGCAATAGTGATCATATACATTGATTTTCCACACAGGCGCCAACCTACGTGTTGTTGACATACCCATCCACAACATGGTCGCTAGTGGCATAAACAAAATGTACGTGCTCTCCCAGTTTCATTCCCATACCCTGTTTTCGCACCTCACCTCGAGCTACCCCATGATTTTGGGTTCCCCCCGAAACGCCGCGTTTGTCGAGCCCCTTGCGTGCACCCAAACGGCAACAGCAACCAATTGGTATCGTGGGGCGGCTGAGGCAGTCGCTCGCAACATCGACCGCATTGCTGAGCGTGGTGGTGAGGATGTGGAAGATTTTGTGATTGCCAGTGGCACCGCAATTTACAACCTGGTATGGGTTGTGTGTGGTGGGGGGGGGGGTTGCATGGATGCCGTATGTGTGAAACCACCACAACCATGTATTATTCCTGGAGATGTGAACGGAGGTGTGTATGTGCATACAATCAACACGCATCCATATCCTTACAAAAACACCTTACAAAAACACATCATCATCCCAAAAAACGCCAATACAGGACATTCTGGATGTAGTCAACACCCATCGGCGGCAAAATGCAGACATCACAGTGGTCACCCGCAGCGTCTGTCGCTCGGATGCAGAGCGCCTGGGCGTCGTGGTGGTGGATCGTGATAGTGGACTCTTACAATCGTTTGTGGAAAAGCCACAAGACCCAATCCTGGCTGAGCTGGCCAACACATCCTCACACACAACCGCTGCACTGCCGTATGAGGCCAACCAGGGGGTGTATGTGTTTCGACGCGACACGCTCCTCGAGTTGCTGGCTGACAAGGATGAGCATACTGCGCATGTGCAGTTTGGAAGGGATGTGCTGCCTGCTGCACTGTCCTGGGGGCTCACTGTGGCTGGTATGTTGTGGTTGGGGTATAGTATTATCCATTGTGTGTACACGTATACACTGTACATGTACACGTGTCATGTCATCATGTGCACATGGAGTCTTGTGTTGATTGATAATGTCATTCGTTACCATGAATATACCATATGCATTGTTCATGCACACCTCGTCCTCCACCAACACAGTGCATCACAACGATGGTCACTGGCATGAACTAGCTGGCCTGCATGATTACTATAGCAGCAGTTTGAGCCTCATGTCCCCTGATGCTCCTATACAACTACAAGAGGTGTATGCCAACACTATGCGCTGTCAGCAGCTCCTGCCACCGAGCCGTATTTTGGGTGGCGTTGTGGATCGATGCTTGGTGGGGGAAGGGAGCATTATTAGGGTACGTATTGTGGTGTGTTGGCTGCCATGGCGGTTTTTGTGTGTTGACATCGATTGTGTTTTGTTTTTTTTTGTTTTTTTTTTGTGTGTTTTTTGTGTGTTTTGTTTGTGTTTTGTTTGTGTTTTGTTTGTGTTGTGAGTGCAGCCTACCATGCATGCATGACAAACACGACACCCTGCTATGGAACACAGGATGCAGAAGTGCGCAACTGTGTGGTGGGCACTAATTGCTACATAGCACGTGGGTGCACTGTGCAAGATACAGTGCTCCTGGGTAACAGCCAGTATCAATCATGTAGTTATCGTGATGAAGAACGTGCAGCAGGAAGACCAGTGCAGGTGTGGGTGGATGCTTGGTTGGATACTGGTACTTGCATGCATTGTGTGTATAAAACACACATACAGTATGTGAAATACACAATCATGGATACCAGCATGTGATAATGTTATGATCTACAACTATCTATGCACAACCATGTATCTGCAACAATGTACACAGGGTGTTGGAGAAGGGAGCACTGTGAGAGGTGCTGTCATTGATATGGATGCCAGCATTGGTCCCGGATCCTTCATCGCCAACATCGACAAAATTCAAGAAGCAGACAGGAGTGAACAAGGCTTTATCATTCAGCAGGGCATCGTGACTGTGCTGCGTAATGCTGCACTTGCTCCTGGCACGCGCATTTGAGAATGCGGTCACATTTGAAAAGGGTGCCGCATTTGAAAAGGGTGCCGCATTTGAAAAGCGTGCAACGATGTGACATGGGGCTATAGTGCATGTGTCATGTGTCATGTCAACATGATTGTCATGTTGTTTTCTAGTCCAAGAGTAGTGTGAGTAGCAGGCAGCACAGATGGTTGTAGGCAAGGTGACAATATGGACGACGACGAGTAGTTACGTGTGTTGTTTTTCTTCTTGTGGTGCACGCAGCAATGTGTGTGCTGGTGGGACATGTGCAGGCGCGTGTGTGTTGCCACGTGCTGGTTGCATCCTGGCCCATGCATGTCCCATGTCCCATAGAAACAAAATCCAAAGAGTTGTGAGAGTGTGTGTGCCATAAGTGAGTGAGTGAGTGACAGAGTGTAGCACACTGAGGATTGTTTGTGTGTGTGTTGATGCTCAAGTACGCTCGGCATGTGTGCCTGGATGCTGCGCATGTGCACATGACACTGCACACATTTCTGTAGACAATGCATTTTTTGTGCTGCACATGGTATTGTACGCTGTGCACAGCAATGTGCAAGCTGTTTTTTCCGTACCCCCTCCACCACGGGCTTTTCCCCTGTTGCAGCGTGTTTGTTTTTGTACTGCAGGTTTTTTGTGAAAAGAGAGGGGTGGCCTCCCTGCTCATGGAGGATAATGTTGTACCGTCGTCCTGCTTGTTATCTTGATCAACCATGCTTTTTGCATGCGTTGTGCGGTTTTGTTGTCCACCGTGTGTGGGTGGACCGGCTTTGTGCTGCTGCGTCGTGCTTCTTTTCAAGATTTTGTGTACACTAGGCGTGTCCTCCACGTCCTGCTTTCCGCCCATTTCATACAGTTTTGCATGCGGTGCCCCACCATTTCACATATGCAACCACATGGCAACCAAGAAGATGTATTTGTTGAAAACTATCAATCCGTCCCTTGCCCCATCAGTGCGTTCTTGTCTATGTACTGCTCAATCAGTGCACAGCATGCACCCACGCTCTCTCCCCGCGCCATGGCATCTGCAAGACGTTGTTGCACTGCTTCGTGCTGCCGCAACAGCAGCGTTGTGTTGAGTACTGCCCACCGCACCTCCCCCTCTGCTTTCTTGGGCGTAAACTGGGTGTGCAAGTAGCACCCGTGCATTTATTCTCTTTGCATTTCTTTTCCAACTAAACAACCTCCCCCTTTCCAACTAAACAACCTCCCCCTTTCGTACCCGCAGTGCCTGCAATAGTCCATCCAACTGCAAGACATCCCCCAACCCACCCTCTGCCTGCCCAAATCGCAGATATTCAGTAGCAACCCCTGCCAGCGCCACGCATGCATATATGCTCAAGCTGCTGCTTCGCAATGTACCGCTTGCAAGCTCCTTTTGGAATTCTCCATCACAAAACTGCGTACCAGCTTGTACATTCAGTGCACGCGACCTGATGATGGTGGGACCAGGGGATGGTGGGAGTACAACAACCACACCCACAGCCCACCAGTACACGCAACCCACCGGGCAAACGCATCCAAAGAGCTCAATGTATAACTTCGAGGCAACAGCCCCAGTAAATACGCCACCAAGAAATGCCCCGCCTCATGTAGGGCCACCCTTTGCGCATACGTCCTGGTCAGTACTCGGCCTGCTGTGTCCACGACCAGTGCCTCAAACCCACCCTGGGCTGCAACCTGGTCCACTGCAAGGGCGAAAAACACACCAACCACTGTCAGCAAGGTTGCATTGAGGTCGGTGAGGCCTGTGAGGTAGAGCGTGGTCAGTCCCAGTACAAAGGCAATTTGCAGTGTGGATCGCACTCGGCTGAGGGTATTGTCTGCGGGGGAGAGGTACCTGTTTTGGAGAAGGGTTAAAATGTATAGGGAAACATGCTGTTGTTGGTTGTTGTTTGGGGGATACGCATGCAAAGATTGGGGTGTGCATGTATATGTGGTGTGTCAAGAATGCCATGTTGGCGGAAAAACATTCCCCTTACTTTTCGGGTTCCACATTGTTAAGACGGAGTTCTTCTATTGTGTAGTTGCGTTTGGGGACTTGCTGTCCTGCAGAAAATGCGAAGAGGACACCATTGGCCTTCATTTCTCGCACCAGGGCAACTGCTGCTGCTTCATCTTCTGGTGTGCCTGTTGCCTGTTTGTGGTGATAATGATGGTGATAATGATGATGGTCTGCATACACCATGATATGCTGATGGAACGCTCCAATAAAAGTGCCTCATGTATGCACAGCATGGGTGTATATTGTGATTTGAATAGAGAGTGTGTTTCAACCACCAACAACAAATTTACCCCACACACCAGCAACGCGTCCACACGGGCCCAGTCAGGTGCTGTGGCTCCAGCGCTTGATGCTGGTGTTGCATTGGTGGTGGATGTCATGGCAGCATGCATGGTGGTACATGTGGGCCACGTGTGTCGCTGCAGGTGGGATGTGGGGATGGGTCGGTGCAGCATGCATGACCTTCCCAACGCAAAGCGTTGTGCAGCGTTACTCATGTGCATTTGATGTATGTGTACAGTACATTGACGGTTTACTACGGGCCGAGGCATGCTCATAAACATCGTGATCAATCGTCCAAGGTTGAGTATTTTTGTGATTGCACAATCACAGAATTAGGTAGAGTCATTATCCACGTTATATAGTGTATATAACATAGTCTATCTATATAGTGCATACTACAAACTGGTACCGTGATCTTGCAACAGCTGTAGACAACCAAGCTGAACGCAAACCAATAGCACAACAACAGGGTTGATGGAAATCACAGACGCAGTCAACACCCATTGTGACGCCTTTGTGCAGTCAAAATATCAACAAGCAATAGATCGTGTCAAGCGGACGTTTGATCTTTATGGGTACGTTGGCACCCAGTTGCCATCCACCATCCCACCCCGCTCCAACCCATCCCATGTCTTCCCCACAGCACATCCCGCACTGCCTTTAGCTTCAACGGTGGCAAGGACTCTACCGTTGTCTTGCACATTATCCGTGCTGCAATTGCCAGCCTACGCAACGAGCGCAAACAAGAAGGCCAGTCCCCCCCCGAAGACCAGGCCCCCCCACCCGACCTGGGCGACCTGGGGGACGTGCACACCTTTTTCTTCAGTCAACCAGATGATTTCCCACAGGTGGTGTCCTTTGTGCATGAAGCAGACACCATGTACAAGCTACGAATGCGGGTGATAGAGGGGGACTTTAAGAGTGGGTTGGAACGATTCGTTGCAGACACAGGCATACAGGCTATATTCATTGGCACACGACGGTAGGTGTGCGCGTGTGTGCGGGGGAGGGGAGTAGTTGGTGTGGGCATGGATGGGCATGAATCATGCCCTGCGATATACTCCACTGTTGTTTTCATTTCCCATGTGTTTCCTCAAATAACACACAATGACACACCCACACAACAATATACCAACACACAGACACAACACATCAACATACCAACCACCCTCAACACACACACACACACCAGGGGTGACCCCAATGCAGGGGATCAAGAGGTGTGGTGCCCCAGCAGCCCTGGGTGGCCCCCCTTTATGAGAGTCAACCCGGTGTTGGATTGGGCATACCCTGATGTGTGGGCATTTTTACGAAACTCACGGGTGCCGTATTGCAGCCTGTATGATGAGGGGTACACATCACTGGGGGGGACAAGCAACACATTACCCAACAGGTAGGTGGTGTATAATCCACCCAACCCCCTTCATAGAACCCACATAAACCACATACCACCCATGCATAGACACACAACCCCCTCCACTCTTCCCTCCCTCCACCCCCCACCTGCAACTACTAACCTGCACATTCACCCCGATTACAGTGCATTGGAGAGGGAGGATGGCACCTATGCACCTGCCTATTCACTAGCTGACAGTCGACTTGAACGTGCAGGACGTGCTGCTCGATTAGCAACACACTCTTCCACCAGTGAACATGCACGACATGGCACAGCAGCACTGTTGGTCATCGGGGATGAGGTGTGCTGTTGGGTATTGGTTTTATTGTGGTGATGATGATGATGATGATGATGCATGAGTGGTGCATGTTGTTGTAATGTATGCTGGATTGTACTGCACACTCTACAGCACACCACAGCAGCCCCCCTGCTGTATGGGGCACATATTCTTACAACCCCACCACACACAGTTGTTACGTGGCAAGGTAGCGGATGTCAACACACCATTCCTATGTCGTTCTCTGCACTCTATGGGGTGGGCAGTGATGCGTGTGAGTGTGCTGCCTGATGACGTTGCAGCTATAAGCCAAGAGCTGCGCACATGTGCCAAGGTATGTATAGTGTGCTGCTATGTACTGTGCATTGTGTGCTGCTATGTACATGCCTTGTACACCCATATATACCTTGGTCACACCCATGCCCTGCACACACCCATGCCGATCCACCCCCACCCCCCTCAGGCATATGATGTTGTGATTACAGCTGGGGGGATCGGCCCTACACTTGATGATGTCACTATGACTGCTGTTGCTGATGCACTGAGTGTACACTTGATACGGTGTGTGATGGGAGAATGATGATGATGGGATGTGATGGGATACTAGCAATGAGGGGATGGGATAATAACAATGATCTGGTGTGATGAAAGATATGGTGTGGCGTGCTTGAGATTGCAAAAGCATGTACCCTGTCGACGTATGTATCCTTCTCACACACAGCAATCCTGATCTTGAAGCATGTATACGAAAACACTTTTCAGATGTGACCGAGGCACATTTGAAATTAGCAGACACACCAGCAGGTGCGTGTGTATAATTGCCCTTGGTGTAGTTTCCCTGTGTGTTGGGAATACACTTGCATACTCAAGCATGTGAACTCCACTACGTGTGGACATGGGCACCTTCACACACACATGTACCCACACATACACATGTACCCACAGATGTGACAGAAACCATAGAGTACACACTTGACAGTGGCAAACCCTCGCCATTCCCACTGGTGCTGTGTGGGGGCAATGTGTATGTACTGCCAGGTGTACCACACCTGCTGCAACAAAAATGGAAGGTATTGTTGTTTGCAGTGGTATTTATGGGTGTATGGGTGCGCTGCTGCTCTGTTGGTGAGTGTGTCCAGTCCATCTTGTGTATCTCTTCCTTTTATACACACACACACACATGAACCCACACCCCTTACACACCCACCCATACCCCTTTTAGGTAGTGGCAGCCCACTTGAAAGCACGTTCTCAAGTGGCACCATTTCGTAGTGTGTCCTTTCGTTTGTCCAACATCGATGAACCGACATTGGCACCAGTGCTGGATCGCCTGGCAGCAGAAGCAGGGTCTGGGGTGTGCATAGGGAGTTACCCAATCAGTGGGGAGGCTGATGGTGCAAGTGTGTTGCTGTGTCTCGAGTCCAAGCAGCGGGACCTGCTCAAGGATGTGCATGACGTGTTGCTGCAGCGGTTGCCAGCCAATTCTGTGCTTGATCGCACATGGAGCGATGATTAAATGTGATTTTTTTGGGGGGGGGGAGGGTAACAAAGGTTGTTTGTCATGGATGGAGAGACGGCGCATGGGTCACTGTAAAAGAAACATTGCTTATGTAGTATGTTGTTACCACAAATAATTTCTGCAGATGCTATGCACATGCAAACACTGCAGTGCAAATGGACGCTGCTCCTGCACACAGGGCTTCTGCAAGGCCCTGCAGCAGATGGTCCACCGAAAAAGGAACAATGCCGGCCATTATGCGGCACCACTCGTAAAAGCCATGGCCTTCCACCACTTCATTGTATCACTCTGCTGACACATTGGTATTATCTTCATCAATATCGTCGCGGATGGTGTGATATACAGAGGGACAAACGGTTTGCAGGAAAAAACTACGCTGCTGGGGGAAACAGGCTCCACGTAAAGACATGCAAATGTCGGTTACTATAGGGTCGCTCATTGTTCATTGTCACGAGGTTCGGCACGCACAGGTGTTTTGGATGGGGACACCCGAATTGGCAGGGACCCTGATGGGGGTGTGAGGGGAATGATGACAATCAAATACGATATTCATTAGATATGTCCCAGAATATACATACCAAGCAGTGCACCACTGCAGTTGAGGGCTGCCTTGGCACTTTCTGCTTTTTCAAACTCCACAAATGCAATTCGCGTATTGTGGTGGGAGTCGCCCAGCAGGCGGATTTTTGACACATTCCCTGTTGTGATGATGGCTATGTGTGGTATCATGTGCACAACCATGTGGTGTAATCATGCTACAACAAAAATGTTGCCCACATTCACTACCCAACGCACCGCAAAGGGTTTGGAAAAATCGTGCAACATCTGATCGGTCAACCTTGCGACAGATGTTGGCGGCATACACCGTGCGGCTGCACTGCTCGCGCTCTTCAGCAGTGCGCGGCAAGTACTCGTTATTCACAGGCACAATCGCAGTTTTGGACGGCAAGACGCGCAGGGGATATTGACCCAGCACAGTGCCCGTTTTGCTAATGGCCTGGAGGGTTTGTAACGGTATGTATACGTGTGGCAATGTACTGCATGTGTGTGTCATACAGCTGCTGATGAAAAAGGTGCCATGCTATCAATACACACCAAAAACAAAAGTGGCACCCCAAAAACACACACGCAATCCCTTCACAGACCTTGGCAGCCGATTCCTTGGTGGTAAATTCGATGAATGCAAAACGCATAGCAGAGTTGGGATCACCACACACACGGCAGTCAATGACCGACCCACAGTCGGCAAACACACTGGCAAGCTGCTCTTCTGTGACCTGCTGATCAATGTCGCATATGTAGATGGTGCGCTGTACATTGGCTTCCATGCCATGCTGCATTGGCTTTTTCTTACCCCCGCCACCACCAGGGCCACCAGCAGCAGCGGCACCCCCACCATTGCCATTCCCTCGTGCACGTTGTCGTCCTCTGCGACTGGAGTTTTGACCACTGCTGTTGTTATTGTTGACCCCACGGGCAGCGGTACCGTTGGCCATGGCATGCAGCATTGCCTCTGGTGGCAAGCCAAATGGTGCTTGGTTCTGTTGAGAGTGTATTGAGGGATGTGTACACGTGGTGTTCCATTGTTGACATGTTGTTGGAACATGGCCCCCCTCTTATCAACAACATACCCCTGGTAGTGTGTTTGGCAATGTCGTAGGTGCAGCAAACATCGGCCAGGCCTTGAGCGCCTGCAAACTCGGTGGCACAAATTCTTTGGCGCGAGGGTTGAGCTGCAGGTTGTCCAAGCCATCGGCAAGCGCAGCAGCCTCACGCTCAAATTGAGCAAGGGAGAGGTCATCCGTGCTCATAACGGGCAGCATGGGCATGCCTGGGTAGCCTGCAAGCACGTCATTCATGGGATGGTGCCCTGCAATTGGGAAAGGGTGCTGTGACCAACTCGACACATCAACCAATTCTTCGACATCAAGCAACCCACAAGCAACTCCAAGCAACACGTGCAAAATGAACAACCGACCGACCAACATCGCTAGCGCCTGCAACGCTACATACCTCCTGTTGGAGGCAAGCCGTATGGTACCAACATACCGGTCGGAAGCGACTGTTGATGCATGGACACTCCACCTGTCGTATGGGAAAGCATAAACGCATATGTAAGTATTAGATGGCTCCCCGCATTGCACTGCAAGTCAACAGCAAACAGCGACTCAAACCCTAGCAAACACCACAGGACACGCTACGCCCACCAACGACTCTTTAGTTGAGGTGCACAGCTCAACTACGTACCGTAGGAGCTGTATTCACCTCCTGGGCTGGATCCAGGAGCAGCGCCAAGGCTGAGTGTCAAGCCCCCCCCCGGATACATACTGGGGATCTGTGTCACGTGGGATGAATTCATAGGAATTCTAGAATGCCCACGGCGTGGCCCTTGGAGTGGTATTTGGCCACGCAATGGGCAATCCCAGCTTTATGCTACGATACACCGTGTGCAGTGTTGTGGAGTGTGTGTCATATCGTTTGCAGGTTGATGATGTGTAGAATGGGTGTGTTCCTAGGTGTTGTTGTGAATGTTGTGTATCCACCCAGGCCAAATTAGTTTTGCATTGGAATGGTTTTTCACCAGATTTTGTGGGCATTGTGGGTCACAACGTGGTGGGAGGAGTTGTTAACACATCTGTGCACATACAGAATGAGACGGTGTTTTATGATCTGCAGGCAATCGTTTAGATAGGTTGGACCATGGCAGACCCAAAAAAGGAGGAGTTTGCTGGTACCTTGAAGACATTGTTGTGGAATGTATGGGTTTGGTGGCAATGTCCCTTGTTGTGTGCATGGTGTGTCACATCGAGTGTCTCACCATCACAGATCCACGAGCTCGAGAGCACCATTTGCGATTATGACGGCAACCAGGACGTGCTGCAAGACCGAGTGTACGTGCATTTCAATTCAACACCATGCGCCACAGTCACACACCACCTCGTGTGTTTCCAACCCCACAGGACACAGCTCACCAACAACCTCCGTGTGCTTGCCTTGCAGCGTGATGCTGTAGATTTCTACATACCAATGGAGCTCTTGCGGTACTTGGATGATGGTGGCAACCCGGATTCCTTTACCACAGAGGCATTTGAGCGGGCACAGGAGGACAACCAGATTGCCAAGGGACGCATCGATGCCCTGCAGTATGTGGGTGTGGGTGTGGGTGAGTGTGTGGCGATGTGTGTGGGGATGTGTGTGGGTGTGGGTGGGTGTGGGTGGGTGTGGGTGGGTGTGCAAGGACATGGCTTGTCAGGACGTATTGAAATCCCCACAATGACATTCATTCCCCCCACAGGAAGCTTCAAGAGGGGTTGGCACAGCGACTGGCAACAGCAGCACCTGAAATTGCACAGCAGTGGTCGGCTCGCTTGGCTGGCGCAGGTGAGGGGGCCAACAACACAGCACAGCATGACGGGGCAGTGGAAGGCAAGGAGCCATTAGGAACATCATAAATGACATACAACAGTGTGCTTGCAGTTTTCATTGATAGCTTGCGTATTCAATTAATAGTTGTTGTGCACTTTTGCTCCTCATTGTAGTGCTTTGATGATAGTATATGTTACACAATGCAACCCACACGGTTGTAGCTATTTTCCAACACTATCGCAAATTATGAACATGCCTCCTGGCCTTGCCTCTCCTGCATCATGGTGCTCCCCAGTAAAGTCACCCCTCATGTTTCTGGAATGCGATGCACAGGCTGGCCCTTTTGAACCCGGCTGAGCACATCCTTGGCAAATGCAACCTGTGTGCCAATAAAACAAACCGTTGACGATGCACACATGTGCCACGCTGTGCACTGCATGCACTACACCATGTACTGCGCTGCATTGACCACAGCACACCCTATGTTTGCAACAACAATTTCCCCGCAATTCCACCCCATTTATTACCCCCCAATCGTTCCCCACCATGCATTCCCTACCTGTCTGCCAATGACAAGAATGGACACAGCACCAGAACCACCAGCCCCACGGGCAGTTCGTCCCACTCGACGTACATATTCACTCGGGTCACGTGGCCAGTCAAACAGCACCACATGCTCCACATGGGTGCTATCCATACCACGACTTGCCCTGTTTTGAGAAATTGTTGAGGGATTATTGAGGAGTTGTCAAGAGGTTGCTGAGGAGTTGTAGAGAGGAGTAACTAGAGGTTGTTGAGAGGTGTAACGAGATATCATGCTGATGATGCTGCATACATACACTGATCAACACATACAACCACACGTGCATGTATCCCCACACCACAACCACCACCACCACCATCACGCATACCGGTCTGTACACACAAGTACACTCTGGTCCCCATCATCCCGGGGTGGCTTGAGGAACCGCTTCAAGTTGGCCACCCGTGCGTCATCTGCAATTGCACTGTGATAGGGCAGCACCACAAATGCATCATCCTTGCGATGCCGGCGTGTCAGAAAATTCTCCACCTTGCGACAGGTTTCAATCTTGTTGCAAAAGACAATGGTGCGGGCTGCACGTTTTTCCTGCATGACTGCATACAGTGCTGCTGCTTTCCTTTGAAATCCACTTTCCTCACTGATTTCATCCCCACCACTGCAGTCGATCAATTCTGCCTCAAGACCAGGAGCATGCCTGTGTGTGATGGAGTGTGTGATGGAGTGTGAGGGTATGTGTGAGGGTGTGCGTGTGAGGGTGTGAGGGTGGGTGTACCTGTGCAGACGGGGCCCTGCAGCCAATTGTATTCCAGGAAACTGCAGCTGCAGGTCCAACCAGATCTGCTCTGGCAGTGTTGCTGTGACAAAGAGAAACCGAGTAGAGGGGCCTGTTGCTGCTTGTATGGGGGCCACCTGCTGCACAAAATCGGCAGTGGCACCTGTGTGATTGGGGACCACATGGGTGATCATGGATGAGGTGGAAGCATGGGTGATGATTGGAACAACTGCAAGTGCATGCAGCAATCTCTACATACATGACAAACACAAAAAACACCAAGTAAAACACCAACAGCACCCACCCCTCCTCAACAGCACCCAACCCCCACATACCAAGCAGCACATCCACTTCATCCAGCACCACTGCATTACACCTATCCAACGTCACCATGCCCTCTGACAACAGCTGAATCAGCCTGCCCGGGGTGGCAACCAACACATCCACTCCCTCACTCAGAAACTGCTTTTGTGTACGTCGCTTACCACGCCCAGTTACTGCAACCACGCGAAAGGGCAGGTTGGCGCTGATGCTTCTACACACTTCTAGCAGCTGCAGGGCGAGTTCTTCAGTGGGGACCAGAAGCACTGCCCGGGGTGCGTTTGGGGTGGTGATGCGTGCGCCAGCAGCTTGTTCTTGCATGTGGAGCTGCTGTACAATGGGGATGACATATGCAAGGGTTTTGCCACTGCCTGCTGCATCTGCGAGGACAACATAGCGGGCGTCTGTTGCATATGCATCAAGTGCTTTGGCCTGGGTGGGAGTTAGTGATGGGTTATGTTATATTATGTTATATTATGTTTTATTATGCTTTATTATATATATTATGGTGATGGTGATGAAAGGGGAGGTGTGGGGTGGGGTGGGTGAAGAAAGGGATGTGAGCTATGCGCAATGTGTGCACACAACAACACAACACAACACACAATGTGCACAACAACAACAACAAGAGATGCAACACATCCACGACACCACACACACAATCAATCCACAACAATCCACAATATAACACCTACCTGTACATGGGAAGGGCGTTCAATACCCACAGCACCCAGTGCAGCTATGAGTGGTGGCGTCACACCCAATCGTGCAAACCCTGCCCTACTGAAAAACTGTGCATCTTCTGCTTTGGATGTATTGGCTTCTTCACGAGACAAAATGGCACGCCTGGGGGGAAATGTGTTTGGTGTACATACGTGCGGGTATGTGTTAAGGTGTACATACGTGCGGGTATGTGTTAAGGTGTACATACGTGCGGGTATGTGGCTGCATTGTGGTGCAGTTGAGGTATTGTGTGACAACAGGGTTGCGTGCACACAACCGTACATAATGGTACACAATATACATCGACATCCACCAACCACCCATACCGTCGTCCTGGAGGTGTCTCACCATCACTCCCCCTGTCACTCTTACGTGGGTCCTTCTTCCCATCCCGTTGCTGCATCTGCTCTTCTTCCTCTGCCTCAAGTGTGCGTCCCCTGCGCACACCCCCGCGCTTGCTTGCTGTTGGTCTATCGCCACGTGTACCATTGGAGGATGTGCTTGCCTGCTTGTGTGATGCAACACGCTCCCTTGTGCGGCGATCATCCTTGGTGGATGATGATGATGGAGCGTCCACAACGACTGTCACATCGGTCTTGTACGAGGATGCAGTGTTCTTTTTGGTACGAGTTGCCCGATGATTTGTTGTGGTGCTGATGACATCGGGTGGTGCATCGCCGGTGTACATGTCAGCAAACACAATCTTTGCAGGCTTTTGTTCCTGTGGAGCATCCTCATTGACATGGTATTGCTCAAAAAAACCCTCTGCCCATTCAGCAGCTGCCTTTTGCTGTTGTTCATATACATCGAGGGGTTGCCTGTGGATACATGGGGTGTTGGTTTGTCCATTTTTTGGTGCACACCCCTTGTTTCTCTTGACATACTCTTGCTTGGGAACACGAGGTCCACGGCGTGCATGAGCTATGTGTCGGGGAGTGCTAGGTGCGTTGTTTTGAGCATGTTCCGACCACTGATGATGGTGGGCTGGCTGCGCCCACCGTAAAGACGTGGAAGACAGTACGCTGCGCATGTTTGGAAGCTTAAAGATGGTATAGTAGTGTGTTTACGAATGTAGTATTGGGGAAACACACAATAAAACCGGCTGATACTGCTTGGTCAAACTCACAACTACTGAGGGTGGTTTTCGTTATACACACAAATTGAACTACCACTTTCCAGAGAGAACAACACACCATAATAATGATGCAGTGTTTGCATTCGCGTCCTGTTTGCCTGGTGCCAAACACCTTGCATGCCACATGCTGTTTTGCTTCACCACGTCGTCTGCAACCCCAAATCCCTTGCATTTCAAGCGCCAATCGATGTCTATCAAGCAGATCAAATACGGAAACTACCACGGCAACCACCACAGCAACAAACACCACACCATGCACAGCAACACCGTCATTCTCCTCATGCGCGCTCCTCAGCCTCCCCCTGTGGCTGTTGGCCACGCCCCTCCCATCACTGGCAATGGATGCTCCCTCATCAGAAGCCGCCTATGATCCCTCTGCAGGTGCAGAGTTTTTCACAACCATAGCGGGGGTGGGGTATGTTGGGGTGGTCGGGTTTCTATTGTTTCGCTTGCTGCAGCGTCGGGCCAAGCGTGCAACCTCAGAGGTGTGTACTACATGGTGTTGTGCACTGATGATGGCCACACTGCACTTGCCTCGCACCTCACTCTCTCTCACAATGCCTTGCACATGCCACACACACCTCTTTTCACCACACACCTCATCCCATCACACGCACCTCTTCCCATCACATAGCGATTGGCAAGCACCAGCAGCACATCCAACAGTGAGGAGGATGAGCAGGCAAGCACCAGCACACCAGTAGCCACCAACACATCGGCAACCACCAGCACACAAGATGCAGGGAATGCAGGGGAGCTTGTGAGCAGCACTCGTGCACTTGTGTATGTGTTTGATAGTGTATTGGGTTGGTGTGTGGTAGGATGACATGCGCACACTGTGTGCATACATACACATGATCACACAAATAAACATCAACATGATCACACATGTATTGCCTGTTACACACATGATCCCACACATGTGTTGATTGTTACACACAAACAAGCACCACTCATCTCACCCTCCCAACACCTATCCTCACACCACGCACCCTGACAACACGCATCCTCCCAACACCCATCCTCCCAACACCTGCCAACACCTCCCAACACACACACACACATACACACAGAGGCACCTTGCAAATGGCAGCATTCACAATCCTAGCCTATTACGCAACCACCTCATTGGAGTCCTATGCAGTGGGCCTCTCCCTCCCCGACCAATACACAGCACGCAACTTGACAAGTGCATTGCGTACCATTGTGGTGGCGGCTGCATACTTGGCAACGTTTTTATTGGGTGCTAATACACTGGGGTTGGCAGGTGTGTTTTTGTGAGTGTTGTGTGTGTTGTGTTTTGTGTGTGTTGTGTTTTGTGTGTATGTGTGTGTTGTGTGTGGATACCCTGTGTGTACCCGGAATACATTGACTGTACAGTATAGGCTAGATAGATAGGGCTATGGGAGGTATATACACATTCACACATAACACACCCCCACGTAGGGTTGACTTTGAAGATTGCACTGTATGGGGATGAGGACGACGCAGCACAGCGTGCCTCCAAACCCAAAGACACCCTCCCCAAGTTGCGCATCACGGATGATGTGGATACTGTGCGGGCTGTGTTTGATGAGCTGGAACGGGAGGCCGCACAAAAGGCCAAGCTGCGCAAAATGGAAGGCAGCAAGAGCGCAACCAAGAAATGATGGATGTGTAGTGATGATGCTGCTCGAGAGCGCCTGCTGGTTTCTTGTCTATGATATATCCCGTTGATTATGAACTCTCAAAGTAACTCAAACAACAAGCATCAACACACATTTGCGCACATATCAACATGATGCAGCTGCGTGCTCCAGTGCTCGCAACGCAGCGAATAGCAGTGCGATGCCTGCTGACCACCCGGGCTCACATCGCTCCCTTGTATCGCCAAAGCACGCTCCATGCACACGCAAATACCGCCAAGTTGCATCAGCAACGTTCCCTGCTGTGTAGCGCTGCTGAACCCCAAGTCCAAGGTAGATGCACTAGTTTGACTGGTGTGCAGAGTGAGCATATGCGTCTGAATGGCACATAGCCACCCAATTGCATACAATCTAGGTGAAACAGCAGTAGAGGCTGCACCACTGCCAGACATTGTCAAGATGGACATTCGCGTGGGTAAAATCCTCTCATGCGAGAAGCACCCTGATGCCGACAGGTGTGCTTGGTTGTATGATACCAACCAGTAGACAAAACCAGTAAACAGAAATCATACAACCACCCTACATACAGTTTGTACATTGAGCAGATTGACGTGGGAGAGGAGGAGCCCCGCACCATTGTGAGTGGTCTCGTACAGTACGTCCCCCAAGAGCAGCTGCAAGATCGCAAGGTCATCGTCCTGTGCAACCTCAAGGCTCGCAACATGCGTGGCGTCAAGTCCCACGGCATGTTGCTCTGCGCCAGCAACGATGCGCATGACGTGGTGGAGCCCCTGGTGCCCCCGGAGGGGGCTGCCATTGGGGAGCGAGTGTATTTTGGTGAGGTGACAGAGCAACCAGAGCCTGCCAAGGAGAATCAGGTGCAAAAGAAGAAAATATGGGAAGCAGTGCAGCCAGATTTGAAAACAGACGATGGCAAAGTGGCCAACTATCAGGGCATGGCTATGTCCACGTCGGCGGGGGCAGTGACATCTTCCACACTGACACAGGCCAACATTAGCTGAGATGTATATATCAGGGAGATATATATCAGGGAGACACAAGTTGCATTTCATTCTTTCACATGGATGTCACTGTAATTAAAAGTACTGACAAGTTCCTTGCGGTCTCTAAAAACCATTAATACAGCGACATATGACGTCCTGTATGTAGCATAGACGAAACATAATAAAAGAATACATGAATACATAAACAATTATGGTTCACAACACACGCATCAATATATGTATGCCAGGGGTCCCACCACCTCCTTTTCACTTGCAGCAAAAGGAGTCTACACTTGCAGCAAACGGAGCCTACACTTGCAACCTACGCAGTCTACACTTCATGCAAGGAGCCCAACTCTATAAATGCATTTCGAGGCACATTATACTCACGATACGCCATGCTACCCAGATTGCGCGATAAAAACGTGTACACCCCTTCCAAGATAAACTTCCTGTACGCGCTATACACCTGTGTGCGGACGACGTATTTTGAGGGATCACCAGACACTGTTCGTGATCACAACACACTACCCCTGATGGCCGCACAACAATCAACCACAGTATTATATATTGCACAACCAGACACACGTACCGCATTGCTGCCCTTTTCCGCTTTGATATATGTCAGACCAAACGCATACAAAAACTTGGGGTCCACTTCAGACAGGCGCTGCAGCTCCCGCTTGAGTGCCAGGCGCTGTAAATCCTTGGTACCACGCCCTTGCTGGACGTCTGCCAGTGACAGGCTGCGATCCAGGGATGATGCATGCCCCACCACCACTGCATCAGGCAGGCCATACACCTTGAGGGACGAACGGCCAGCAGAAAATGTATGCCACCGTGATGGTGCTGTGGTGTTTGATGGGACACACGTGACAACACATGACAAAAATGACCGACACTACAAATGACTGACGCGCTTGTACGCTGCAATACTTGTGATGCTCTCCACCACACACACACACACACACACACACACACACACGCACACACGCATACCACGTTGCATGCTCGATGGCCCAACGGAATCGAGTCGGCCACTGCCAAATGTCAGTTTGGATGCTGCAAATGCCGACCCTCCATCAGAGACGTCATGGGCAAGCGTTGTTGTCCCATGGGTGGGTGTCAGCAGGCTGTTTTGCGGCGTTCCAAGCACCCCATGGGGTGCCCCAGTACCCAGCAAATGTGCCCCATGCACCCCATGGGATGACTTTGTTCCAATATCGTTGTCCCCAGGCAAAGTAGCCACTGAGTCCTTTTCTTCCAGGCCCACAACCTTGGCGGATGTGGTCACATCCTTGGTGGGCATGGTGGTTTCTACTACCTGGCCCTCTCTATGCTGGGCATCGTTTTCAGGTCGTGTGGTAGCACTGCTGTCTGCAGCACTGTCTGAAGAAGCGCGCTGGTGGTCCACCCCCGCAGGGTGCTGCATGCGTCCCGTGAATAATGGTGCAGCGTTGAGTTCTGCTGCGGCTGCAGCGAGTGATTCCTTGTGTGCAAGGCCATCGGTGCTTGCTGCAGGTGTGAGGGAGGCAGATGGAGCGGGGGTAGTCCTCGCTGTTTCACCACCCAAGCCATGCAGGGCATCAGTGAGGAGCGCACGCAGCTGATGTATGATACTGGGGTAATGGAGGAAAAAGGTGTGAAAAAAGGTGCGAAAAGTGTGGAAAGGTGCAGGGGGAGGGAGAGGTGTGGAAAGGTGTAGAGGGAGCAGTTGTTGAGCATAACAACGAGATGCCCTACCTCATTGCAAATTCATCGTTTTGCTGTATCTTTTCCATGTAGCCATAGCGGGCCACAACATGGTAGAAGCCAGGCACTGTCAGGGGTTCAATAAGCAGCCGCTCCTCCTCATGGACATATGGTACACTCACAAACCTGTATGTATAATGTGTATGATCATGCATGTGTGACAAACCCCTGTGCATGGTTTATTTCCACATCAAGCAGCAGAACATATTCCACAAAGCATGCAGCATACCTATTGGTCACCACAAAGGTGAGCTTGGGGACAGTGTTGAGCCGATTCACAAAGTCCACCAGGGGCTGTGGTGTGCCATGCAGCTGTGGAGAATAAAACAACCCCACACCATTGGTTTGCTGCAATATTCGTCCCGTGGACCGCTGCAACAGTCGTTCCCCAAAAAATGTATTGTGTACGGTGTCAACTCTCTCAGGTTGCCAGTCAATGAGGTCCTGTTGCAGCGAGAGTATGTGTGTAGGGTTTTTTGCAAGTATGAGGGGGAGGAGGTGGAGGAGGGTTGCAGTAACAGTGTGTGTGTTGTCTTTTCAAGGAATTGCTTTCTTCTCATTTTCCAAGGAATTGCAAGTTGGAATTGTGAGTCAAACACACATACAGTCAGACACACAGTCAACAGTCAACAGTCAACGTACCTCGAGCATGACTGTATTTTTCTCAACATAGCGCTTTTTCCTGCTGGTGCCATAATACCAGGTCAGCATGAGCAGGCCATACACAGCTGCCAGTGCAAGTGGAAACCAACCACCATGAGGAACCTGTTGATGAGGTATGCAGTTGGTTTTTTGCACACACACACACACACACACACACACACACACACACAC
>VFQP010000440.1_pt1 | contig 84305 bp, 69 predicted proteins | sample 3512351 | NCBI WGS metagenome assembly VFQP01 (sample SAMN10412372, study PRJNA504923) | tailings metagenome | isolation source: Relicate 1 Philex TSF1 revegetated site | place: Philippines: Tuba, Benguet | collected 2017-08-29
CTCATCTTCACTCTCCTGGGGGTTACGATGAGCCAGAAATCCTCCGCTTCTCAACCACACCGGTCTGTCTCAGCGGTGCTGACGCCGGACAGTGAAGGCATTGGCAAGGGCGTTCCGATACCAGCGCTTACTCGATGAGGGACGCTACGCCTCGATCAGCGAGATGGCTGCGGCGGAGCGAATCGAGCGGGGATACCTCGGCTCGCTGCTTCGCCTCTCGCTGCTGGCGCCGGATATCGTGCAGCCGATCCTAGACGGGCGGCCCTCGGAGGAGATGACGCTGCCGAGACTCATGGAGCCGTTTCCGGTGGAGTGGGAGGGCCAGCGGGCCGTGCTGGCCGGGTCCTAATCGCCCCCCCCCGCCCGCCTCTCGCGAGCCCGCGCATCGCGGATGACAGGGCCGGAATGTCCGGGCACAGTCGCGGCTCGTTGAACCGCTCCTGCATCCGCCATATCGCCCCCGCAATCCCATCGAGCCCGCTGCATGAGTTACGCGTCCCTGTCCGCCCTGATCTGGTCCGTCGCCGACCTGCTGCGCGGCGACTACAAACCGTCCGAATACGGCCGTGTCATCCTGCCCTTCACTGTGCTGCGCCGCCTCGATTGCGTGCTGGCACCTACCAAGGCGCAGGTCCTCGCCAAGAAGGCGGAATGCGAGGCGCAGGGCCTGAACCCTGAGCCATTTCTCGCGCGCATCACCGGCGTGCCCTTCGCGAACACCGCCACGCTCGATCTCGCGCGCCTCATGGGCGACCAGGATCACATCGGCCCGAATCTCACGGCCTACATCCAGGGCTTCTCTGCGCCCGTCCGCGACATCTTCGAACGCTTCCGCTTTACCGAGCAGACCGATCGCCTCCAGAAGGCCGGCCTCCTCTACCAGGTGGCGGAACGCTTCGCCGGCTTTGATCTCAGCCCCGCCGCCGTCAGCAACCACGACATGGGCCTCGCCTTCGAGGAGCTGATCCGGAAGTTCGCCGAGATATCCAACGAGACCGCCGGCGAGCACTTCACGCCGCGCGACGTCATCAAGCTGATGGTGAACCTGCTGTTCATCGAGGACAGCGACATCCTCACCCCCGGCAACCCTGCCGTCCGCACCATCTACGACCCCACCGCGGGCACCGGCGGCATGCTCTCCGTCGCCGGCGAGCATCTGCTCGCCCACAATCCCGCGGCCCGCCTGACCATGTTTGGCCAGGAGCTGAACGACGAATCCTACGCCATCTGCAAGGCGGACATGCTCATCAAGGGCCAGGACGTGCGGAACATCGTCCCCGGCAACACCCTCTCGGAGGACGGGCACCCCACCCAGAAATTCGACTACATGCTCTCCAACCCGCCCTTCGGCGTGGAGTGGAAGAAGGTCGAGAAGGAAGTCCGGCGCGAGGCCGAGCAGATGGGCCATGCCGGCCGCTTCGGCCCGGGCCTGCCGCGTATCTCGGATGGCTCGCTGCTGTTCCTGCTGCACCTGCTGTCGAAGATGCGCCCTGCCAGGGATGGCGGCAGCCGCATCGGCATCGTGCTCAACGGCTCGCCGCTCTTCACCGGCGGCGCGGGCTCGGGCGAGAGCGAAATCCGTCGCCATGTGCTGGAGAACGATCTGGTGGAGGCGATCATCGCGCTGCCCACCGACATGTTCTTCAACACCGGCATCGCGACCTATGTCTGGATCCTCTCCAACCGGAAGCCCGAGACCCGGCGCGGCCTGGTGCAGCTCATTGACGCCTCGGCGCTCTGGCAGAAGATGCGCAAGAGCCTCGGCTCCAAGCGCAAGGAGATAGGCGAGGAGGATATTGCCGCCGTCACCCGCCTGTTCGGCGATGGCGCCGAGGCCGCGCTCGCCACCCTCACCACGGCCGAAGGCCGCACCAGCCGTTTGGTGGTGCGTGAGGGCGAGCCGGCGCCCGCGGCGCCGGAGGGCGGCACCGTCAAGCTGGCCCCGCTCGCCCGCCTGTTCCGCACAGAGGCCTTCGGCTACCGCAGCATCACGGTCGAGCGCCCGTTGAAGGACGAGCACGGCCGCCCAGTGCTCGGCCAGAAGGGCAAGGCGAAGGGCAGGCCCCAGCCCGATCCGGCGCTGCGCGATACCGAGAACGTGCCACTCACCGAGGACGTGCAGGCCTATTTCTCCCGGGAGGTCCTGCCGCACGCGCCGGATGCCTGGATCGACCATGAGAAGACGCGGATCGGCTACGAGATCCCCTTCAACCGCCACTTCTATGTCTTCGAGCCGCCGCGGCCGTTGGCGGTGATCGACGCAGAGTTGAAGCAGGTGACGGACCGCATCCGCGCCATGCTGGAAGGGCTGGCGGCGTGAGCGGCAGCGAAGGCCCGCCCGCCTCCAGCGTCCTCCTCTACACCACGGAGGATGGCCGCACCCGCCTCGAATGCCGCTTCGATGAGGATACGCTCTGGCTGACCCAGGCGCAGATGGCTGAGCTGTTCCAGACAAGTGTGCCGAACATCAACATCCATCTGGGGCAGATCTACGCCGAGGGCGAACTCGTTCCGCAGGCAACTATTAAGTCCTACTTAATAGTTCGATCCGAGGGCCGGCGCCGCGTCTCCCGCCCGGTTCAGCACTACAGCCTGCCCGCGATCCTCGCGGTCGGGTTCCGGGTGCGCAGCCCGCGCGGCACGCAGTTCCGGCAATGGGCGACGGCCCGGCTGGAGGAGTTTTTGCGCAAGGGCTTCGTCCTGGATGACGAGCGGCTGCGGAACCCGCCCGGCCCCGGCGTGCCGGACTACTTCGACGAGCTGCTGGAACGCATCCGCGACATCCGCGCCAGCGAGCGGCGGATGTATCTGCGCGTGCGGGAGATCATCGCGCTGGCCGCCGACTACCAGCCGGACGCCGAGGAGACGCAACGGGTCTTCCAGACCGTGCAGAACAAGCTGCATTTCGCTGTCACCGGCCAGACCGCGCCGGAGCTGATCGCCGCGCGCGCCGATGCGCACAAACCCAACATGGGGCTCACCGCCTGGAAGGGCGGCGCGGTGCGGAAGGGCGATGTGACGGTGGCGAAGAACTACCTCGAAGCCGGGGAGATTGCCGAGCTGAACCGCATCGTCGGCATGTTCCTCGACTTCGCGGAGGACCAGGCGCAGCGGCGCCGGCAGGTCTTCCTGCGCGACTGGCAGGCGCGGCTCGATGATTTCCTGCGCTTCAACGAACGCGCGGTGCTGCCGCATGCCGGCAAGGTGACGCGGGAGGAGGCGGACCGGAAGGCGGCGGAGGAATACGAGCGCTTCGCGGTGCGGCGGCGCGCGGCGCTGGAAGCGGCGGGGGAGGCGGAGGGGCTGCGGCGATTGGAGGCGGCGGCGAAGGCGCTGCCGGAGCGTAAGAAGGTGAAGACGCCGAAGGACGGCGGGACATGAGCGTTCCGGCGTATCCGGCGTATCGGGACAGTGGGGTCGCGTGGATTGGTCGCGTGCCGGTAAGCTGGAACGTGCGGCGACTTCGCTTTCTTGCTGACGTACGGCCGAGCGGCGTGGACAAGCACAGCGTCGAAGGCGAGTTGCCGGTCCAGCTTTGCAATTACGTTGATGTCTACAAGAGCGACCGCATCACCGATGCGCTGACCTTCTTGGGAGCGACGGCGACGTCTGCCGAGATCGAGCGGTTTGCGCTTCGCGCCGGAGATGTGCTCATCACCAAGGACAGTGAGACGCCGAACGATATTGCGGTAGCGGCGCTCGTCGAGCCTAGCGCAGCTGGAACGGTGTGCGGGTATCACCTCGCTCTTCTGCGTCCGACATCCGGCGTGATCGAAGGTGCGTTCCTCTTCTGGGCCTTCAAGGCAACTGAGACGCTGGCTCAATGCTCGGTGCGCGCCCAGGGGATCACGCGCTTCGGGCTCTCCACTGGCGCCATCGCGGATGTGGTCCTCGCACTCCCGAGCCTAGCCGAACAGCGCGCCATCGTTGCCTTCCTCGACCGCGAGTGCGGCAAGATTGATGGGCTGGTGGCGGAGCAGGAGCGGTTGATCGGGCTGCTGAAGGAGAAGCGGCAGGCCGTCATCTCCCACGCCGTCACCAAGGGCCTCGACCCCAACGCGCCGATGAAGGACTCCGGCGTCGCATGGCTGGGGCAGGTGCCGGCGCATTGGTCAACCCGGCCGTTGAAGCACATCGCGCGTTTCGTGGGCGGCGCGACACCGCGCAAGGATCGCACCGATTACTGGCAGGGCGACATACCGTGGGTATCGCCCAAGGACATGAAGAAGTGGATCGTGACGGGCGAGGCCGATTTCATCACTCGTGAAGCGATGGAAGCCTCCAACCTCACGCTCGTTCCGCCGGGTTCGGTGCTGATCGTCGTTCGCGGCATGATCTTGGCCCACTCATTCCCGGTTGCCCTGACTGGCAGGCCACTCACGCTGAACCAGGACATGAAGGCGCTTCTGCCGACCGATGGACACTGCACGCCCTATCTTGGGCACCTTCTTGCAGCGCATCAGGCTGTGGTTGCGCAGCACGTTGATGAAGCCGGCCACGGTACTCGCGCTCTTCGCATGGAAGGCTTCACCAGCCTGCCGCTGCCCGTACCGCCACCAGAGGAGCAAGTGCGGATCGCCACCTTCGTTGGCGACAGCGTCGAGAAACTGATGCAACTCTCTGCCGAAGCCGAACGCGCCATCGCGCTCCTGAAAGAGCGCCGCGCCGCGCTGATCTCCGCCGCCGTCACCGGCAAGATCGACGTCCGCGGCCTCGTCGCGCCGCCCGAGGCCCAGGCCGCATGATCCCCCGCCCGCCCCGATGACCGGCCTGCACCGCGAATCCCGCCTGGAGGACATGATCTGCGGCCACCTCGCCGCGCATGGCTGGCTGCATGAGCCCGACGCCGCCGCGCGCCACGACCGTGCGCGCGGCCTGTACACCGAGGACCTGACCGCCTGGGTCCAGGAGACCCAGCCCGAGGCCTGGACGGCGCTGGAGAAGACCCACGGCCCCGCCGCCGCGACCGCCCTGGCCGACCGGCTGCGCGCCGCGCTCGACAAGCAGGGCACGCTCGATCTGCTGCGCAAGGGCCTCGACATGGTCGGGCTGCGCCGGCCCATCGCGCTCTGCCAGTTCCGCCCGGCGCTCGGGATGAACGCGGAGCTCGCCGCGCGCCACGCCGCCAACCGCCTCCGCGTGGTGCGGCAGCTCCGCTACTCGCCGCATCACGAGAACAGCCTCGACCTGGTGCTGTTCCTCAACGGCATCCCGGTGGCGACGGCCGAGCTCAAGTCGGACTACACCCAGCGGGTCGAGGATGCGGTGGACCAGTATCGCCTCGACCGCCCGCCGAAGGCGCCGGGGCGCAACACGCCCGAGCCGATCCTCGCCTTCCCCGGCGGCGCGCTGGTGCATTTCGCGGTGAGCAACAGCGAGGTGCGGATGTGCACGCGCCTTGCCGGCGCCGACAGCGAGTTCCTGCCCTTCAACCGCGGCCACGAATTCGGCGCCGGCAACCCGCCCAACACAGCCGGCACGCCCACCGCCTATCTGTGGGAGCAGGTCTGGGCGCGCGACTCCTGGCTCGACATCATCGGCCGCTACCTGGTGCCGAAGAAGGACGACAAGAAGCGCCTGACGGGCTGGACCTTCCCGCGCTTCCACCAACTCGACGTGACGCGAAAGCTGCTCCGCGCCGTGCTCGCCGAAGGCGCGGGCCAGAAATACCTGATCGAGCATTCGGCAGGCTCGGGCAAGACCAACTCCATCGCCTGGACGGCGCATTTCCTGGCGGACCTGCATGATGCCGAGCACCGCAAGGTGTTCGACACGGTGCTGGTGGTTTCGGACCGCACGGTGCTGGACAGGCAGTTGCGCGAGGCGATCGAGGGCTTCGAGCGCACGCAGGGCGTGGTCGCCACCATCACCGGCGATGGCGCCTCCAAGAGCCAGGAACTGGCGCAGGCGCTGGCCGCGGGCAAGAAGATCGTCGTCTGCACCATCCAGACCTTCCCCTTCGCCATCGAGCAGGTGCGCCAGCTCGCGCGGCTGCACGGCAAGCGCTTCGCGGTGATCGCGGACGAGGCACATTCCTCCCAGACCGGGCAGGCGGCGCAAAAACTCAAGATGACGCTGACGGTGGAGGAGGCGGCGGCGCTGGAGGATGGCGGGGAGGTCAGCATCGAGGACCTGCTGGCCGCCGAGATGCGCGGCCGCGCGGCGCAGGATGCCGGCATCACCTATGTCGCCTTCACCGCGACGCCGAAGGCGAAGACGCTGGAGCTGTTCGGCCGCCGCCCCGATCCGACGCGCCCGGCGGGGAAGGACAATTTGCCCGCCGCCTTCCACACCTATTCCATGCGCCAGGCGATCGAGGAGGGGTTCATCCTCGACGTGCTGCGGAACTACACCGCCTTCCGCATGGCCTTCCGCCTGACGCATGAAGGCCGCGAGCTGGATGAGCGGGAGGTGGACGCCAGCGAGGCGAAGAAGGGCATCCTCGGCTGGGTCCGGCTGCACCCGCATAACATCGCGGCCCGGGTGCAGATCGTGGTGGAGCACTTCCGGCAGAATGTCGCGCATCTGCTCGGCGGCCAGGCGAAGGCGATGGTGGTGACGGCGAGCCGGCGCGAGGCGGTGCGCTGGAAGACGGCGATGGAGGCCTATATCCGCCAGCGCCGCTATCCGCTCGGCGTGCTGGTGGCCTTCTCCGGCGAGGTGGCGGACCCCGACACGGGGCCGGAGCCCTTCTCGGAAGCGAACATGAACCCCGGCCTGCGCGGCCGCGATATCCGCGAGGCCTTCGCGACCGCCGAATTCGGCCTGCTGATCGTGGCCAACAAGTTCCAGACCGGCTTCGACCAGCAGCTGCTCTGCGCGATGTATGTGGACCGGCGGCTAGGCGGCATCCAGGCGGTGCAGACGCTCTCGCGCCTGAACCGCGCGCGTCCCGGCAAGGACACCACCTATGTCGTGGATTTCGTGAATGAGCCGGAGGAGATCCTCGCCGCCTTCCGGCAATACCACACCACGGCGGCGCTGGCCGATGTGAGCGACCCGCATGTGGTGCTGGACCTGCGCAACAAGCTCGACGCGATGGGCCTCTACGACCGCTTCGAGGTGGAGCGGGTGGCGAAGGTCGCGGTGAACCCGAAGGCGACCACAGGCGAGCTGGACGCGGCGATCGGCCCGGTCAGCAACCGGCTGCTCACTCGCTACAAGCACGCCCGGCAGGCTTTCGTGGCCGGGACCGATGGCTCGAAGGCGCGCGCGGCAGCGAAGGACGAGATGGAGGCGCTGCTGCTCTTCAAGCGCGACCTCGGCAGCTATCTCCGGGTCTACGAGTTCCTCGGGCAGATGTTCGACTATGGGAATACCGAGTTCGAGAAGCTCTACCTGTTCGCCCGGCTGCTGCTGCCGCTGCTGGACTACGGGCGGGAGCGGGACGGAGTGGACCTGTCGGCGCTACGCCTGACGCATCACCGCATGCGCGACCTCGGACAGCAGCGCCTGAACCTCGCGGGCGCGGAGACCCCCGATGGGCTGAAGCCGCCGACGGAGGTCGGCTCCGGCCAGGTTCAGGACCGGCAGAAGCAACGCCTGGCGCAGATCATCCAGGCGCTGAACGACCTGTTCGAGGGCGAGCTGACGGATGGGGACCGGGTGGCGTTCACCGAGAGCCTTCGGACCAAACTGATGGAGAGCGAGACGCTCCGCGCCCAGGCCGCCGCGAACACGCGCGAGCAGTTCATGAACTCGCCGAATCTGCGCGAGGAGCTGCTCAGCGCCATCATCGCCACCATGGAGGCGCATGGCAGCATGAGCCGCCAGGCGCTGAACTCGGACGCGATCCAGGCAGGCCTGATCTCGGTGCTGCTCGGTCCCGGCGCGCTGTGGGAAGCGCTGCGGAGGGGCGAGGGGCCGGGCGGGGCCGCGGAGGTGGGGTAGGCCAATGACCTTGGAGGCGAATCGAGCGCCTTTCGGCAAAGCGAGGCGATCGGTCGGGCAATGCAGATGCTAACTTCGAGTAGGCGCCCGCGGAGAGAGGTGTAGACAAATCAATGCGTTAAACCTTGTGGGGAAAATCGGACTACCCTCAAGGTTCGGAGACTCTCCGCTCTCCCGGGGCACGAATTTGCGCTTCGTTCCGCTTCTGCACCATCAAGGTTCGCGCCAAAACCACGGCCAAACCTGCGCCTCAGCGCGGCGGCGACTATGGTGGAGAGTGTTCGGGACTACGGCGACTGGAGCGGGCGAAGGGATTCGAACCCTCGACCCCGACCTTGGCAAGGTCGTGCTCTACCCCTGAGCTACGCCCGCATCCGTGAGGGGACGTGTATCACGCCAAGATCGGATTGCAACCCTCACGCCGAAGCGCGAACCCGATCGACGTGGACGCGGTCATCCGATGAGGCTCGGCAAGATCCGAACGCGCGTTCGGACGACCATAGATCGTCGGCCATCACCCTCGCCGAGGCGCTCTGCGGACAGCGCCGCTCCATCGAGCCCGCGTTCGGCCGACGGAGGGTTCGGCAAGACAGCCTCGGTCCGCAGGCCGGGAGGGGCAACCTCCCCAGCAACGACACCTAGCCCGGGCGCCGCCGGAGGAAGGGGGCGGCGAGCAGGCCGAGGGCGAACAGCGCCAGGCTCGACGGCTCCGGCACCGCCACGCTGCCGCCGCCCGCGGGGGAGCCGGTCAGCAGCGGCAGCGGCATCTCGCCGGCGGGGCGCCGGGCGTCCGCCTCCGGCAGGGCGGTGGGGGTCATCGGCGGCGGGAAGCCGCCCCAGGGGCCGCGCCACAGCGGCTCGACGGCGACGGCGGGCGCGGCGGCCTCGATCATGGCCATCAGGGGCTCAGGCACCGCGGCGCGGTCGGGCAGCGGTGCGGCGGCGGCGGTTGCCAGCAACAGGCCGCCAAGGCCGGCATCGCGGCAGACCAGCATCATCGGCCGCGGCACGCGGCGGATGGCGGCGCCGGCCGCCGCGGCGACGACCAGGCGCGGGCGCGCGACGATGGCGCGCCGGACGGCGCGTACCACCGGGACGAGGCGGCAGATGATCACGGTCGGGACTTTCGGCACGAGAGGGGCGGCTTGCGCATGCCCCGAACCAGACTACCCGGATCGTCTATTTTTCGTGACTTTCCGCGCGTTTTGGTGGCTGCCTTCTAGCGTCGTTTCGCAACTGCGAGACACGCGCTTTGCGCGGGGCTGGCATGGGCGCGCCGTGGCCCGTCATGACGGCGCTGACATCCAGCTGCACCGCCGCCGCTTGCAAACCCAGGGCCCGGCGCGCATGTTCCGGCCATCGCGCGTGGCCCGGCGGATCTCCCCGACATCATGGAACAGCAGGGCGGCGAATCCCGCCGCATCACCATCCATCGCCCCGAGGATTTCGCGGGCATGCGCCGCGCCGGACGGCTCGCCGCCGAGACGCTCGACTTCATCACCCCGCATGTGAAGCCGGGGGTGACGACGGGGCAGCTCGACCGGCTGATCCATGACTACGTGATCGCCAACCACGCCACCCCGGCCACCCTGGGTTACCGCGGCTACACGAAGTCCTCTTGCACCTCGATCAACCATGTCGTCTGCCACGGCATCCCGGGCGAGCGCGCGCTGCTCGAAGGCGACATCGTGAATGTGGACGTGACCGTCATCCTCGATGGCTGGCATGGCGACACCAGCCGGATGTTCGCCGCCGGCACGCCCTCCACCAAGGCGCGGCTGCTGATGGACGTGACCTACGAGGCGATGATGCGCGGCATCGCCGCGATCCGCCCAGGCGCGACGCTCGGCGACCTTGGGCACGCGATCCAGTCCTTCGTGGAGCGCAACCGCTTCTCCGTGGTGCGGGATTTCTGCGGCCACGGCATCGGGCGCCGCTTCCACGAACCGCCCAACGTCCTGCATTTCGGCCGCCCCGGCGAAGGACCGGTGCTGCGGCCGGGCATGTTCTTCACCGTCGAGCCGATGGTGAATGCCGGCCGGCCGGAGGTGAAGATCCTCGACGATGGCTGGACCGCCGTGACGCGGGACCGTTCGCTCTCCGCCCAGTTCGAGCACATGGTCGGCGTCACCGAAGATGGCGTGGAGATTTTCACCATCTCCCCCGCCGGCATGCACCGCCCGCCCTACCGGAGCTGATCGCGCGAATTTCTGTTGCGAACCCACTCTTGAGCAGGTATGTGAATGTGCGTCACATAAACATGCGGGCCCGCGCATGACCCTCGCTCCCTTCTTCGCCGCGCCGCTTCTCGTCCAGGCGCATGCCGTGGCTGCGCTCGGCGCCCTGGCCGTGGGCGTTGCCCAATTCGCCGGGCCGAAAGGCCGCACCGCGCATCGCCTCCTCGGCTGGCTCTGGGTCGGGCTGATGACCCTCGTGGCCGTCTCCGCCCTCGGCATCACCGGCGCCGACGGGCGCTATTCCTGGATCCATCTCATGGTGCCGCTGGTGGCGACGCTGCTGCCGATCGCCGTGCTCGCGGCGCGGCGGCACCGCGTGGCGAAGCACCGCAACGCCATGCTCGGCCTCTTCCTCGGCGCGCTGGTCGTTACCGGCCTGTTCACCCTGCTGCCGGGGCGCCTGATGGGCCAGATCGTGTTCGGCGGCTGACGCGCCGCGGTTGATGCCGGGCGCGCCGGCGGTGCAGGCTGCGCGCGCATGCCCCGCAAGCCGCAGCTCTCGGAAGCCCCTGGCCTCTTCACACTTGCCTCGGCCGGGCCGGCGGGCGAGGCCGCGCCCGGCCATCTCGGCCATCGCGAGCGCATCCGCGCGAAGCTGCTCGACCACGGCGCCGCGCCGCTGGCCGACTACGAGGTGCTGGAGGTCCTGCTTTTCGCCAACTACCCGCGGGTGGACACCAAGCCGGTCGCCAAGGCGCTGATCGCGCGCTTCGGTAGTCTCGCCGGCGTGCTCGCCGCCGATCCGCGCGAACTGCTCGAGGTCGAGAAGGTCGGCCCCGGCGCCGCCGCGACGATCAAGGCGGCGCAGGCGGCGGCGCTGCGCATGCTGCGCGCCGAGGCGAAGGAAGCCCCGGTGCTCAACAACTGGGACCGCCTGACCGCCTATCTCCACGCCGCGCTGGCGCGGGAGAAGGTGGAGCAGTTCCGCGTGCTCTTCCTCGACACCAAGAACCGCCTGCTGGCCGACGAGGCGCAAGCGAAGGGCACCGTCAACCACACGCCGGTCTATCCGCGCGAGGTGGTCAAGCGCGCGCTCGACCTCGGCGCGACAGCGCTGATCCTGGTGCACAACCACCCGAGCGGCGATCCCACCCCCTCCCGCGCCGACATCGAGGTGACGGCCGAGGTGAAGCGCGCCGCCGCAGCGCTCGGCATCGCGCTGCATGACCACCTGATCATCGGGAACGGCCGGCAGCTCTCCTTCCGGCGCGAGGGATTGCTTTGAGCGCCTGACCCTCGGCATGCTGTTGCCCACGATGCGTCGCGCCCTGTTGCTGTCCGCCGCCCTCCTCGCCTCCGGCGCCGCGCTCGCGCAGCTGCCCGGCAAGCCGCCGCCGCTCAACGCCCAGCAGCCGCCGACGCCCCAGGCGAGCCGGTTCCCGCCGCTGCCCACGGCGAAGCCGCCGGCGCTCGCCGCCCTGCCCGGGCCGGCGGCCGTTCCGGGCAAGCCGGGCGCGCCGCCGCCCGCCCCGCCCGGCGGCACCGGGCGCGTCCTTTCGACCGGCACCGGCTTCATGGTCGCGCCGGGGCGCGCGCTGACGAACCACCATGTCATCGAGGGCTGCCGCAGCGTCTCCGCCCGCAATGCGGGCAACCGGGACCTGCCGGCGCGCGTGCTGGCCTCCGACCGGCAGCGCGACCTGGCGCTGCTCGAACTCGCGCCCGAGGCCGGGCCGCCGCTGGCGTTCCGCCGCGACGGCAATGTCCGCCGGGGCGAGGGCGTGGTGACCTACGGGTTCCCGCTGGCCGGCCTGCTCTCCTCCGGCCCCACGCTGACGACGGGGGAGGTCTCGGCGCTGGCGGGGCTGCGCAACAACGAGCAGCAGTACCAGATCAGCGCGCCGGTGCAGCCCGGCAATTCCGGCGGACCGCTGCTCGACATGGCGGGCAATGTGGTCGGCGTCATCGTCTCCAAGCTCAACGCGCAGCGCATCGCGCAGCAGACGGGCGACATCCCGCAGAACGTGAACTTCGCGGTGAAGGGCAGCGAGGCGCTGACCTTCCTGCGCGCCAACCGCGTCGAGCCGCGGCTGGCCGATGGCGCCGCGCGCAGCGCGCCGGAGGTGGGCGAGATCGCGCATCCCTCCGTGCTGTTCCTGCGCTGCCACGGGTGAGCGCCCGGGCGCGGCTGGACTCGCCCGCCGCGCCGCGCGCATCATCACGCCGCAGAGAACGGGGGAACAGAAAATGCTGCGACGCATCGCACTCGCGCTGGGATTCGGCGCCGCGCTGATCGGCCAGGCCGCCGCGCAGGGCTGGCAGCCGACGCGGCCGATCGAGATCGTCGTGCCCTTCACCGCCGGCTCGCTCGCCGACCGCAACATGCGCGCCGCGGCGCCGCTGCTCTCGCGCGAGCTCGGCGTGCCGGTCGCGGTGCAGAACATCCCGGGCGCCACCGGCTACAACCGGATCTACCGCGCGGCCCCCGATGGCCACACGCTCGGCGCCGGCGATCCGGTCGCGCAGATGGCGCTCGCGGTCGTGCAGCCGCAGCCCTTCGACGTGCTCCGCCTCACCTGGCTCGGCCACTGGTCGGCCGGCACGCAGACCATGGTCGCCTCGGCGCGCGGCCGCGTGCAGTCGCTCGATCAGCTCCGCGGGCTGCGCCAGACGGTGCGCTGCGGCACCTTCGGCGGCATCTCGACGGGCGCGGTGCAATGCGCGGTGCTCGGCCGCGCGCTCGGCTTCAATGTCGCCTTCGTCTCGGTGCAGGGCCCGCCGGAGCTGGTGCTGGCCGCGGTGCGCGGCGACGTGGACCTCGCCTCGCTCGGCCCGAGCCTCTGGACCGACCACATCACCGCAGGCGCGGTGCGCCCGCTTCTCTCCTGGGATGGCCCGCGCGACGAGCGGCTGCCGCAGGTGCCCGCGCTGAACGACATCAATCTCGGCCAGTTCGCCGATGTCACGGTGATCCGCGGCGTCGCCGCCCCGCCCGAGTTGCCGCCGGCGATCCGCGACCGGCTGATCGCCGCGCTCAACAGCGTGGTGCGCCAGCCGGAATGGGAGGCCTTCGTCACCCAGGCGCGGCTCGAGCGGAACTGGGTGTTCAGCGCCGACTACGCGGCCTCGATGGCCCGCGCCCAGGCGCTGCTGAACGACAACGCGGCAACGCTCAGGAGCGCGTTTTGAATTGCCCTCAGGCGCCGGGCGCGCGCTCCGCGCGCTTGGCTTGCGCGCCTACGCGCTGGCGCGCCCGTCGCGAAAGCCGGTCTGTGCGCGGGGCCGCTTCGCGGCCCGGTAGGACGGTGGCGGTAGTCCTGAGGTGACCCTCCTCCTCCCCGGCTGGCGCGCGCGCATCGGCGTGATCAGCCCGACGGTGCTGGAGCGCATCCCGCTCGATTTCCAGCGCATCGCACCGGAAGGCGCGATGCTCTGCGGCGTCACCTGCGGCATGGGCGGCTGGGCGGCGGACCAGTACGGCCAGGCGCTCGCGCAGCTCAAGGACGCCGCGCGCTACCTCGCCACCCGCAAGGTGGATTTCGTGCTCCATGTCGCCTCGCCGATCGTCGTGGCGCAGGGGCCGGGCCATGACCGCCTGCTGCTCGCCGATCTCGCGGAGGCCACGGGTGGCATCCCCTGCACCACCACGATCCGCGCCGCCCTCGATGCCTTCGCCCTGCTCGGCGCGCGGCGCATCCTGGCGGTGACGCCCTTCCATGAGCGGCTGAACGGCCAGCTCCGCGCCTATGTGGAGGCCGAGGGCTTCGCCTTCTCCCGCCTCGTCGCCGTGCCCGCCAGCTTCGACTTCCTCCAGGACGTGCCGCCCGATGCGCTGTTCCGCGCCGCACTTTCGGCCGCGGCGGAGGAGCCGGAGTTCGACTGCGTCTGGATCCCCTCCGGCCAGTTGCCTGCCGTCGAGGTCGTGAAGCCGCTGGAAGCGCGGCTGCGGCGGCCGGTGGTGGCGCAGAACCACGCGGATTTCCTCGCCGCCTTCCGCGCGCTGAATCTCGGCGGCATCGCGCGCGGGCATGGGATGCTGCTGGACCGCGTCGCGGACCCGGCCTGATGGAGGCGCTGGCCGCGCAGCTGCTGGCGGGGCTGGCCCAGGCGACCACCTTCGACGCCATCCTGTTCATGTGCCTCGGCACGCTGGTCGGCTACGGCTTCGGCATCCTGCCGGGGCTGCAATCCGTCACCGCCATGTCGGTCTTCCTGCCGCTGACCTATTGGTGGTCGCCGGCGCAGGCGATGTATTTCTTCGCCGGCATCATCGGCGCGGCGGGCAATGGCGGCGCGGTGACCGCCATCGTGCTCAACCTGCCGGGCACCGCGCAGAACGCGGCCACCACGCTCGAAGGCTATCCGCTGACGCGGCAGGGGCGCGCGGTGTTCGCGCTCAATCTCTCGGCCGCCGCCTCCTGGCTCGGCGCGGTGTTCGGCGTGCTGGTGCTGGTGGCGCTGGTGCCGGTGTTCCTGCCCTTCCTGCTCGCCTTCGGCCCGGCCGAGACCTTCTGGGTCGCGGTGTTCGGGCTGGTGACGATGGTGCTCGCCGTCGCCGGGTCGCCGGCGAAGGGGCTGGTCGCCATCTGCATCGGCGTCACGCTCGCGATCATCGGCCTCGGCGGGCCGCGCCTGCCGGTGCCGCGCTTCACCTTCGAGACGACCTATCTGCTGGACGGGCTCGAGATCGTCGTCGTCGTCATCGGCTTCCTCGTCGTCTCGGAATGCCTGCTCCAGGTCGCCGGCGTCTGGGCGCGGGGGCGGGAAAGCGCGCTCATCAGCAATGCCGGGATCGCCGTCCCGCGCGACTGGCGCGGCCAGATGAAGGAAGGCTGGCTCGCCCCCTTCCGCCACCGCGGCATCTTCCTCCGCTCCTCGGCGCTCGGCACGGCGGTCGGCGCGCTGCCGGGCGTGGGGGGCACCGTCGCGCAGTTCCTCTCCTACAATCTGGCCGTCGCCACGACGAAGGACAGCGGGAAGATCGGCAAGGGCGCGGAGGACGCGCTGGTGGCGACGGAGGCCGCGACCAATTCCAAGGAAGGCGGCGCGCTGTTCCCGACGCTGCTCTTCGGCATCCCCGGCAATGCCGAGATGGCCCTCGTGCTCGCCGCCTGGCAGATCCACGGGCTGGAGCCCGGGCCGGGCTTCATGGCCAATCACGGCGCGCTGGCCTGGGCGCTGGTCTTCGGGCTGCTGTTCAGCAATCTCGTCGCCTCGATCGGTACGGCGGCGGCAAGCCCCTGGCTCGCGCGGCTGCCGGGCTTCGACATGGGCGTCCTCGCGCCGATCGTGCTGGTCGTCTCGCTGATGTCGGCCTTCACGGTGCGGTCGAACGCGCTCGATCTCGGGATGCTCGCGGCGATCGGGCTGCTCGGCGCCTTCCTGCGGCTCTACGGCTATTCGGTGATCGGGGTCGTCATCGGCTTCGTGCTCGGCGACGTGATCGAGCGGAACTTCTACACCGCGCTGCAGAGCTCGCTCGGCGACTACGGTGTCTTCGTCGCCTCGCCGGTGGCGCTCGGGCTGGCGGTGGCGACGGGGCTCGCGCTGCTGTTCTGCGGCTGGAAGGTGGCGCGCGCCGGGCGTGAGGCGACGGAGCCCGCGGCGCGGAGCCCGGGCGCCGCCATCTTCGCCGTGCTGCTCCTCGCCGGCCTCACGGTGCTGCTGTGGCAGACGCTGGCGCCGGGCTGGCGCGGCGGGCCGGTGGCGACCGGCGTGCTCGGGCTGGCCGTGGCGCTCCAGCTGCTGGTGCTGGCCGCGACGGTCCTGCGCCTCGCGCGCGGCGGGGTGCCGGAAGCGGGCGCGCTGCTCAAGCTGGCCGCGCTGCTGGCGGCGGGCCTGGCGCTGGCCTTCTGGCTCGGCTTCCTGCTCGGCATGGCGGCGTTCCTGCTGGCCTTCTGGCTGGGGGTGCATCGCCTGCCGCCGCGGCGTGCTCTGGCGCTGGCCGCGCTGTTCGCCGTCGCGCTGCCGGCCGGCTTCACCTGGCTGACGGAAAGCCCGCTCTGGCGCGGCGTGGTGGCGCCCGTCCTGCCAGGCCTGATCGGGGGCGAGGTGGCGCCGCCGCTGTAGCGCCCTCAGCGCCCGGCGCGGCGCAGCGCGTCGTCCACCAGGCGGCGGTCGCGCGCCTCGCTGCGGCGGTTGTAGACCACGGCGATCGCCCAGATCACCGCGAGCAGCCAGGCGCCCTGCCCGACCAGGAAGGGCAGCAGGATGAAGATCAGCCCGCCGAGCCACAGCAGCCCGTTGAACACCGCCTGGATCGGGCGGCCCTGGAGCAGGATGGCGAGCGGCGGGACGAGAATCGCGATCAGGTACGACATGCGGGGGACATGGTCCCGCGCCTCGCCCGCCTCAAGCGCCCGCTTCGAAGATCCGCCCGAACAGCTCCGCGCCCCGCACCAGATCCGCCGCGCGGACGCATTCGCGTGGCGTATGCGCCATCGCGACGTCGCCCGGCCCCAGCACCAGGCAGGGCGCGATCGCCTGCAGCTCGCAGGCATCGGTGCCGAAGGGCGCGGTGCGCGGGGCAAGCCCCGTCAGCGCCACGCCGAAGGCGACGAACGGATGGTCGGCCGGCAATTCGGGCGGGAAGGCCTCATGCTGCTCGGCGAGTTCCACGCCGGCATCGCTCGCCGCCTCGCGCACCGCGCGCAGTACCGGGGCGGGGTCCACCTTCGCGCTGTAGCGGAACTTGATGAAGGCGCTCGCCACCGCCGGCGTGACGTTCATCGCCGTGCCGTGGTTGTCGAGGATGAGGTTGAAGTCGGAGAAGGGCGGGTCGTAGTCGGCATCCTGCAGATGCGCGTCGGTCCGCAGCGCGTCATGCACCTTGCGCATCGCGACGAGGAAGGGGATGAGCTTCCAGTTCGCGTTGATCCCCTTGCCGGTCGAGGAATGCGCCTGGAGCCCGCGCGCGGTGGCGGTGAAGGCGATGTGGCTGCGATGGCCGCGCACCGGCGCGAAGCCGGTCGGCTCCGCCACCACGATCCCCTTGAGCCCGAGCGAGCGCGCCAGCGCGCTCTCCTTCGCGATGCGCTTGGCGCCGGCCTTGGTCGTCTCCTCGTCGGTGGTGATCAGCAGGGTCACGGGCACGTCGCGCGCCGCCCGCTGCGCCGCGACGATCGCGGCGGCGACCTGCCCCTTCATGTCCACGCTGCCGAGCCCGTGCAGGAAGCCTTCCGCGTCCAGCACCGGCGTCCAGGGATCGCTCTCCCAGCCGGTGGCGGGGACGGTGTCCATGTGGCCGGACAGCGCATGGCCGCCCTTCGGCCCGCGATGCGCCACCAGCGCGCGCTTGGGCATGCCGGCCGCATCCTCGTAGTCCAGCCGCTCGACCTCGAACCCGGCGAGCTCGGCCTCGATCCGCTCGGCGATGGCGAGGTTGGAGACGAAGCTGCGGCTGTCGAGCGCGATGAGGTCGGCGGCAAGCCGGATGACGGGATCGGCGAGGTCGGTCATCGCGCAAGCCTCGCTTGCCGCGACCCCGGCCGCAAGGGTAGTTGCGCCCCATGCAGAGCTATCTCGACCCCCGCACCGGCCGCACCTGGCCGCTCGACCGGCCGCGCTGGTGCGGCGAGGCGCGCGAACCCCTGCTGCTGACGGAACGACGCGGCATCGGCCGGGACGAGATCGCGCGCGGCACGCGCAGCCTCTGGCGCTATGCCGCCGCCCTGCCCTTCGCGCCGGCCGCGCCGATCACCATGGGGGAGGGCTGCACCCCGCTGATCGAGCGCGCGATCCCGGGCGGCACCGCGCTGCTGAAATGCGAATGGTTCATGCCGACCGGCAGCTTCAAGGACCGCGGCGCCTCCGTGATGCTGTCCCTGCTGCGGGACCAGGGCATCGCGCATGTGCTCGAGGATTCCTCGGGCAATGGCGGCGCCGCCGTCAGCGCCTATGCCGCGGCCGGCGGGATGGCCGCGACGATCTTCGTCCCCGCCTCGACCAGCCCCGCCAAGACCGTGCAGTCCCGTGCCGCGGGGGCGGCGATCGCGCTCATTCCCGGCAGCCGGCAGGATTGCGCGGACGCCGCGCTCGCGAAATCGGCCGAGATCTTCTACGCCAGCCACAACTGGCATCCCTTCTTCCTCGAAGGCACCAAGACGCTCGCCTACGAGCTGTGGGAGGATCTCGGCTTCCGCGCGCCGGACAACGTCATCATCCCCTGCGGCGCCGGGTCCAACGTGCTGGGCTGCTGGCTCGGCTTCGGCGAGTTGCTGCGCGCGGGGCAGATCGCGCGGCTGCCGCGCCTGTTCGCGGCGCAGCCGTCGCATTGCGGCCCGATCGCGCGCGCCGCCCTCGGCCTGGCGCCGGCCGAGCCGCGCCCGACGATCGCCGAGGGCACCGCCATCGCCCAGCCGATCCGCCTGCCCGAATGTCTCCGCGCGCTCAAGGACAGCGAGGGCGGCGCCGTGCTGCTGGAGGAGGCGGAGATCGCCGAGGCCTCGCTCGCGCTGGCCAGGGGCGGCATCTATGTCGAGCCGACCTGCGCCCAGGCGGCCGCGGCCTTCGCGAAGCTGCGCGCGGCGGGGCGCATCGCGGCGGGCGAGACGACGGTGGTGGTGCTGACCGGCACCGGCCTCAAGGCCACGCCCCGCTATGCGGAGCTGCTCGGACTGGCGATCTGACGAAGGGCTGCGCTGCCGACATACCGGGTGGTCTGCGTCCGATCATCCGGACGCGGATGGCCCGGACGGTGGCGCAGCAGGCAGGGGTCGAAGGGGCCGTGGCCCTTCAGTCCGGGACGCGGCGCAGCAGGTCGAGCTTCAGCAGCCAGGCCAGCGCGCGGTGCAGGCGCCAGGCGCGCACGGGCGGCAGCTCCGCCCCGAGTTCGGCCGCCCGGCAGGGTCCGGCCTCCAGCAGCTCCAACGCGGCGCGGAAGGCATCGAGGCCGGGCAGCAGGTCCCGCCGCGGCGCGATCCCCGGCATCGCCGACAACGTCGCGATCCGCGCAAGCAGCGCCTCCGCCCCCATCCCCGGCGGCAGGGCGAGCCGCATCTCGGGCGCGAGGCGGAAGGTCGGGTAGTCGGCGAAGAGCAGGCCGGGATCGGGCCGGTGCGGCACGGGCTCGGCACCGCGCAACGGCGGCGCGCGCTCGGCGCGGGCGGCGCGGCGCAGCGCGCCGAGTTCCTCCCACAACGCGCGCCACTGGCCGATCACCACCGGCCAGTCGAAGCGGCCGAGCGCATCCGCCCGCGCCGCGCGCCCCATCGCGGCGCGGCGGGCCGGGTCCGCGATCAGCGTGCGGAAGGCCGCCGTCGCGGCCGGCACGTCCACCGCGGTGAATTGCGCGACGCCGGCGATGAAGCTGTCATAGGTGTCGAGCCCGGCATCGTGCCGTTCCGCCAGGTCCGGCATCGGCCCGGCCATGAGCGTGGGCACGCGGAAGCCGGTGACGCCGTCCTGGATCGTGTCGCGCAGGCCGTTCCAGTCGGTGCCGACCACCGGCAGCCCGGCGGCCAGCGCCTCCACCGGGGCAAGGCCGAAGCTTTCCTGCACGTTGTCGGAGAGCAGCGTGAAGATGTCGGCGGCGCTGCGCAGCTTCGTGTCCGCGGGCGGCCGCTCGACCAGGCGGACGGGCAGCCCCGGCGCGGCGGCGCGCGCCTGTTCGTGGAAGGCGCGGCGCTGCGTCTCGTCCGCGAACCAGCCCGAGAGGATCAGCACCACGCGCGATCCCGCCGGCGCGGCCGAAGCGGCATCCGCCAGCGCGCGGTACATCGGCCAGGGATGCGCCTTGGCGTGGAAGGAAAGCCGCCCGTGATGCAGCACGGCGATGTCGTTCTCGCCGATTTCGAGCCGCGCGCGCCATTCCGCGCGCGCCGCCGGATCGGGGGCGAGTGCCGCGCAATCCACGCCGAGCGGGATCACCGGCAGTGCCGGGCCCTCGATACGCGTGGCGCCGAGCCGCTGGCGGAGATAGTCGCCCTGCATGTCGAGCAGCCGCCGCACCGCGCCCTGCACGGCGGTGGAGGTGCAGACGATCGCATCCCAGGGCTGCACCGGGGCGATCAGGCTCTCGGCGAGGGAATCCATCGCCCCGGCCGAGCTGATCGTGTGGGTCACGCCCACCAGGGAGAAGGCGTCCTGCCCGCCCGCGCGGCGGCGCCGCCAGGCGAAGGGGCCGAGGCCCGGGCCGGGCAGCAGCAGGCAGCCGATCGCGGCAAGGCGATGGAGCTGGTCGTCCGGGATGGCCTCGGCCGGCAGCGTGCCGCCGAGGGCGGCGACCTGGCGGCGAAAGGCGGCGGCATCGGCCTCGCCGCGGGTCAGCGCGACGATCCGGTCGAAGCCGGCATGGTGGATCAGGCCATGCAGGAAACCCTCGCCGGCGGCGTGCCGCCCCATGAGCTTCGCGCGCGAGGTGTCGAAGCCATCGGGGGCGTAGAACAGGGCGGCCTGGGGCATCCGGGAGGAAGGCTGCTTTCGCGGCGGGGCAGCGTCAACCAGGGCGCGGTTGCGGCGCCGGGCGGGGCAGTCTATCCGCCCGCCCCATGGATAGCCTGGCCGCCGTGAAGGCGCAGGGGGAAGGTCCGCTGCCCGCCTATCGCGCCCTGGTCGCCGCCGGCGATCTCCAGGCCGATCCCGCGCAGGCGCGCGCCGCCGAGGTGCTGCAGGAACTCTGGCACCGCATCCGCGGCTACGACCCGCATCCGGATGAGCCGGAGAAGGGGGGCTTCTTCGCCCGCTTCCTCCGCCGCAAGCCGGTCGCCGCCGAGGAGGCGCCGCCCGGCACGCCGATGGGCCTCTACCTGGTGGGCGAGGTCGGGCGCGGGAAATCCATGCTGATGGACCTGTTCTTCGCCGAAGCCGAGGTGCCGCGGAAGGAGCGGCTGCACTTCCACCAGTTCATGCAGCACCGCGTGCATGCGCGGCTGCACGCCTGGAAGAAGCAGCATGGCGACACCGCGGACCCGATCCCGCCGCTGGCCGATTCCATCGCCGCCGAGGCCACGCTGCTCTGCTTCGACGAGTTCCAGGTGCACGACATCGCCGATGCGCTGATCCTCGGGCGGCTGTTCCAGGCCCTGTTCGCGCGCGGCGTGGTGGTGGTGGCGACCTCCAACACCGCGCCCGACGACCTGTTCAAGGGTCGCCCCGGGCGCGACGCCTTCCTGCCCTTCATCGGGCTGATCAAGCGCCGGCTCGATGTGCTGGTGCTGGAGGCGGCGCGCGACTACCGCCGCGCGCGCATCCTCGACATGACGGTCTGGCACATGCCGGCCGATGCCCGCGCCGAGGCCGCGCTCGACCGCGCCTTCCGCGAGCTCACCGGGCGGGACCACGGGGCGCCGATGAAGCTGACGCTGCTCGGCCGCGCCATCGAGGTGCCGGAGGCGGCCGAGGGCGTCGCGCGCTTCGACTTCGAGGCGCTGTGCGGCCGGCCGCTCGGGCCGAACGACTACCTCGCCATCTCGACGCATTTCCACACGCTGCTGCTGGATGGCATCCCGCGCCTCGGCGCCGAGAACGCCGACCGCGCCAAGCGCTTCATCACGCTGGTGGACACGCTCTACGAGCATCGCGTGAAGCTGGTGGCGAGCGCGGCGGCGGCGCCGGATGCGATCCACGAGCAGGGCGAGAACGCCGCGATGTTCGCCCGCACCGCGAGCCGGCTGCACGAGATGCAGAGCCGCGACTGGCGCGCGCAGCCGCACCTGCCCTGAGCCATCCCGGGCGATTGCTTTTCCGTCACACTGTGGCGTCGAGATACATCACCTGCAACTGCCGGTAGTGCGTTGACAGGTCACGACTCGCGCGGTCTAGAGAGGGCCATGGGGGTGTGCGCGGTCCGGGGGGATCGCGCCACGGAAGGGGAAAAAATCGCATGCGGATCATCCTGCTCGCCCTGCTGGCCCTTGCCTGCGCAGTCCCTCCGGCGGAGGCGGCGCGGCGCGACGAAAGGCGGAACGAGGCGAGCCGGGTGACACAGCAGGCGCCGGCCGCACGCGCGGCGGCAAGGCCCGCGGCCCCGCGCGCGGCGGCGCCCCGGCCCGCGGCAGCGCGGCCCGCGGCAGCGCGGAGCCCAGCGACGAGCCGCACCGCGGCCCGCCAGGCCCCGCGCAACACCGTGCAGCGCGGCGATGTCCGCTCGCAGCGCAGCGGCACGCTCGTCCGCGGCGCGGCGGCGGCCACAATCTCCCGCGCGCCGGCCCGCCGCACCGGCGTCGCCGGCTGGCAGGCCGGCCTGCCGACCGCAAGCAACGCCCAGCGCGCCTGCCCGGACGGCACCTTCGCGACGCTTGCGCGCGGGCATGAGGACATCGTCCGCTGCATGCCGCTGTAGGCCTTCCGGCCGCGGCCTGATCCGGAGACTTGTCCGGACAAGTCTTGCGCCCCTGCCCCGTTGCGACGAGACTGCGCGGCAGGAGGAAGCCGCCATGCATCGTCGTGCCCTGCTCGCCGCCGGCCTAGGCCTGCCCACCCTCGCGCTCGCGCAGCCCGCCTGGGCGCCGAGCCGCCCGATCCGGCTGGTGATCCCCTATCCGCCCGGCGGCGGTACCGACACGCTGGCGCGGCCCTGGGCGGAGCGGATGCGCACGCGGCTCGGCCAGCCACTGGTGATCGAGAACCGCGGCGGCGCGGCCACCAACATCGGGATGGAGGCCGCCGCGCGCGGCACGGCCGATGGCCACACGCTGGCGATCAACGCCGACAACATCGCCTATTTCCCGATGCTCTACCGGAACATGCCCTACGACTTGTTCCGCGATTTTGCCCCCATCTCCTACCTGGCGGAGACGCCGCTGGTGGTCGCCGCCAACCCGAACGTGCCCGCGCGCACGCTGCGGGAGTTCGTGGCGCTGGCGCGGGCCAACCCGGAACGCTTCGCCTTCGCCAATCCCTCGCTCGGCTCGCCGCACCATCTCGGCTTCGAGCTGCTGGCGCGGGAGGCGGAGTTCCGCATGGTGCAGGCGGAGTACCGCGGCGGCGGGCCGGCGATGAACGACGTGCTGGCGGGCCATGTGCATCTCGGCGTGTTCAGCCTCGGCTCCGTCACGCAGCATTTCGCCGCCGGGACGCTGCGCCCCTATGCGGTGCTGTCGGCGCGCCGCAGCGCCGCCGCGCCCGAGGTGCCGACCACGGCCGAGGAAGGGCTGCCGCGCGTGGTCAACGCGCTGCGCTTCCTGCTGCTCGCGCCCTCGGCCACCCCGCGCGAGGCGATCGCCGCGCTGCATGCCGCCACGATGGATGCGCTGAACGATCCGGCGCTGCGCGAGCAGCTGACGCGCGCCGGCTTCGAGATCACGCCGAGCACGCCGGAGGAGGCGGCCGCGATGCTGCGCGCCGAGCGCGACCGCTGGGCGCCGATCCTGCCCGGCCTCAACCTCAACCTGGGCTGAACGCCATGCGGCTCGACATCGAGGGCGATGCCGCCCGTGTGGTCGCGGCGGTGCAGGCCGGCGGCGTCGTCATCATGCCGATGGATGTCGGCTATGCCGGCATCGGCGGCTGCGAGGCGGCGCTGACGCGCTTCTTCAAGGCCAAGGGACGCGGCGCGCACAAGCGCAACGCGATGCTCGGCAATCTCGACCTGCATGACGATCTGCACCTGCTCGATGCGCGCGCGAAGGAGATGGTGCGCGCGCTGGTGCTCGACCACGACCTGCCGCTCGCGGTGATCGGCGGCTTCCGCGCCGACCATCCGCTGCTGCGCGCGCTGGGCGAGGCGGCGCTGGCCGCGAGCACCGATGGCGTGACCCTCGCGATGCTGCTCAATGCCGGGCGCTTCCAGGGCGAGGCGGTGCGCCAGGCCGCCGCCGCCGGCCAGCCGCTGTTCGGCAGCAGCGCGAACGCCACCGGCACCGGCACCAGGTTCCGCGTGGAGGACATCCAGCCGGAGATCCGCGCGGTGGCGGATGTGGTCGTGGACTACGGCCTGCAGAAATTCCATCGCTACCGCCGGTCGTCCACGATGATCGACTTCCGCACGATGGAGGTGGTGCGGATCGGCTCCTGCTACGAGGTGATCGGCGACGTCCTCAAGCGCCAGTTCGGCGTGGAGCTGCCGCCCGACCCGGGCCTCGAGGCGCTGCCCTCGGGCCATCTGCGGGAGGCGCAGCGGAGCTACGGCTGATGCCAAATCCCATTGATCGCGACCTGCGCCCGCCGAAGGCGGGCGAGCGCCCGAATGGGCGCCGCCGCGTATGCGGCGAAGCCAAGCGCGCGGAGGCGCGCGCCGGCGTCTGAGGGCGGATCGGTCACGATCCGCAGGATGTCGCATGTGCACGAGGCAGGCACACGGCGTCGAGCACGAAGCGGATGACATGCGCCCGCCGCTCGGCCAGCGCATCGGACGCGAGCAGGTCGCGGCCGAACACGGCCGAGAGCGTGTAGCCGTTCGAGAAGGGGAAGTAGCAGAGCGCGCTGATCGAGACGTAGAGCTGCGTCGCATCCATCCCCTGGCGGAAGGCGCCCGAGCGCTCGCCCCGGCGGAGGATGGCATCGAGCCCGGCGATCAGCGGCCCGTACACGTCGCCCAGCACCTTCGACTTGCGGATGTGGCGCCCCTTGTTGATGTTCTCGTCCGCCAGCAGCGCCACGAAGTCGCGATGCGCGCGGAGATGGTCGAAGCTGCGGCCGACGAAATCGCCGAGTGCCGCGACCGGGTCGGCGTCGGGCGCGGCCAGCCGCACATCCTGCGCGCGGGAGGCACGGTAGGCGGCTTCCAGCACCGCCAGATGCGCGGCGGCCTTGCTGCCGAAATGGTGGATCAGGATCTGCTTCGAGACGCCGGCGCGGCGGCAGATCTTCTCGATGCTCGCGCCGTGATAGCCGGCGGCGGCGAATTCGCGGTAGGCGGCGTCGAGCAGGTTGCGCCGCGTGCGGTCCGGGTCGCGCGTGCCGTTGGAAGGGACGCGCCGGCGGCGCGAGGAGATCATCGGCGGAGAGGCCATGCCCCGGATTCTCGTTTCTCCCGCGCGATGCGCAAGGGGCGGGGGGACGGCGGGGCGGGGCGGCCCCTCCCGGTCAATCAACCGGATGGTTGACGCAGGGGCAGGCCCACGCCTAGCGTTCGCGCATCACGGATGGGAGGGTTGCGTCATGCGTTCCGCTCTCCGGGGCTCCCTTTGCGGCCTCGGCCTCGCCATCGCGCTGCTCGCGCCGGACGCCAGCGCGCAGGCGCCGCAGCGCGTGCTCCGCGTCGTCCCCTCGGCCGACCTCGCGGAGCTCGACCCGACGCGCGGCCCGAACCTGGTCGCCCGCATCTACCAGCAGATGGTCTTCGACACGCTCTACGCCTTCGACAGCCAGCTGCGCCCGCAGCCGATGATGGTCGAAAGCCGCAGCGTGAGCGAGGACGGTCTGACCTGGCGCTTCACGCTTCGCCCTGGGCTCCGCTTCCATGACGGCACGCCGGTGACGACGCGCGACGTCGTCGCCTCGATCGAGCGATGGATGGCCGGCACCGCGATCGGCACGCAGCTCCGCAACCGCCTCGCCTCGATGGCGGTGGTGGACGACCGCACCTTCTCGCTCACCCTCAACCAGCGCTTCGGCCTGGTGGAGTTCGTGCTGGCCGGGCCTGGTGCGCCGATCGCCGCGATCATGAAGGAAGCCGATGCGCGCCGGCCGGAGGGCCAGCCGCTGACGCGGCCCATCGGCTCCGGCCCCTTCCGCTTCCTCGCCGACGAACGCCGCGAGGGCAACCGCGCGGTCTTCGCCCGCAACACCGAGTACCAGCCGCGCAGCGAGCCGACCGACGCACTCTCCGGCCGGCGCGAGGTGAAGGTGGACCGCGTCGAGTGGCTCATCATGCCGGACGCGACCACCGCGGCGAATGCGCTCGCGACCGGGGAGGTGGACTTCATCGAGGCCGTCGGGCCCGACCTCGCCGGCTTCCTCCGCCGCCGCGGCATGACGGTGCGCCGCATCGCCGCCCTGCCGACCTATGCCTTCGTGCGGCCCAACTTCCAGCTCCCGCCCTTCAACGATGTCCGCGCGCGCCAGGCGCTGGCGCTGATCGTGGACCAGAACGAGATGATGCCCGCGGTCGCCGGGTCCGACGGCCGGTTCGACGTGTGTCATTCCTTCAGCGTCTGCGGCTCGATCTACGGCACGGAAGCCGGCGCCGAGCCCTTCCGCACGCCGAACCTCGCCCGCGCGCGGCAGCTTCTCCAGGAAGCCGGTTATCGCGGTGAGCCGATGGTCCTGCTCGGCACCACGACGCTGGCGCCGATCAACGCGATGACGCAGGTGCTCGCGCGGCGGCTGCAGGATGCGGGCGTGAACGTGGATGTCCAGATGACGGACTTCCCGACCATGCTCCAGCGCATGCACGCGCAGGACCGGCCGATCGGCCAGGGCGGCTATCACCTGTTCGCCTACTACGCGGTGGGGACCAGCTGGTTCCATCCGCTGATGAACCTCTCGCTCGATCTCTCCTGTGGCACGCGCAACTGGGCCGGCTATCCCTGCGACCAGCAGGGCGAGGCGCTGCGCCAGGCCTTCTTCGCAGCACCCGACGACGCGCAGCGCCGCGCCGCCTTCGAGGCCTTCCAGCGCCGCGCCTGGGAGTACATCCCCTATGTCCCGGCCGGCCAGTTCGACGTGTTCAGCGCCCATCGCCCCAACATCAGCGGCATCCTGGACACCGCCTTCATCGCCTATTGGAACATCGAGAAGAGGTAGGACGCGATGGCCAATCTGCAGGTCTCCGTGGAGGAGATGAAGCGCCGCGTCGCGCTCTTCGCCGACCTCAAGCCCTCGTCACGGCCGCTGGTGGATGCGGTCCTGCCGCAATACCACCGCGAGATCTACCAGATCATCGGCGGCGGCGTGATCGAGGACCCCGCGATGCGCCCGCCGATCGGCGCCGACGGCTTCCACCTCTCCATCGTGAAGTGCGGCCCAGGCAAGGGCACCGGCCTGCACAACCACAAGACCGTCGAGGTGTTCATGCCGCTCACCGGCCGCTGGTCGGTGATCTGGGGCGACCAAGGCGAAAGCGAGCTCCAGATCGGGCAGTACGACACCATCTCGATCCCGCCCGGCGTGCTCCGTGGCTTCCGCAACGACAGCGACCACGAGGCCTTGCTTCTCGCCCTCGTCGGCGGCGATGATCCGGGCCGCGTCGCCTGGGTGCCGAGCGTGCTGGAAGCCGTGAAGCAGAAGGGCTTCGGCCTGGACGAGAAGGGACAGATCATGGAGCTGGCCAAGCCTTGACCGAACTCTGGCGCCTGCCGGCCGCGCAGCTTGCCGCAGGTATCGCGGCGAAGCGCATCTCGCCGGTCGAGGCGATGGAGGCCGTTCTCGGCCAGGCGGAGCGCCAGCATGCGCGGCTGAACCTGTTCTCGCAGCCGCTGTTCGACCAGGCGCGGGACGCGGCGAAGGCCGCCGAGCAGGCGGTGATGGCTGGCGCCGCGCTCGGGCCGCTGCATGGCGTGCCCTTCACGGTGAAGGACAACGTCGCGCTGCACGGCCAGCCGACCGGCAACGGCACGCTGGCGGCGGAAGCACCGCCCGCCGCGGAAAGCTGGGCGGTGGTGGACCGGCTGATCGCCGCGGGCGCCATCCCGATCGGGAAGACCACGCTGCCGGAATTCGCCCACAAGGTTCTGACCGACAGCCCGGGCTCGGGCGTCACGCGCAATCCCTGGAACCTCGACCGCACGCCGGGCGGCTCCTCGGGCGGCGCGAGTGCGGCGCTCGCGGCGGGCGTCGCGCCGCTCGGGATCGGCACCGATGGCGGCGGCTCGATCCGCTGCCCGGCCAGCTGCGCGGGCGTGGTGGGGCTGAAGGCGACGCTCGGGCGCATCCCGAACGAGACCTTCCCCGATCCCTTCGGCAACTACGCCTTCGTCGGCCCGATGGCACGCACCGTCGCGGATTGCGCGCTGATGTTCGGCGTGATGGCGGGCGCCGAGCCGCGCGATCCCTGGTCGCTCGACATCGCGCCGGTGCCGCCGGCGCCTGCCGTGAAGGGCCTGCGGATCGGCTGGGTCGAGCAGTTCGGCCGCTACCGCACCCACCCCGAGGTACTGGCCGCGATGGAGGGCGCGCGCGCCGCGCTGGAGGCGGCCGGCGCCGTGACCGAACCGCTCGCCGATCCCTGCTTCGACGACGTGTTCGAGACCTACATCGTCGTCGCGACCACCGCCCATGCCGCGCGGCTCGGCCCGCTGGAGGAGCGCAACGGCGCGCGCATGACGGAGTCCATGCGGGAGAGCATCGGCATCGGCCGACGCTTCACCGCCGCCGATCTCGTGCGCGCGATGGATCGCCGCGGCGCGCTGTTCCGCGCCGTGCAGCGCCTGTTCGGCCGGTTCGACCTGATCGCCACGCCCACCATGCTGGCCCCGCCCGTGGCGCTCGATGCCGGCGGCTCGGTGGCGACCGCCTTCTATGCCGAATGGGCCGCGCCGCTCTATCCCTTCAACCTGACGGGCCATCCGGCGGCGTCCGTGCCGGCCGGCTTCGGCGCGGAGGGCACGCCGATCGGGCTGCAGCTCGTCGGGCCCTGGCATGGCGAGGCGCCGATCCTGGCCGCGGCCGCCGCGCTGGAGGCGGCGCTCGACTGGCCGGCGAGGTGGCCGCCGGGCTGAGGCCGATCGGGGCCGGGCCGCGCGCCGCCTGTCGCGCCACATCGGCCTTGCGCGACCGCACCGTTCTGTCGTCCGCTAAGGCGGGATGCGCGGCCGTGGGGCCGGAGCGGCATCCCGAACCCCAGGCGGAGCATCGGCCCGCATGTCCGGCTACACCCAGGAAGGACGCCTGCTCGAGCTGGAGACGCCGCTCGGCAAGGATCATCTCCTGCTTCGCACGCTGGTCGCGCGCGAGGCGCTCTCCGATCTCTTCTCCTTCGATCTCGACCTCATCTCCGAGGATGCCGGGATCAGCCCGAAGGACGTGATCGGCCAGGCGGTGCGCATCCACATCCGGCCGAACGAGGTGGAGGCGCGGCTGGTGCACGGCCTGGTCGGCGGCTTCTCCGCCGGGGCGATGGTCGCGCGCGGCTTCCGCGCCTACCGGATGCAGGTGGTGCCTTGGCTCTGGATGCTGACGCACAGCGCCGATTGCCGCATCTTCCAGGAGAAGAACGTGCCCGACATCCTGGAGGAGGTGTTCCAGGACCACGGCTTCCGCGACTACGAGTTCCGCATCACGCGGGGCGACTACCCGCCGCTGGTCTTCTGCGTGCAATACCGCGAGAGCGCCTTCGCCTTCGTCTCGCGCCTGATGGAGCGCGAGGGCCTGTTCTACTTCTTCGAGCACGAGGAGAAGCGGCATCTTCTGGTGATCGCGGACCGCAACATCGCCTTCAACCCGCTGCCGGAGGAACGCGTGATCGTCTCCGATGCCGGCGGCCAGGCGCAGGGCTGCATCACGCAATGGGAGCATGCCTGGTCGCTGCGGACGGGGCGGCATGCGCTGCGCCACTACGATTTCGAGAAGCCCTCCACCGACCTGCTGACCGATGAGGCGACAGTGCTGGAGCTGGATGCCGCGCGACCGCTGGAACGCTTCGACTATCCGGGTGCCTACACGGAGCTCGACCGGGGCCGTCAGCTCGCGCGAGTGCAAATGCAGGCGGAGGAAGCGGCACACCACCTGGTGCGCGGCGCGAGCGACTACGCGCAGTTCCGCGCCGGCGGCCGCTTCGTGGTGGGGAAGCATCCGATCGCCAGCGAGACCGAGAAGGCCTACGTCATCGCGAGTGTCCGGCACGAGGCGCATGAAGGCGGCTACTTCAACGATGGCGGCACGACGGGCTACGCCAACGGCTTCGAGGCCTTCCCGAAGGAAACGCCCTTCCGCCCCGCCTTCCGCACGCCGCGCCCGGCGGTGCAGGGGCCGCAGACGGCGGTGGTGGTGGGCCCGGCGGGCGAGGAGATGTTCACCGACAAATATGGCCGGGTGAAGGTGCAGTTCCACTGGGACCGCAAGGGCCGGCGCGACGAGAAGAGTTCCTGCTGGGTGCGCGTCAGCCAGTCCTGGGCGGGCGCCGGCTACGGCTTCATCCAGATCCCGCGCATCGGCCAGGAGGTGATCGTGGACTTCCTGGAGGGCGATCCCGACCAGCCGATCATCACCGGCCGCGTCTACAACGCCGAGCAGATGCCGCCCCACGCGCTGCCCGGCGGCATGGTGAAGTCCGGCCTCAAGAGCAACTCGACCAAGGGCGGCGGGGGCTCCAACGAGTTCACCTTCGACGACACCAAGGGCAAGGAGAAGGTCTATTTCCACGCCCAGTACGACCACGAGGCGGTGATCGAGCACGACGAGACACAGCACGTGAAGAACAACCGCACGCGCACGGTGGACGTGAACGAGACGCTGACGGTGAAGGCCGACCGCACGCGCAAGGTGGACGCGAATGAGATCGTGACGATCGGCGCCGACCGTACCCGGACGGTGAAGGGCAAGGAAACCTACGCGGTCAACGGCGACCGGACCTACGATGTCGGCGGCAAGGAGACGTTGAGCGTCAAGGCCGACCAGAAGCTGACGGTCGGCGCCAAGCAGGTGGTTTCGATCAAGGCGGACCAGGAGGTGGTGGTGGACGCCAACGCCAAGCTGCAGGCCGGCGCAAACCGCGAGGTGAAGGCGACGGCGACCTACAAGCTGGAAGCCGCGAAGGTCGAGATCAACGGGCAGACGGAGATCAAGCTGACAGTGGGGGGGAGCTTCATCAAGATCGACCCGAGCGGCATCACGGTGTTCGGGCCGATCATCAAGTTGAACTGAGGTCGGGTCAGGCGTCGGCGTCCGGGCCCATCCCGATGGCCGTCCGCCGGCGCGCGATTTTCAGCTCATAGGGCACCGGCGACTGCGGCTTGCCCGGAGCCGGCGCGACCGCCGGCGCCGCCGCGGCAGGTCCATCGAGAACCTGCCAACGTCCATCGCGAAAGCCGCTCGGCGTGACGGTCTGCGGTGGGATCAGGTCCTCGGCGGCGAGGAGCGCCTCATCGACTGGCTCAGCCACCGTCGTGTGCAGCGTGCGGACGACCACATGGTCATCTGCCACGGCGACGACCTGCCCATAGGCTGGCAGGCCGCGCCCGAGCGGCACGCGAAAGAAAGAGCCTGGTTTCGGCATCCTACCCGGCATCGTCTGTTCCACTCTGCTCCGCTGCGCCGGCACGACGCCGACCGCGAAGGCGGCGCCCGGAGGCAGCGCATCGTGCCACGCCGTGCCGGCGCGATCCAGGACGGCCCGCAGGAGTTCGCACCACTCCGCGGCGGTAGGTGGCCGCTCATGGTCCTCGACGTAGGCGGCGACGACATCGGCGAAGGCCTGATCGAGAAGGTCGAGCGGCTCGTCGCCGATCAGGCCGCCGGCGTTCCCGGCAGCGGTCCACCACCCCATCGCGCGCGTCCTCCTTCATCCGCAGCCGAGCTTCGCGGCGGCGGCACGGTATCGCTTGGCCGCGTCGTCCGTGCGGCTGGGCCGCACGCCATTGATCTCATTGCCGGGGAAGCCGGTCAGCGTCTTGTGCTTCTGGATATTCGCCTGTTCCAGGCCGCGCGCCTGATCGTAGCTGAGGCCGGAATGGAGTTCGCGCATCTCCACGCCTTCACCCAGCCGTCCGCTCTTGGTGTGGCGGGCCTCGGCGGAGGCGGTGTCTCCGACGGTTCGGCCGACATAGAAGGGCGTGTCCTCGCCTTCGGCGAAAAGTCCGTAGACGATATGGTCATTGCGCGTCTTGTAGTCGGGATTGGCGAGCCCGAATGGATCGATCGTGGTGAGGGGCGAGAGCGGGAAGGCGTAGAGTTTCGAGTCGCCGGCCAGCCCGGTCGGATCGGGGCTGACGAAGCTGCCGCTCGGCGCGTCATAGTACCGGTAGCGCGCATAGGCGAGGCCGCTTTCCGCATCCTCCCAGAGTCCCTGGGATCGCAGTGGGCAGGCCCGAACCGCTCCGTCGGCAACGCCGAAGGCGCTGTGCCAGAGATGGGCGGGCCGCTCCGTGGCTGTCAACAGTGCCGCCGGCCGGCCGATGTGATCGCCGACGATGACCTCGGATCGCCCCTGGCTCGCTCGGGCCAGCGGGCGCTGGCAGTCGGGCTCGAAATGCCAGTCAACCGCAGCGCCGGCCGATGGCCGCTCCTGGGCCAGGGTGTCGCCGTCCCAAACATAGCGGCAGCGCATGTCGGGTCCCTCCCGGAGGAGGCGCCGCCCGAGTGGATCGTAGCTGTATCGCCAGCTGGCGCCTGATGGCGTGACGACTTCCCGCAGCCGGTCCAGGTCGTCCCAGCGCAGGCGGAGCACGCCCTCGTCAGTCATCCTGGCCGCGAGACGGCCGCGTTCGTCGTAGGCGTAGCCTCGATGGCCCACCGCGACGATCGCGCCACCAGGGCCGATCCGATGCGGCTGCGGGATCGCGTCCCCGTCCAGGCTGCTTGCGACGAGCGTCGCGGCGGCATCGTAAGCGTAGCTCTCGCGCAACCGGCCGTTCAGCGTCACGAGTTCGGGCCGGCCGTTCGCATGGTATCGGATCGCGGAAACCCCGCGCTCGTCGCGCTTGGCGATCAGGCGCCCGAGTGCGTCATATCCATATCGGCAGATTGTCTCGCCATCTCCATGAACACGTTGCGCGACGACCCTGCCTTCCGGGTCGTACGCCAGGTCGAGCATCGGGCGGCCGCCCTGCACAAGCCGGACCGCCCGCCCGTTAGCGTCGCGCTCCATGGCAAGGTCCACGCCGGGTGCGCGCAGTCCGAGCAGCAGGTTGTTGGCATCGCGGCGCAGCGCCGTCTCGTGGTCCGTCCCAATCCGCCGGCCCGAGACCGCCCCGGACGGGCCATAGGTCCAGGTGATCCGTATGCCGTCCTGGATTTCCTCGGTGATGCGGCCTTCGGCGTCGCGCACGAACTGCACGGCGTGGTCGGCATTGGCCATGGCGATGACCTGGCCGTAGGCGTCGTAGGTAAACTCGTCACTGCTGCCGTCCGACGCCTCGATCCGCGCGACCAGTCCCGCCCCGTCGCGGGCAAGCCGGCGCCAGCCGCCCCCCTGCAGCCGCTCGCCGACGAGCATCCCGGACGCATCGTAGTCGTAGCCAGTCACCCGGCCGGCGAGGTCGGCATGCCGCACCATCCGGCCCGCTTGGTCGTAGTTATATCGGAACGATTCCCCGATCTCGTTGGTGAAGGCCAGAAGGCGACTTTCCGTGTCGTGCGCGAAGCGCAGCACCGTCCCGTCGGGCTGATGCACTTCTCGCAGGTGACAATTGATCCAGACGAAGCTGTGCCGTCGGCCGACCGGATCGGTATAGGCGGTGACCGCGCCGCTCGCATCGCGCTCCCACTGTTCGACGGCACCTGTCGCCGAGATGCGCTTGCGCAGCCGGCCGCACGCATCCAGTTCGCGCAGGGTCTCGCCGCCAAGCCTGTCGCGTCGGCGGACGACATGGCCGAGAATGTCGCGGGTGTATGAGCTGTCGGCACCCTTCCAGTCCGATTGTGCAACGATCAGGCCGTAGGCATCGAGGCGGTTGCGCAGCATGGCCCCGTCGCCACGCTCCACGCGGAGGAGGTCACCCCGCGCGTCGTGGCGAAGTTGCAGGTAGGACCCGGCCGGTGTCCGTTGGCGGGCAAGGTGGCCGCTCAAGTCGTGATCGAACCGCCAGACCTTGCCGTCGGGCCCCTCCACCTGGACGGCCCGGCCATCCGCGAAGCGCCGCCGGATCTCGGTTCCGTCGGGCTGCACATGCCGGACGAGGTTGCCCTCCGTGTCGTATTCATAGGTGACGGCGCGGCCGGCGGGATCGGTCATGCGCACCGTTCGCCCCGCCTCGTCATACGCGTAGCTCGTCACCCCCCCGAGCGGATCGGTCTCCGCCACCACGTACCCGCGCTCATCCAGTTCCACGCCCCACACATGCCCCAGGCTGTCCGTCCAGTTCGTCCAGCGGCCGTTCGGGTCGTAGCGGAAATGGTAGTCGTAGAGGCCGCCGTCCCCCCAGGAATGCACGCAGCGGCCCGCCGAGTCGTACTCGTAGTGGAAGGACAGCCCCACCCGGTTGGTGTGCCGCGCGAGCCGGCCATCCGCATGCCAGGCGAAGCGATAGGGGTGATCCAGGGCATCGTACTGCGCCACCAGCCGCTGCTGCGCATCGTATTCGAAGCGCGCCAGCACGCGGCGTTCCTCGAAATCCGGATGCTCCAGCACGATCTGCTGCACGAGCCCGCCGCGCGAGACCACCCAGAAGCTCCGCCCCGCGCTCTCCAGCACGCGCAGCAGGCCGTGCGGGCCGCGCTGGTACTGCACCCAGTTGCCGCAGGAATCCATCACCGAATCCACGAGCACCTCGCGACCCTGCGGGATCGGGAAATGCCAGGTCAGGCCGCCCTTCTTGCGCACCCGCCAATGCGTGGAACTACGGTCCAGCAGCCAGCCATCCACCGGCTCGCGGATCGGGCCGTTCTGGGGCCCACGCTCGAAAAGCGCGCCGGTGCCATCCCCGTCCAGGAACAGCACGCTGCCATCGGCGTTGAGCTCCAGCCGCGCATCCGCCGGCGTGTCCCAGCCGCGGCCGCAGACGCCGATGCGCGTGTGGGAAGATCGGTAGTACCGCTTCCAGCGCAGCGGGATCCGCCCGGGGATCTCGACGTCCAGCTGGTCCATCACGACCTCGCCCGTGCGGATGTCCACCGGCTCCGCCTTCAGCACCTTGCACTTCAGGAAGCCGGGCGGCATCCAGGAGAAGGCCTTGCGCCAGACCCGGCTCGCGGCGTCCTTCGCCTTGTCCGCCGCCTTGCTCGCCGCGCCGAACACCTTCTTGCCGGCCTTCGTCATCCCGAACAGCTGCGCGAGCGGCCCGATCATGTTCGAGACCAGGCTCATCAGCGAGATCGTCGGCGGCCCGCCGATCAGCACCGGCGGCCCCTTCGGCACCGGCAGCACGACCGAGAGCGGCAGCACGGGCACGGTGATCTTGGTGCCCTTCTTCGGGTTCAGCCGCGGCGGCGGCGGCATCCCGATGGACTGGCAGGACAGGCAGGGCAGCGCCATGAAATTGGCGGCGTCGCCGTCGAACTCCACCGTCGCCGCGCCCATGAAGGCCTCGTGCTCGTTGGATGGCAGCACGGGCACGAAGACGCCGCCGATCGGGATGTGCGGCGGGATCGCCTTGCCCGTCGTCCCCGCGATCGCGCGGTGCACGCCGTTGACGAGGATCGTGGAGCCGATGAAGGGCGCGTAGTCGAAGGGGTCGAGATGCATGCCCACATAGGGATGCGGGATCGGCACCGGCGGCACCGGCCCGGGCGGCTGGATCATGTGGATGTCCACGCCGATCACCGGGTCGAAATGCGTCGCCGCCGGCATCATGGCGTGGGCTGCGGGGCGTCGAGCCGCGCCTCCCATCCCTCGCCGAGCAGCGTCGTCACCCAGCCGCGCAGCTCCCGCCCGTGGCGCTCGCGGTCGGGCCGGCCCTCGAGCAGGCCGAGCATGGTCCGCGCCACCCAGGGCAGGGTGGACACGGCGCGGAGATCGGCCGGCAGCGCGGCGCCGGCCTCGAGCGCCTGCGCGCCGCAGCGCCAGGCGGCCTCCGGCTCGGCGGCCTGGGCATGGCACCAGCTCGCCATGCGCAGCGCCTCCACCATCATCATGCCGTCCTCGGCCTGCGCCGCGAAAGGCGCCGACATGCCGTAGACGCGCGCGGCATCCGCCCAGCGGCCGGCGGCGAGCATCGCGCCGCCGAGCCCCATGCCGCTCGCCAGGCGCAGCTTGGGCGCGGCGGGATGGTTGACCTCCGCCGCCTGCTCCGCCGCGCGATAGGCGCCGCGATAGCTCCGGATCGCCAGGTCGTGCTCGCCGGTGGCAAGCCGCGTGGCGCCCATCGCCATGTGAACGACGACCTCCTGGTCCGGCCAGCCGCGTTCGCGCGCGATCCGGAGCGCGTGATCGGCGGCGCCCTGCGCGGCCTCGGCGTTCTTCACGCCCGCGGCGGCGGCGAGCACGACGAGGTGGATGCGATAGGATTTCGCGGGGCCGTCCTCGCCCTCGGCCCGCGCGAGTTCCCCCATCGCCCCCGTCATGTCGAGCCGCGGCGCGATGGTCAGCGCGCGGCCGGGCGCGCGCGCCTCGATGCCGTCGAGCAGCGGCGCCTCGGCCGGATCGGCCACCATCACGCGGAGCGGCGCGGGGATGTCCTCCCCCGCGAGATGTTCGAGCCACCGCCGCCAGCCGGCGGGGTCGGCGATGCGCGCGGGCGCGAGCACCAGCACGATCCGCTCGACGCGGCCGGGGAAGCTCGCCGCGAGGTCCGCGGCGGCGCGCAGGAAATGCCGGCCCGCCGCCTCGCCCGGGCGGGCGGGCGGAAGGCCCCAGTCGCGCCGCAGGCCGAGCCGGCCGAGGCCCTCGCGCGAAGCCTCCGCCGCCGCCGCCAGCTCGGCGAGCAGCGCCGGCGCATAGCCGCGCGGCGTCTCGAAGGCGGCGCCGAACCGGAGGAATCCATCGGCGGTCATCGCCGCAGCGCCGTTCTCCAGCGCCACGAACACGTCGAGCATCCGCCGCTCGTCGAGGTCGGCACGCCAGCAGAGCAGGCGCAGCGCCGGATCCGCCGAGGCCTCCGCCCAGAGTTCGGCGATGCGCCGAAGGCGGCGCTCGACCGCGTTCGGCGGCTTGCGGGGCGTCGCGCCGGACATCGCGCTCAGCCGGCCGCCGCCGCGCGGCGGGGGCGAAGGCAACGCTCTTGTGCGGCTGCGGTCATGGCACGGCTCGGTGCCCCTGGCCTTTCCTTGCCCGGGCGGATGGATCGTCTGCCGATCCGCTGGCGCTTGCAAGCGCGGCGTGGCCTCCCCGCCGGGCACCCGCGGCGTTCACGCGACGATCAGGAAGTCCGATGCGGCAAGCGCGGTGCCGGCGCCGAGCTCGGCCATCTGCACCGCGCCCCGCGCGCCGGTGCCGTCCACGTCCCACAGCAGCGTGCCCGTCGCCTGGTCGTAGAGGAACTGGCCGCGCGCCGCGGTGGCGGCGCTGCCGGCGACGAAGCGGCCAGTGGCCGCGAGGTCCATCTCCTCGCGCAGCCCGCCCTTGAAGCCGGAGGCGTCCACCCAGAGCCGATCCTCGCCGCTCACGAAGCCGAGAATCCGGTCGCGGCCCTCGGCGGCGACATCCCAGCGGAAGAGGTCGGCGCCCGCGCCGCCTTCCAGCGTGTCGGCGCCGAGCCCGCCGACCAGCAGGTCGTCGCCGCCATTGCCGACCAGGCGGTCATTGCCGGTCCAGCCCATCAGCACGTCGCCGGAGGCGCCGCCGCGCACCACGTCGTTCCCCGGCCCGCCATCGAGCACGACGTAGAAGCTCGCCGCGGTCGCGTTCATCACGTCGCGGCCGTTGCCGGCGGTGACGTGCAGCGTCTCGACGTTACGGACCGTCGCCGTCACCGCGCCGCCGAGCGTCATGTCGAAGCTCGCGCCGTTCGCGCGCATGGTGAAGACGAGCGCGCCGGATGCGCCGGTGAAATCCATCAGCAGGCTGTCAATGTCGGCCCCACCATCCACCAGGTCGCCGCCGCCGGAGACGAGGAACATGTCATGCCCGTCGCCGCCGAGCAGCGTGTCGGCATCGGTCGCGGCGTAGTGGCCGGCGAGCAGCGCGCCGCTGGCATTGGGCAGCTGCGTGTGGTCGGCCAGCACGTCATGGCCCGCCCCGCCGTTCAGCAGATCGGCGCCGGCGCCGCCGGTCAGCAGGTCGTCGTCGGCGCCGCCTTCCAGCAGGTCGGCGCCGCCCGCGGCGATCAGCGTGTCGTTGCCGGCGCCGCCTTGCAGCGTGTCCTCCGCATCGTCCTCCTCGCCGGCCGGCAGCAGGATGCCGAGGCCGTCGGAGAGGCGGTCGGCGCCATCGCCGCCGGCCACGATGTCGGCGCCGAGCCCGCCCTCCAGGCTGTCCTCGCCCGCGCCGCCGTCGAGCGTGTCGTCGCCGCCATAGGCCGAGACGTAGTCGTTCCCGTCGCGGCCGAGCAGGCGGTTGGCGCCATCGCTGCCGCCGAGGCTGTCATTGCCGGACCCGCCCATCAGCCCTTCCGGCGCATCGAGCCAGGTATCGCCCGCGGCATGGCCGAAGGCGGCGACGAAGGCGCGGATATCCGCCAGCACGCCGGTGGTGTCGCTGCGGTAGTCGGCGTAGTCGAAGCCGCCGCCGAAGAACAGCCGGTCCGCGCCGTCGCCGCCCTCGAGCACGTTGTCGCCCGCACCACCCGTCAGCGTGTCGTTGCCGGCCTCGCCGTAGAAGGAGAGGTTCTGCCAGTTCGCGGTGAAGGCATCGCCGCCCGCGCCGCCGCGCGCCATCTCGAAGCCGAGCACCTGGAGGATGCCCTTGCCGTCCACGGCGAAGCTGTTCGTCGCCCAGTTGAAGACGCCCGCGGTCCCGCCCACGCGCAGCTCGTCGAAATTGCCGAAGGCCGTGCCGCCATCGCCGTTCGCCCGCAGCTCGAAGCCCTGCACGACGATGACGTCGTCGTCGCCTTCCCCGTCGAGCACATCCGCCCCGCCACGGCCGCCCATGGTGTCGGCGCCGGCGCCGCCGCGGAAGTGGTTGGCCTCGTCGGCGCGGCCCCACATCTCGTCGCCGAAGCGCGTGCCCTCGATATCCTCGATGGAGACGAGCTTCAGCGGGTTGAACACGTTGCCGAAGGGGCCGGACGCGAAGTCGATGAACACCGGCCCTTCGCGATCGGCGAAGGAGACGAGGTCGAAGCCCTCGCCGCCCCAGTATTCGTCGTTGCCGCCGCCGCCGTAGAGCACGTCGTCGCCGAAGCCGCCGTAGAGCACGTCGTCGCCGAGGCCGCCGAACAGCTTGTCGTTGCCCGCCCCGCCGTCCAGCGTGTCGTTGCCGGCGCCGCCGTAGAAGTCGTGCGCGTCACCGTTGCCCATCATGCTGTCGGCGCCGTCGGTGCCGAGGAAGCTCTCGATTCGGAGGAAGACATCGCCGGCCGCGGCGCCGCCATGCACCCCCGTCGTCAGGTTGATGGCGACGAAGGAACCGGTGAACCAGGCGCCGTCATAGTCGTCACCGCCATCGAGCGTGTCGGCGCCGGCGCCGCCGAGCAGCGTGTCGATGCCGCGCCCGCCGATCAGCCGGTCGTTGCCGAAGCCGCCTTCCAGCCAGTCATTCCCGTCGCCGCCCTCGAGCGTCTCGGCAGTGGCATTGCCCTTGATGATGTCGTCGAAGGCGCTGCCGACGAAGCGCTCGATCAAGGTGTAGGTGTCGCCCCATGCGAAGCCGGCGATGCCGCCGCCGAAGGGGCGGTCCACCACGACGCGCGCGGTCGCCAGGGAATAGTCCACCGTGTCGAGTCCCGGGCCGCCATCGATCGCATCGGGGTCGAGGCCGGGGCGGATCGTGTCGTTGCCGGCCTCGCCGTAGAGCCAGTTGGTGCCCCCGGTGACGACGATCAGGTCGTTGCCCTCGCCGCCATGGATGATGTCGTTGCCCAGGCGGCCGTTGAGCACGTCGTTGCCGCCGTAGCCATGGAGGAGGTTGTCGGCGTTGTCGCCGGTGATGTTGTCGGCGAAGTTCGAGCCGAGGACATCCTCGATCGAGATCAGCTGGTCGGTGCCGGCGGAGCCCGCGCCGAAGGCCTGCCGGGTGAGGAGGTTGACGGTGACGCCGCCCGGCGCGTTCCACCAGCTCGCGGCGTCGCGGCCCTGGCCGCCGTCCAGCGTGTCGTAGCCGGCGAAGCCTTCCAGCGTGTCGTTGCCGTCGCGGCCTTGGAGCAGGTTGTTCACGGCATTGCCGAAGATCTGGTCATGGCCCGTGCCGCCCACCGCGTTCTCGATCCAGTTGACGACGATGCCCTGCGCGTTCCGCACCACGGCGGCCATCGCGATGTTGTTGGTCTGGCCGCCGATCGAGCTGAAGCTGTCCGGGTTCAGGTTGATGACCTGGTCCTGGGTGAAGTTGGCCGTGTTGAGCGTGTCGATCCCGCCGGCGTCCCAGATCGCGAAGTTCGGCGCCGTGTTCCGCGCGAAGTCGTAGATCACCCCGGTGGGGCCGGTGATGCTGCTGCCGAAGCCATAGACATCGTTGCCGAGCCGCGTGCCGAGATTCGCCCCGTAGAGCCGTTGCGCCGCGGCGATGTCGTGCAGGAGCGGCGCCTCGGGCTGGCCGGCGAACTCCTCGAAATAGGACATCATGGTGAACTGGTTGGTGTCCTGGATGTAGAGCGCGTCGTTGACGTAAGTGATCTCGACGTCGGGTTCCGCGTTGTAGTTGCCGGGGTGCTGCAGCCCGATGGCATGGCCGATCTCGTGCAGGATGACCATGAAGTTGCGGTCGCCGATATCGGGCACGGTGGTGAAGGAGTTCCGGTTCAGCCAGACATCGCCGCTCCGCGCGGCATGATTGGAGTCGCCGGGAAAGGGCGCGAAGGCGGCCGAGGCATCCGTGGTCGAGAGGTAGCTGCCGAACAGCATCGTGGCGCTGTTCGAGAGGACCGAGTTGGCGTCGTTGACGCGCAGGAAGTTGATGCCGGCCACTTCGGACCAGAGTTGCAGCGCCAGCGTGACCTGGAGCTGCATGGCGAGCGTGAGCGGCTGGAAGCTCGCGCCTTCCTGGTGCGCCGCCGAGCTGACGTAGCCGTCGGGGATGCTGTCGCGGAAGGCATAGGTCACCGCGGCCGGCTGGCCGAGCGGCGTGCTCCAGCTGTAGTTGGCCCGGGTGATCTGCACCGCCGCCTCGGCGGTGGTCATGGATTGGGTCGGGGGAACGCCATTGGGCATCGCTCTCTCCTCCTCGTGGCGTCCGCCTGGGCCGGCCGGCGCAGCGCCGCCGGGAAACCGATCGTTACCGAGGCGCCGGGAAGCAGGATGTGCGGTGCGTCACATCGCCACCGCCGGCGCAGCCCATGGCATGCACCGGCTGCGCCGCGCGCGTCCCGAAACGGTGGCGAAGAGGATCCGAAAGCTGGGGGCCGCGCGACCGGGCGGCGGCCGGGGCGGGCTCCACGGTCAGGCGAGGACTTCGCCGCAGGGGCGGGTGGCAGCGGGGCTTCCGCCCTCGCCGTCAGGCTTCCTTGTAGCGGTAGCCCAAGCCATAGAGCGTCTCGATCTGGGCGAAGTCGTTGTCCACGGCGCGGAACTTCTTGCGCACGCGCTTGACGTGGCTGTCGATCGTGCGGTCGTCCACGTAGATGTTCTCGCCATAGGCGGCATCGATGAGCTGGTCGCGGTTCTTGACCATGCCGGGGCGGACCGCGAGCGCCTTGACCAGCAGGAACTCGGTCACCGTCAGCTGCACCTGCTGGCCCTTCCAGAGGCAGGTGTGCTTCGTCTCGTCCAGCACGAGGTCGCCGCGCGCGATGATGCCGCCGGCCGGCGTCCCGCTGCCCTCGGCGCGGCTCGCCTCGTTGCGCCGCAGCAGCGCGCGGATGCGCTCGAGCAGCAGGCGCTGGCTGAAGGGCTTGGTGATGTAGTCGTCGGCGCCGAGGCGCAGCCCCATCAGCTCGTCCAGCTCGTCATCCTTGCTGGTCAGGAAGATCACCGGGATCTGGCTGCGCTGGCGCAGCCGCTGGAGCAGCTCCATCCCGTCCATGCGCGGCATCTTGATATCGAGCACGGCAAGGTCCGCCGGTCGCGCCAGCAGCCCCTGGAGCGCGCTTTCGCCATCGGTGTAGGTACGCACCTGGAAGCCCTCCTGCTCCAGGGTCATGGAGACGGAGGTGAGGATGTTGCGGTCGTCGTCCACGAGGGCGATGGTCGCGGGCACGGGCTGTGGCTCCTTGGCCGAGGCGGCCTATGTGGTCCCAGATTGTGGCAAAGGCAGGTCGGGCAACCGGAGACGATATGGCGGAGACGACACAGGGTTTCGAGGCACGGCGGCTGATCCGGGCCGCGAAGGCGGCGACTTTGGCCACCGCGGCCGAGGGCCAGCCCTTCGCCAGCCTCGTCACGCCGGCGAGCGCGGCCGACCTTTCGCCGCTGCTGCTGCTCTCGAGCCTCTCGGAGCACACGCGCCAGCTTCGCGCCGAGCCGCGCTGCGCGCTGCTCTACGCCGGCGCGGCCGAGGGGCCGAACCCGCAGACCGCGCCGCGCGTGACGCTGACCGGACTGGCGGAGGAGGTGCCGGAGGCGGAGGTGCCGGCGCTGAAGGCGCGCTGGCTGGCGCGCCACCCCTATGCGGCGTTCTACGCCGATTTCGGCGATTTCGCCCTGTGGCGGGTGCGGCCGGGCGGGGCGCTGCTGGTCGGCGGCTTCGCCCGTGCCGCGCGGCTGCGGCTGGCGGAACTGCTGCCGGACCAGGCCGCCGTCGCCGCGCTCGCCGCCGCGGAGGCGGAGATCCTCGCGCATGTGAACGCGGAGCATGCCGATGCGGTGGCGCTGATCGCCGCCGGGCTGCCCGGCGGCGTGCCGGGGGCCTGGCGCCTTGCGGCGGTGGATTGCGACGGCTGCGACTTGGCGCTGGAGGAGACCGTCCTGCGGCTGGCCTGGCCGGCCCCCGTCGCCGATGCCGATGGCGTGCGGCGTGCGCTGATCCTGGCCGCGCGCGCGGCCCGGGCAGAGGCCGCCGGGGCGGCATCACGCAAGTCTTGAACCGCCGGACGGTTCCGCACGGCAAATATCCGTCCTAGCTTCGTCCCCGGGGCGGGAACGGACGACAGGCATGGCGATCGTCACCTACGGCTTCCATGGCGGCAGCTGGCCTGCCACCGGGACCGCCACGGTCTATCTCGGCTCGAACGGGCTGCCGCGGTCGCGCATCTCCTGGGGCGATGGCGAGACGATCGAGGCCGTCGTCCCCGCGGCGCCGCCGCTCCGCCATGACTATGCCGGCAGCGACGGACTGGACGATCCCTATCGCATCACCGTCGTCTGGCTCGACGGCCCCGGCACGCGCGAGACGCTGCTGGCCTGGTTCGACTTCGCCAATGCCGCCGGGCGCCTGCGGCGCGGCGGCGCCCTCGACGACCTGATGGTCGCCGGCAGCGGCGCCGACACGCTGCTCGGCGGCGATGGCGAAAACCGGCTGTTCGGCAATGACGGCGACGACCTGCTCCGCGGCGGCGCCGGCCGCGACCTGCTCGGCGGCGGGGCCGGCCATGACCGGCTTCTCGGTCTGGACGGGAACGACGAACTCGCCGGCGGCAGCGGCGCCGACACGCTGCTCGGCGGCGCCGGCGAGGACGTCCTGCTTGGCGAGGCGGAGGACGACCTGCTGCATGGCGGCGCGGGGCGCGACCTGCTGCGCGGCGGGGCGGGCGACGACACGCTGGCCGGCGACGGCGCGGCCGATACGCTGGACGGCGAGGAGGGCGACGACCGGCTGATCGGCGGGGACGGCAACGACCTGCTCCGCGGCGGGGCGGGCCACGACACGCTGCAGGGCGGCCTCGGCGCCGATTGGCTCGATGGCGCCGCCGGCGACGACCTGATGCTGGGCGGGGCCGGTGACGACACGCTCCTCGCCTCCGGCCTCGGCGCCGATACGCTGGACGGCGAGGAGGGCGACGACCGGCTGATCTGGTCGGGCATCGGCAGCGCGGTGCTGCGCGGTGGCGCCGGCAACGACCTGATCGAATCGAGCGGCCAGGGCCCCGTGACGATCCGCGGCGGCGCCGGCGACGACACGATCGCCGCCTTCGGCACGAGCCAGGCGCCGGTCTTCGGCGATGCCGGCGACGACTGGCTGAACGGCGGGTCGAACGACGACCACCTGATGGGCGGCGAGGGCGCCGACACGCTGGAGGGCGGCCAGGGTCGCGACCGGCTACGCGGCGGGGAGGGCAACGACGTCTTCCTCATGGCGCGCGGCCAGGGGCTCGACGTCATCCTGGATTTCGAGGCCGGGCTGGACCGGATCGCGATCCGGACGCCGGGCAGCGTGGGCTTCGCCGCGGATCGCTTCTTCGCCGGCGCCGATCCGGCCGCGCCGGAGTCGGGCGGCGCCTACATCCTCTACGACACGCTGACCGGCCGGCTGACCGTGGACTGGAACGGGGCGGAGGTGCCGGGGGCGCAGGCCCTGGCGCTGCTCCGCGGCGCGCCGGCGCTGGGGTTCGCGGACCTGTTCTTCGTGTAGCGGCGGCCAGGCCGGTGCCGGTTTACTGCAGGGCCATGCCCGGCAGGCGCTGGCGCCACGCGGCGAGTTCGCGCGCGATCCCGGCGCGCGTCGCGGCGGTGTCGAGATTGGCCGGCTCGATCGCCAGGCTCTGCAGCCGCTGCTGCCATTCGGCGTCCTGCGCCAGCCGCGCCGTCGCCGCGCCGAGCCGCTCCGCCGCGGCACCGTCGAGGCCCGCCGGCGCGAACAGGCCCCACCACGGCACCATCGTGACCTCCGGCCAGCCGAGTTCGGCGACGGTCGGCACATCGGGAAAGTCCGCGCTGCGGCTGGCGGAGGTGATCGCCAGCGCGCGGATGCGGCCATCGGCGAGCAGGGGCTTGGCCACCACGGTGAGCGCGGCGTTGAACTGGATCTCGCCGGCCAGCACCGCCGCGATGGCCGGCGCGCCGCCGCGATAGGGCACGTGCTGGAAGCGCGCGCCGGTCGCGCGGGCGAGCACCTCCGCCACGAGATGCGGATCGGTGCCGACGCCGGGCGAGCCGAAGCTCAGCTCCCGCTCCCGCCCCGCCGCGACGAGATCGGCGAGCGTGCGGTGCGGCGAATTCGCCGCGACGACGAAGAGCATCGGCTGGCGTGCGAGTGTCGCGATCGGGTGCAGCTCGCGTTCCGGGTCGTAGCCGGGCGGCGGGGTCATCGCCGGCAGCACGACGATGGAGGGCGAGGAAGTGAACAGCAGCGTGTGCCCATCCGGCCGCGCGCGCGCCACCGCGACGAGGCCGATGGCGCCCGCGGCACCCGTGCGGTTCTCGACGACCATCGGCTGGCCGAGCCAATCGCCGAGTTTCTGGGCCAGCACGCGCGCCAGGATGTCCGTGCCGCCGCCGGGCGCGAAGGGCACGACGAGGCGGATCGGGCGGTCGGGAAAGCCCTGGGCGAGCGCCGGCGTCGCGAGCGCGGTCAGCAGCAGCGCGCGGCGGGCTATCCTCGCCTGGGCGATCATCCCTTCGTCGCCTTGGCGAAGGCCGGGCGCGCGGCCATCGCGGCGCACCACCGCGCGAGGTTCGGCAGCGCCGGCTTCTCGATCGGGAAGGCGAGGCAGCGCGCCATGATCGGGGCGAGCGCGATGTCGGCGAGCGTGAGCCGGCCCAGCACGACGAAATCCTGCCCGGCGAGCTGCGCATCCAGGATCTGCATCAGCCCGACCAGCTCCTTCCGCTGCGCCTCGAAATCCGGCGCGCGCTCGGCCTCGGGCTTCTTCGCGTCGCGGAACATGGCGAGGTAGGGCGCGTTCACCGAGGCGAGCAGCCAGTCCATCCAGCGCTCCACCTGCGTCCTCTCGGCCGGCGTCGCGCCGCCCATCGCCGGCGCGTGCAGCGCGGCGATGTAGCGGAGGATGGTGTTGGATTCCCAGGTGGCGACATCGCCATCCACCAGTGTCGGCACCTTGGCGTTGGGGTTCAGCGCCTTGTATTCGGCCGTCTGGGTGTTGTTGAACTGGCGCCCGTAATCCTCGCGCGCATAGGGCAGGCCGAGCTCCTCCAGCAGGAAAAGCACCTTCTGGACATTGCCGGAGGTTGCCCGGCCGAGCAGCTTGAGCATGCGTGTCACTTCCCTTGGGGGAGATAGGCGATCGCGTCCATCTCGATCTTTGTGCTGATCACCGCGCGCGCCTCGATGGTGGTGCGTGCCAGCGTGGCGTCCTTGAAGTGCTCGGTGAACACCTTGTTGTAGCGGCCGAAGTCGCGCGTATCGGCAAGGTAGGTGCAGACCCGCACCACATCCTCCAGCGTCGCGCCGGCTTCCGCGAGGATGCGCTGGATGCCGAGGATGGTGTGCTTCGTCTCCTCCTCGATCGTGCCCTCGATCATGTTGCCGTGCTCGTCCTTCGAGACCTGGCCGGAGACGAAGATGTAGTCGCCCGCGCGCACCGCGGGGTGGAAGGGCAGGTTCGGGTTCTTCTTCCCGATCGGATGGATGTCGTCGCGCTTGGCCATGTCACCTCACCAGGGGCGATTCGATGATCGCGACGCCGGCGATGCGGTCCACCAGGTAGATCAGGCCGCGGTCGTCGATCGTCACGTCGTTGGAGGAGACGCGGTCCGCGCCGGGCGCCGGATCAGGCAGGAAATGGCCGGCCTCGACGGGGGCGAAGGGATCGGAGAAATCCACGATGCGCAGCCCGTTGGCGAACCAGGCGCAGGGCAGGATCGTGCCGCGGAACACCTCGGAGGGCTGGTGGCAGCCGGTCATCGCCGGCTGCGGCAGCCCGTCGGTGTCCAGGCCGGGCATCTGGAAGGTGGAGATCGGCACGGGCGCCGTCTCGTCCGTGATGTCGTAGAACCAGATGAAGGAGGGCGCGGCGGGATAGAGCTTCGCCACGTCCTCATCCGCCTTCACCAGGATCTTCCGCCCCTTCACCAGCCCGGGCACCGGCATGCAGGTATGCGTCGGATGCGGGAAGGCGCGGCTGTGGTTCACATGCGCGATCGGCTTCGGCTTCGACATGTCGCTGATGTCGAGGATCCACATGCCGTGATGCCAGTAGCTGACATAGAGCCGGTCGCCCTCGCGCATCGGGTGGTGGCAGCGCGGCGCGGGCCAGCCCGGCGGCATCGCATCCACCTCGCCGGCGGCGACATGCTGGCCGGGAATCCACCAGCGCCCGACCTCGACGGGCCTGGACGGGTTGGCGAAATCGAGGATGCCGACGAAGTGGCCGACATAGCCGTCATCGGTCGCCGAGACATAGGCGTAGCGGCCATCGAAGGTGAAGCGGTGCACGCCCTTGCCGCCCATCCGCACCTTGGTGATGAAGCGCGGCTCGGCCGGGTTGGTCACGTCATAGACGCCCATGCCGGCGCCGAATTCCGCCGCGCCCTCGCCGAACTTCTCGTGGTTGACCAGCATGATGTTGTTGGCCACGCGCACCTTGTGCGAATGCCAGCCCATCGGGATCGGGATGTGGTGCAGCACGCGCGGCTTCCGCGGGTCCGCCACGTCCACGATGGTCGTGCCATGCGGCGGGCGCATGTGGCCGATGTACATCGTCGTGCCATCGAGCCAGACCTGCCCGCCGCCGGGCGTGTCGAACCAATTGACCAGCGAGGCGTTGCGCGACTTCGCGAAGGCGGGGTGGGTCGGATCAGGCAAGGCGGGTGACCTCTCCGTTCATGTCCTTGCCCCACTTCCGATAGAGCGCGAAGGCCTTCTGCGCGGGCTCGTCGGAGGCGACGAACAGGATGGCCGGCTCCGTCGCGGAGGCGTTGTGGTGCTCGCACCAGGCGCCGCCCGGCACGGCGAGCGTGTCGAAGCGTTCCCAGTCGAAGCGCTTCCCGTCCACGATGGAATGCCCGCTGCCCTTGAAGGGGGAGACGAGCAGGCTCGCGGTCTGGCGCAGCGGCAGCGTGCTCTCGCCCGGGCGGAGCATCTGGGCGAAGAAGGTGATGGTCTTGAACACCGGCCCGCCCGTGGTGGGATCGATGTACTCCACCATGATCGCCTCATGCGGGTCGCCGTCCCATTCGGCGTGGCGGTCGAGCATCGCCTGCACCGCGTCCCAGCGATAGACATACATGGGGGAGGAGAAGCCCGCGCCGCGGTGGTGATTGACGAAGCGGGGCCGCAGCCCGCCAGCGCCATAGATGCGTTCCGAATAGTCGGGCGTGTAGCGGGCGGTCTGCTTCTTCTTCCGCTCGCCATCCTCGACATAGTGATGCTCGAAGAAGGCGGCGTTCAGCATGTCCACCAGCGGCAGATCGAGCACCGAGAGGTTGATCGCCGGCTCGTTCCCGACCGTGCCGTGGTTGTGCCAGGTGTCGATCGGCGTCAGCACCATGTCGCCGGGGCCGAACACCACGTCCTCGCCCTCCACGCCGGTGAAGTTGCCCTGGCCGATCAGGCCGAAGCGGATCGCGCTCGCGGTGTGCTTGTGCGGCGGCATGATCTCGTTCGGGTCGTTCAGGCGGTAGGCGGTGTACATCGTCGTCACGCTGGCGCGGGTCGGCGCGAGGCCCGGGTTCACGCAGATCACGCTGCGCCGCTCGCTGTCGGCCATGGTCACGAGCTCGGCGGAGCGGTGCAGGATGCCCTCGATGTCGCGCCGGTAGCTCCAGAGATGCGGCAGCGCCTTGCGCACCGCCATGAGCTGGCGGATCTCGTCGTTCTCGACGTCCTTGGAATTGGCCCAGAAGGGAAAGAGGTTGTGCTTCGCGAGATCGTCGTAGAGCGCGCGGAGCGCCGCGTCGCGGTTGGTGTCGCGGGGGGGATTGGTGTCCATCGGAACCTCCTGGCGCGCGGGGACGACCGTCTTGCCGAAGCTTAGGCCGGGGCCGGGCGCAACCACAAGGCTCGGCCATTAAGCCTATTGGTTACACTCTCGCCGGGGAAAGGGTCGGGCGCTCCCGGATCAGGTCCGCGGCGCGCTCGGCGATCATGATCACCGCCGCGTTGATGTTGCCGGAGACGAGTTCCGGCATCACCGAGGCATCCACCACGCGCAGCCCCTCCGCCCCGCGCAGGCGAAGCTCGGCATCCACCACCGCCATCGGGTCGCTGTCCGGGCCCATTGCGCAGGTGCCGAGCGGATGGTGGACGGTGATCGCGGTGTTGCGGACATGCGCGTCGAGATCCGCATCGGAATCCCGGCCGGCGCCGGGCGCGACCTCCGCGCCGATGAAGGGCGCGAGCGAGGCTTGCGCGAAGGTCTCGCGCACCATGCGCAGCCCCTGGCGGAGACGCCTGCGGTCGCTGTCGGTCGCGAGGAAGTTCTGCACGATGCGCGGCGGCGCGAGGGGATCGGCGGAGGTGAGCGTCACCTGCCCGCGGCTTTCGGGATGCAGCAGCACCGCGCGGCAGGCGAAGCCGTCGTTGAAGGGCTTGCGCCAGCCGGGGAACCACGGCCCGACGCCGAAGGGGGCCGCGGTGAACAGGAACTGGATGTCCGGCACGGCAAGCGACGGATCGGTCTTGAGGAAGGCCGTGATGCCGCCGGGCACGTCGCTCGCGAAGCCCTTGCCCAGCACATAGGCCGCGAGGATCGCGGGCGCGATGCGGTCCAGCCGCAGCGCGTCGCGGAAGGGACCCGGCGCGGCGCGGCGCCAGATCAGCGTCGCGGACATGTGGTCCTGCAGGTTGCGCCCCACGCCGGGCAGCGCGATGCGCGTCGCGATGCCGTGCCGCGCCAATTCCTCGGGCGCGCCGATGCCCGACAGCATGAGGAGCTGCGCGGAGTTGATCACGCCGCCGGCGCAGATCACCTCCTTCGTCGCGCGCGCCACCTGGCGCTGCCCGCCCTGCACGTATTCCACGCCGACGCAGCGCGTGCCCTCGAACACCAGCGCGGTGGCCTGGGCGCGGACGCGGATCTCGACGCCGCCGCGCTTGAGCGCCGGGCGGAGATAGGCGCTGGCGCAGGAATGGCGGCGGCCATCCTTGATCGTCATCTGGAGACGGCCGAAGCCGTCCTGCTGCGCGCCGTTGTAGTCCTCGGTCCAGCCGAAGCCGGCGGATCGCCCGGCCTCCGCGAAGGCCTCGACGAGCGGATCGGCGTATCGGCAGGGCTGCGTGCCGAGCGGCCCCTCGCCGCCGCGATACGCGTCCGCCCCGCCGCTCCAGCACTCGGTCTTGCGGAAATAGGGCAGCGCATGCGCGTAGTCCCAGCCGGGCAGGCCGCGCGCCGCCCAGCCGTCATAGTCGCCGCGGTTGCCGCGCACATAGGCCATCGCGTTGGTCGAGGAGCAGCCGCCCACCACCTTGCCGCGCGCGCATTCGACGCGGCGGTTGCCGACACTCTCCTCTGGCTCGGCGTCATAGCCCCAGTCGTGCAGGCGGAATTGCAGGATGCGGCCCCAGCCGAGCGGGATGTGGATCCACGGATCGCGATCCCAGCCGCCGGCCTCGAGCACCAGCACGCGCGCGCCCTGATCCTCGGACAGGCGGTTCGCCAGCACGCAGCCGGCCGATCCCGCACCGACGATCACGTAATCATGCGCCATGCGTGCAGCGCATCATCCGACAAGCGTGCTTGTCAACCGCTCCTGTCACCAGCTAGCCTTTGGTTCTGGATTGGTTGGATTGGTTGGAAGCCCCGCCTTCATGCCCGATACGATGCAGTCCGCCTCCGATCCGCTTGTCGAGCTGTTGCGCGCGCGGCTCGCGACCGGCGAGCCGCTGCCCGCGGAGCGCAACCTCGCGGCCGAGCTGTCGGTGAAGCGCCACCGCCTGCGCGCGGCGCTCGGCGTGCTGCGCGCGGGCGGGGAATTGGCGCCCGCACGGCCCGGAAGGCGGCCGCGCCAGCCAAGCGGCGGCGACCTCGCGCGCGGCACCAACCCGATCGAGGTCGTGGAGCTGCGCCTGGTGTTCGAGCCGGCGCTCGCGCGGCTCGCGGCACTGCGTGCCTCGCCGCTGGAGGTCGGGCGGATCGAGCGCGCGGCAAGCACGCCCTCCGAAGCCTCGGCCGGCGCGGCGGATCTCGCCTTCCACTTCGCGGTCGCGTCGGGCGCGCGCAACGGGCTGGCGGCGGAACTCTACGCGCAGCTCCGCCGCATCGGCCGCGACGCCCGCCTGCGCGAGCGCGATCCGCGCCCCGCCTGCCCGAACTGGGTGCGGGAGCGCGACGCCGAGCACCGCGCCGTCGCCGATGCGATCGCCGCGCGCAACCCCGATGCCGCCGAGGCGGCGATGCGCGCGCATCTGCTCGCCGTGCAGCGGCGGGTGATGGAGCGTGTCTCGCCGGGGCTGACCGGCGGCTGAACCCGAACCGCGAAAGGACCGCCGGATGCTGAAGCGCTTCGAAGGCCGCACGGCCATCGTCACGGGGGCCGCGCAGGGCATCGGCGCGGCGATCGCCAGGCGGCTCGCGGCCGAAGGCGCCGCGGTCGCGGTGGTGGATGTGAACGAGGCGGGCGCGCAGGCCGTCGCGGCCGCCTGCGGTGCGCCGAGCTTCGCCCTCGCTTGCGACGTCGGCGATCCGGAGGCGGTGGCGAAGCTGCACGCGGCGGTCCTCGCGCGGACCGGGCGGATCGACGTGCTGGTGAACAACGCCGCGATCGTGCCCTTCACGCCCTGGGACCAGGTGGATTTCGCGCATTGGCGGCAGATCATGCGCGTCAACCTCGACGGCGTCTTCCTGATGAGCCGCGCGTCCTCGGACGCGATGCGGCAGGCGGGCTACGGGCGGATCGTCAACATCATCTCGAACACCATCTTCGCCGGCACGCCGAACATGGCGGCCTATGTCGCGGCGAAGGGCGGCGTCTTCGGCTTCACCCGCGCGCTGGCCACCGAACTCGGCCCGCACCGCATCACCGTGAACGGCGTCTGCCCCGGCCTGACCGCGAGCGAGGGCGTGCTGGCGAGCCCGCACAAGGAGGCCTTCGGCTTCGTCGACATGCTCCAGGCCATCAAGGGCCAGGGCAAGCCGGAGGACATCGTGCCGGCGGTCGCCTTCCTTGCCAGCGAGGAAGCGCATTGGATCACCGGGCAGACGGTGAACGTGGACGCGGGGATGGTCCGCTGGTGACCTGACCGGCGCCATCGCGCGGTCCGATCGCGCGATCCAGGCCGGCCCGCCGAGACGGCCGGCCCACCGCCTCCTCCCGCGAGGCGGCGGCGGCGAAGCGCGCCCCTTCGGCCCGAAGCCCGCCACGGAACACCAGGGGTGAACCTGAACCGGCCGCGCCACGGCGGAAAAGCGCTTGCCGATCATTCGAGATCGAATTATATTATTCGACATCGAACGGAAGGACTGTCTCATGCCCGCCACCCGCCGCCTTCTCCTCCGCGCCGCCGGCGCCGCCGGCCTTGCCCTGCTGCCGCTTGGCCGCGCCGGGCAGGTGGTCCGCGCCGCCACCCCGGACCCGCTCGCCCCCTGGGCCGCCGCACCGGCCGCGGTGCACCCCGATGCCCGCGTGCGGGCGCTCGGCTGGGCGGTGCTCGCGCCCAATCCGCACAACCGCCAGCCCTGGATCGCCGAACTCCCGGCGGCCGCGGCCGATACCGTGATCCTCCGCTGCGACCTCGACCGCCGGCTGCCGGTGACGGACCCCTTCGACCGGCAGATCGCCATCGGCCTCGGTGCCTTCGCCGAGCTGTTCCGCCTCGCCGCCGCCGAGGACGGCCGCGCCGTGGAGGTCACCCCCTTCCCCGAGGGCGAACCGCAGCCGCGGCTGGATGGCCGCGCCGTGGCCCGGCTTCGCCTCGGCCCGCCCGGCAGCGCCGCGTCCGATCCGCTGTTCCGCCACGCCGCGGCGCGCCGTTCGAGCAAGGTGCCGTACGACATGGCCCGCCCGGTGCCGGCGGAGGCCTTCGCGACCCTTGCCGCCACCGTCTCGGCGCCGGTGGCCTTCGGCGGCACCGCCGAGCCCGCTCGTGTCGCGGCGTTGCGCGACCTCGCCTGGCGGGCCTGGCGGATCGAATCCGAGACGCCGGCCGCGCATCTCGAAAGCGTGAACCTGATGCGGCTCGGCCGCGCCGAGGTGGCGGCAAGCCCCGATGGCATCAGCGTCTGGGGCCCCGGCCTCGAAGAAGCCGTGGCCGCCGGCCAGATCACGCGGGAGGCGATGCTGCCCGGGCGCCCCGGCTTCGGCGTCATGGTGCAGCGCTACACGGCGATGATGGCCGCCTCCCCCGCCTATGTCTGGCTGACGAACCCCGCGAACACCCGCGCCGGGCAGCTCGCCGCCGGGCGGGACTGGCTGCGGCTGAACCTCGCCGCCACCGCGCTCGGCCTCGGGCTGCATCCGGTGAGCCAGGCGCTGCAGGAGTTTCCCGAGATGCGCGGCCCCTTCGAGGAGGTCCATGCGCTGCTCGGCCAAGGGGGCACGGTTCAGATGCTCGGCCGGCTGGGCTATGCCCGCGCGGTGCCACCGACGCCCCGGTGGCCGGCCGAGACCCGGACCCGTGTCGTCTGACCCACCGCTCTTCGCGCTGCTCAACGAGATCGGCATCATCGAGCATCTGGCGCGCAACCGGCTGGAGCGCGTGCTGCCAGACGGGCTGCGCGCCAGCCATTTCGTGGTGCTGAACCACCTGACCCGGATGGGCGATGGCCGCAGCCCGGCGCGCATCGCGCGCGCCGTGCAGGTGGAGCGGCCCGCCATGACCAATACCATCCAGAAGCTGGAAGCCCGCGGCCTGGTGCGCGTCGCCCCCGATCCGCGCGACGGCCGCGGCAAGCGCGTCTTCCTGACGGATGCGGGGCGCGCCGCCCGCGACGCAGCCGTCGCCGCCGCCACCGCCGCCATCACGCCCCTCGCCGCGACCCTGGCGGAGCCCGAGATCGCCGCCCTCCTGCCGCCGCTCCGCCGGCTGCGCGCCGCGCTCGACGCCGCCCGCGACGCGGAGGAGCCGGTGCCCGACGCCGAAGCTTGACCCGGCCCCCGGCGCGGGCGAGGAGAGCCCCATGAACGCGCATGCCGAGCCGCCGATCGCCCGCTTCTCCGCGCAGGAGGCGCTGGTCTGCGCGATGGTGCTGATGTCGGTCGCCGACGGACCGATGACCGATCCCGAGCTCGCGATGATGAGCCGCATGGTGCAGACCCTGCCGGCCTTCGCCGATTTCAACGCCGGCGGGATCGAGACGGTGACCGATGCGGTGGCGAAGCTGCTGCGCCGCAGCGACGGCCTCGACCAGGCCATCGCGATGCTGCGCGAGACGCTCCCCATGCGCCTGCGCGAGACCGCCTATCTCCTCGCCTGCGAGGTCTGCGCCGCGGACGGCGACGCGACGCAGGAGGAACTGGTCTTCCTCCAGGATCTCCGCATCGGCCTCGACCTCGATCGCCTGATCGCCGGCGCGATCGAGCGCGCCGCCAAGGCGCGCTTCCAGGTGATCTGATACCCGCGGCCCGATTGATCGACCTGCGGCCGGCGCAGCCGGCCGAGGCCGCGAAAGCGGCCCGCCGGCAGTCCGGCGAGCCAAGGCGGCGGAGCCGCCGCCCGGCGCCTGAGGGCAACAAGAGGAATACCAACGAGTCGCTGAAAGCGGCTGTTGGTATGACCCTGCGGGAATTTCGTTTCGCGCAGTCGGCCTCCTGCGCCATGCTGCGCCGACGGACCGGCAGAAAGCCGGCCGGCGGAGGAATTTCCATGCCCAGTCGTGCAAGGCTGCTGCTCGTCGGCGCTCTCGTCGTGCCGCTCTTCGCCGCGCAGGCCCAGGCGCCTGCGCCCAACCCGGCGGCGATGACCTTCTTCGTCACCAGCGTCGGCATCGGCCGCGGCGCCGATCTCGGCGGGCTCGCGGGGGCGGATGCGCATTGCCAGGCGCTGGCAAGCGCCGCCGGCGCCGGGGGGCGCACCTGGCGCGCCTATCTCAGCACCCAGGGCGCCGGCGCGGTGAACGCGCGCGACCGGATCGGCACCGGGCCCTGGCAGAACGCGCTCGGCGTGGTGATCGCGCGCAACGTCGCCGAACTGCATTCGCCGGCCAATGGCATGACGCGCCAGAGCAACCTCGATGAGCGTGGCCGGCCGGTGAAGGGCCGCGGCGAAACGCCGAACGAGCACGACATCCTCACCGGCTCTCAGCCCGACGGCACCGCCTTCGCCGCCGGCGAGGACCGCACCTGCCGCAACTGGACCAGCAGCACCGATGGCAGCGCCATGGTCGGCCATCACGATCGCGAGGGATTGACGGACACCGAGCAGGCGCGGTCCTGGAACGCCTCCCACCCCTCCCGCGGCTGTTCGCAGGACAATCTGCGCGCCAGCGGCGGGGCGGGGCTGTTCTACTGCTTCGCGACGAATTGAGGCCGCGCGGCGCCCCGCGTCACTGCCGCGCGACCGGCGGCAGCAGCGCGGTGGGGCGGCGATCGGCGGTACACATGTCATTGTCGCGCGGCCGTACGCCGAAATGCAGGCCGCGCGCATCGAGAGCGAGCAGGTCATGGTCCTCGCGGCACAGCGCCACGGGCTTCCAGTTCGCGCAGCCCGTGGCCGAGATGTCCACCTCCACGTTCAGCCGCAGGCCGCAGCCGGCGAAGCCGAAGGCAGCGATGATGCGTGGATCGTCCGTCAGCAGCGTGACGAGCTTGCGGTCCTCGAAGAAGACCGCCTCGAAGGCGCCGGGCACCGCGGCGGAGGCGGTGCCCACCGCATAGGGGCCATGGGTGCGGAAGGCGAAGGTGGGCTGGCGCATCGCCGGATCGAGCGCATGGGTGAAGACCAGGCTCCATTGCCCGTCCGCGAAGGTGAAGCGCCGCGTGCCATGGCCGCCGTACCAGGGCTCGGGCGCCGCGCTCGCCCAGGTCCCGTTCAGCATGTCGAGCGCCGCGCGATCGGCGAAGCCGGCCTCGCCGGCCGTGGCGGTGGCGGCGAACAGCGCCGCGCCGCAGAGCGCGGCGCGCAGGGTCGTGCCAGTCATGGGGATCTCCTTCCTCGGAACGCGGCATCGGGCCGGTTCACGGGAAGGACGCGCGAGTGCGCCCGGTTTCGACAGGCGCCGCCGATCAATCCACGATGAACAGTCGCGCGCCGCCCCGCGTCGAGGAGCGGTGCGCGGCATCGCCGAAATCGGAGACCTGGTAGCTCATGCCCGGTTGCAGGGTGAAGCGGCGGCCGTCGCGCAGCTCCGTCTCCAGCTCGCCCTCCACCACGAACAGCACATGGCCGCGGTCGCACCAATGGTCGGCGAGGTAGCCGGGCGAATACTCCACCATCCGCACCCGCAGGTCGCCGATGTGCAGCGTGCGCCAGAGTGCCTGTCCCGTCTCGCCCGGATGGACCGTGGGCGCCACCTTCGACCAGTCGGTGACGGTGAAGGGGAAGTCGGGGATCTTCACGGCTTCGGCGCCTTGGGCGGCAGCGTCTCGGTCGGGTAGCCCGCCGCCCGCCACGCGCCATAGCCGCCGCGGATATGCGAGACGGGCTTGAGCCCCATCTCCTGCGCCGCGCGCGCCGCCAGCGCGCTGCGCAGCCCGCCCGCACAGAAGAACACGAAATGGCGGTCCTGCTGGAATTGCGGCCTGGCATAGGGGCTCTCGGGGTCGATCCAGAACTCCAGCATGCCGCGCGGGCAGTGGAAGGCGCCGGGGATGTGGCCCTCGCGTTCGAGTTCGCGGATGTCGCGGATGTCCACGAACTGCACGTCCGGCCGATCGTAGAGCGCCTTCGCCGCCTCGACGCCGATCTCCTCGACGATCGCATTGGCCTCGTCCACCAGCTGGCGATGGCCCTTGGTGATGACCTGCGGCATGCGCGCTATCCCTGGCTGCGGGCGACGATGGCGCCGTGGCTGACGACCAGCCGCCGCGCCGGCTGCCCGACCACGGCTTCGGCCAGGCTCTGCGCCTGCACCAGGACCAGGTCGGCACGATCGCCGACCGCGAGGCGGCAGGTCTCGAAGCCGCAGGCCTCGGCGGCGGCGTCGCTCACCATGCCGAAGGCCAGGGCGACCTCGTCGTCGCGGCGGAAGTCGTTCTTGAGCCCGATGAGCATCGCGCGCTGGAGCATGTCCGGTGTGTTGTAGGGCGTCCAGGTGTCGCGGATGCCGTCATTGCCGCCGAAGATGCGCACCCCCGCCGCGCGCGCCGCCTTCACCGAGGGCACGGGGCGCGATGGCGGCGCGGTGGTCGCGATGGCGATGCCCGCGACCGCCAGGGCTTCATGGAGGGCAGGTGCGCGCGCCACCTCGCCGAGGCAGAAGGCGTGGCTCACCACCACCTTCCCCTGCATGCCGAGCGCGACCGTCCGCTCGATCATCAGCTCGAGCGCGAAGGCGCCGAGCTCGCCCGGCTCGTGCAGATGCAGGTCGAGCGGCTTGCCGTGCCGTGTGCACAGCCCGAACACCGCATCCAGATGCCCCTTCGGATCACGGTCCATGCCGGACGGATCGAGCCCGCCGACGATGTCCGCGCCGTTGCGCAGCGCGGCCTCCATCAGGTCCATCGTGCCGGGCCTGACCAGCAGGCCGGATTGCGGGAAGGCGACGACCTGGATGTCCATGCGGCCGCGCAACGCCTCGCGCAGCGCGAGCAGCGCGTCGTTGTGCCGGGTGCCGATCTCGGTATCCACATCGGCATGCGTCCTGATCCGCGTCGTGCCGAGGCGGAGGAATTCCGCCGCCAGCGCCGCGCCCTGCCGCGCCGGATCGAGCCCGAGCCGGCTGCGCTGCGCGCGCTCATTGTCGATGCGGTCGATCAGCCGCGGCCCGACCTCGTTCACGTACCACGGCATGCCCCAGAGCGACTTGTCGAGATGCGTGTGCCCCTCGACGAAGGCGGGCAGCGCGAGCAGGCCGGCGCCTTCCTCCACCATCGTGCCGGCGGGCGCGGCGAGGCCGGGCCCGATGGCCGCGATGCGGCCGCCCGAGATCAGGATGTCCGCGGCCGCGCCGCCGAGCGGGCGGACATCGCGCAGCAGCAGCGCGCTCATGCCAGCACCCAGGACCGGAACAGGTCGAGGTCGATATTGCCGCCGCAGAGGATCACCGCGACGCGCCTTCCCTGCATCCGCGCCCGTTCCTGCATTAGGCCCGCCAGCGGCGCCGCGCCGGCGCCTTCCGCCAGGTTGTGCGTGTCGGTCCAGTAGGCGCGGATCGCGGCCGCCACCTCGTCATCCGTCACGGTCACGATCCGCGCCGCCCCCTTGAGGATGATGGCCAGCGCCGCCGGATCGGGGATGCGCGTCGCCATGCCGTCGGCACGCGTGTTGGCGCTGTCCACCGTGACGACCCGGCCGGCCTCGAAGCTCCGCGCATAGGCCGGCGCCTCGGTGGACTGCACCCCGATGATCTCCGTCGGCAGCCCGAGCAGGTCGCGCGCCAGGATGCAGCCGCAGATGCCCGAGCCGAGCCCGACGGGCACATAGAGCGCTTCGAGCATCGGCGCGGCATGGAACAGCTCCAGCGCATAGGTCGCGACGCCGATGACGAGATCGGGCGCGAAGGAGGGCGCGAATTCCAGCCCCTTCTGCTCCGCCAGTTCCATCGCATGCAGCCGCGCCGCGTCGAAATCCGCGCCGTGCTCCACCAGCGTCGCGCCGAAGGCGCGCATCGCCGCGTTCTTCTCGACGCTGTTGCCATGCGGCACGACGATGGTGACCGGCACGCCCGCCCGCGCCCCGGCGAAGGCCAAACTCTGGCCGTGATTGCCGCGCGTGGCGGAAACCACGCCGCGCACCCCGGGCCGCTCGCGCTTCAGCCGGTCGAAATAGGTGATCCCGCCGCGCAGCTTGAAGGCGCCGGTCGGCGTGTGGTTCTCGTGCTTGACCCAGACCTCGGCCCCGGTCCGCGCGGCCAGCAGCGGCCAGGCGTATTGCGGGGTGGGCGGGAAGACGCCGTGCACGAGCGCGGCGGCGGCTTCGAGATCGGCCAGGGTGAACATGCCGCGAGGCTACCGCGGGCGCCCCGCCGCGCCTACCCGCCGCGCACCGGCACCTCGGCGGGCGCCGGCGGCGCCCAGTCCATGTCGGGGTCGAGCGGATGGATCGGCCGCGGCACCTCCCGCCAGGGCACGCGCGCGAGGACCACGGTGGTCAGCCCGGGCACGTCCACTTCCACGATGCGCTCCGGCGGCCAGATATCGTCGAAGCCGGCGCGGAAATGGCCGCGCGACTTCACCACGAGCGAGCGCACCGCACGCAGGTCCACGCCGAGCGATTCCACCATCCGCGGCTCGCAGAGCTGGCGCCGCTGCGTCACCACCGCGACGCGCACGCCGCCGAGCCGCAGCAGCGCCGACGGCCCGAGCGAGACGCTGCGGCCGCGATAGATGCCGCGCCGGCCGACGATCTCCCCGTCCGACAGCGCCTCCACCACCGCCTCCGCCTCCAGCGGGCGCGAGAATGCGTTCGTCTCGTCGCGGTTGAAGCGGGCCAGGAAGCGCGCGCCGAGACCGAGGGCATGTGCCTCCGCGGCCAGCGCCGGATCGTTGTGGATGCCGAAGACCGCGCCCTCCACGCCGGCGCGGAGGAAGGCATCCAGGATCCAGGTCGTGTTGCCGCGCCCGCCGCCGCCCGGATTGTCGGCGACATCGGCGAACAGCAGCGATGGCCTCGCCGAATCCTGGCCCGCCTCGAGCGCCATCCGCGTCGCATCCTCGAGGCTCGTCAGGTTCGTCACCCATTTCGCGCGGGTGGACCAGATCCAGGCGGCGATGTCGTGCGCCACTGCCTGCGCGCGCGCCGCGTCGGTGCGGGTCGTCACCATCACCGAGAGCCCGTTCTTCGGCGTGTCGCCGAGCGAGAAGCCGGACACCACCGAGACGTTCATCACCTCATGGTCGAGGAAGCGCTGGCCATAGGCGATCGCCTCCGCATAGGGGCCGGCGGCGGTGTTCTGGCTGGTCGCGGGCGGGATGAAGGGCAGCTTCACGAAGGCCATGCGCGGCCGCCCGCCGCCCAGCATGAAGCGCATCGCCGCCGCGCATTCCGCGCCGCGCTCCGCCTGGTCCACATGCGGGTTGGTGATGTAGCCGCACAGCAGGTCGGCCTGCCGCACCATCTCCCAGGAGACGTTGCAATGGAGATCGAGGGTCGCGAGCACGGGCACGTCGGGCCCGACGATCTCCCGCACGCGGCGCAGCAGCGTCCCGTCCGGGTCGCGGTCCACCGTCGCGGTCGCCGCGCCATGCAGCGCGAGGAACACGCCATCCACCGGCATCGCGGCGCGCAGCCGCGCGCAGAGCCGCTCGCACACCTCGTCGAAGGCGGCCTGGTCCATGTTGCCGGAGGCGCCGGCCGCGGCGGCGAAGGTGAAGACCGGCTCCCAGGGGCGGCCGCCTTCCATCGCGCGGATGAAGCCGGTGAGACCGGTGGGTGCGCGCGGCGCGGGCCTGGCGAGATCGGCGGCGAGGTCCTCGCCCTCGAGCCAGCAGCTCGCCTGGAACTCGGCCCTGGTCGCCACCGGCGCATGGCCGTTGCTTTCCAGCATGAAGCCGCCAAGGGCGATGCGCGGTCGGGTCATGTCGGTTCCTCCGCCACGCAGGATGCGGCGGCCGGCGCGGCGGGGAAAGCGGTGCCGGTCATGCCGCCGGCCCTGATGACTGACCTGCGGCCGCGGCAAGCGGCCGAGGCCGCGAAGCGGCCCGCCGGCAGTCCGGCGAGCCAAGGCGGCGGAGCCGCCGCCCGGCGCCTGAGGGCGCCAAAAGGAATTCCAACGAGTCGCTGAAAGCGGCCGTTGGTATCAGATCATCGGCCGGATGCGCCGCCGCCGCATGCGGATCCAGACGAAGGCGCCGACCGCCGGCACCAGCACGGCCAGCAGCATGTCGCCCGTGACCCGGCCGACATCGGGCAGCGGCTTCAGCGCATAGCCCAGCAGCGAGAGCACGTAGTAGCTGATCGCCGCCACCGAGAGACCCTCCACCGTCTCCTGCAGGCGGAGCTGCGCGCGGCCGGTCTCGGCCATGGCGCCGAGCAGCTTCTGGGTCTGCGCCTCCTGCGCCACGGCGACGCGGGCGCGCAGCAATTCCAGCGCGCGGCCGCAGCGGGTGGAGAGGCCCTCGATCCGGGCGCGCGCCGATTCCACCGTGGCGATCGCCGGGTCGAGCCGACGTTCGAGATATTCCGAGAGCGTCGGCAGCCCGTGCAGCCGCTGCTCGCGCAGCACCTGCAGCCGCTGCCCGACCAGCACGTGATAGGCCCGGGCGGCGGAGAAGCGGTCGGCGGTGGTCGAGGCCTGCTTCTCGATATCGGTGGCGAGGTCGGTCAGTTCCTCGAGCGCCTCGCGTTCCTGGTCGAGATCGGTCAGCCCCGGCAGGCGGCTGGCGATGGCGGCGAGCCGTTCCGAGGCGCGGCCGAGTTCGCCGCCCACCACCCGCGCCGCGGGCAGCGCCAGCAGCGCGAGCATCCGATAGGTCTCGATCTCCCACAGCGCCTGGGCGAGGCGGCCGGCGAGCGCCGGGGTCATGCCGTGGTCCTGGAGCAGCAGGCGGGTGAAGCCGTCCGGGCCGGGGCGGAAATCGGTCCAGCAGGTCGCCGCGCCGGCCGAAAGGTTGGCGCCGGCCAGGTTGTCGGCGACGAAGCAGCCGGGGGGCGGCGGCTCCTCCTCCCCGGCGGTGCGGACCACGGCGATGTGGCTCGCCACCAGCACCTTCCCCGGCAGGCCGGCGAGCCAGTCGGTCGGCACGGCCTCGATCGCCGTCTCGTCGAAGGGATCGGCGGCGGCCGTGTCCGGACCCAGGGAAGGGGGCACCCGGAAGAAGGTCCAGCCGTCGAATTCGGTGTGGCGCTCGTAGCGCAGCGAGAAGCGGCCGAAATCGGCGAGCAGGAAGTCCGCCCCCGGCGCCGGCGGCGGCACCCCGTAGCGGCGGCAGAGTTGGGCGAGATGCTCGATCGCGCCGCCGCGCTGCGCGCCGGGTTCGACCACGCAGGCGAGGCGGCTGATCGCCACCGGGGTGGCCAGCGGCAGGGCGGGGCGGGCGTGGAGTTCGCCGGCCAGCAGGTCGCGGTCGGCGTGCAGGGGGAGGGTGGCGATCATTTCGGCAGCTTGTGGGGTGGGAGCGCATAGCCCGGCCATCCGCGTCGTGTCACGCCGAAATCAACTTCGCGTCATGCAGGGACAGGCGGCCTCCGCCAGCGGTCAATCGTGGCGACGATATGGCAGCATATAAGAATAATGTCGGAAGATCGTAGCGTCACCGAGATCAGGCCAGGCCATTCACGGCGGTATATTGGCGTATGGCACGACCGCAATGAAATTCAAGGGTTATGGCAAGGTCGATATCTGGGTAGAAGGCCGCATGACCTGTCGCGATACCGCGCCGGGTGGGTCCGTGCTGGGCCTGCCGCGGCCTGATGCCGGTTGGGCTCTCTTCCTCGACCTTGACGGCACCCTCATCGATTTCGCCCCGACGCCCGAGGCCGCCACCGCACCACCCGAATTGCCGGACCTGCTCCGCGCCGCGGAAGCGGCACTCGGCGGCGCGCTCGCCATCGTCTCGGGCCGCGCGGTGGAGACCATCGACCGCCTGCTCGCCCCGGCGCGGCTCGTCGCCGCCGGCTGCCACGGGGCCGAGCTGCGGGCGGTCGCGGCCGGCGTCGCGCAGCGCCTGGCCCCGGCGCCGTCCGAAGCGCTTCGCGACGCCGCCGCGGCGATCGCGCAGGACGCGGGGCTGCACCTGGAAACCAAGCCGAGCGGCCTCGTCCTGCACTACCGCGCGACGCCCGGCCGCGCCGCCGAGGCGCGCCGCGCCGCCGCCGCGCTGCTGGCCGAGGCCGGGCCGGATTTCGAGATCCTGCCCGCCGCCATGGCCTTCGAGCTCCGCCCGCGCGGCTTCGACAAGGGCATGGCGCTGCGCACCCTGATGGCGGGCGCGCCCTTCCACGGCCGCCGCCCGGTCTTCATCGGCGATGACGTGACCGACCGCGACGGCATCGCCGCGGCGCGCACGCTCGGTGGGACGGGCGTGCTGCTCGGCCATGACGTATCGGGCGGGCCGGCCGAGATGCGCGCCTGGCTCGCCGCCCTGCCGGAGGCGATCGGACGATGAGTGTCTCAGCCGACCATCATGCCGCAGGCGCGCCGCTTGATTTGGGCGTGATCGGCAATTGCCAGATCGCCGCGCTGGTGGACCGGCAGGGCCGCATGCCCTGGCTCTGCCTGCCGCGGATGGATGCCGATCCGGTGTTCTGCGCGCTGCTCGACGGCGCCGCGCCGGCATCCGGCTTCATGGACGTGGTGCTGAACGGCCAGGCCGCGACGCGCCAGCGCTACCTGCGCAACACCCCGATCCTGGAGACGGTGCTGGAATCGGCCGATGGCGCGGCGCTCCGCATCCTCGACTTCGCCCCCCGCTTCAAGCGCTTCGGCCGCAGCTTCCGCCCCGCCCAGGTGGTCCGCCGCATCGAGCCGCTGGCCGGCCGGCCGCGCGCCGCCATCCGCATCCGCCCGCGCGCCGATTGGGGCGCGGTCGCGCCGGAACGCCGGCAGGGCAGCAACCATCTGCGCTGGCGGGGCGGCGAGACGGCGCTGCGCGTCACCACCGACGCGCCGCTCAGCTTCATCGCGCATGAGACGCCCTTCGTGGTGGATCGCCCGATCAGCCTGATCCTCGGCCCCGACGAGCCCGTGCCGGAGGCGCCGGGCGAGGTCGCGCGCCACTTCCTCGCCGAGACGGAAGCCTATTGGCTCGACTGGACGCGCTACCTCTCGATCCCCTTCGAATGGCAGGAGGCGGTGATCCGCGCCGCCATCACCCTCAAGCTCTGCGCCTTCGAGGAGACGGGCGCGATCGCCGCGGCGCTCACCACCTCCATCCCCGAGGCGCCGCGTTCGGGCCGCACCTGGGACTACCGCTTCTGCTGGCTGCGCGATTCCTATTTCAGCGTGCAGGCGCTGAACCGCCTGGGTGCGACGCGCACCATGGAGGAGTTCATCCGCTTCCTCACCGACATCGTGCTGGCCGAGCCCGATGCCGCGCTCGCGCCGCTCTATCCGCTGGCGCCCGGGATCGGCACGGAGGAGCGGATCGCGCCGGCGCTCGCGGGCTTCCTCGGCGACGGGCCGGTGCGCGTGGGCAACGCCGCGGTCCACCAGGTGCAGAACGACAGCTACGGCCAGGTGATCCTCGCTGCCGCGCAGGCCTTCTTCGACGAGCGCCTGCCGCGCCCCGGCGACCTCGCGCTGTTCCGCCTGCTCGAAGGCGCGGGCCGTTCGGCCGAGCGGCTCGCGCTCACGCCCGATGCCTCGCTCTGGGAGTATCGCGGCCGGGCGCGGGTGCACACCTATTCGGCGGCGATGTGCTGGGCCGGGCTCAACCGGCTTGCCGCCATCGCCGGCCGCTTCGGGCTGGAGGCGGAGCGCGCGCATTGGGCGGAGGCGGCCGCGCGCATCCGCGCCGTGGTGCTGCGCGAGGCCTGGCGCCCCGATCTCGAAAGCTTCGTGGATGCCTTCGACGGCGAGGGCACCGATGCCTCGCTGCTGCTGCTGCCGGAGATCGGCTTCATCGCGCCCGAGGATCCGCGCTTCCGCGGCACGCTGAAGCGGATCGAGGAGCGGCTGATGCACGATGGCGTGCTGCTGCGCTACGACCAGCCCGACGATTTCGGCGCGCCCGAGACCGCCTTCACCGTGTGCACCTTCTGGTACGTGGATGCACTGGCGAGCCTCGGACGGATGGAGGAAGCGCGCGCGATCTTCACGAAGCTGCTCGCGCGGCGCAACCACCTCGGCCTGCTCAGCGAGGACTTCGACCTGCGCAGCGGCCAGCTCTGGGGGAACTTCCCGCAGGCCTATTCGATGGTCGGCCTGATCCTCTCCGCGATGCGGCTTTCGCGCAGCTGGGAGGATTCGCTTTGGCGCGCCTCGTGATCGCCTCCTACCGGGTGGCGAAGCCGAAGCGCGGGATGGGGGCGGGCGGCCTCGCGGTCGGGCTCGCGGAGGCGCTCAAGGCGACGCGCGGGCTCTGGTTCGGCTGGTCCGGCCACACCGTGGCGCAGCCCGTGCCCGAGGCCGAGGTCAGCGAGATCGGCGGCGTGACCTATGCCAGCATCGACATCGCCTCGGCCGACCACGCGCCCTTCTACGCCGGCTTCGCCAACGGCACGCTCTGGCCGCTGCTGCACTACCGGCTCGGGCTGATGGAGTTCGACCGCGCCGCCTTCGCCGCCTATCGCCGCGTCAACGCCGCCTTCGCCGAGGCGCTGCTGCCGCTGCTCCGGCCGGACGACATGGTCTGGGTGCACGACTACCAGCTGCTGACCCTCGGCGAGGAGCTGCGCCGGCGCGGCTTTGCCGGGCGGATCGGCTTCTTCCTGCATGTCCCCTTCCCGCCGCGCGACCTCTGGGTGGCGCTGCCGCAGGGCGGCGTGCTGCTCGAGGCGCTGCTCGCCTGCGACCTGCTCGGCTTCCAGACCGAGGCGGATCGCGGCAATTTCTTCTTCGGCGCCGCGCGCCTGCTCGGCCTGGAGACGGAGGGCGAGACGCTGCTGTTCAAGGGCCGGCGCATCGAGACCGGCGCCTTCCCGATCGGCATCGACGCCAACGGCTTCGCCCGCACCGCGGCGCGCGCGGCGGCCGGCAAGACCACGACGCAGATGCGCGAAAGCCTCGCCGACCGCGCGCTCATCATCGGTGCCGACCGGCTCGACTACTCGAAGGGCCTCATCAACCGCTTCCGCGGCTTCGACCATCTGCTGCGCGGGCAGCCTTCGCTCAGGCGGCGCGTCACCTATCTCCAGGTCGCGGCGCGCTCCCGCGTGGAGGTCGCGCAGTACCGCGCGCTCCGGCGGGAGCTCGACCAGCTCGCCGGGCGGATCAACGGCGAACACGCGGATTTCGACTGGATGCCGCTGCGCTACATGACGCGCGACGTGCCGCGCACCACGCTCGCGGGCTTCTTCCGCATCGCGCGGATCGGCCTCGTCACGCCGCTGCGCGACGGGATGAACCTGGTCGCGAAGGAATTCGTCGCCGCGCAGGACCCGGCCGATCCCGGCGTGCTGATCCTCTCGCAATTCGCCGGCGCCGCGCAGGAACTGCCCGAGGCGCTCCTCGTGAACCCCTATGATTCCGAGGAGATCGGGGAGGCGCTGGCCGCGGCGCTCGCCATGCCGCTCGAGGAGCGGAAGGCGCGGTGGGAGGCGATGATGGCGCGGCTGCGCGAAGGCACGGCCGCGATCTGGGCGCGGCGCTTCCTGGACCGCCTGGCCCCGGCCTGACGCGCCACCCTCACCCCGCCGCCGCGCGCGGCGCCGCGGCGCGCGCGGCGAGCCAGGCCTCGATCCGCGCCAGCGCCGCATCGAGCACCGCATCGCCCTTGCAGAAGGCGAAGCGCGCGAAGTGGTTCGGCGCATCCGCGGAGGCGTAAAAGGCCGTGACCGGGATCGCGGTGACCTTCGCCTCCACCGTCAGCGCCCGGCAGAAGGCCACGTCGTCGCCCGTGAAGCCCAGCGGCCGGAAATCCGCGCTGACGAAATAGCTGCCCTTGGTCTCCAGCACGCCGAAGCCGAGCCGCGAAAGCCCCGCCGCCAGCCGGTCGCGCTTGGCCTGGAGCGTGGCGGAGAGGCCCGCGAAATACGCATCCTCCTTCATCAGCCCCACCGCGACGCCGCGCTGGAGATTGGGCGGCGTGGTGAAGGTGAGGTTCTGATGCGCCTTGGCGACGTTCGGCGCCAGCGAGGCATCGCAGGTCACGTAGCCCACCTTCCATCCGGTCAGGCTGAAGGTCTTGCCCGCGCTGCCGATCCGCATGCAGCGCGGCCGCATCCCCGGCAGCGTCATCAGCGGGATGTGCTTCCAGCCGTCGAAGGTGAGGTGCTCATACACCTCGTCGCAGATCGCATAGGCGTCGTGGCGCTGGAGCAGGTCGGCGATGAAGGCCAGCTCGGCCGCGGTGAACACCTTGCCGGCCGGGTTCATCGGCGTGTTGAGCAGGATCGCCTTGGTCCGCGGCCCGAAGGCGGCGGCGAGCTCGGCGCGCGGCAATTCCCATTTCGGCGGGCTGAGCCGCACCAGCTTCGGCACCGCGCCGAGCAGCTTCACCACCGGCAGGTAGGTGTCGTAGAGCGGCTCGATCAGCACGCATTCGTCGCCCGGGTTGAGCACCGCCATCAGGCAGGCGGTCAGCGCCTCGGTGGCGCCCGAGGTGACGACGACCTCCTTCGCTGGGTCCACCTCGAGGCCATAGAAGCGGCGGTTGGCGGCGGCGACCGCGTTGCGCAGCTCCGGCAGGCCGGTCATCGGCGGATACTGGTTGCGCCCGTCGAGCAGCGCGGCGGCGGCGGCGTGGATCACGTCGGACGGCCCGTCGTAGTCCGGGAAGCCCTGGCCGAGATTGATCGCGCCATGCTCGACGGCGAGCGCCGACATGACGGTGAAGATCGTGGTGCCGGTGGCGGAGAGCAGGTCGTTCTGGGGCTTCAAGGCGGCGGTTCCGGGGACGACAGGGCGCGGAGAATGGGGAGGCTTGGCCCATCCTGCAACGGGCAGGGCAGGCGACTGCCTATGGACCGTGCATCCCGCCGCATTTATGGTCACACCCAGGCCCGCGGCGGCGAGATTCCGCGGCGGGTGGCGTTGCCCGGCTGGCACGCGGCATGCAAAACCCCGCCCGCCGGCCCGCAAGCGGTCGGCATCTTGCCGGGGGGAAGGTGTCGCGGGCGCGCCTGGCGTGGCCTGCGGAGCGACGGAGCCGATGAAGAAAATCGAGGCCATCATCAAGCCCTTCAAGCTCGACGAGGTGAAGGACGCGCTGCACGAGATCGGGCTGCAGGGCCTGACGGTCGTGGAAGCGAAGGGATTCGGCCGCCAGAAGGGCCATACCGAGCTCTACCGCGGCGCCGAATACGTCGTGGACTTCCTGCCCAAGGTGAAGATCGAGGTGGTCTGCCCCGACGACCTGGCCGAGCGCGCGATCGAGGCGATCACCGCCGCCGCGCGCACCGGCCGCATCGGCGACGGCAAGATCTTCGTCAGCGACATCCAGGAAGTCATCCGCATCCGCACCGGCGAACGCGGCGAGGAGGCCGTCTAGCCACGGCATCGATTGTGGCCGGTCGCACCGCGACCGGCCGGCCGGATCGCCGGCGGAGTCCCCCAAGCGGGACCCCGGCGTGACGGGCGCGGGGCGGAGAACCGGTCTCCGCCGCGCGGCACGCAAGGACCGGGACACGCTCGAGGAACAGGACACACAGATGGCGAAGAAGCCGGCCGCCGGCGGCGGCAATGCCGCGGTCTCCAAGGTCATGGAGATGATCAAGGAGCACAGCGTCGAATACGTGGATTTCCGCTTCACCGACCCGCGCGGCAAGTGGCAGCACACGGCGCAGCACGTCTCGACCATCGACGAGGACGTGTTCACCGACGGCATCATGTTCGACGGCTCCTCGATCGCCGGCTGGAAGGCGATCAACGAGAGCGACATGATCCTGATGCCGGATCCCGAGACGGCCTGCATGGACCCCTTCGCGGCCAAGCCGTCCATGATCCTGTTCTGCGACATCGTGGAGCCCTCCACGGGCCAGATGTATTCGCGCGACCCGCGCAGCACGGCCAAGCGCGCCGAGGCCTACCTGAAGTCCACCGGGATCGGCGACACGGCCTTCTTCGGCCCCGAGGCCGAATTCTTCGTGTTCGACAGCGTGAAGTTCGGCACGGGCGGCAATTTCGGCCACTACAGCCTCGACAGCATCGAGGGCCCGGGCGCCAACATGAAGGACTACCCCGAGGGCAACATGGGCCATCGCCCGGTGGTCAAGGGCGGCTACTTCCCCGTCCCGCCGGTGGACAGCGAGAGCGACCTGCGCGCCGAAATGCTCTCCACCATGGGTGAGATGGGCCTCGCGATCGAGAAGCACCACCACGAGGTCGCGCAGTCGCAGCACGAGCTCGGCACCAAGTTCGGCCCGCTCGTGAAGCAGGCCGACCACATGCAGATCTACAAGTACTGCGTGCACAACGTGGCGCACAGCTACGGCAAGACCGCGACCTTCATGCCGAAGCCGATCTACGGCGACAACGGCAGCGGCATGCATGTCCACCAGTCGATCTGGAAGGCCGGCAAGCCGGTGTTCGCGGGCAACGGCTATGCCGACCTGTCCGAGATGGCGCTCTACTACATCGGCGGCATCATCAAGCACGCCAAGGCGCTGAACGCCTTCACCAACCCGACGACCAACAGCTACAAGCGCCTGATCCCGGGCTTCGAGGCGCCGGTGCTGCTCGCCTACTCCGCGCGCAACCGCTCCGCCTCCTGCCGCATCCCCTACGCGACGAACCCGAAGGCCAAGCGCGTCGAGGTGCGGTTCCCGGATCCGGGCGCCAACCCCTACCTCGCCTTCGCCGCGATGCTGATGGCCGGCCTCGACGGCATCAAGAACAAGATCCATCCCGGCGACGCGATGGACAAGGACCTCTACGACCTGCCGCCCGAGGAGCTGAAGGGCATCCCGACGGTGTGCGGCTCGCTGCGGGAGGCGCTGCAGTCGCTCGCCGCCGACCATGACTTCCTGCTCGCCGGCGACGTCTTCACCAAGGACCAGATCGAGAGCTACATCGAGCTGAAGTGGGGTGAGGTGTACCGCTTCGAGCACACCCCGCACCCGGTCGAGTTCGAGATGTACTACTCCGTCTGAACCCGCGCGGCGCCCCGCCCGGGGCGCACATGCCGGTTGCCCCGCCCTCCACCCGGAGGGCGGGGTTTTTTTATTGCGCCCCTCGCTTGGCGAGAGGCCCGGATGGGCGCAGCATCCAGGGGTTGTCGAGGCGCGCCCCGGAGCAACCGACATGGCCCTTCCCCTCGCCCTGCTTCCCGTCATCTCCCAGCTCGCCCCGCTCGCCGCGCGACTGATCGGCAATGCGGTGGACGGGCGCGCCGGGGCCGAGATGGGCGAGACGATCGCCCGCGAGGTCACCGGCGTCGCCACGCGGGTCTTCGGCACCACGGACGCGGCCCAGGTCCAGGCGCTCATCGCCGCCGATCCGGCCAAGGCCGCGCAGTTCAAGCTGGAGGTCGAGCGCCTGGCGACGCAGGCGCAGCTCGCCAACCTCTCGGCCGACCTCGAGAACGTCACCTCCGCGCGCGCCGCGCTGACCTCGGAATCGGGGCTCGTGCGGAACGCGCCGGGCATCCTCTCCGTCATCATCACCGTCGGCTTCTTCGGCACGCTGCTCAGCCTCGTGCTCGGCTGGGGCGCGGGGCTGCAGGGCGAGAGCCAGACCGTGCGGGAGGTGCTGGCGCTCCTGCTCGGCGCGCTGACGCTGGCCTTCGGCGATGTGCGCAACTTCTGGCTCGGCTCCTCCGCCGGCAGCAAGAAGAAGGACGAGGCGCTGGCCGACCAGGCGCAGCGCGCCATCCAGAACCAGGCCGACCAGACCCGCTTCGTGGTGCAGCAGATCGCCGCCCCCGCCGCGCAACGCGCCGCCGCCCCCGCCACCCCGCCCGCGCCGCCGCAGGCGCCGCCCTCCCAGGGGTTCCGCCGCGCCTTTGCCGGCGGCGTGGGCTGGCGCACCACGCGCGACGGCGTGCTGGTGGAAGGCGAGCCCGAGCCGGTCGGGACCGTCGGCGCGCCCAACACCGTCCGCCGCATCTGGCGCGAGCATGGGCCGACGATCCTGAAATGCGCCGTCGAGATCGGCGTGCCGGCGGAGCTGATCGTCGCGACCATCGCCACCGAAAGCCGCGGCGACCGCGACGCGACGCGCACGGACGCGGAGGGGCGGCAATTCGTCGGCCTGATGCAGACCCCGCCCGGCATCGCCTCGGAGGCGCTCGGCCGCGAGGTGACGGCCGACGCGCTCCGCGAACCGGAGACGAGCATCGCGGCCGGCGCGAAATACATGCGCGACCAGCGGCCGCTGACCGAGTTCGAGCCGCCGCTCGTCGCCGCCGCCTACAATGCCGGCGCGCTGCGCGAGACGGACCGGAACCGCTGGCGCCTCGAATCCCGCAACGAGCACGTGGACCGCTTCTGCAAGTTCTACAACGATGCGGTCCGCGTCGCGAAGGAGGACAAGTGGTTCGGCTGACACGCCGAAAATCTTGCCTACCCCACGCCTCCGCGCGCAGTCTGGCGCCAAGGAGGAACGTCCGATGGCCATCGCCCGACGCGCGTTCGGCGCCGTCCTGGTCCTGCCCTGGCTGCGCGGGGCTGCGGCGCAGGAGACCTGGCCGACGCGCCCCGTCCGCCTGCTCGTCCCCTTCGCCGCCGGCGGCTCGACCGACATCCTCGCCCGGCTGATCGCGCAGAACCTCGGCCCGCGGCTCGGCCAGAACGTCGTGGTGGAGAACCGCCCCGGCGGCGCCACCAATGTCGCCGCCGAGGCCGCGGTCCGCGCCACGCCGGACGGCTATACGCTGCTGTTCGGCGCCGCCGCGATGGCGACCAACCCGTCGCTGCTGCCCTCCATGCCCTACGACCTGTTCCGCGACCTGGTGCCGATCGTGCAGATCGGGCGAACGCCGCTCGTGCTCGTCGTGCATCCCTCGGTGCCGGCGCGGACCGTGCAGGAGCTGCTCGCGCTGGCCCGCGCCCGGCCCGAGGGGCTCAGCTACGCCACCGGCGGCAACGGCACGATCCCGCATCTCGCGACCGAGCTGCTCCGCTTCCTGGCAGATGTGCGGCTTTCGCACATTCCCTATCGGGGCCAGGCGACGGCGATGCCGGATCTCCTCGCCGGCCGCGTGCCGATGATGCTCGAGAGCGTGCCGCCGCTGCTGCCGGCGATCCGCGAGGGCCAGCTGCGCGCGCTTGCGGTGGCGGAGCCGGAGCGGATCGCGGTGCTGCCGGATGTGCCGACGCTCGCGGAATCCGGCTTCCCCGGCTTCGCGACCGCGGCCTGGAACGCGATCTGGGCGCCGGTCGGCACGCCGCCGGCGATCGTGGCGCGGATGAACGCCGAGACCAATGCGGTGATGCGCGAGCCGGCGGTGCGCGCGCGCTTCGCCGAGCTCGGCGCGCTGCCCATCGGCGGCACGCCGGCCGAGATGGAGGCCTTCCTCCGCGCCGAGGTGGCGCGCTGGGCGGAGGTGATCCGCCGCTCCGGCGCCCGCGCCGACTGACCCCGGGAGAAGCACCGCATGCCCTTCACGCGTCGCACCCTCGGCCTCGTCGCCGCCAGCCTCGCCGCGCCCCGCGCCACCCGCGCGCAGGATGCCTGGCCGAACCGCCCCCTGCGCCTCGTCGTGCCCTTCATCCCGGGCAGCGCGCCCGACATCAACGCCCGCCAGCTCGCCGAGGCGATCGCCCAGCGCATCGGCCAGCCGATCGTGACCGAGAACCGGCCCGGCGCCGGCGGCAATATCGGCTTCACCTATGTCGCGCGGCAGGGCGTGCCGGATGGCTACACGCTGCTCTGGGGCACCGGCTCGCTCAGCGTCAATTCCGCGCTCTACGCGCGGGTGGATTTCGACGCGATGGCCGACTTCACGCCGATCCACCTCGCCTTCGGGATGTCGAACGTCGTCACCGTGCGCACCGACAGCCCGATCCGCGACATCCCGGGCCTGATCGCGCATCTGCGCGCCGATCCGCGCACGCCCTACGCCTCGGGCGGCTTCGGCAGCGCGGCGCACCTGACGGTCGCGCTGTTCCTCGCCCGCAGCGGCACGCAGGCCGAGCACATCCCGTTCCGCGGCGCGCCCGACATCGTGCACAACGTCCGCTCCGGGACGGTGGCCTTCGGCATGCCGCAGACCCAGGTGGCGCTGCCGCTGATCCGCGCCGGCCAGCTTCGCGCGCTGGCGGTGACGACGAAGGAGCGCATCCCCCAGCTGCCCGACGTGCCCGCGCTGGCCGAGACGCTGCCGGGCTTCGACTATTTCTCCTGGATGGGCCTGCTCGGCCCGGCGCGGCTGCCCGAGCCGATCGTCGCCCGGCTCGACGCGGCGGTGCGCGACGCGCTGCGCGACCAGTCCTTCGTCACCCGCATCACCGCGGACGGCACCACGCTGATCGGGCTCGGCGCGGCGGAGTTCCGCGAGTTCATCCGCAGCGACCTCGAACGCGGCCGCGAGGTGGTGCGCATCTCCGGCGCGCGGATCGAATAGGCCGCATCGCCAGCCCCGGGCGGCTTGCCGGGATCCCCCGGCGCATGGTGGAATCGGCCCCGCGCGGGCGTGGCGGAATTGGCAGACGCGACGGGCTCAAAAAGCGTTTTGTTTTCCTGGTCAGCGTGCTCGCGGCGAATTGAAAAAAGCGTGTGAGGACAGTAGGTTGCCAGCGCGGTTGGAGTGCTGCTCCAGCAGATGGAAAATGGGCTAGGTGCAGGATAGGTGCCGTCGGCACGCAAGTGGACGGCGGCAATCTCGCGGGCGTGGCGGAATTGGCAGACGCGCCGGATTCAAAATCCGGTTCTGGCAACAGAGTGTCGGTTCGACCCCGACCGCCCGCACCAAGTCCTACCGTTTCCGGGCGGAACCTCTGGCGAGAGTGTCGTTCCTTGGCAGTCGCTCCTCGAAAGTCGCCACGGGTGAGGCTGGGCACCAAACCCGGCCTGGACGGGGCTTTGCTTGGCGCCCGTACATCGCTGACGGGCAGCGTCACTACGCCTGAGCGTTCGTTGATGATGTCCCGCATTCGGGCGAAGGATACGGCTCCCGAGCTTGCCGTGCGACGCTTGGTGCACGCCTGGGGACTGCGGTTCCGTCTACACCGGCGGGATCTGCCGGGCTGTCCCGATGTGGTTTTTCCGCGCCTTCGGAAGGCGATCCTGATCCATGGGTGCTTCTGGCACCACCACAATGATCCGACTTGCCGGAATGCTGTGCTGCCGAAAACCCGTGCCGAGTGGTGGCGCGCGAAGCTGCTGAGGAACGTCAAACGGGACGAGCGAAACCTGCGCGAGCTTCAGGACCTGGGCTGGGATGTGCTCGTGCTTTGGGAGTGCGAGATCCGAGCCCGGCGCTTCACGCCGAAGCTTGCGTCGTTTCTCTGCGTGGCGCTGCCCGCCCCTGAACTTGTCGCAGATCCGTCCGTGGAGAGGGCGCCAAGCCCTGGCGACCGGTGAGCGATCTGACGATCGCCTCCATGACGGGCGGCGCGACGCCGTTGCCCAGCAGACGGATGCGGTCCCTGCGTGAGCCAATGCCCTGGAGGGTGTAATCGTTGTCGAAGCCCATGGCGCGTGCAAGCTCGGGAACCTGGAGCATGCGCAGGCGAGGCTCCGGCCCCTCCCATGTCACGAGGCCAAACCGGTCGATCGTTGTGATGGTCCTGAGCGGCCGATCGAGTGTCTGCCAGCCGCCGCTCGCATCGGACCCGTAGTAGACGATCAGGAAGGGAACTCCCTTACCGAGAGCAGCGATCGCGCGCTCGGCACGCTCAAGCGTCGGCGCTGCCCGGCCGGGGCGGTGCAGAGGCTTTGTCGGCCAAGTGCCGGGAGGATCAAGGATCTCGGCGACGGTCGGTGCTCGCATGCCCGCCGAGGGCTGGGGAATGACCGGGCGCTCCTCCCGATCACAGAGGACGAACAGCCTCCTGCGTTGCTGAGGAACGCCGAAGTCGCGGGCGTCGAGAGTCAGTGCCTCAGTTGCATATCCGAGGCCCTTCAGGCGGGTCAGCAACTCATCGTAGCCATTCCACGCGCGCATCTGGATGACGTTCTCGATGATGATCCAGCGGGGCTTCAGATCCGCAGCGAAGTTGAGGACGAACCTGGCAGTGTTCCTGCTGTGGTGGTTGATGGGCCGGTTGCCTCGAGCCATCGTATGGTTCGTGCACTCCGGCGATGCCAGCAGAATGTCGATGTGTCCCAGATCGCCGAGGGCACCCGCACCCGTATTGCGCGTCATCTTCATTCGGACAGCGTGCGCCTTGGGGAAGTTGAGGGCATATGCCTCACGCGCGCACGGATCGGCATCCACGCCGCACACGATCTGCGCGCCCGCACGGTAGGCGCCCCAGCTGCTGCCGCCGCCGCCACAGAAAAGATCGAGAACACGATGCCTCATGGACGCGGACATACCAGGTTCCCCGACCTGCGCCAGGCCAAATCCGTCAGCTGACACCAGAAAGCGCAGCAGGCGGTCAGCGGGAAGCCGGGAAACCGGCCTCCTCGCAACGCTGCCTCACCTTCAGAAGCCTCTCGGCCTGCCAATCCGCCGGGATCTTCCGCGGGATCGCGCAGGCGATCTTCAAGGCCGTCTCGTCGTCAGGACTCGCAAGCCGATTCGCACGGGCGAAGTCACGCAACGCGACCCAGAAGGGGCCGCCCGCCTCGATGACCTGCGTGACGGCATGCATGCCGTCCGTGACCCGCTGCTTCTCCTGGTCGTCGCGCTTCGCCGCCTTCACCTCATCCCTGCCAATGAGCAATGCGTCGAACCCGTCCTCGACGGGCACGTCCGCCTCCAGCGCGGTCTTCCGGCACGCCTGCTGCTTGGCCCATTCCGAGATGTTCTGGCCGGCAAGAGGCGGTGAACGGAGGACGCGCATCATGATCTCTGCGATCGAGAGAAGCTGACGTTCAAGCGCGGGACCGGCTCCCTGCGTCGCCCAGATCTTCAGGAAGTCGAGGCGGCCACCATCGGACCGTGCCGCGGCGAGCGCGGAAAGGCGTGCTGCCGTGTAGGCCACGACCTGAGCTCGATACCCGCCCTCATACCAGGGCGCCTTCGACACAAGCGCCTCGGTCGTCCGAAAGAGGATCGTCCGCGCGACCGCCCCGCGGTACCAGTCGTCGCTGTAGGCGTCGCGCTTCGCATCCTCCTTCCAGTCCTTCGTGATGCGCTCGGCGAAGGCCACGAACGCCTTCTCCGCGCCGCGGCACGCCTCGTCCGGCAGGAGATCGAAGCAGCTCTCGACCTTGGCGAGGTCGGTCTTCGTGATCACCTGCGCCCTTGGGTTCTGGCGCAGGAACTGATCCTTCCGCGCAGGCGTCAGACCCGCTTGGTCGTTCAAGTGCTGGCCACGCGCGCGTTCATAGTACCAGTGCGTCTGCGTAAGCGAACCACCAACGGCTGGCGCAAGGATACGACGCGAAATCTGTTCCATTCGCTGATGGAAGGGATGGTTCGCAAAGAAGTCGCTCTCGCGGACAGGGTTCTGCGTGTTCGCGAACCTGGAGATCCGTGGGATCAGAACTTCGGCTGCGTCCGGTGCAACGACCGACAGTTTCATCGGGACCGAGATCGAACCGACAGGCAGCTTGCCTTCCCGCCGCAGTGCCGCCAGCGAAGCAGTGGTCTGCCCGCCATTGACGACCTGGAGGTCAACGAGACCCGTCAGCAAGGCCGTGCCAGCGGGGCCAGCGACCTTGCGGACTTCCGAGGCCGTCGCTGCGATACCGTTGTTGTAGGCGAAGAAGCGTCCGGGCTCATTTGCCAGCGTGGCCGCGATGCCTCGATTGATCTTCCGCGTTCGCCCGAGGAACGTTCGGACGTTGCCTTCCAGCAGCCGGCTGCCATGCTCGATGTAGACGTCTGCAAGGACTTCTCCGGGAATGACGACGAGGTAGGCGTCGTAGTCGTCGCTTCCCACGGCTGCAGGAAGCGCGGGGAGCCCACCGCCCGGGAGGTGGGACAGATCGACGAACAGATCGTCGCGCACGCTGCGGGCATCGTGGATACGCTTGAGCCTTGTGACATCCCAGATCTGAAACGTGACGGGCACACCGTCCTTGGTGCGATCGCTCTTGATCTCGCGAAGGCGCTCGCTCATTGGCCGATCCGTAAGGACGTGGAGGCGAAGGGCTGCTGGCCTCGGGCCTGTCTGGATGCGCCGGGCGAGCGCCCAGAGCGGACGGCTCTCTTCGATGTTGGCGGTGAGCCATCCCTCGCTGGCCTGCTCGAAAACGCCCAGAAGGCGCCCGAACCCCTGATCCCTCGCTTCCGTCAGGGTGATGGCCTGAGGCGTTGCCGCTCCGCCATCGCGCAGGGTGACGAAGAGATGCAGCGAATCATCGGCATCGTCGAACGCGAATGCGTCCACTTCGAGCTTTCGGCTCCTCTGACCGGAAAGCGCCTCTGCGCAGGGTTCTGCATCAGGTATCTCGCCAGCATCGCGCAGGCGCTCGATAACCTCGGCCGTGAATCCGTCACGCAGACTGGTCTCGTGCGCCTCCGCACGGGCCGTCGAAGACGCAAGGAGATCAGCCCTGAATTCCTCGTCGGTCATGCCATGCCTCTCGACGGTTCGGCTGGGCTGGGGAGCATGATCGCGTAGTCAACGTCGATCACGCCAGGTGGTACCGTCGCGGCCGTCAGGCGAGGGAATGCGTTTCCGACGGCGTGTTCCTCGAACCCGATGAGACGGAGGGCGACGGCTTCGTGTGAGCTATGCTCGTGCCAGCCAAGATGACCGAGGGTTGTTCGGAACAGTGCGGCCGCCTCCGGCTCGACGCTCAGGAGCGCATCGAGATCGGCAATCAACCGCGGCGCTGTGACGGCGCCACGGGCGTCCGGCTCAACTCCCTCAGTCCGCACGATGATGAGCGTGAGCGGATCTTCTCCAGGGTCGAGCTGCCCAAGCCCGTTGATGCGGACCTGGTCTGCTTGCCTGCCGATCGTCTTGACCTCGATGCGGGCATTGTCAGGGAGCACAAAGTCCTGCGGCGCGCCAAGGGGGCCGCGCCATGCTCCGACTGCAGCGCCTGGCCCAAGCGTTGGCAGCATCCGGTCGCGCAATACGAGAAGCTCGCCGATCAGTCCCCGCAGCGCCGCATCACCGAGCCCGGACGGCTCCTTCTCCATGAGATTTCGCCAGTGCACGAGGCGCTGGACTGCTACCTGCCCAAGATGTGCCTCATGAACGCCTGATCGGGTGCAGCCGATGATGTCCGTGCAGAGCGCGGCGAACACTGGCAACAACTGCCGGTCCAGCAGCGTCAGCCGGAGCGCCCAGCGGCCATCGCTTCGCTTACCGCGCTCCACAAGGAGCGATCGCAGTGGTCGAACGTCGGGTGGCCGCGTCGTGCAGACAACGACCAGCCCGACCCGCCCAGGTGGCTCGACGTCGGCATAGATGTCATGCGGGTGAGATGCATCGACGCGGGTCTGAGCGGTTGGGCCAGGTGCGGTGCCCAACGTGCGCCAAAGGTCGTCAATCGACATCATCGTCGTCTTCATCCGGGATGTCGTCGCCATCCAGTTCGTCTTCAGGCAAAAGCTCCCGTTGAGCCACCTTGTTCAGCCGGTACCTCACGAGCTGCTGCGCCGAATCAGGATCGGGCGTGCCGGGGAAGTGCATGCCCAGCGCCGGAAGGAGGAGGCCCTCGCGGTAAGGCTGCTCCGACTTCTCAGGTCCCGAAACCAGAACGCCGCGCAGGAGATAGATCACCAACAGGGGATGCTTCATGGCCTCCCGGATGTCGTCCTCCTTCGACGCGCGATCCGAAGCGCGAAGTTCGGCAAAGGCCTCCTTGTCGAATGCATGCCGCAGATCAGGACGACCGCCCACGCGGGCACTCTTTCCCGACACGAGCAGGGATCCGTCTTCTCGCCCCGCCTTGACCTTGCGGCGTCCTGCCATGACGCCGAGACCGCGGATCGTCTCGATCTCGGTGACCTCTCCGGCGCTTCCCTCACTGGGCAGGGCGATTGTCCAGTGCGCGAGCGGGTCGCCGGCAGCACTCCGTCGCCGCAGAAACTCCGCAATCGCGTCGCCCTGAAAATCGAAGTTCAGTGGATGCACGAGGAATTCCTCAAGCATCGATGCAACGGTTCCCGCAGGAACGTCACGCCAGATGAGGGCACCACCGTGCGGGGAGGTCTGGACGCTGGTGCCGGCATCACGCAGTACGGCGAAAAATTGGTTGAGATGGGCAACGTTGGCAACGTTGCGACGCTGGTCCGAAAACAGGCGTGAGGACTCGATACCACGACCCATGAGGGAGATATCGCGCTGCACGACCACGTCCAGGCCAGTCGTCATCTTGTTCCGCGCGGTGATGAGCAGCGTATCGGGATGCGTGCGGACACGCAGGCCAAACTCCCTCGGCGTAGCCTGCCGCCGCTTCATTCGCGCGAAGTCGCGCTTCAGCTCGCCGGTCGCCTCGGTGACGTGTTCGTACCAGCCCCGCGCCTCCTCGCTGAGCCAAAGGCGGCAGAGGTCGGCGTAGCCATCGCGGTAGCCGAACCACCGTCCCATCTGCAGCAGTGTGTCGTAGGCACGGGCGTCGCGGAGGAAGTAGCTCGTACTGAGCCCTTCAAGCGTGAGGCCGCGCGAGAGACTGTTGCCGCCAACGGCAATTACGCGGACGCCGGGAGGCGCCGTCGCGGTGCTGTAGTCGAGGCTCTTCGCGCCCGTGCTTTGATTCACCGGTTGAACGCGGATCGGGGCGATGGCCTCGAGAAGAACCTTGAGTACCTCTGGCCATGACTCGTCCAGTTCCGCGAACTCTTCCGCATAGGCCGTCGCTAGCGCCGCGACCTCTGGCGATCGTTCCGCAGCTTTGGCTGGGCCAAGCGCCCCATGCAGGCGGACGGCACGACGGATATCCTCGAGTTCGAGATGCAGCGCATCTGCGATCCGGTTCTGCACGTCGGTGAAGCGCGAGACGTTGACGAGCATCGATCGATGGATACCGCCGCCTCTGCCGGGCTCCCCTCGGCTCCCACGAAGATCACGGATCGCGCAGGTCAGGAGGAAGCACCTGAGGGCGTGCAGAAGGGACTCGGGCAGCATGCCTGGCTCGTGGTCCTTCCGGTGGCCGGGAGGGAGCCAGTCTGCCGCATCCTCGATCGTGCGCAGGGTCGCGTCTGTGCCTTCGCCGATCGCGCCATCCTCGACCTGACTTCCGCCAAAGAGGCGATCCATGCCGACGTAATTGTCTGGAGGACGCAGGACATGGATGAAGTCGCGCGGGAACAGATCGTCGCCGATCATCTCATCGGTCGAGGACGGGTCGATGAAGATGTTGGCGAACGGCGTTGCGGTGAATCCGACGTAGCTTGAGCGTTCAAAGAGGCCCAGGAGATCACGGATCGCCTTGTTGATCGCCGTTGTTTCGTTAGGATCCTTCTTCGTGTTGATGGAGGCATTGTCAGCCTCGTCATCGATGAGAAGCATGGGAAGGTCGATCCGGCCGCGCCTGTCCGCATTGCGGGCGCGGAGCCAGTTTGCGAGGCGCTCGAGAACGGCCTTGTTCTTCTTCGTGACGACAAGCACGGGCTCATTCAGCGCGTTGAGCGAAATGTTGAGTGCGGACGCCGCATTCTTGCGGAAATCGTGCTCGCGTGACGTGAAGACCACGCCATCACGGCGCCCGTCGATCAATCCGACGCCGATGTGCCGCTTGTGGCGAAGCTTGGCACTGCCCAGGAAGTCGCTGCTGTCGAAGCCGATGAACGCAGCATCGAGGCGTTCCTGGGTCTGCCGCCGCACGTTCTCGAGCACGCCCGTCAGCAGGATGGCCATCCGGTAGCCGGCGTCCGCAGCCTTGCAGAGAAGTGCGGCATAGGTCGCTGTCTTTCCTGACTGCACGTCGCCCATCACGAGGCCACGCCGCTTCCAGCCTCTGACGTCAGCCGGATTGCCCAGGAGGTCGAGGAGTTCATCGGTGGCGCGATCGAGGGTGGCCGTGACCAGCGGCGGCCAGCCGTTGCCGATCAGGAATTCGCGGTAGCGCGTCCAGTAGAATGGGTCGATCTCAGCACGCCTTGCGTCCAGCCAGGGAACGTGGTCGTCGTCCCCTGTGAGCGTTTCGCCGCGATCCATGCGGATGGCGAAGCGCGCGTGGATCAGTTTTCGCGCTTCGTCGATTACTCCGGCAGAGAGTTGAAAGGCCACGGCCATACGCGCCAGAAAATCGTCGATCTGCGCTTCCGTCGGTGGCGGTTCCTTCGGCAGGGCGCGCGCAGCCATCGCGGCGAGGCTCTCCGGCGTCGCGTCGATCATGCCGTGAACTCCTTCAGGATGCGCCGGGCCGCATCCGGATTTCGATGGAACGGGTCCGTCGCCACGAGACCGGCGAGCATTGCGCGAACCATGTCTGGCTGATCCCGAAAGGCGCCGACCAAGCGTGCTGCCAGACTGCGCAGTTCATCCTCGGTCGGGAGCTCCGGCTCGGCGACAGGCAGGTCGTTTCTGATGTGCAGATGGATCTCGTGCGCTGGCAGCGATTCCTCAAGCAGCTTCAACAGCCGACCGAAGTCCCCGTCCGAGTCACGACTGGAAAGCATTGCCCTGACGAGCGGATGGTCACGATTGACAAGCCAAGATGCTGCGCCGTCTCGCCCGTCATGCCGCCGCCAGAGCGGTATTCGCTCAGCGTCGGTCGATGGTGTACCCTTGTGCGTGTAGACGCGGCGGCTTCGGACGGTCACGTCACCCACGATTCTGCGGAGGTGCGGCCGTAGGGCCACTGGCGGCTCAGCGCTCGCCTTCCGGATGTCGACCTTCCAGATGTGGTCGAGCGCAACCGGCACGTCGACGCGGACTCGGGCAAGCCTGACGAGTTCATCAGCCGGCACGATGCGGAACCACCCACCGGGCACGACCAGTCGGCCGCCTCGGTAGACGTAGAAGCCGTGTGCCGTCCTGAGCGTATCCCGTCCGCCCGCCTTCTCGATCTCAGCGGGCTTCAGCCGCGAGGGAAAGGGCAGGACGAAGGGCGAAACCCACACTGCTTCGCCGTCGACCTCGAACTTCTCGGCATGCAGGGACTGCCCGCGCGCATGGCCTTCCAGGAAGGGATCCATCTTTGGCAGCGGCCGGCCATTGAGGGTGATCAGGAACGGGCCGAGGATCTCGCCGGCAAGAAACCGGTGGAATGTGAGCGCGAGATGATCCGCGGCCTCTTCCATGAGCCGATCGAACGCCCGGCTGGCATCCGGACCGCTTGTCACGAGGCGATCAAGGCGCTCCCAGATCACTGCGGTCCCTCTGGATCTGGACCGAAGGACGTTGAGCACTGCTCCAGGCAGTTCGGTCGCAGATGGACGGTCGAGCCACCACGTCCCTCGGCGTTCGCACTCGTCGATATCCCATCGGGCTACGGCAAGCGCACCTTCCGAGAGGGACGCAACGGTGAAACGTCGGCATTGCGAAAGTGACGCGGTCTTCAGGCCAAGCCCGAAACGGCCAAGGTCCCTTCCTGATCGCGTCTCCCGAGGGTCACGGCTACCGAAGCGCATCGCGGCGACAAGGGCTGGTTCGGTCATGCCGCGCCCATCGTCGGTTGTGGCGACGTAGCCGCCCTCGGACTTGTCAAAGTCGATCACCACGTTCCGTGCATCGGCCGCGATGCTGTTGTCGACGAGATCCGCAAGCGCAGCCTGCAACGAATACCCAACCGCCCTCAGCGATTGCATGAGGAGCGGTGCTTCTGGGGGCAGTTCGACGCCGTCCGGTGTCAAATGTGGTATCCGGCTTGAAGGAGTGTCATCGTCTGATTACTCGCTCTTCTATCGCAGATTGATACGGGTCTGCCACATCGACCGGCAGGCCTGCGGACGTTTCCTCGCGGTGCCTCGAGTGCACGCCGCCGGACGGGAAGGTCCACTGTTGTTCTGGCCGGAAGCAGGCTTATTTCAATGGCGTTGTGGCCGGTCCTGCGCGGATGGGCGTCCAGCTCGACGCGCTCCGTGGCCCGCGCGCGACCGGGATCGGGGTCGGCCGGCGATGGAGGCTGGCCCAAGTGCGGCGACGGCCGGAACGCCCCGGGATGATCCCAACCCAATCGGGATCGATGGATCTCCGCGGGCTGATGCTGGCGATCACGGTGGCACGGGCCGGCAGCATCCGAGTGGCGGCTCGCGAGACCCGGCTCGCAGCCTCGGCGATCAGCAGGCGGTTGCGCGCGCTGGAGGATGGACTCGGCGTGTCCCTGTTTGAGCGTCGTTCTTCCGGGGTAAGGACGACCGAAGCAGGTCAGCGGTTCCTGGCTGACGTGATGCGGGTGCTTGATGGGATCAACGCAGCGGCGAGCCGGGCGCAGGAAGAGGGATCCGGGGCCGTCGGGCGCTTGGTCATCGGCACGTACTTCTCGGCGTCGACAGGCCGCCTCCGTGACGCGCTGCTTCAATTTCTCCGACGCCACAGACGAGTAGGGCTCCGGCTTCACGAGGGTGGGCGCCAAGAGCTTCTGACGGCAGTCCGCGACGGAGAAGTCGACATCTGCATTCTGCTTGGCCCGGACGAGGAGCCTGGGTTGGATCGGCTGGGTCTGTGGCAGGAGGCCGGCATGGTTGCGCTGCCGAAGGAGCATACCTTGGCTGGCCGGCCGATGGTGTTCTGGTCCGACCTTGTCGGGGAGACCTTCATCATTGCGCGCCGAGGGTCGGGGCCTGAAGCTCGGGCGAAGGTCGAGGCGCTGCTGCCATCCGGCCATGGGGCGCGTTTCGTCGAGCAGGATGTGGGTCGAGAGGCGATGTTCAACCTGGTCGGCACGGGCCTGGGCGTTGCCGTGCTCGCGGAGTCTGCCTCCGGGGCATCCTATCCGGGCGTCGTATTCCGGCCTGTCGGCAATGAGACCGGTCCGACGATCGTGGAGGCCGCGGCATACTGGGACCCCAAGCGCGATAACCCAGCCCTGCGGCGGTTCCTCGCGCAGTTGCGTGCCACTCAGGGATCGCGCGCTGGGTGAGCCTCCGACCCGCGCGATCGAGGCGCGGGCCGGCGCGCAGAGCGAAACCCCCGGTCGCTCGCCAGGAACCGCGCCAGCATCGGCGCAATGAGCTTCGTGGGTTCCACCTGCTGCCCCGTCTCGCGCGCGAGCGCTTCCGCGTAGGCGACCAGGTCGCGGTGCAGCTCCGCCGGCAGCTCCACGGTGAGCTTCACCGGACGGTCGTCGAGGATCGGGCCGAGCTTCAACTGCGGCATGGATCAGCCTCCATAGGGCTCGAGCACGAGGTCACGGTGGACGATGACGCGCACCGGAAAGCCGGGGCGCACGGTCAGCGTCGGTGGGACGGAAAGCTGCCGGCGGACGATCTCCTCGCCGGCGCGGCCGACGGTGTCCTGGCCGCTTTCTCGGATGGCGCGGGCGATGTCGCTTTCGTCGTCGCGGCCGAGTTCCAGGCCGAGGTTCAGCAGCGTCGCGAGACCCGCGGCGAGGAAGAGCCGCCCCCAGTGGTAGTTCACGCCGTCCTCCAGCCCGGCATAGCCCGCCTCGTCCGCGCCCGGCATGCGTTCCAGCACGATGGATCGGCCATTGGGCAGGATGAGCCGGGTCCAGACAAGCAGGATGCGCCGCTGCCCAAAGCTGATGCGGCTGTCGTAGGCGCCGATCAGGCGCGCGCCCTGCGGGATGAGCAGGTGCCGCCCCGTCGGGCTGTCGAAGACGTTCGCCGTGACCTGTGCCGTGATCTGCCCCGGCAGGTCGGAGCGGAGGCCGGTCAGCAACGCCGCGGGGATGACACTGCCGGCCTGGATGACGAAGGGGCTGGCGGGCGCCTGGAGCCGATCCGGCGAGGTCGTGCGGCGGTCTGCCGGGCCACCCAGGAAGGCGAGCCGCCGGTCGGTTGCATCGGGACCGATCGGCATCGCGCCCGGATCCGCTGCCAGCGATCCGGCGGGGGCAGCACCGCGCGGCTCGCCGCGTGCCTCGACCTGCACGAAGAGCCGGCTGGTGCGGGCCGCCTCGATCTCCTGCATCCGCCGCTGCTCTGCGGGATCGGCGGTCGTGGGCGTGGCCGGCGCCACCACCGGCTGTCCACGCTCCTGTGCTCGTACGATCGGCCGGCCAAGATCGCCCGGTAGCGGCGGTCCCAGCTGCGGTATGCCAGCATAGTCACGCGGCAGCGTGGCGAGGCCATCGGCCTGCGGGTTCCGATCGGTGCTGTAGAGTTCGCGCGGCCCCTCGCCGCCGCTCCGGCCCTGGAGGGCCAGGATCAGCGCCGCCCCGATGCCGAGCCCAGCCACGACGCCGAGCCCGATCAGCACCCGACGGGAGAGTCGCACCACCCGCGGCGGATCGGGGCGCAGGCGCAGCGCCGCGGCGATGTCGCGCTCGCTCCCGCCCCGTTCCGGCGCCGTCCCGCTCATCGCGC